>Ga0114898_1000218_pt1 | contig 51339 bp, 51 predicted proteins | sample Malvired_Geostar_FD_83496 | JGI IMG/M metagenome (GOLD analysis project Ga0114898, IMG submission 83496) | Marine viral communities from the Global Malaspina Expedition - Malaspina viral metaG DeepMed_Geostar | ecosystem: Environmental > Aquatic > Marine > Oceanic | place: Mediterranean Sea...
GAGTTGAACCGAAGCCCCAGCAGCGAACATGCCTGCAACTAAGACGAAGTGGGTTCGGCTTGAATGACCTGTTAGGCGGTGCTGCCTTGGGTGCTGGCGGACCCGCCAACACCACACCCCACAACCCGCCACCAGCCGAAACAGTACCAGCCCGCGGCGACCGGCGCCTTACCCTGAAAGCCAAAGGCGACGTGCAGCCGAAGATGGCTCCGCAATGATTGAGTCGACTTGCCGGAGCAACGGACCGGCCGGCGCGACGTGGCTGCCGAAGGACACCAGCCGGAGCCAGCGTGGGATGAGCACGAGTCACGCCGCCAGTCGCAACGCTATTTCCCGAAGAAGCGAGTGCGGCAGAACTTTCCAGCAGCAGCCGCCTAACACTTGAGTTAAGCCGCGCCACGAAGTGGCGTCGGCTTGGACGAATTGTTAGGGCGCAGCTTAGCTAGAACCACGGCATCCATGTAACAAGTGCGAGGCGAACTGACCGAGGGCCCAGTGTTCCTGTGACCAGATTGACGACGGAAACAGCACCGAACAGGGCGACCAGCAAAGGATGGCTTTCGTCAGCGTGCCCTACGAACGCGAGCAGGCCGAAAGCAAGGCCGACAAGAACACAGATGACCCGTGCCATTGCATCAAGTTTGCGCGAGACGCGTTCACTGCTGCTCATGCGGCCTAACGCTTGAATTAAGCCGTGCCGCGAAGCGGCATCGGCTTGAATGAACTGTTAGGCCGCACCCGTGTCATGCGACCGAGAAGTCCTGCCGATGAGCCGGCCACAGCACCGTGAATGCTTGACCAGCCACGGGACGATAGGCTGCGGTTGCTGCGCCAAGCAGCTTGAAGCGGTCTAGCACTGCTTTTGCACGATGGAATGCCATCTCAGGCTTCAAAGTGACAATGAAGATGTTTGTTTCCCCGGCGCCGATGTCGTGACCGTCTACGTCAGCGGTGTCTCCAAGCTCTTGGATCAACTCATCCTCGAGCGCGACCATGGTGTCATAGTCGCCGAGCAAGTCGCCGTTGAACTGCAGCACGAGCTGGAATTGCATGTGTGCGGCCTAACACTTAGTAGATCCCCAAAACGGGGCGGTATTGCATCTTCCGCGCTGCACCCGCGGCCCGTCAATCAGGCAAATCCTACGTCCCATCAATCCCTTACCCGCTTCCGCAGCAGGCATCGCCCCCGGATGCTGGCGGCAATTCCTGCACTTGTGAGGCGGTATGTCTTATCACCCCGAAGATGAGGTGATATCTGGTCCTCCGCCGACAGCAACCAACGGTGGTGGCAAGGCGCCGCGACTGCTCGAACAGGTGCGCGCCCGGTGCCGGGTACTGCACTACAGCATCCGCACCGAGCGGGCATACGTGTACTGGATCCGGCGCTTCATCCTGGAGAACGGCAAGCGGCATCCGCGGGCGCTGGGTTCGGCCGAGGTGGAGGCGTTCCTGACCCGGCTGGCGACACGCGACGATGTGGCAGCCAGCACGCAGAACCAGGCGCTGTCGGGTCTGCTGTTCCTGTACCGGCAGGTGCTGGGTATCGACCTGCCGTGGATGGAGTCGGTGGTGCGGGCGAAGAAGCCGCAAAAGGTGCCGGTGGTGTTGTCGCGGGAAGAGGTGAAGCGGCTGCTCGCGTTGCTGGATGGGCAGACGGCGCTGATGGGGTCGCTGCTCTATGGCACGGGCATGCGGGTGATGGAATGCGTGCGGCTGCGGGTGAAGGACGTGGATTTCGCGCGGACGGAGATCTGCGTACGCAATGGCAAGGGGGGCAGGGACCGGCGGGTGCCGTTGCCGCTGCGCTTGCACGATCGTCTGGTGGAACAGGTCGAGCGCGTCCGCATCATGCACACGCAGGATCTTCTGGCCGGGCTGGGGGAGGTGTACCTGCCGCATGCCCTGGGGCGGAAGTATCCGACTGCGGGGCGCGAGTTCGGCTGGCAGTACGTCTTTCCCTCGGCGAAACACTCGCTGGACCCGCGCAGCGGTCGCAAACGCCGGCACCACGTGGATGAGGCCGTGCTGCAGCGGGCGGTCAAGTCGGCGCGCGCCAAGGCCGGCATCGACAAGCCGGCCACGTGCCACACCTTGCGCCATTCCTTCGCCACCCACTTGCTGGAGGCGGGGCAGGACATCCGCACGGTGCAGGAGCTGTTGGGCCACAAGGACGTGGCGACCACGCAGATCTACACGCACGTGCTGGGGCGGGGGGCGGGCGGGGTGCTCAGCCCGCTGGATCGCGATTGATACCCGTGGTCGCGCCGGGGCTCAGCGCAGCAGTACCAGTGTGGCCAGGCCCAGGAAGCTCAGGAAGCCGATGACGTCCGTAACGGTGGTCAGCACCACGCCGCCGGCGAGGGCAGGGTCGATGTTCATGCGGCGCAGGGTCAGCGGGACCATGACGCCGGCGAAGGCGGCCACCGCCAGGTTGATCGCCATGGCGCCGGCGATGACCGCGCCGAGCGGGATGTCCTGGAACCAGATCGCCGCGACCACGCCGACCACGATCGCCCAGGCGACGCCGTTGAGCAGGCCGACGGAGAGCTCCTTGGTCAGCAGCGCCCGCAGGTTGCCGCTGCCGACCTGGCCCATCGCAAGGCCGCGCACCATCAGGGTCAGGGTCTGGGTGCCGGCCACGCCGCCCATGCTGGCGACGATCGGCATCAGCACCGCCAGCGCGACGATGCGCTCCAGCGCGCCCTCGAAGCGGCCGATCACCCACGAGGCGAGGAAGGCGGTGGCGAGGTTGATGCCCAGCCAGATGGCACGCCGGCGTGCGGCTCGTGGCACCGGGCTGAAGAGGTCTTCGTCCTCGTCCAGGCCGGCCGCGCCCAGCGCCTGGTGCTCGGCGCGGTCGCGGATGATGTCGACCACGTCGTCGATGGTGATGCGGCCCAGCAGCACGTGGTTGTCGTCGACCACCGGCGCGCTGAGCCAGTCTCGGTCGGAGAACTGGCGTGCGACTTCGTTGGCTGATTCGTCGACGTCGAACGCGGGCTGCTCGTCGTCCAGCAACTGGTTGATCGGGGTGCCGGCTTCGTGGGTCAGCAACTGCGCCAGGCTGATACGGCCCAGGTACTGGTGGCGCCGGCTGACGACGTACAGGTAGTCGGTGTGTTCAGGCAGTTCCCCGCGCAGGCGCAGGTAGCGCAGCACCACGTCCACCGTGGTGTCGGCGCGCACCGTCACCACGTCGGGGTTCATCAGGCGGCCGGCGGTGTCCTCGGGGTAGGACAGCACCTGCTCGAGGCGCTCGCGGTTGTCGCGGTCCATCGACTTGAGCACCTGCTCGATCACTGCTTCGGGCAGGTCCTCCACCAGGTCGGCGAGGTCGTCGATGTCGAGGTCTTCGACCGCGGCGACGATCTCGTCCGGGTCCATCGCCGCCAGCAGGCTTTCACGCACCTCATCGCCAACGTGGACCAGCACCTCGCCGTCGTCGTCCGGGTCCACCAGCCCCCAGACGATCACGCGCTTGCCGGGCGGCAGCGACTCCAGCAGGTTGCCGATCTCGGCGGGGGAGAGGGTGTTGACCAGCCGCTTGACCGGGCCCAGCCGGCCACTCTCGAGCGCGTCCGACAGCAACCGCAGTTGATGCGAGGTCTTGTCGTGGCGGACGGCTTCGGCCATGCGGATGTCCCGGTCGGAGCCGCACCCGCGGCGGATGCGACCTGCTTCAAGCGTTCATGCCGGCATTATCGCTGCTGCGGCAGGCCCTGCACAGCCCGCGGATGGGGCTTCATGGTATTGCTATGCGCCCTGCCACCAGCCACCCCGTGCCATGTCGACTTCCGTTCGCCTCGCCGCCCTGCTGTCCGCCACCATCGTCCTGTCCGCCTGCGGTGCGCCCGAGGTGCCGGAACGGATGCCGTTCGCCGAGCCCGGGGTCGAGTTCGAGATCACGCCGGTCGATCGCAACTGCACGCCCGATGGCGCTTACGTCGCCCGGGTGTCGTGGGAGGTCCCGCAGTCGATGGGCTCGAAGATCGAGGTCCAGGTCGGTGCCGACGAGCGCAAGGTGTTCACCCGCAGCAACGAGGCGATAGGCAGCGAAGAGACCGGCCAGTGGACCAGCGAAGGCATGGTGTTCGTGCTGACCGAACGCGACTCGGGGATGGTGCTGGCGGCGAAGCAGGCCGGGGCCGGCAACTGCGGGGGCTAGTGGCCGAGCTGGGCGTGCATCCAGCGCTCGATGCCGGCGCGGTCGCGGGCGCGCATCAGTGCGGGCGCATGGGCACGCAGGCGTTCCAGGTCGCAGTTGCGGATGGTCCGGCGCACTTCCAGCAGCGTTGTCGGGTGCAGGCTGAACTGCTCCAGCCCGAGGGCCAGCAGCAGCGGTGAGAACGCCGCGTCCCCGGCCACTTCGCCACAGACCGCCACGGGTACACCGCGCATCCGACCCATCCGGATCACGTAGCGCAGCAGCTTGAGCACCGCGGGGTGGAGCGGGGTGTAGAGCTCGCCCAGCGCCTCGTTGTTGCGGTCGGCGGCCAGCAGGTACTGGATGAGGTCGTTGGTGCCGATCGACAGGAAGTCGACCTCCCCGATGAAGGTCGACAGCGCGATCGCGGCAGCCGGCACTTCGATCATCGCGCCCAGCGGTACGTGTTCGGCGACCTCGTGCCCTTCGCTGCGCAGGTCGCGCGTCGCCCGCAACAGCACCGCGCGCACATCGCGCACCTCCGAACGGCTGCTGATCATCGGCAGCAGGATGCGCAGGGGGCCGTAGCCGGAAGCACGCAGCAACGCGCGCAGCTGGGTTTCCAGCAGCCCCTTGCGGGCCAGCGACAGGCGCACGCCACGCAGGCCCAGCGCGGGGTTCGGTTCCCCCCGCAGGGCCAGGCCGGTGCGGTCGGCCTTGTCGGCGCCCAGGTCAAGCGTGCGGATGGTGACGGGACGGCCGCTCATCCCCAGCACGACATCGCGATAGGCCCGGAACTGCTCGTCTTCGTCCGGCAGCTCCATGCGTTGCAGGAACAGGAACTCGGTGCGGTACAGGCCGATGCCGGTGGCACCGAGCGCATGGGCCTCTGCGATGTCCTCGCGGGATTCGGCGTTGGCCAGCAGCTCGATGGCGGTGCCGTCGCGGGTACGGTTGGGTTCGTGGCGCAGCCTGTTGAGTTCGCGCAGCTCGCGTGCGTAGCGGCGCTGCCGCTCACGGTGACGGCGCAGGTCGTCCGGTGCCGGTTCGAGCACCACCTGGCCCAGGCCACCGTCCACCACCAGCGCATCGCCGTCGTTGACGCGCTGGAGGATGCCGCCAACGCCGACCACCAGGGGCATGTGCAGGCTGCGGGCGAGGATGGCGCTGTGCGACAGCGAGCTGCCGGTGGAGGTGACGATCGCCACCACGCCCTGGCTCTGCAACTGGGCCAGTTCGGCCGGTGCCACCGTGTCGCACACCAGGATCTCGCCGGCCACGCCCTCCATCACCGCGTCGCGCCGGTGCAGCGCCGCGTGGATGCGTCCGATCACCTGGTCGATGTCTTCCACCCGGCTGCGGAAGTACGGCTCGTCCATCGATTCGAACACGGCGGCGATGCGGTCGCGCTGCAGCCTTAGCGCATAGTCGGCACTGTAGTGGCCCTCGCGGATCAGCTGGTCGAGCCCCTGCAGCAGCTCCGGGTCGTCCAGCAGCAATGCGTGCAGGTCCAGGAACTCGCCGACCTCGTGCGCGAGTGCACCGTGCAGGCGCTCGCGCAGTTCCACCATCTCGCCGCGTACCCGCTGGATCGCCGCGTGCAGCCGTTGCAGCTCGGCTTCGGCATCCTCGGCGCGGACGTGCTCCTCGACCACGTCGAGCACGTGGGACAGACGCACCCGCGCACGCCCCAGTGCGCTGCCGCGCGAAGCTCCGGTGCCGTTGAATGCCTGCCGCACGCGCCGCGGCCTACTGGTCTTCGTCGAAGCGGCGTTCGAACAGCGCGGTGATGGCTTCCGCCGCGGCTTCTTCGTCCTCGCCTTCCACGCGCAGCTTCACCTGCGTGCCCTGGCCCGCAGCCAGCAGCATGACGCCCATGATGCTCTTGGCGTTGACCTCCCGGCCCTTGGCGACCAGCGTGGCGTGGCTGCGGTAGCCCGACAGCAACTGCACCAGTTTGGCGGTGGCCCGGGCATGCAGGCCCAGGCGGTTGGATACGGTCAGTTCGCGCTCGATCATGGTCGTGTCCTCTCAGGCGTCGTCCAGCACGACGCCGTTGCGGGCACCGGCTCCGGCCACCGCCGGCAGTTCATCCAGCCCCAGTTCGGGGTAGTTCAACACGCGCAACAACATCGGCAGGCTCACCGCCGACACCCGCCGCACCGGAGTGCCGATGCGCGCCACCTTCGCGGCTAGGTTGCTCGGGGTGGCGCCGTACAGATCGGTCAGCACCAGCACGCCGTCGCCGTCGTCCACCCGCCGTAGTGCCGCACTCGCCGAGGGCAGCAGGCCGTCGGGATCACCGTCGAACGGCACCTCCAGGGACTCCATGCGCAGCGGCAGGACCGGCATCAGCCGGGTCGCCACCGCCAACAATGCGTTGCCGATGCCTTCGTGGGTGATGAGCAGGATGCCGACGGCCATCCCGAAACGTTAGCAGAAGCGGGTGAAATGCCGGAAGCGGGCGCGGCGGGGTGTCAGTCCAGCTCGCGGTGGTACACCGCCACTTCCCCCCAACCGCGCTGGCGGGCGCGCTCGGCCATGCGTTCGGCCAGGTACACCGAGCGATGCCGGCCTCCCGTGCAGCCGAAGGCCACGGTGATGTAGCTCCGGCTGGTGTCCTGGTGCAGCCGCGGCAGCCAGGTGTCGAGGAATCCCCCCACCTGGTCGGCGAACTCGTTCACGTCGGGCTGTGCATCGAGGTGGACCGCGACCGCCGGGTCACGCCCCGACAATGGCCGCAGCACCGGATCCCAGTGGGGATTGGGCAGGCAGCGTGCATCGAACACGAAGTCCGCATCCGGCGGGACGCCTCGGCGGTAGGCGAAGGATTCGAACAGCAACGAGACCGTGCCATCGTCGCCCAGGCCGAACTCGGTGATGATGTGGCGACGCATCTGGTGGACGTTGAGGTCGCTGGTGTCCAGGGTGACGTCGGCCAGCTGCCGCAGCGGCTTGAGGACCTGGCGCTCGAGCGCGATGGCATCGGCCAGCGACAGCCCCAGGTGGCTCAGCGGATGGCGGCGGCGGGTGTCGGCATAGCGCTTGAGCAGGATCTCGTCGCGGGTCTCGAAGAAGACCAGGCGCGGGTCCAGCCCCAGCTTGCCCACCTCCGACAGCCAGTCCGGCACGTTGGCCAAGTCGCTGTGGCTGTTGCGCACGTCGATGCCGACGGCGAGCTTCGCCGCGCTGGCATCGCCACCGGTCGCGCTGCGCACGAACTGCGGCAACAGCTCGGCCGGCAGGTTGTCGACGCAGTAGTAGCCCAGGTCCTCGAAGGTCTTCAGGGCCACTGACTTGCCGGACCCCGACATGCCGCTGACGATGACCAGGGTGGCGTTGGTCGTGCTGTCCATGTGCTTCAGGATTCCCCTCGTTCCAGGAAGTTGCTGTGCCGCGCGATGAAGGCGGCGGCCGGGTCCATGCCCTTCACCCGCAGGCTGTGCAGGCGGGTGGCCGCCTCGGCGAGCACCGCCAGGTTGCGGCCGGGCATCACCGGGATGCCGGTCACCGGCACGTCCAGGTCGAGCACGCGCCGGGTGGTGTTCTCTCCGGTCAGGCGCTCCAGCCCGGTGGCGTCGACCACGTCCGACGGATGCGTCAGGTGCAGGATCAGCCGCAGGTACTTGTTCCCCTTGACCGCGGTGTCGCCGAACATCTCGCGGATGTTGAGCACGCCCAGCCCGCGGACCTCCAACAGGTCCTGGATCATCTCGGGACAGGTGCCGTCGAGCACGTCCGGCGCGATCTGGGTGAAGTCGGGCGCATCGTCAGCCACCAGCCGGTGGCCACGGCTGACCAGTTCCAGCGCCAGCTCGCTCTTGCCGGCCCCGGCATCGCCGGTGATCAGCACGCCGATCGAATAGATCTCCATGAACACGCCGTGCAGCGTGATCCGGGGGGCGAGGGTGCGGGCGAGGTGGTACTGCAGGTGGTTGAGCAGTTCATGGCCACGTCGCGGTGAGCTCCACAAGGGCGTGAGCGACTCTTCCGCCGCTTCGATCAGGTCGGCCGGGCAGTTCTGCGCCTTGCTGATGACCAGCGCCAGCGGCCGGAACTGCATGATCTTCTCGATGGTCTCCCACCGGTGGCGCGAATCCAGGGTATCCAGCCACGCCAGTTCCTCGGTACCCAGGATCTGCACCTTGTTGGGATAGATCGCGTTGAGGTAACCGGCCAGCGAAGGCCGCCGTGCCACCGTCTCCACCGCTTCCAGGATGCGGGTGTGGCCCGCCTGGCCGGCCAGCCAGCGCAGGTCCAGCCGTTCGCGTTGCTGTTCGAAGAGTTCTCCCGCGCTGATGCGGGCATTGGACAGGGGCGGCATGGTTCAGGCCACGCTTCGTCGGTGGGCGGGGTCGAGCAGGCGTCGCGACAGCGCGTCGGCATCGACGGCCGAACGCAGCTGCTCCCGGAAGCCGGGGTCGGCGAAATGCTCGGCCAGCTCCGCCAGTTGCTGCAGGTGCAACTGCACCGAGTGTTCGGGGACCGCCATCGCAAGCACCAGGTCCACCGGTTCGCCATCGACGGCGGCAAAGTCCACCGGCGAAGACAGGCGCAGCAGCGCGCCCCGTCCGGCTTCCAGGCCGGCAACGCGCCCGTGCGGGATGGCCACGCCGTGGCCGATGCCGGTGGAGGCCAGCTGCTCGCGCGAGCGCAGGCTGGTGCGGATCGCGTTGGCCAGCGCCACATCGCCACCGTGCCCGGCAAGCAGCCCGGCCGCTTCGTCGATCACCCCGAACCGGTCGGCAGGGGCATTGATGATCGCGATGCGGTCGCGGCTGAGCAGGTCCTGCAGCGGCATCCCGGCTAGCCGAAGTCGCCGTTGCGGGCGAGGCTCTCGCCGCGGTGGTGGTCGGAGAGTTTCTCCTTGTGCTTCAGCAGCAGCCGGTCGAGCTTGTCGGCGAGCAGGTCGATCGCCGCGTACATGTCGACTGCGGAGGCGTCGGCGTGGAGGGTGCGCCCGGCCACGGTGACGGTGCCTTCGGCGCGGTGGTCGGGCTTGTCCAGGCTGAGCTGGGCACGCACGTCCATGGGCTGGTCGAAGTGTCGCTTCAGGCGTGCAAGCTTGGCGTCGACGTAGTCGCGCAGCGCCTGGGTGACTTCGATTTCATGGCCGTGGGTTTCAATGCGCATCGGACACCACCTCGAGTTCGCGACTGGAGCCACAGCATAGCCCAGCACGATGGCATCGGCCGCCTACGACGGGCATGCAGAGGTGTCCCGGCCATCCGCGCTTCAGCCGATGCGCACCCGATCCTGGGATGAGGCGATGCCCATCGCTTCGCGATACTTGGCGACGGTCCGCCGGGCCACCGGGATGCCGGAGGCCTTGAGGCTCTCGGCCAGGCGCGCGTCCGACAGGGGCTTGCGCGGGTTCTCGGCGTCGATCAACTGCTTGAGCATCGCCTGGATCGCCGTGCTGGAGGCCTCGCCCGTGGTGCCCGCGCCGATGCCGGAGGCGAAGAACGCCCGCAGCGGTATGGTGCCGCGCGGCGTGCGGGCGTACTTGCGGGCAATGGCGCGGGATACGGTGGATTCGTGCAGGCCGATCTCCGCGGCGACCTCGCGCAGGGTCAGCGGCCGCAACGCGCTGTCGCCGAACTCCAGGAAGCCCGCCTGCTGGCGGATCAGGCATCGCGTCACCTTCAGCAGGGTGTCGCCACGTGCTTCCAGGCTCTTCAGCAGCCAGCGCGCCTCCTGCAGGTGGCCCTTGAGATAGCTGGCATCGGAATCACTGGCGTGGCGGATCATGCCTTCGTAGCCGCGGTGGATGCTGATGCGCGGCCGCATGCTCTCCGACAGGGCGGCACGCCACACACCGTCCCGGCGCCAGATCACCACGTCCGGGGAGACGTAGGTGTCGTTGGCGATGGCGCCGATCTGCGCGCCGGGGCGCGGGTCGAGCGAGCGCAGCAGTTTGACCGCGGTTTCGACCTCGGCTTCGTCGAGCTTCAGTTCGCTGGCCAGGCCCGCCACGCCGATGCGCGGCAGGCGCTCCAGCGGCCCGTTGGCCAGCTGGTAGGCCAGCGCCTTTCCCGGGGTCTCGTCGGGCAGTGGCTGGATCTGCAGCCGCAGGCATTCGGCGAGGTCACGCGCACCGACACCGACCGGGTCGAATCGCTGGATCTGGCACAGCGCGGTCCGGATCTCCTCGCAGCTGGGCTTGAGGTCGTGGTCGAGCGCCGCGGCGATGTCTTCCAGCGGCTCGCGGAGGTAACCGTCGTCGTCGATCGCTTCGATCAGTGCGACGGCGATCTGCCGGTCGCGCGGGGAGAGCGGGCTGAGGTGCAACTGCCACAGCAGGTGGTCGTGCAGGGTTTCCGATTCGGCCACCTGCTCGGCGAGCTCTCCCTCGTCGCCGGGATCGGCCGGGCCGGTGCGCTGGTGCCAGGTCTCGCCGTCGCCGCCGGTCCAGTCGCCCTCGCCGGGCTGGCCTTCGAAATTGTCCTCGCCGCCGGGATGTTCGCCTTCGCCCTTAGCGGGGGCCGCGTCGGTACTGCCGGTGCCGATGGAGGTCTCGGTCCAGTCCAGCAGCGGGTTGCTCTCCACCGCGGCTGCCAGTTCCGCTTCCAGTTCCACTGCGGACATCTGCAACAGGCGGATGGCCTGTTGCAGTTGCGGCGTCATGACCAGGTGCTGGCCGAGCGTGGCTTGGAGGCGGGGTTTCATGTTCGAGGGCAAACGCGACCTGTGCTGGGCGACGGCCGCATCGGTGCATGGCCCGCAGGTGCGGGTCTTGCCTCGAAGGCTACAGGCGGAAGGTTTCGCCCAGGTAGACGCGACGGACGTCGGGGTTGGCGAGCAGCGCGTCCGGAGCCCCCTGCGCGAGTACGCTGCCTTCGTTGAGGATATACGCGCGGTCGCAAATGCCCAAGGTCTCGCGGACGTTGTGGTCGGTGATGAGTACGCCGATGCCGCGATTCTTGAGATGGCTGACGATGCGCTGGATCTCGCCCACCGAGATCGGGTCGACACCGGCGAACGGTTCGTCCAGCAGCATCAGCCGCGGTTTGCCGGCCAGTGCGCGTGCGATTTCCACGCGACGGCGTTCGCCGCCGGAGAGGCTGGCGCCGGCCTGGTCGGCCACGTGGGTCACCTGCAGTTCTTCCATCAGGGACGCGAGTTCACGCTCGCGGCCGGCCTTGTCCAGGTCTTCGCGCAGCTCCAGCACCACCCTGAGGTTGTCGGCGACGCTCAGCTTGCGGAACACCGACGGTTCCTGCGGCAGGTAGCCGACGCCGTACTTGGAGCGCACGTACATCGGGTCGCCGGTGATGTCCTTGCCATCGAGCAGGATCTGGCCGGCATCGGCAGGCACCAGCCCGACGATCATGTAGAAGCAGGTGGTCTTGCCGGCGCCGTTGGGGCCCAGCAGGCCGACCACTTCACCGGCATCGAGCGTGAGCCCGAAGTCGCGCACCACCTCGCGCGAGCGGTAGGCCTTGCGCAGGCCCTGCGCCACCAGCATCAGCCGCCCTCCGCCGGGGCGTCGGCGTCGGCTTCCGGTGTTGTCACCGGCTCTGACGGGGTGGCCGGCGCGCCGGTATTGCGCGGCATGATGCGCATCTTCACGCGGCCGGCGCCCTCGCCACCGCTGGTGACCTCGCCGCTGGTCATGTTGTAGACCACGCGCTCACCGCTGAGCGTGCCGCGGGGCTGGGTGATGTTGACGCCACCGGTGAACACCACCACTTCGCTGGTGACGTTGTAGTCGATGTTGCTGGCGATGGCGCTCATCGGCGTGCCGTCGTCCATCTGCTGGCTCAGCTTGGCCGGACTGCCCGTGAGGACGACGCGCGAGATGTTGCCGCCACGGGTGGTGATCTCCGCGCGCGATGCTTCGGCCCGAAGCGTGCCCTGTTCGATGGTGACGCCACCGGACAGCACGGTCGGCGTGTTGTCGTCGAGGCTGCCTTGCTGCTTGCCGGCCTCGATGTCCATCGGCTGGTTACGGTCGGACTGGCGCGCAAGTGCGGCGGGGCTGGTGGCGATCGCAACTGCGACGACCAGCCACGCGAGGGCGTGCTTGGGGGCTTCAGGGAACATAGCGGGAATGGACCTCGGACTGGAGCGTGTACTGCTTGCTGGCCAGGTTCACTTCAAGGCCATCGCCACGAAGTATAGAACCGGGCCGATTAATGGTGACCCGCTCCGCGGACGTGACCCGGTCGGTTTCCGGGAACACGTTCAGCGCTTCGGTGGCGATCTCAACCGGGGGTCCTGCATTGCCGTCGCTGGTGGCTTCCACCGCGCCGCGCAGGCGCAACTCGTCGCCTTCGGCACTGATCCAGCCGGTGTTGGCCCGCACTTTCCAAGCATCCCCGTCGCCGGACTCGCCACCGGGCGGGATCAGGAACAGCGGGGTCGCGATGTCCATGGCGCGGGTGCCGGGGTCGCGCTCCAGCCGCGGCGCGCGCAGGGTGAAGGATTCGCGTCCATCCGCGCCCAGTGCGACAAGCTCGAAATCGTTCAGTACGTAATCGGCGCGACCACCGGGCGCTTCCAGCTGCTCCGGCAATGCCCCCCGGTTGGACCACAACGACCAGCCGCTGACCGCGGCGATCGCCACCAGTACCAGCGTTACCGCGGTACGCCAGCTCATGCGTTGCCCTCCACCCGCACGCCCTCCACCCGGGTCACCTCGTCGATCAGCGCCTGCGCGTGCCCCTGCGATGCCAGCAGCAGGTCGCAGAACTCGCGTGCGGCTCCGTGGCCGGCCGGGAGGCTGGTGCGCCATTGCACCCGCTCACGCACCCACGGATGCGCATCGGCGGGCGCGGCCGCGAACCCGACCCGTGACATCACCCGCAGGTCCGGCAGGTCATCGCCCATGAAGGCGACCTCGTCCATGCCGATGCCCATGCGCGCGATGATCTCGCCGACGCGTGCGAACTTGTCCTTCACCGCGGTGTGCACCTCGACGATGCCCAGCTCGGCCGCGCGCTGTTCGACCACGGTGCTGGTGCGTGCGGTGATGAAGGCGACCTCGATGCCGAACCGGCGCAGCAATACCAGGCCGAGTCCGTCATGCACGTGGAAGGCCTTGGACTCGCGGCCCGCGGTGTCGAACACCAGCCGGCCGTCGGTCAGTGTGCCGTCGACATCGAAGCAGGCGAGCCTGATGCGGGCCGCGCGCTCGCGCACGTCCGCAGGGTAGTCGTTGAGGTGCTGGTAGGACATGTGGCCTTTACACCACCCGGGCGCGCAACAGGTCGTGAATGTTGAGCGCACCGGCCACGCGGCCGTCGTCGTCCACCACCAGCAGGCCGCTGATCTTGTGCGCCTCCATCAGCTGCGCGGCTTCCACTGCCAGCGCCTCGGGCCCGATGGTGCGTGGCGAGCGCGTCATCACTTCATCGATGCGGGTGCTGCGCAGATCGATCGCCCGGTCGTCCAGGCTGCGGCGCAGGTCGCCGTCGGTATACAGGCCCAGCAGGCGGTTGTCGGCATCGACCACGGCGGTCATGCCCAACCGCTTGCGGCTCATTTCCACCAGCGTCTCGCTGAGGGTGGCATCGGCATGGACGCGCGGGATCTCGTCACCGCGATGCATGATGTCGCCGATGTGCAGCAGCAGGCGCCGCCCGAGCGCACCGGCGGGATGCGAGCGTGCGAAGTCGTCGGCGGTGAATCCCCGCGCTTCCATCAGCGCCACCGCCAGCGCATCGCCCATCGCCAGCGAGGCGGTGGTGCTGGACGTCGGAGCGAGGTGGATCGGGCATGCTTCCGCCGGCACGCTGACATCCAGGTGCACGTCGGCTTCGCGGGCCAGGGTGGAGTTCGGGCGGCCGGTCATGGTGATGAGGCGGTTGCCCTGGCGCTTGAGGCCCGGCAACAGCATCAGCACCTCGTCGCTCTCGCCCGAGTACGACAGCGCCAGCACGACGTCGGCATCGGTGATCATGCCGAGGTCGCCGTGGCCGGCCTCGCCCGGATGCACGTAGAACGCCGGCGTGCCGGTGGAGGCCATGGTGGCGGCGATCTTGCGGGCGACGTGGCCGGACTTGCCCATGCCGGTGCACACCACGCGGCCACGGGCCTGCAGCATCAGCCTGCAGGCCTGGGTGAAATCGCCGTCGAGGCGCTCGGCCACCGCGGCCAGCGCCGCGGCTTCGATCTCGAACACGCGACGGCCGCTGGCGGCGAAGCCGGCGTCGTCGGGGCGCGGGGGTTGGGTATCGGATGTGGCCATTTCGGAGCAGGGGGCTTTCCGCTAGGCTAATTGGCTAGTCTATGCGATGGGGCCTCAAATTGAATCCCGAAACCATCAAGTCCCTGATCGAACAGGGCCTCCCGGGAGCCGGGGTCCAGGTGTCCGGTGATGACGGCGTGCACTTCGAGGCCACCGTCGTCAGTGAGGTCTTTGCCGGCAAGTTGCCGCTCGCTCGCCACCGCATGGTGTACGCCACGCTGGGCGAACGCATGGGCGGGGAGATCCACGCGCTGGCATTGAAGACGCTGACCCCGGCCGAAGCCGGCCAGGGCTGAACATGCAGAAGATCGTGGTGGAAGGCGGCATTGCCCTGCAGGGCGAGGTCGAGGTCTCCGGCGCCAAGAACGCGGTACTGCCGATCCTGTGCGCGACGCTGCTGGCCGATGGCCCGGTGCGCATCGAGAACGTGCCGCGCCTGCATGACGTATCGACCACGATCAAGCTGCTGGCCGAGATCGGCGCGGGCATCGAGTTCGATCCGCAGGACGACCATGCGCTGGTGGTCGACCCGACCACGGTGCACAGCCAGGTGGCGCCGTACGAGCTGGTCAAGACCATGCGCGCCTCGGTGCTGGTGCTGGGGCCGCTGCTTGCGCGCTACGGCCATGCGGAGGTGTCGCTGCCGGGTGGCTGCGCGATCGGCTCGCGGCCGGTCGACCTGCACATCAAGGGGCTGCAGTCCCTCGGTGCCGAGGTGTCGGTCGAGAACGGCTTCATCAAGGCGCGTGCGGCACGGCTGAAGGGTGCCCGCCATGTGTTCGAAATGGTCAGCGTCGGTGCCACCGAGAACGTGCTGATGGCGGCCACGTTGGCCGAAGGCACCACCGTGCTCGAGAACGCGGCGATGGAGCCGGAGATCGTCGACCTCGCCGAATGCCTGCGCGCCATGGGCGCCAGGATCGAGGGCGAGGGCACCGGCCGCATCGTCGTGGAGGGCGTGGAGCGCCTGCATGGCGGCACCCATTCGGTGGTGCCCGACCGCATCGAAGCCGGGACGTTCCTGGTGGCTGCGGCAATGACCGGTGGCCGCATCACGGCCCGCAAGGCCCGGCCCGACACCATGAAGGCGGTGCTGGACAAGCTGTTCCGCGCCGGTGCCATGCTCGACTGCGGTGACGACTGGATCACCCTGGACATGCAGGGGCGGCGCCCGATGGCGGTGGACATCACCACGGCGCCGCATCCCGCGTTCCCCACCGACATGCAGGCGCAGTTCATGGCGATGGACTGCATCGCCGATGGCGTCGGGGTGATCAACGAAACGATCTTCGAAAACCGCTTCATGCACGTCAACGAGCTGCTGCGGCTGGGGGCCGACATCCGCATCGACGGGCACATGGCGGTGGTGCGCGGGGTGGAGCGGCTCAGTGGCGCGCCGGTGATGGCCACCGACCTGCGCGCATCGGCTTCGCTGATCCTTGCCGGCCTGGTGGCCGAAGGCGAAACCACGATCGACCGGATCTATCACCTGGACCGCGGCTACGAGAACATCGAGGCCAAGCTCTCAGGGCTGGGCGCCAGGATCCGCCGCATCGGCTGACCAGCCGGCGCCGCCGGAGCGGCGGCCGGCCAGCAGCGCGTCAGCGGACCGACTTCACCCTCAGGTCGATCGAGTCCTTGCCATCTTCGCGTTGCAGGATGCGCGCCGGGACGGGGATGCCGTCCACCACCCACGCGATGGTCTGCTTGTCACCGTCGGTGTTGACCACCTTGGTCGCCTGGCGCTGCTGCCCACCGACCTGGATGCTCTCCTTGCCGGCGACCTTGTAGCTCATCTGCTTGACGCGGCCGTCGTCCACCATGCGGTAGTCCAACGGCTTGCCCGCTTCCAGGTCACGCACGATCGCCAGGTTGATCAGCAGGGCGTCCATGTCGCCCGCCTGCAACTTGATCGGGCCGGAACGCTCCGGCTTGACGTCGCCGCTCCAGCTGGCCACGCCCTTGCCCCAATCGTAGTTGGCGGACTTGTCGGATTTCTTGACCAGCACCTTCGACGAATCCTTGCTCTCCAGCGGGCGCCAGCCGCCCCCGTGGGCTTCGAACACCGTGCTCTGGCTGAGGCTGGCCAGCGAGTTGCTCACGTCCAGGCTGTAGCGCCAGCGATCGCCGCCAACAGGCTTGAGGGACATCTCGCCGGTCGCGTTCATGCCCATGTAGCTGGCTTCGTACTCGGCCGTGAACGGCTCGATCGCCGTTGCCGATGCCGCGACCGCCGATCCTGCGACGGCCAACGCGCCGCCCGCCAGCAGCATGCGCAGACGGCTGGCCGAGCGCTGCCGGGTGCCTTGGGATGTGTGGGTCATCTGCATCATTCGACTCCCTTGTATTCGACCAGTCGCAGGTCGTATGCGTCTTTGCCGTCCTCGCGCTTCAACATGCGGATCGGCGTGGGTACGTTGCGGGCGACCCAGATCAGGGTCTCCTCGTTGTCATCCTTGTCACGCACGGCCCGGAACGCGCTGAAGCTCAGGTCGGCCGCGGATACCTTCTCGGGCTCCGCGGCAACGGTGTAGACGTGTTCGCGGGTGCGGCCATCGTCGACGAACCGGTACTTCAGCGTGGCGCCGGGTTCGGCATCGCGGATCACCGCCAGGTTGATCAGCAGCCCGGTCATGTCGCCGGGTTGCAGTTCCACCGGGCGTTGGCGGGATTCCTTGACGTCCCCCTGCCAGCTCGCCGAACGCGATGGCCAATCGTAGAGACCGATGGTCTGCTTGCGCGTGAACAGGGTCTTGTTGAGGGTCGCCTGGGTCAGCGGGCGGTAAGTTTCACCGACCACGTCGAACACGGTGCTCTGCTCGGCGTTGATGCCGGCCAGGCCGATCAGGCCCCGGGTGCCGTGCATCACCAGGTCGACGCGCCAGCGGCTGCCCTTCATCGGGACCAGTTGCATCGTGGCTTCGCCGAGGTGCTTGCCGTCGCGGTAGACCATGTAGCTGGCGATGAAGGGTTCGAGCGCGGGTGTCGCCGCTTCATCGGCGACGGGCGCGGGCGCGGCGGCCGCTTCCTGTGCCACGGCCAGGCCGGGCAGGGTGGCGAGGCCGAGCAGGAGGCCGGCGAGCAGGGGTCGGAACGGAAGCGGGCGGTGGACAGCTGGTTGCATGTGCGGGGTCGTCAGTGAGGGGGTGGGGCCAGGCGATCATCGTCCTGGAGGAGCAGCGGCGCGGCCAGTGGTTCGCCGTCGAGCTGGATGCGGTGGTCGACGACACCGACCCGGCGCGAGGCCAGCAAGGCGAGCGTCGCCAGCAGCAGCGGATGTTCGCGTTCGAGCACCCGGCGACCCAGACGCTCGGCATCGTCACCCGGGATGACCGGCACCCGCACCTGCGACAGCACCGGCCCGCCATCCAGCTCCGGGGAAACGAAGTGCACGCTGGCGCCATGTTCGCTGGCGCCGGCGTCCAACGCCTGCTGGTGGGTGTGCAGCCCCTTGAAGGCGGGCAGCAGGGAGGGGTGGATATTGATGATGCGACCGGGGCGCGCCATGACCTGGGTTCCGCTGAGCAGGCGCATGTATCCGGCACAGACGATGAGGTCGGGATGAACCGCGTCGATCAGGCTGAACAGGTGTTCATCGAATTGCTCGCGGTTGCCGAAGCTCGATGGTTTCACGGCGGTGGCGGCAATTCCGGCGTTCCGGGCCCGCTCCAGCGCCGTTGCGCGGGTGCGGTCCGAAAAGACACCCACGACCTCCGCGGCGAGCGATCCCCGGCCGACTGCGTCGAGGATCGCCTGCAGGTTGCTGCCGCGGCCGGACGCGAGGACCGCGATGCGGAGGGGCGGTGTTTTCACGGCGGTGGCTGGCGGCACGTTCAGCCGATGCGCACGCGCTCTTCGCCGCCCGCCTTCACCACCTCGCCGATGCGCCGGTGCGCGAGGCCAAACCCGGCGAGTTCTTGTTCGACCGCCGACAGTGCGGCGGGCGGGACCACCAGTACGAAACCGACACCGCAGTTGAAGGTCCGCCACATCTCGCTGTCGGCGACGGCGCCCTCGCGCTGCAGCCAGTCGAACACCGGGGGCAGTACGATGGCGGTGGCGTCGACCGAGATGCCCAGCCCGTCCGGGATCACCCGGATGATGTTCTCGCTGAGTCCACCGCCGGTGATGTGCGCCATGGCGTGGATCGCTTCGCCCTGGTCGCCCTGCAGCAGCGACAGCACCGGCTTGACGTACAGCGCGGTCGGTTCCATGAGGGCGTCGAGCAGCGGCCTGCCACCGACCTCGACGTCGCCCGGTCGCCCGGCGCGGTCGAAGATGCGCCGGATCAGCGAGTATCCGTTCGAGTGCGGGCCGCTGGAGGCGATGCCCAGCAATACGTCCCCGGCCTCGACCCGGCTGCCGTCGCGCAGTTGCGACTTCTCCACCGCGCCGACCGTGAAGCCGGCCAGGTCGTATTCGCCGGGGCCGTACATGTCCGGCATCTCGGCGGTCTCGCCCCCGATCAGCGCGCAACCGGCCATCTCGCAGCCCTTGGCGATGCCGCCGACGACCGCCACCGTGGTGTCGATGTCGAGCTTGCCGGTGGCGAAGTAGTCGAGGAAGAACAGCGGCTCGGCGCCCTGCACCAGCACATCGTTCACGCACATGCCGACCAGGTCGATGCCGATGGTGTCGTGGCGCTCGAGTTGCTGGGCCAGTTTCAGCTTGGTGCCGACCCCGTCGGTGCCCGAGACCAGCACCGGCTCGCGGTACTTGCCGGAGAGGTCGAACAGGGCGCCAAACCCGCCCAGGCCGCCCATCACCTCGGGCCGGAAGCTGCGCTTGACCAGCGGCTTGATGCGTTCGACCAGCTCGTTGCCGGCATCGATGTCGACGCCCGCATCGCGGTAGGTCAGCGGGGTGGAGTCGGAGGGGGTGGCGGTCACGGCTGCCTCGCTGGCACGGGAAGCCCGCGATTTTAGCAGCCGCGGGCTCCGGCGGGCCCATGCGAATGGACGCGCAGCCCCCCGTGCGGCACCATTTCGCAATTACCTCAACAGCGGGATCGAGATGACGCGCGCAAACGGGTGGGCAATCGGGAGCAACGACCGCCGGGCCGTGGCCAGGCGGATCTCTCACGTGGCCGGGCCGTGGCTGCTGGCACCCGTGGTGGCGCTCCTCCTGCTGCTGGCCCATGGCAGCGCATCCGCGCAGCGCGTCGAAGGCAGCCGCGCCAGCGCTTCCGGCCAGTACGCGGCGGAAGTCGAGGTCAACAGCCAGAGTGCCGCCGAGCGAAATCCCGCCTTCGCCCGCGCACTGGCGCAGGTGCTGGGCAAGTTGACCGGCGACCGCAACGCCGCCTCCACCCCCGGCATTGGCGCCGAGCTCCGCCGCGCCGAGGAGTACGTGGAGCGCTACGACTACCGCCAGGACGAGGGCGTCTCCGCCAGCGGCGCGCCCAGCTTCGACACGGTGCTGGTGGTGCACTTCAACCGCGACATGGTCGACAACCTCGTCGCCGGCATGGGCCTGGCGATCTGGCCGGAGCCCCGCCCCAAGCCGGTGCTGTGGCTCGCCATCGATGACGGCAGTGGCCCCCGCCTGGTCGGCCTGCCGCAGGCCGAGGCCGCACGTTCCACCCTGGATCGCGCCAAGCAGCGTGGTTTCCGCCTCGGCATGCCCAACGGCAGCGCGGCGGAGCAGGCGACGGTGGGCGCGATCTGGCGCGGCGACACGTCGGCGGTGGCACGCGCCTCGCAGCGCTACAGCCCGCCGATGCAGCTGATCGGCAAGATGCGTCGGGAAGGCGGCGGCTGGCGCATTGACTGGACCTTCGTCGACAACGGCACCGTGTTGTCACGCTGGACCGAAACCGGGACCAACGCGCGCCAGGTCATGGCCACCGGCGCCGACGGTGCGGCCGATGCATTGATGGCCCGCTACGCCAAGCGGCCCGACCGCGGCCCCGATGCCCAGCCCGGCGCGTATCGCGTCGCCTTCGAGGGGCTCGACAGCGCCAGCGACTACATGCGGCTGTCGGCCTACCTGCAACGGGTGCCGGTGGTCCGCGGGATCACGCCGGTGCGCGCGGGAGCCGAAGGCGTCGAGTTCGAGCTGGACCTGGTGTCGGGCATCGCCGGCTTCGATCGCATGGTGCAGGGGGACGACGTGTTGTCCAGCATCGAGAGCATCGAAGGCCAGCCGACCTACAGGCTCTACTGATGGAAGGCAGCGGTCCGCTGGAGGACATCGCCCGGTTCCTGAAGCGCCTGCAGTGGGCGGCGTTTGCCTTCCTGCTGTTCTGGCTGCTGTGGCTGTTGGCGCCGATCCTCACCCCGTTCGTGCTGGCCGCGCTGCTGGCCTGGCTGGGCGACCCGCTGGTGGACCGGCTGGAACGCTCCGGCCGCTCGCGCAACGTGGCCGTCGCGCTCGTTTTCACCGCAATGAGCCTGCTGGTGATATTGGCCCTGGTCCTGCTGGTACCGATGATCGAAGACCAGATCGCCACGCTGGTGGCGTCGTTCCCGAGCTACCGGGACTGGCTGGTGACGACCGCGATGCCGTGGGTCGAGGCACGGACCGGGCTGGAGATCGCTTCCTGGCTCGATTTCGACCGGCTGGGTGAGCTGATCCGGTCCAACTGGGAGCGCGCCGGTGGCTTCGCCAGCACCCTGCTGGGCTACATGTCGCGCTCGGGCTTCGCCCTGCTGGCGCTGGTCGCCAACGTCGCGCTGCTGCCGGTCATCACGTTCTTCTTCCTGCGCGACTGGGACCAGCTGGTCGACCGCGTGGCTTCGCTGATCCCGCGCGACCATCTCGCCACCGTCAGCCGCCTGGCCGAGTCCTCCAGCGCGGTACTGGGCGGTTTCCTGCGCGGCCAGTTCCTGGTGATGCTGATCCTCGGGGTGATGTACGGCCTGGGTCTGTGGCTGGTCGGGCTGGACCTGGGCATCCTGATCGGCATCATCGCCGGCCTGCTGACCTTCATTCCGTATGTCGGCCCAGCCAGCGGCATCATCCTGGGCTGCATCGCGGCGCTGGTGCAGTTCGGCGACTGGAAACACGTGGCCGGCGTGCTGGTGGTGTTCGGGCTCGGCCAGGTGATCGAGAGCTACTGGCTGACGCCGAAGCTCGTCGGGGACCGCATCGGCCTGCATCCGGTCGCGGTGATCTTCGCCGTGCTCGCCGGCGGACAGCTGTTCGGCTTCCTTGGCATGCTGCTGGCATTGCCCGTGGCGGCGGTGGCCAACGTGCTGCTGCACTACGCGCAGGACCGCTACACGCACAGCCGCCTGTACGCGGGCACGCACCCGTCGATCCTCATGGACGAGGGCAGCGGCTACCCGCGGGAGCCGGAGGCGGAGTGAAACCGACGACCCCGGGGCGGACGCCGGGCGCACCGCCGGTCGCGCAGTTGCCGCTGGCCCTGCGCTATCCGGCCGACCAGCGGCTGGACACGTTCGTCGATGCGCCCCCGGGCGCGGTCGAGCAACTGCGGGCGCTGGCGATCGGCGGCGAAGGGGACTGGCTGTACCTGTCGGGTGCGCCGGGGACCGGCAAGACCCACCTGATGCTTGGCGCCTGTGCCGCCGCGGATGCGGCGGGGCGACGTGCGGCCTACCTGCCGCTCGCCACCGCGGCGGGGCGCTTGCGTGAAGCACTGGAAGCGCTGGAGGGGAACGACCTGATCGCGCTGGACGGACTCGAGGCCATCGCCGGCTGCGCCGCCGACGAGATCGCGCTGTTCGATACCCACAACCGGGCCCGCGCCGCGGGCAGCCGCCTGGTCTATGCCGCGCAGGCCGCCCCCGATGGTCTCGGACTGCAGTTGCCGGACCTGCGCTCGCGCTTGTCGCAATGCACCCGGGTAAGCCTGCAGCCGCTCGACGATGGCGGACGGCGAGAGGTGCTGCGCCAACGGGCCAGGCGCCGTGGCTGGGTGCTGGAAGAACCGGCACTCGATTGGCTGCTGCGCAGGGTCGGGCGCGACCTCGCCGGGCTGGCGGCGCTGCTGGACCAGCTGGACCGGGCTTCGCTGGCGGCGCAGCGTCGGATCACGGTGCCATTCCTGCGCCAGGTCCTCGGCGCCTGAGGGTTATTCCCCGGCTGCCCGGCCCAGGCGCGCGTCCAGTTCGGCGAGACGCTGCGGCGTGCCGACATCGGTCCACTGGCCGCGGTGGTGTTCGCCGCCCACCGTGCCGCGCAAGATCCCCTCCCGCAACAGCGGTGCGAGCTTGAAGCGTGGTGGGTCGTCGTGGACGCCCTCGGCGTCACCCACCACCTCCCGCCATCGTTCGAACAGCGACGGCCGGTAGACGCCGATGCCGGCGAAGGTGAGCCGAGGCGCACCGTTCTCGACCAGCCGGCCCTCGGTGCCCAGCACGAAATCACCGCCGGGGTGGTGCGCGGGGTTGTCGACCAGCACCAGGTGCGCATTGCCGGCAGGCTCGCGCGGAAGGCGGCTGAAGTCGTAGTCGGTCCAGATATCACCGTTGACGGCGATGAAGGCTGCGTCCGATGCATCGGGTTCCGCGAGCAGGGACAGCGCCCGGAGCATGCCGCCGCCGGTCTCCAGTGGGGTCGGGCCTTCGTAGGCATGGTGCAGCCGCAGGCCCCAGCGCTCGCCATCGCCGAGTACTTCCGGAAAGCGCCCGGCCAGCCAGCTGGTATTGAGCACCACCTCGCGCACGCCGATGGCGGCCAGTTTCTCCAGGTGCCACTCGACCAGCGGTTTTCCACCCGCCGCCAGCAGTGGCTTGGGCGTGTGCTCCGTCAGCGGGCGCATGCGCTCGCCCAGCCCAGCGGCCAGCACCAGTGCCTTCATGTGCGTCCCGCCAGGGCAGGCCTGACATGCCGCTCCAGGATCGGCATCAGTGGCGTGAGCGCGGCATGGCGCGGCACCACCTCGTCGAGGTAGGCGAGGAAACGTGGCGCGTCGGCCAGGTACTTCGGTTTGCCATCACGGTGGTGCAGGCGGGCGAAGATGCCCAGCACCTTGAGGTGGCGCTGTACGCCGATCAGCTCGGCGTCGAGCAGGAACTGCTGCAGGCCCGGCACCGGCAGCCCGGCCTCGTGTGCGCGTGCGTGGTAGCGCCCAAGCCACTCTGCAACGCGCGCTGCCGGCCAGCTCAGGAAGGCGTCCTTGAACAGGCTGGTCGGGTCGTAGGCGACCGGGCCCAGCACGGCGTCCTGGAAATCGAGCACGGCCGGGCCGTCGGCGGCCGGCATCAGGTTGCGCGGCATGTAGTCGCGATGCACCAGTACCCGCGGCTGCGCCAGCGCCGCCTCGACCAGGTGCGCGTAGATGGCCTCCAGCGCCTGTGACTCCTCATCGGAAAGCGTCACGCCCAGGTGCTCGCCGAGGAACCACTGGTCGAACAGGCGCAGCTCGCGCTGGAGCATCGGCTGGTCGTAGGTCGGCAGGTCGGCCGGGCATTCGATCGCCTGCAGCTTCAGCAGCTGGTCGATGGCCCCGGCCATCATCGCGTCGGCGTTTCCGGAGTCGATCACGTGCAGGTAGGTGTGGGCGCCGAGGTCTTCCAGCAGCAGGAAACCGGCCTCCGGATCGGCGGCGAGGATGCGGGGGACGCGCACGCCGCCCCGGTCCAGTAATTCGTGCATTCGCAGCCAGGGGCGTACGTCCTCCAGCGCGGGTGGAGAGTCCATGACGATCCGGCTGTGGCCCGCCGCCGCAGTCGGGCTGGTTGCCCGCCAATAGCTGCGGAAGCCCGCATCGGCGGACGCACGCTCGAGGTGCAGGTTGGCATCCGCGGTCGCGGACCGGGCCCAGTCCAGGCGCGCCTGTGCCCGGGCTTCGTCGGTGCGATCGGTGTCGGCGTGGTCGCCGGATTGAGGGGCGGGCTGGATCATGGGCTCTCCCGGACGCGGCGTCCGCAGGCGCACAGGGTAGCGAGCCGATGTCCGCGCGGGAATCGCCGGCCGCTCAGGCCGCCACGGCCGCATCCAGCGAAGCCAGCCACTCGTCGTCCGAGCCCTCGGCAACGCCTTCGAACAGGAACGTCGACAGATAGCGCTCGCCGGTGTCGGGCAGCATCGCCAGTAGCACGGTGCCTTGCGCGGCCTGTTCCGCGACCTGCAGGGCTGCGGCCACGGTGGCCCCGGCCGACAGACCGACGAAGATGCCTTCCTCGGACGCCAGGCGGCGTGCGGTATCGCGCGCGGCGAGCTCGTCCACCCGGCGGATGTCGTCCACGACCGAGCGGTCCAGCACCGCAGGAATGAAATCCGGTGTCCAGCCCTGGATCTTGTGGGGCTGCCATTCGGTGCCGGTCAGCAGCGCGGCGCCGGCAGGCTCGGCGGCCACCACCCGCAACTCCGGCCGTGCCGCCTTCAACACCTGGCCGACGCCGGTCAGCGTGCCTCCGGTGCCCCAACCGCTGACGAAGTGGTCGAGCCGGCGGCCGGCAAAATCCCGCAGGATCTCCGGTGCGGTGGTGTTGCGGTGCCAGGCGGGGTTGGCCGGGTTCTCGAACTGCCGGGCCAGGAACCAGCCATGGCGCTCGGCCAGTTCGGCCGCCTTGCGCACCATGCCGGTGCCGCGCTCGGCCGCCGGTGTCAGGATCACCCGCGCGCCGTAAGCGCGCATCAGCTTGCGGCGTTCGATCGAGAAGGTCTCGGTCATCACCGCGACGAACGGATATCCGCGTGCGGCACAGACCATGGCCAGGGCGATGCCGGTATTGCCGGAGGTCGCCTCCACCACGGTCTGTCCCGGCTTCAGAGCACCGCTGCGCTCGGCATCGAGGATGATCGCCAGCGCCAGGCGGTCCTTGACCGATCCGCCGGGGTTGAACGCCTCGATCTTGGCGTAGAGCGACACATGCGGTGGTGCGATCCGGTTGAGCTTGATGATCGGGGTCGAGCCGATGGTGTCGAGGATGCTGTCGTGAATGGCCATGTCGTGCTCCGGGGGAAGAGGGTAGAGCGCTGCCTCAGGCGGCGCGGGGGATGTCCGCTGACGGCGCGGGGCCGGCCCGCGGCGGTACGCCGAACCAGTGCAGTTGTCCGGCCAGCGCCGCCACCTCGCCGATGATCAGCAGCGCCGGCGATTCGACGGCGTGGGTGCGCGCGGCATTGGCGGCGGAGGCCAGGGTGGTGGCAATCACCCGCTGCTGGGGGAGCGAGCCGTTTTCGATGATCGCGACCGGGGTGGAGCGTGCCCGTCCGTGTGCGACCAGGCGCGCGCTGAAGTCCTCCAGCCCGGCCACGCCCATGTAGATCGCCAGGGTTTGGCGGTCGGCGGCCAACGCCTTCCAGTCCAGCGCATCGCGCGAGCCGCTGCAGTGGGCCGTCAGCAGCCGCACCGACTGCGCATGGTCGCGGTGTGTCAAGGGGATCCCGGCGTAGGCTGCGCAAGCCAGGGCCGCGGTGATGCCAGGGACCACTTCGTAATCGATGCCGTGTCCGCGGAGGAACTGCAGCTCCTCACCGCCGCGGCCAAACACGAACGGGTCACCGCCCTTCAGGCGCACCACCCGGCGTCCAGCGCGGGCATGTTCGAGCATCAGCGCATGGATCTGGTCCTGCGTGGCGTGATGGTTGCCGGCCTGCTTGCCGACCTCGACCAGCTCCGCATCCCGGCGCGCCAGCGCCAGCACCCCGGCGCCGACCAGCCGGTCGTGGAGGATCACGTCGGCCTCGTTCAGCACCCTGAGGGCGCGCAGGGTCAACAGGCCCGGGTCGCCCGGGCCGGCGCCCACCAGCGCCACCGAACCGCGGGTGCCGGTGTCGCCGTCGGCGAGCGCCTGCTCCAGCGTTTGCGTGGCCTCATCCAGGCGGCCGCGCCGCAACAGGTCCGGCAATGGCCCGGACAGGACCTGGTCGAAGAAGCGCCGGCGCGCACCCATGTGGGTAAAGCGGGCGCGGATACGACGTCGATACGACGAGAGGAACTCGGCGAGAACGCCCAGCGACGGGTCCAGCTGCCGCTCCAGCCGCTCGCGCAGTGCACGCGCAAGCATTGGGGCCGCACCACCACTGGAGATGGCCAGCTGCAGCGGTCCCCGTTCGATCCTGGCCGGAACCTGGAAGGTCGACAGCGCCGCTTGGTCGACCACGTTGACCCATACCCGTCGCGCTTCGCCCGCCGCGGCGACCGCCTCGTTGGTGGATGCTTCGTCCGTGGCGGCGATCGCCAGCCAGACCCGGTCCAGCCAGTGCGGCTCGAAACGGCCGCTCCGATGGGTGATGCGGCCCTTGCGCGCCCACCGCGCCAGCTCAGGTTCGAGTGTCGGCGCGCCGACCGTCACCCTGGCACCGGAGTCGAGCAGCGCCGACACCTTGCGCCGCGCCACCATGCCCCCACCCACCACGAGCACATCCCGGTCGCGGAGGTCCGCGAACATCGGGAACAGGGAAGGCGTGGGTGGGCGCGCGGTCATGGTGGTCGGCTGTCCGGATGATGGGTCACCGACGCTACCGGGGCGTCATCGGCCGGGGAAATGGTGGCGGCGCCTGCCCACATGCCGCGATGGCATAAGGAACCGGTCCACCGGACGGGTCGTGCGCGGTATAAATCCATCCATCCGAATCAAGCGATACAATGGCGCCGCCATGACCCTTACACAGCTCCGCTACCTCGTCGCCATTGCCGACGCCGGGTTGAACATCACCGTCGCTGCCGAGCGCGTACATGCCACCCAGCCGGGCCTGTCCAAGCAGCTCAAGCAACTGGAGGATGAGCTCGGTTTCCAGCTGTTCGTGCGCAAGGGGCGGAGCCTGGATTCGGTGGCCCCCGCCGGCGAGCGCGTGCTTGCACATGCGCGCCGCATCCTCGAGGAGGCCGGCAACATCCGCAGCCTGGCCGCGAACGAGCGTGGCGAGCACGTCGGGCGCCTGGTGCTGGTCACCACCCATACCCAGGCCCGGCATGTGTTGCCTGCGGCGATCGCTCGGGTCAAGCGCGACTATCCGCAGGTGAGCGTGCACCTTGAGCCGGTGGCCGATGGCGAAGTGCTGCCCCAGCTGGCCCACGGCGCCGCCGACATGGCCGTGCTCAGCACCGCCGGGCAGGTGCCCGAGGGCGGCATCGCGGTCCCGCTGTTCCGTTGGCGGCGCCGGGTGCTGGTCCCCGGCAACCACGCATTGGCGGGGCTGGACCGCGCGCCGACGCTGGCCGAGCTGTCCCGGTATCCGCTGGTGAGCTATGAATCGTCGGTGCGGCCGGAGTCTTCGCTGCGACGGGCATTCACGGCCGCGGGTTTCGAGCCGCAACTGGCGATGACTGCGCGCGACGCCGACCTGATCAAGACCTACGTCCGCGCCGGGCTGGGCGTCGGCGTGCTGGCCGAAATGGCGATCGGGGCAGGTCTGGACGGTGACCTGCGCGACCTGCCGGCACCCCCGAGCCTGCCCGAGTGCACCACCTGGGCGGTGATTCCGCGTGCCCGGGTGTTGCGCGACTACGCGCTGGACCTGCTGCGTGAGGTGGCGCCGCAGATCGACCGCCGTGACCTGCGCCGGGTGGTGGAGGGCAACCAGCAGGCCGATTGGCCCGTTGCGCCCGGCTGGATCGAGCTGAGCCAGTCGATCACCAGCTGAGCGCCGCCGGCGTGGCTATGCCGCCTCTTCGGCGCTGCTCCCCGCGCTGTCGCCGACATGCAGCCCGCACTCGCGCTTGAGCCCGAAGAACCGGGTGTCCTCTTCGCGCATCCCGGGCTCCAGCCTGCGGGTGGAATGCATGTCGCCGATGGAGACGTAGCCGTCGTGCCAGAGCGGGTGGTAGGGCAGCTGGTGGCGCTGGAGATACTGCCAGACCTCGCGGTCGCTCCAGTCCGCCAGCGGGTGAAGCTTCCAGCGACCATCCTGGACCTGCAGGATGTCCAGCTCCGAACGGCTCGCGGACTGGCTGCGGCGCAACCCGGCGATCCAGGTGCCGACGCCAAGCTCCGCCAGGCCACGCCGCATCGGCTCGACCTTATGCACGCGGTTGTAGCGGTCCAGGCCCTCCACGCCCATCGCCTCCAGCCGCGCCACGGCTTCGCTGTCCCACGCGTCCGCTGGTCGGGGCCGGTAGACCTCGAGGTTCAGCCGCAGGCGCCCGGTCATCTGCGCGATGAAGGCGTGGGTCTGCGGGAACAGGTAACCGGTATCGACCAGCAGCACGGGAACCTCGGGCGCCTGGCGGGTCACCATGTGCAGCGAGACCGCCGCCTGGGCACCGAAACTCGATGACAGCGCATGCCGGCCCGGTGCGTGCGCCAGCGCCCATGCCACGCGCTCGGCGGCGGTGCGTCCGGCCAGCCAGTGGTTGAGTTCGCGCAGCGCGCGCGGAGCACCGGGATCGGGAAGGGCGGGCGGCCTCATGCCGTGACCTCGATGTCGATCCGACGTGCCGGTGGCGGCACGACGCCGTTGCGCAGCAGGAAGTCGCCGAAGCCTTCCGTGCCGTGGGGCGTGGTGCCGCGCTCTGCCGCGTAGCGGGCCAGCAGTGGATCCAGCGCTTCCAGGATCGCGCCCTCGTCGATGTTTTCCCGATACAGGGTGTTGAGCCGCTGCCCCCGGTGGTCCGCGCCGAGCATCAGGTTGTATCGGCCGGGCGCCTTGCCGACCAGCGCGATCTCGCCGAGATACGGTCGGGAGCAGCCGTTCGGGCAACCGCTGATGCGCAGGTGGATGGGTGCGTCGAGCAGGCCGTGGCGTCCCAGCAGTCCTTCCACCTCGTCCAGCAGGCGCGGCAGGTAGCGCTCGGCTTCGGCCATCGCCAGCCCGCAGGTTGGCAGCGCAACGCAGGCCAGTGCGTTCAAGCGCAACGGCGAAGCGCTGCGATGGCCGTCGAGCCCATGGCGGGCGACGCGGGCATCGATCGACGCGCGCAACTCCGGCGGGATGTTGGCGATCGTCAGGTTCTGGTTGGGCGTCATGCGGAATTCCGCCCCGTCCACCGCCTCCAGCTCGGCGGCGATTTCGCGCAAGCCGGTCAGGTGGGTGAAGCCCTCGCCATCGACGATCCGTCCGGCGACGATGCGGAGCGTCAGGTGGCCGCGGCCGTCCTCGCCTTCGGTCCAGCCGAAGCGGTCGCCGTTGTGTTCGAAGCCGAAGGCACGCGCCGGCGCAAGTGCGAAACCCGCGCGCCGTTCGATCTCGGCGCGGATGGTGTCCAGGCCGTGGTCGTCGACGGTGTATTTCAGCCGCGCGCGCTTGCGGGCCTGGCGGTTGCCGAAGTCGCGCTGGGTAGTCACCACCGCCTCGGCGAACGCGACCAGTTGCGATGGCCCCAGGAAGCCCAGCACATCCCCCAGGCGGGGGTAGGTGTCCGGGTCGCCATGGGTCATGCCCATGCCGCCACCGATGGTCGCGTTGTAGCCGACCAGTGCGCCGTCCTCGACGATGGCGATGAAGCCCAGGTCCTGGGAGAAGACGTCGACGTCGTTCCATGGCGGGACCGCGAAGCCGATCTTGAACTTGCGCGGCAGGTAGGTCTGCCCGTAGATCGGCTCATCCTCCGCAGGCGCAGCCACCACCGGTTGCTCGTCCAGCCAGATCTCGTGGTAGGCACGCGTGCGTGGCAGCAGGTGCGTCGACAGCCCCGCGGCGTCTGCGTGTACCCGCGCATGCACCGCGGAGACCTGCGGATTGGCGGCCACCGCGATGTTGCGGGTGACGTCCCCGCAGGCTGCGATGGTGTCGATCATCGCGGCGTTGATCGCCTGCATGGTCTTCTTCAGGTCCGACTTGATGACGCCGTGGAACTGGAAGGCCTGCCGGGTGGTGATGCGCAGCCCGCGCTCGGCATAGGTGGTCGCGATCGCGTCGAGCTGGAGCCACTGCCGGGGCGTGACCACGCCACCGGGCGTGCGGGTCCGGATCATGAAGCTGTGCGCGGGTTCCAGCCGGGCCTGGCGCCGGGCCTCGCGCAGGTCGCGGTCGTCCTGCTGGTAGCTGCCGTGCAGCTTGATCAGCACCAGGTCGTCCTCGCGCAGGCCGCCGGTGGCCGAGTCGGCGAGCGACGCCACCAGGCTGCCGCGCAGGCCGCGGCTGGCGCGCTTGATGTCTTCGACGGAATGGCTACCCATCAGTACACGTCCCGGGCGTAGCGGCCCTGTTGCTGCATCTCTTCGAGTCGGGCGGCGGCGTCCTCCCGGGACAGGCCGCCATGGGTGGCGATGGCCACGGTCAACGCCTCGTGCACGTCGCGGGCCATGCGGCTGGCGTCGCCGCAGACGTAGACGTTCGCGCCGCCTTCGATCCATTCGTGCAACCGGCGTCCCTGTTCCAGCAGCCGGTGCTGCACATAGACCTTTTCGGCCTGGTCGCGCGAGAACGCCAGGTCCAGCCGGTCCAGCCGGCCATCGCGCAGTGCCTGCTGCCACTCGGTCTGGTAGAGGAAGTCGGTGCGGAAGTGCGGGTTGCCGAACACCAGCCAGTTGCGCCCCGACGCGCCGGTCGCCACGCGGTCCTGCAGGAACCCGCGGAACGGTGCGACGCCGGTGCCGGGGCCGATCATGACGATGTCCCGTGTCGGATCAGCGGGCAGCCGGAAGCGCTCGTTGGCTTCGATGTAGACCGGCACCGCGCCCTCGTCCGACCGGCCAGCGAGGAAGTGCGAGGCCGCGCCCCAACGCTGCTGGCCCTCCAGCCGATAGTCGACGTGGGCGACGGTGAGGTGCGCCTCTTCGCCCACTTCCTTCTGGCTGGAGGCGATGGAGTAGAGACGGGGCGCCAACGGACGCAGGGCGGCGACCAGCGCTTCGGGCGTCCAGTGCGCCGGGTGGGCCTGCAACAGGTCGATCGTCTGGTGCGTGGCGAGCAAGGTGGACAGTCCGCTGGCTCCGGCGGGTTGCAGCAGGTTCTGCAGCGCCTCGCTTCCACTGAGCTCGGCATGGCGGGCGAGGAATGGCCGGGTCAGGCGGGTGAGCTCCAGCTTCCGGGACAGCCACTGGTGCAGGGGCAGCTCGGTACCGCCGTGTCCGACGACGCTGTCGCCATCCAGGCTCAGCGTGTCCAGCACCGCTTCGACCAGTGCGGGCGGGTTCTCCGGCCACACGCCCAGTGCATCGCCCGGTTCGTAGCTGAGGCCGGACCCTTCCAGCGACAGCTCCAGGTGGCGGATGTCGCGGTCGCTGCGGTGGCGCGGGCCCGCCGGGGCGGTGAGCGTCAGGTTCGCCAGCACAGGGGAGGGGAACGGCCGGTCCCGCCCGAACGCCGGTGGCGCGGGATGCAGGGTGGTGACCGTTGCGCGCGGCGGTCGTGCCGGCAGGGATTCGCGCGCAGCGCTGGCCGCCTGCTGCAGCCAGGGATCGGACACCGTCTCGATGTCCAGGTCGGCATCGGCACGCGCGAACATGCGCGTCGCGCCCAGTGATTCGAGCCGCTCGTCCAGTTGCCTGCCGATCGCGCAGAACTCCGGATAGCTGGAATCGCCAAGTCCCAGCACCGCGAAGTGGAGCCCCGGGAGCTTCGGCGCGCGTTTGCCGAGGATGAACTCGACCAGCGCCCGCGCATCGTCCGAGGGCTCACCGTCGCCCTGGGTACTGAAGACGAGGAACATCTGCCGCTCGTCCTTCAGCTCCCGGGTCGGGTAGCGGTCGGCCCGGAGCAGGCGCGCCGGAACGCCATCGGCTTCGAGTTGACGCGCCAGCGCCTCGGCGATCCGTTTGGCGCTGCCGGTCTGGCTGCCGTAGACCACCGTCGCCGGGTACACCTGCTGCGAGGGCGGGGCATCAATACCCGGCAGCGGCGCGGCGATGCCACTGGCACGGCCGGCCGCGTAGCCCGACAGCCACCACAGCCCGCTGGCATCCAGCCCTTCGGTCAGGCGCTGGAGCAGTTCGGTCTTGTCGGGCGGCAGCGGCGCCGGTGGCGCGGCGGGTGCGGTGGCGGACATCGGAAGACTCGCGGGAAGCTGCCCGTGAGCCTATGGATGGCCGTCGCCGTGCGGAAAGGATGGGTGGTTATGGGCTCATGCGCCTGAGGACGCGGAAACGAAGAACCCCGGCAGGAGCCGGGGTCGGATGGGCTGCAGCCGGCCGTGGCCGGGTCAGCAGCAGCCGTGCTCCCCGCGTTCCTGCGTGCTGGCCGCGGCGCCCACGCCCGTGGTCTCGCCGGCCGCGGATGCCCGGTGGTGGGCATGCAGCACGTGGGCGACACAGGCGGTGACGCGCTTGCCCATCGGGATGTGCAGGAACTCGTTGGGGCCGTGAGCATTGGAGTGCGGTCCGAGCACGCCAGTGATCATGAACTGCGCCGCCGGGAACTTCTCGCCCAGCATGCCCATGAACGGAATCGATCCGCCTTCGCCCATGTACATCGCCGGCTTGTCGAAGAAGGCCTGGCTGGCTTCGTCGATGGCGCGGGTCAGCCAGGGCGACTGTGCCGGGGCGTTCCAGCCGGTCGAGGACTTCTCCAGCTCGAGCGACACGTGGGCGCCGTTGGGCGGGTTGTCCAGCAGGGTGCGCTTGAGCACTTCGCCGGCGCGCTTGCCGTCCAGCGTAGGCGGCAGCCGCAGCGAGAGCTTCACCGCGGTATGCGGGCGCAGCACGTTGCCGGCCGAGTCCAGCGACGGCATGCCGTCGATGCCGGTGACCGACAGTGCCGGGCGCCAGGTGCGGTTGAGCACGAGCTCGGCGAGGTCGTCCGCCATCGGCGTCATGCCATCGAGTAATGGGAACTTGTCGAAGATCTCGTTGCCCAGCACCTTGGCGGCCTGCTGCGCCTGCTCGAGGCGCTCGGCCGGTACTTCCACGTGCAGGTCTTCCACTACGATGCGTCCGGTCTTCTCGTCCTCCAGCCGCGACAGCAACTGCCGCAGCAAGCGGAAGCTGGAGGGCACCACGCCGGAGGCGTCGCCGGAGTGCACGCCCTCGTCCAGCACCTTCACCACGAAGTTGCCGCCGGCCAGGCCGCGCAGCGAGGTGGTGCACCACAGCTGCTCGTAGTTGCCGCAGCCCGAGTCCAGGCAGACCACCAGCGACGGCTTGCCGATGCGGTCGGACAGGTGGTCGACGTAGGCGGGCAGGTCGTAGCTGCCGGACTCCTCGCAGGCCTCGATGAGGATCACGCAGCGTGAATGCGGCAGGCCCTCGCGTTGCAGGGCCATGATCGAGGTGAGCGAGCCGAAGATCGCGTAGCCGTCGTCGGCACCACCACGGCCATACAGCTTGTCGTCGCGCAGGACCGGCTTCCACGGGCCGAGGTCTTCGTCCCAGCCGGTCATCTCCGGCTGCTTGTCCAGGTGGCCGTACAGCAGCACGGCGTCTTCGTCGCTACCGCCATTGGCGGCCGGAATCTCGATGAAGATCAGCGGCGTCCGCCCCTCCAGCCGGACCACCTCGAGCTGCATGCCGGGGATGTCCTGGGCGCGCGCCCAGTCTTCCATCAGCTTGACGGCCTCCTCCATGTAGCCGTTCGCGACCCAGTCCGGGTCGAACATGGGCGACTTGTTCGGGATGCGGATGTATTCGACGAGGCGCGGGACGATTTCGTCGTCCCACTTGTCGGCAACGAAGCGCTCGATGGGCGACGGGTCGATCGTGCTGGAGTCCATGGAGGGGCCTCGATATGGGGGAGCCGGCGATTGTAACGCCGGGCCCGTGATCGGACTTTTCCTACCTGGCGATGCGGCATCCGCCCGGGACGCGGCGGGGCGGAAGTCGATGGGCGCGGCCGGTCACCGGGCGGAGACTTGTTCCACCGGCAGGACGCCGGACGGACACTGCCTCAACGGCTTCAGATCCGCAACCATCACAGGAGTCCCCATGAAGTCTTTCGCACGAATCGCACAGTCGCTGGTGCTTGCACTGATGTTGGCCGGCCCGGCCTTCGCCGCCGAGCAGGTGGACATCAACACCGCCGATGCGGCCACCATCGACGCCGCGCTGCTCAACATCGGCCCGTCCAAGGCCCAGGCCATCGTCGACTACCGCGAGGCCAATGGCGCGTTCCGCAGCGCCGAGGAGCTCGCGCTGGTGAAGGGTGTCGGCCTGAAGACGATCGAGAAGAACCGCGAGCGCATCGTGGTTGGCTCTGCCGGCAAGGCCACCAGCAAGCGCTGAACGGGCAGGTAGTACCGGGGCAGGACGCCCCGCAGGACGATCAGGGACAGACCCTGGAACAGGGATGTGCGCCGCCCGCCACGGAAGGAACCGGGGCGGGCGGCAACCTGTGTGGCCGGCCGCTAGACTGTGGATTCCCGACTCCCGAGTGGCCCCATGCCCGCAGCATCCGGCTCGTTCGTCATTCCCGCCAACGAATACCGCCGCGAGCGCTGGCGCAACCAGCTGGGATGGACGCGCGAGATCGACCGCAGCGGAGCGGGCGAGGACTGGGATTGGCGCCTGTCGATCGCCGAGATCGAGCAGGATACGGATTTTTCCACCTTCGAAGGCATCGACCGGGAGCTGGTGTTGTTGTCCGGTAACGGCCTTTCGCTGTGTTTCGACGACGGCGTGGTGGAGCTGAAGCCGCCGCATGACCGCCACCGGTTTGCCGGCGAGCGCGCCGTGACCGGTCGGCTGCTGGACGGCCCGACGCACGATTTCAACCTGATGTGGCGGCGCGACCGGATCGAGGTCGAGCTGTGGCACCGGCCGCTGGTGGGGCCGATGGTGATCTTCGCCGATCCCGGCCATCGCTGGGCGGTACACCTGATGGCGGGGCATGCGCGGTTTGCCGATGACTCCGGGTTGCCGCCGATGCAGCAGGGCGATAGCGCCATCCTCGGCGGCAGCGAACGGCTGCGCCATGTCATCGAAGGCGCGGGCGAGCTGCTGGTGATGCGGCTGGCGCCGAAGTCCCCGCTGCCGGACGCGGCCAGCGACTAGTAGACGTCGCGGCAGTAGCGGCCGTCGGCAGCCATGCCGGCCAGCGCCTCCGCGCCGACGATCTCCCTGAGCGCGGCATCCACCGCCGGCGCCATGCCTTCCAGGCTCCCGCAGACGAACACCGCCGCTCCCGAAGCAAGCCACCGCTTCACTGCTTCGGCATTTTCGCCCAGCAGGTGCTGGACGTACCGGCGTTCGGACTGGTCGCGCGAGAAGGCAAGGTCGACCCGCTCGATGGCGCCGGCGCGCTGCCAGTCCTCGATGTCCGCCTGGTAGTGGTAGTCGTGGGCGCGGGTGCGCTCCCCGAACAGCAGCCAGTTGCGATGATGGCCGGCGGCGACGCGCGCGCTGAGCAGCGCCCGCAGCCCGGCGATGCCGGTGCCGTTCCCGATCAGGATCATCGGCCGATCATCGGCCGGCGGATGGAAGCTGCTGTTGCGGCGGATCCGCAGGTCGACGCTGGCTCCGGTGGCGGCATGTCGGGTCAGCCAGCCACTGCCCGTGCCGAGCCTGCCGTCCTGCAGGTGGACCTGCCGGACCAGCAGGCGCAGGTGGCCTTCGGCCGGGGTGGAGGCGATCGAATACTCGCGATGGGGCAGAGGCTCCAAGACGCTGGCGATCGCCGGGGGGGCCATGCCTGCGACCGCGGCGGGCGAAGGCAGGCGGCTGCGCGTCGCCAGCGCGGCCAGCGTGGTGCGGCCACCATCGACGGAGACCACCGCTTCGGGATCGGCACCAACCGCTGCGAGCCACTCCTCGACGGATGCGGTGGCATTACGTGGGCCGATCTCGGCGATGTCGCCGGCCTGCCACTCCGGCATCGGTGCGTCGTCCGGGGGGACCAACTGGAGGTCGAACACCGGCGCGCCCGGGCTGCCAGGATTGAGGTGCGCGCGTTGTGCCAGGCGCCACGGCCGGTAGTCCGGCGCGGTCCAGTCCAACTGCGCCGTCCCGAGGATCTGGCCCAGGTGGTACTGCCAGTGCCGGAGTGCGCCGGGGTCGCAGTCATCGACCTCGACCAGGTCGAACAACGCCCGCGCGCCTGCTTGCCGCAGCCAGCCATCGAAGCGATGGCCGAATGCACAGAATTGCGCGTAGTCGCGGTCGCCCAGCGCCAGCAGCCCGTATTCGAGATGGTCGAGCCGCAGGCCGTGCATGCCGCGCCGCGACATGAAGGCCCCGGCCGCATCCGGTGCGTCGCCCTCGCCCGTGGTGCTGACCACGAACAGAGCGTGGTGCGTAACTTCCAGATCACTGGAGGACAGGCGGGCGAGGGAAGAGAGGGCCACTTTCTTGCCGCCGGCCTGGAGAGCGTGCGCAGTCTGTAGCGCGAGTGCTTCCGCCTGTCCCGTCTGGCTGGCATGTACGACGAGCCAGTCGACAGCGGCGCCATCTGCCACGGCCGACACGCCTTGCAGTGCGGCCGCCTGCCGACGGTGGCGCATCAGGGCTACGGCGCCCACGAATGCGGCGTACCCCGCGGCGATCCCGATGGCAGCCCACCAGCGCGAACCGGCGAGGGATCCCCAGGAGAACGGGTCCGACTGCCAGGTTGCCAGCGCCACGGCGGACGCCAGCAATGCCAGCAGCAGCGCGGCGTCCGCCATGGTGCCGGCGTCGAACCGGCGGCTGCGCGACGCCTGCCTCACTGCGGCAGCAGGCGGCGTTCGAATGCCGGCGTCATGCGGCTGGCGAATCCGTTCCCGTCATGCCAGACCAGCAGTGCCGCCAGGTCGTGACGCATCGCGAAGTCCCATCCGGCATCGGGCCCCATGACCGTCAACGCAGTCGCCCAGGCGTCGGCCATCATCGATTCGTCGTGCAGCACCGTGACCGACGCCAGTGCGTGCTGTACCGGCTCGCCGGTGCGCGGGTCGATGGTGTGCGAATAGCGGCGGCCTTCGCGCTCGAACATGCGCCGGTAGTCGCCGGACGTGGCGATGGCCAGGTCTTCCAGCGTCACCACCAGGGTGGTGTCGTCGAGGGTGGTGTCATCTGGTGCAGGCTGCTCCAACGCGATCCGCCAGGCGCTGCCGTCGGGCTTGTGGCCTTGGCCGCGCAGTTCGCCGCCGATCTCCACCAAGAATGCAGGTACGCCGTTGGCGCCGAGGTACCGCGCCACCTCGTCCACCGCGAAACCCTTGGCGATGGCGGAAAGATCGAGTTCCAGGCGGCCGGGCTGGATCAAGCGGCCCTCGGAATCGAAGACGAGCCTCCCCCAGCCGATTCGGCCACGCATCTGCGTGAGCGTCTCCGCCCCAGGCACGCCATTCCCGTCGCTGGCACCGCCGGGGCCGAAGCCCCAAAGCTCCACCAGCGGCCCGATCGTGGGGTCGAAGGCGCCATCGCTGGCCCGCGAAACCTGCAGCGCCGCGTCGACGACTTTGCGGAGCTCTTTCGGCAGCGCATGCGCGGTCCCGGGAGCGGCAGAGTTGTACCGGCTGAGATCCGAGCCGGCTTCCCAGGTGCTCATCTGCGCGACGACCGTGTCCAGGCGTTGTTCGATGCCGTCGCGCAGGCCGGGCAGGGCTTCGGCATCGGCCTGCAGGGTGACCGACCAGGTCGTGCCCATGGTCTCGCCGGCCAGTACCTGCAGGGGCGTTGCCACCGCCTGGGGCGACAGCATCATGCCCAGCGGGAGCAGGCCCAGCAGGAGCACGACGATGGCCAGCGGGCGGGACATGTTCAGAGCGGGAGGACTTCGAAGGTGGCGACGTAGCTGAGGCGGCGTTCGTTGGCCTCCGGCAGCGTGGTCTTCTGGTCGGCATGGGTGGTCTCGAGCCAGTACATGCCGGCCTCCGGCCAGGTGACCTCGAAGCGGCCATCGGCGTCCGTGGTCAGGCGTTGCTCGTCCTGCTGGTCACGGTAGCGGGTGCCGCCCGGCACCACCTCGATTTCCATCCCGCTGACCGGCTCGCCATCCACCAGCAGGCGGAACTCGGCGGTCTCGCCGGCGTACAGGTCGTTGGGATGCGTCACCGGCACCAGCTCGATGCCCTCGCCGGTGGCTTCGAACACGGTGGTGGTGGGGGAGCCCACCGTGGCGAAGGTTTCCACCCGCCCCAGGCTCTGCGACGCCTCGACATCGGTCGCACCCGCCGGCAACCCGGACTCGAATGCCTCCGCGCTGCCGCGCCAGCGCTTGTCCTCGCCGTCGAGCTTGTAGCGCGCGAACATGCCGCGGTTGACCAGGGCCAGCTTGTAGGTGCCTTCCTGCGCGAGCTCGACGTCGAATACGCTGCGGAACTTGCCGGTCGCCGTGTTCTGCGGTTCGACCTTGCTGCCATCGGGCGCGGTGATCTGCAGCCCGTCCAGACGCAGCGGCACGTGGTTGAAGTAGAACAGGTCGTTGGACACCGCCGCGTCCACGGTGACCCAGGCGCCGGTGTCGGAGAACACGGTGGCGGACGGCTTCATCCACAGCTTGTGGGCGTGGGCGGCAGGAGCGACGGCAAGCGTCAGGGCGGTGGCGATCGCGGCGATGCGCAGGTTCATGGTTCTTTCCTTGTCGGGAGATCGGGTCGGGAGATCGGGGCCGGGGCTCAGGGCTTGAGCGAGAGGCGGACTTCGCCCAGTTCGCTGTCGCCGCTGGCCTTGAGCTGCTGGGCCGAAGCCGCCGGCCACTGGAAGGGAATGCGCACCACCTCGCGGCCACCGACCTCGCGGGCGGCTTCGACGATCAGCTCGTATTTGCCGGGCGCCAGTCCCTTCAGGGGCGCCTTGGCCGAATCGAAGCGCAACTGGTGCTGGCCCACCGGGCGGGTGGCGCCGCTGACGCCGTCGACCGGCATGGTCAGCGTGCGGCCACTGCGGCGCCACCACTGGCGCATGTCCTTGAGCCACTTGGTGCCTTCGTCGCCTTTCATGTCGTCGTCGTACCAGACCGCGAGGTTGGCGGCGACGGAGTGGTCGGGACGCTCGATCCACACCGCCACGTAAGGGCGGTGGTACTCGGCGACGTTGAGTCGCGGGATCTCGAGGGTGACATCGAGCCCGGCGGCCGGCAGCGAGGCCGGAAGCAGCAGCGCGAGCAACAGGCCGGCGCGGGGGATGAGGCGGGCGGATCGGATCATCTCTGGCAACTCCGGGGTCAATGCATGAAAAGGATGATCAGCAGGGCCGGGAAGGCCAGGCCGAGGGCCACCATCGGCCAGGTCTTGCCGCGCTGGCGGGCGTGCAGCTGGAGCAGCCACAGGCCGGTGAGCGCGAACAGCAGGCAGGCGACGGCGAAGATGTCGATGAACCAGCGCCAGGCGGTACCGGTGTTGCGGCCCTTGTGCAGGTCGTTGAGCCAGGCGATCCAGCCCCGGTCGGTGCGCTCGTACTCGAACTCTCCGGTGGTGCGGTCGATGGCAAGCCAGGCATCGCCGCCCGGGCGGGGCAGCGACACGTACACCTCGTCCTCCGACCATTCCGCGCCGCGGTCCCCCGCGTGGATGTCCATCTCCCGCGAGAACCACTCCGCCACCGAAGGCGGCAGCGGCGCGGCTTCCCCGTGCTCGCCTGCCAACGGGCGGAGCACGCTGGCCGGCAACTCGTCGGTCGTGTTCACCACCCGGGGCTCGGCCTCGATCTGCGAGGCGTGGTTCAGCGTGATGCCGGTGGCCGAGAAGACCAGCAACGCCGCCAGGCTCGCCGCCGCGCTCATCCAGTGCCACCGGTGCAGGGTTTTCAGCCACCAGGCGCGATTGGCGCCCGGTGAGCCGGTGGCACTTGAAGCGGATGTCACGTCGGCAGGCATGGATTCGGCGGGTCGAGGGCGCTAGAGCCTATATCCAATGAGAATCAATCGCAATTGGCTGGCCATCAGAAATCGACATTCAGGGAGACCCACAAGCGGCGCCCGGCTTCGCTGGTGCTGCGGGTGTTCGCGTAGGCGAGCTCGCCGTTGTTGTCGTACGGCATGTAGTCCACGAAGTCCTTGTCGAACAGGTTGTAGATCGCCGCGTTGATGCTCACGTTGTCGGTGAGGTCGTAGCGACCGCCAAGGTGGTACTGGGAGTAGGGCTTGTAGTCCCCCAGTTGCTCCTGGGCCGGGCCGGCACCGCGGTAGCGCTCGCTGCGGTACTCGCCGCGCAGGTACAGGTCCAGGGCGTCGGTGGCCTGCCAGTTGAGGCTGGCGTTGAGCAGGTGCCGCGGCGTGTTGGTCAGCGGCTCGCCCGCGTTGTCGCCGCTCTTCTGTTCGCTGTCGGTGTGGGTGTAGTTGAGGCCCAGGTCCCAGGCTTCGGAGAACGGGACGCGCACCGCGAACTCGGCGCCACGGGTGACGGCCTCGTCGATGTTGACGCTCTGGCCGAAGGTGGGGGCGCGCGGGAAGAAGCCCGCGTCGAAGCAGTCGACGCCGCTGAAGTCGCTGGATTCGTACTCGTCCTGCGTCAACCCATAGGCGCAGTTGGGAATCGGCGTGCCGCGGGCGATCTTGTCCTTGAAGTCGTTGTTGAACAGCGTGAGGTTGGCGCTGAAGCCGTTGGCGGCGGCGTAGTACACGCCGAGCTCGGTGGTGGCGCTGGTCTCGGGCTGCAGCTCCGGCGTGCCCAGCAGCGGGATGGTGCCCTGGCCGCCGAAGCCCTTGATGCCCGGGGTCAGGTCCTCGACGTTCGGCGAGCGGTAGCCCTCGCTGTAGCCGCCCTTGAATACCCACGACTGGCTGGCGTTCCAGACCAGGTAGGCCCGCGGACTGAGCTGGCTGCCGAAGATGTTGTGGTCATCGTGACGGGCGCCAAGGGTGAGGTTCAGGGCGTCGCTGATGCGCCATTCGTTCTCGGCGAACAGCGCCCACTGCTCGAATTCGAACGGCGCCGGGGCCACGGCATCGACCAGCTCGGCATCCAGGAACTGGCCGCCGACCGTGAGCTTGTGGGCGCCGAGGTTGGTGACGAGCTTGGTGTCGAACACCCGGTTCTCGTTCTCCAGCGTGCGCGGACCGCCGGCGCCGTCGGTGCCGGCCGGGAGCAGTCGCCCGATGGTCTCGGTGGTACTCTGCTGGATGCTGGTCTCCAGGCTTCCGAAGCCGAAGCGAGCGTCCCAGGCCAGCGTGGCCTGGTCGCGGTTGAAGCGCAGCGCCTCCGCGTAGCCACCGGCGCCGAGCGTGCCCATCTGGCCTTCACTGTTGTCGTACTTCTGGCGGTTGCTCACCACGTCGAGCCAGAGATCGTGGTCCAGGCCCGGTGTCAGCGTCAGTCGGGCGCCGACGTTGTGGTTGTCATAGGTGACGGGGTTGGCACCCATCCAGGGGACGATCTCGTCGCCATCGACGGCCTGGTAGGCGATGTCCGCCTCGTCGCGCTTGAACCAGCCGCCGCGGACCGACAGACCGAGCAGGTCCTCGACCAGCGGACCGTCGAGGTAGAAGTTGGCGCCGTACAGATCGCCGAAATCGGAGTGCTCCTGCCGGGTGGTCTCGACGCCCGCGGAGCCGCCCCAGACGGTGCCGACCTTGCGGGTGATGATGTTGACCACGCCGCCCATCGCGTCGGATCCGTACAGCGTGGACATCGGGCCGCGGATGATCTCGATGCGCTCGATCGCCGACATCGGCGGGATGAAGTTGTTCGCCGTGCTGCCGAAGTTGTTCGGCGCGACGTTGCCCGAGGTGTTCTGCCGGCGTCCGTCGATCAGCACCAGCGTGTAGTCCGATGGCATGCCGCGCAGGCTGATCTGCGGCGCGCCGGTCTTGTCCACGCCCACCCCGACATCCACGCCTTCGACGTCCACCAGCACGTCGGCCAGGCCATGGACCGGCTTGGATTCCAGCTCCTCCCGGGTGATGACGGTGATGCTGGCCGGCGCTTCCCGCACCATCTGCTCGAAGCCGGCGGCGGTGACCACCACGGCATCGAGATCGGTGGCGGCGCTTGCGGTGGCCTCGTCGGCATGGGCCGGCAGGGCGATGGCCAGCGGCAGCGCGAGCGCCAGTAGGGTGCGGCACGGGAAGCGGGTGTGGGAAGACATCATCGGATTCGCCAAGGTGGAAAAAGGGGTGCGGGGTGCGGTGGTGGGCTCAGGTCTCGGCCCAGCGCCGCAGGAGGTTGTGGTAGACACCGGTCAGCCGCAGCACGGCGTCACGGTCGGCACCCGAGGCGGTCAGCGCCTGGATGGCACCATCGAGTTCGAACAGGGTCTGCCGCTGGTTGTCGTCGCGCACCAGGCTCTGGACCCAGAAGAAAGACGCCAGGCGGGTGCCGCGCGTGACCGGTGCGACCCGGTGCAGGCTGCTCGAGGGATAGACGAGCAGGTCTCCGGCGGGCAGCTTCACGTCGTGCTCGCCATAGGTGTCGTGGATCACCAGTTCCCCGCCGTCGTACTCGTCGGGCTCACACAGGAACAGCGTGCAGGAGACATCCGTGCGCAGGTTGACCGCCGGCGCGCCCTCAGGCACTGCCAGCGACATCACCGCGCCATCCACGTGGAAGCCGTACTGGCCGCCCCCTTCGTAGCGGTTGAAGCGGGGCGGCAGGGTCCGTGCAGGAAGCACGGCGGAGAAATACAGGGGGCTGGCGGCGAGTGCGGACAGCACCGCCCCGCCCAGTTCATGCCGCAGCCGCGAGTCCTCGGGCAACTGCAGGTTGTGCTTCACCTCGGCACCTTGCGGGCCGACGGTCTGGCGACCGTCGCCCCAGTCGGCTGCATCCAGCGCCTGGCGGAAGCGCGCCACCTGGCTGCTGTCGAGGATGCCGGGAACGTGCAGCAACATTGCGTCAGAACCGGAAGCTGGCGGTCAACATCGCCGAGCGGGGCGCGCCGGGCGTATAGCGGTAGCCGCTCTTGTTGATCGCCGCGACATAGTCCTCGTCCAACAGGTTGTAGAGGTTCAGGCGCAGCTCGAAATCCGGGTTGAAGGCGTAGCTGGCCACGGCATCCACGACCCAATAGTCCTCGGTGTAGGCCGGAGTTCCCACGGCACCGTCGTTGCCGCGCTTCAGCTCACCCGAGTAGCGCGCGCCGCCGCCCACGGTCAGGCCGTTGTCGAACCTGTAGGTGCTCCACGCGGTGAAGGCGTGGTCGGGCGTGTAGGCCAGGTCGGTCGAGCCGTCGGTGGAAACGGTCGGCCCCTCGACCACTTCGGTATCCATGGTCGTGAAGCCGGCGGACACCATCCAGGCGTCGCTGATCCGTCCCACGGCACCCAGCTCCACGCCGCGGACCCGCTTGCGCCCGTTCTGGTAGTAGGTCTGGTCGGTGGGGTCCTGGACGATCTCGTTGGTGATTTCGGTGTCGTAGAGCGCGGCGGTCAGCAGCAGCGCGTCGCCTGCGAACTGCCACTTGGTTCCGACCTCGGCGGTCTTCGCCTTCTGCGGGTCGAACGCCGGGTTGTCGGCACTGTTGGCGCGATCGCTGAGTTCCAGGCTCCCACCGCCCGGTGGCTGCTGGGAGATCGCGTAGTTGGCGTAGATGCTGCCGTTGTCGGCCGGCTTGTACAGCGCGCCGAGCTTCCAGTTGAAGAGGGTGTCGGAGGTCTCCGCGTCGACGCCGGGGACGATGGTGCCATCGTCTGCGCCGCCGCAGTCCGGGCCACGCCGGCCCCCACAGGGCACCAGGCTGCTGTACTCGGTGGTGTAGTGGTCGATCCGCAGGCCGCCGTTGACCTGCCAACGGTCGTTGAGGGTGATGGTGTCGAACGCATACAGCGCTGCCGTGTCGGTGCGCCCTTCGCCGTGTGCGCCGGTCCCGGCCCATGCCAGCCCCACCACGGCCGGATCGGGGTCGTAGAGATTGGCGTCGGGCCATGCAGTGCCACCCACCACGCCGACGCCATGCGTCTCCAGCTCTTCCCGGATCAGCTCCAGTCCGGTGGTGATGTCGTGCTGCGCGCCGCCCGCGTCCACCGCCAGGTCGAGGTGGGTCTGGTTGGTCAGGATCCGGTTGCGCTGGTCCTTGAACGTCGGCAGGTTGCGGGTGATCGTCCAGCTGGCGGGGTCGTTGATGTCCGGCGTACCGAGGTTCGTCGCCGAGCCCATGAAGGCGGTCAGCATGTAGTCCTGCTCGGTGCGGCCCCAGCGGGTGGTGTTGATCAGGCGCGCGCCGTCGGTGAAGTCATGCTCGACCCGCACGGTGACCATGTCGGCGGTGACGTCGTCATGGTCCGCCAGCGTTCCGTAGAAGTTCTCCGGGTCGACTGCCGGGGCGGTGCCGATGGCGGGCCGGTCGGGGTCGGGGGAGGAATAGGCCGGCAGTCCGATTGTCGGCACGCCGCCATCGGGAATGTTCTCGTGCTGGACGTGCAGCATCTCAAGGTAGACGCGGGTCGCGCTGTCCAGCCCGAACGCGAGCGCGGGGGCCACGCCCCACCGCTTGTTTTCCACCACGTCACGGCCGGGGACGCCACTGTCCTGCGCCATCAGGTTAAGGCGGAAAGCGGTGCCGGGCGCCAGTACATGGTTCCAGTCACCGGTGAGGCGCTTGTGGTCACCACTGCCGTAGGACGCGGTTGCGGAGTTGCGGGCCATCAACGAGGCGCGCTTGCTGACGAGGTTGATGGCGCCCGTCGGCGCGGTGCGGCCGTAGTCCGTACCGGCCGGCCCCTTGGCGACCTCGATCTGCTCAAGGTTGAAGACGTCGCGCGACACCGACCCCAGGTCGCGCACGCCATCGACGAAGATGCTGCCGGAGGTATCGAAGCCACGGAGGTAGACCGCATCACCCGTGGTGGTGTTGCCGTTCTCGCCGACATAGAACGTGCTGACGCCGGGGCTGTTGCGCAGTGCCTCGGTGAGCGTGGTCGCGCCCTGCTCGTTGAACAGGTCGCTGCCGATCACGCTGAGGGTGCGGGTGGTGTCGACCAGTGGCTGGTTGAACTTGGGCGAGGCCGACTGACCCGAGTAGCGCTTCACCCGGTGTCCCTCCACGTGGACACCGTCCAGGGTCGTCGCCTGGGCCTCGGCGGCGGGGCCACCCGACGTCTCGGCCAGGACCGTGGCCGGTGCGCCCAGGGTGAGGCTGGTCACCAGCGTGGCGGCGGTGAGGGAGCATCCCGTGGTGGTGCGGGGAAGGGGGTGCTTGCGGCTCTTGATGGCCATGTCCATTTGCCTTTATCCGGTGGCGCCTGCGGAGCGGCCCGCGCGCCAGGGGTGGGGGAATCATTCGCGCCCCGACATCGACCGGGGGAGAGAGCGGTCGACGTCGGGGCGCCTGTTCATTTAAACGCAAACAAGAATGATTCGCAACACCATCCGTAGCGATCGGGCGCAGCCGTCCGCTGTCGCGGCGCAACGTGTGCAGCAACCGGGGGCTTCTGAATCGTGGGCGTAGGGGGGTGAAGCGGGAGGCGCGCGGCGTGCGGCCCGGGATCGACGCCGATGAACCGCCTCAGCGGTCGTCGCGGGTCCAGACCACGCCGTCTTCCACCTTTACCGGGAACTTGGGGACGCCGGTATAGGCCGGCGCGCACAGGGCGCTGCCGTCGCGGACATCGAAGCGGGCGCCGTGCAGGGTGCACTCGATGGTGCCGCTGCCCGGATCGAACTCGCCGGCTGACAGCTCGAAGTCTTCATGGCTGCAACGGTCTTCCAGGGCGTGGAAGTCGCCGTCGAGGTTGAACACCATGATCGGTGTGTCCCCGTCCCAAGCGACTGTCGATTCACCCGGCAACAGCTCGGCGGTGGTGCAGACGCGGACCCAGTCGGTCATGTGAACCTCGATGTCCCTGTAGGAGCGGCTTCAGCCGCGATGGATGTCTGTTTGCCCGTTCCGCTGCATGATCGCGGCTGAAGCCGCTCCTACGCCCCGAAGGAAGTCCCCTTGGGGGACAACCCCTGGGAAATCCCCTCGGAAGACAACAGCGGCTTCTCCAGCACCTCGAAGCGCAGGTCGTCGCGGCGGGGGATGCCGAAACGCTCATCGCCGTAGGGGAACGGCTTATGCACACCGGTGCGACGGTAGCCACGGCGTTCGTAGAAGGCGATGAGCTCATTGCGCAGGTCGATCACCGTCATCCGCATCGAGGGCAGTTCCCACTGCTCCCCGGCGATGCGCTCGGCTTCCGCGAGCAGGGCCTTGCCGACGCCGTTGCCCTGCAGCCCCGGCCGCACCGAGAACATGCCGAAGTAGCCGGCGCCGTCTTCGATGGCGATGTGGGCACAGGCGAGGATGTCGGCGCCTGACTCATCCACTGCCAGCAGCATCAGGTTGTGCGGCCTGGCGATGCAGGCCGCGACGTCCTCCGGGCCGGTTCGGCGCCCATCGAGCAGGTCGGCTTCGGTGGTCCAGCCCACGCGGCTGGCGTCGCCGCGGTAGGCCGATTCGATCAGTTCGACCAGCGCTCCGACATCATCGAGCGTGGCGGGGCGGAAGCGCAGGTCGTGGTTCATGCGAGCAGGCGGCGGACCTTGTCGAGGGCAGCGATGAAGGCATCGATCTCCTCGAACGTGTTGTAGAAGGCGAACGAGGCGCGGCAGGTGGCCGGCACCCCGAAATACTGCATCAGCGGATGGGCGCAATGCTGGCCCGAGCGGATGGCGACGCCTTCGAGATCGAGCAGGGTGGCGAGGTCGTGGGAGTGCGCTCCCTCGACCAGGAAGCTCACCACCGCGGCTTTTTCCCGCGCGCGGCCGAAGATGCGCAGGCCTTGCACCTGGTCCATGCGCTCGGTGGCGTAGGCGAGCAGGGCCTGCTCGCGCGCCTCGATCTGGTCCATGCCGATCGCCGACAGGTAGTCCACTGCCGCGCCCAGGCCGATGAAACCGGCGATGTTGGGCGTGCCCGCTTCGAACTTGTGCGGCGGATCGTTGTAGACCGTGCCCTCGAAGCAGACTTCCTTGATCATCTCGCCACCGCCCAGGAACGGCGGCATCGAATCGAGGTGCTCGCGGCGCGCCCACAGGGCGCCGGTACCGGTGGGCCCGGCCATCTTGTGGCCGGTGATCGCGTAGAAGTCGCAGCCGATCGAGGCGATGTCGACCACCCGGTGCGGTGCGGCCTGCGAGCCGTCGACCACGGTGGTGATGCCGCGCTTGCGGGCGGCCTTGCAGATCTCGCGGACCGGGTTGACCGTGCCGAGCACGTTGGAGACATGCGCCAGCGCCAGCAGCTTTACCTCCGGAGTGAGCAGCGCGTGCAACGCATCCAGGTCGAGGTCGCCGTTGTCATCCAGTTCGGCCACCTTGATGGTGGCGCCGGTGCGTTCTGCCACCAGCTGCCAGGGCACGATGTTGGCGTGGTGCTCCATCCGCGTCACCACGATCACGTCGCCCGCCTTAAACCGCGGTAGCGCCCATGAATACGCGACGAGGTTGATCGCAAAGGTGGTGCCGCTGCACAGCACCAGTTCGTTGGGGCGCACGTTGAGGAACCGCGCCAGCTTCGTGCGCGCGCCTTCGTAGGCCTCGGTTGCCTCGGCGCCCAGTGCATGCACCGCCCGGCTGACGTTGGCGTTGTGGTTGCGGAAGAAGTCGTCGACCGCTTCGATCACCACCGCCGGCTTCTGGCCGGTGTTGGCGGAATCGAGATAGACCAGCGGCTTGCCGTGCACCTGGCGGGAGAGCAGCGGGAAGTCGCCTCGGATGCGCGCCCAGTCCACGGCGGAAGCTCCCGGGGTGGCGGTATCGGCCGAGCTCATCCTGCCTGCACCCGTGCCAGCGCGGCATCAAGCCGGGCGCCGAGGATGCCGCGGGCCCGCTCGTCTTCGATTACCGTCAGCGTTTCGCGACAGAACGCGGCGGTCAGCATGGCCCGCGCCTGTTCCGCCGGCAGTCCGCGCGAGCGCAGGTAGAACAGGGCGGTCGGGTCGATCTGGCCAACGGTGGCGCCGTGCGCGGCCTGGACCTCGTCGGCATGGATGACCAGCACCGGCTGGGTGTCGATCTCGGCGCCGGCATCGAGCAGCAGGTTCTTGTTGGACAGCATGGCGTTGGTGTCGTCCGCGCCTTCGCGGATGAGAATCCCCCCATGGAAGACCGCCCGCGAGCGCCCGGCGCCGAGCCCGCGCCAGACCAGTTCGCACTGGCCCTCGCGTGCGGAGTGGTCGATGCCCAGGCGGGTGTCGAGGTGACGGCGGCCATCGGCCAGCAGCACGCCATTGGCATGAAGCCGGGCGGCGGTGCCCTGCTGGGCGACGTTGAGCTCGTGCCGCGACAGCCCGCCGCCGAGTTCCAGGTCGAGCCGGCGGTACTCGGAGCCGCTGGCCTGGACGGCATCGGTGCGCGTGAGCAGCGTTGCGCCCTGCGACTCGGATTGCACGCGGGCATGCGACAGCCGCGCGCGCTGGCCCAGGTGCACGTGCATCAGGCCATTGGCCATGTGCCGGTGCTCGCCACTGCCAAGGTGGTGTTCGACCAGTGCCAGGCTCGCGTCGGCCGCGAGGTCAACGAGGTGGCGCAGGTGCCAGGCCTGGTCACTGTCGGCGGCGGCACCGATGAAGACGAGGTGGATCGCTGTCGCGTCGCGCGGCGTGGCGTCGGCCTTGAGCACCACGCCCTCGTTCGCGAGCGCCGCGTTGACCTTGGCGAAGACCTCGTCGGCACGTTCGAACCGCCGTGCGAGGAAACTCGCCTCACGGACGCTGCCGTTGGCCAGCATTTCCGACAGCGGCCGCAGGCTGACACCGGCGGGGAGCCCGGAGAGATCCGAGGCGCCAGGGTCGTGCCGGCCATTGACGAAGACGATGCGGGGCGCGGGGATATCCGCCAGCAGCGCCGGATCGAACGCGGTGGAATGCGCCGCGGCGAAGGGGCGGCGCTCCAGCGCGCGCAGTGGCGTGTACTTCCACGCCTCCACGCGTGCGTGCGGTAGCCCGTCCTGCAATGCCGCATCCAGTGCGGCCTGCCGGGCGGGACCCAGCCCCGCGGCCTCGCGCAGGGGCAGGTCGCCGAAGCCGGATGCGAGGGAGTCGAGCAGCGCGCTCATCAGGCGGTGGCCTCCGGGCTGACGCGGTCCTTGATCCACTCGTAGCCGTGCTGTTCCAGTTCGCGGGCCAGCTCGGGGCCGCCGGTCTCGACGATGCGGCCGTCGGCCAGCACGTGGACCTCGTCGGGCGTGATGTAGTCCAGCAGGCGCTGGTAGTGGGTGATCACCAGGAACGCCCGCTCCGGCGAGCGCAGCGCGTTGACGCCATCGGCAACCGCCTTGAGCGCGTCGATGTCCAGGCCGGAATCGGTTTCGTCGAGGATGGCGAGCCTGGGTTCCAGCAGCGCCAGCTGGAAGATCTCGTTGCGCTTCTTCTCGCCGCCGCTGAAGCCTTCGTTGACGGCGCGGTGCAGCAGGTCGTCCCTGAGGTGCAGGACGGCCAGCTTCTCACGCACCAGCTTGAGGAACTGCATCGAATCCAGCTCCTGCTCGCCGCGCGCCCGGCGCTGCGCGTTCAGTGCGGTCCGCAGGAAGTAGGTGTTGTTCACCCCCGGGATCTCGACCGGGTACTGGAACGCCAGGAAGACGCCGGCTGCGGCGCGCTCCTCCGGCTCCAGGGCGAGCAGGTCCTGGCCCTGGAAGGTGATGCTGCCCTCGGTGACCTCGTAGCCCTCGCGGCCGGCGATGATGTTGCCCAGCGTCGACTTGCCGGCGCCGTTGGGCCCCATGATCGCGTGGACGCGGCCCGGTTGGAGCTCCAGCGACAGGCCCTTGAGGATTTCCTTGCCGCCGACGGAGGCGTGGAGGTTGTCGATCTTCAGCATGATGTTGTTCCCGTGTCCCGCAAGCGGGTGGTGTTGTTCGAATTTTTGTAGGAGCGGCTTCAGCCGCGATCGGATGGCTGGTGGCACGTCCGGTTCCAGATCGCGGCTGAAGCCGCTCCTACAGGAAGAGCGGCGCGGTGGCTATCAGCCGACCGAGCCTTCCAGGCTCACGTCCAGCAGCTTCTTGGCTTCGACGGCGAACTCCATCGGCAGCTCGCGGAAGACCTGTTTGCAGAAGCCGTCGACGATCATCGACACCGCATCCTCTTCGCCGATGCCACGCGTGCGGCAATAGAACAGTTGGTCGTCGCTGATCTTCGAGGTGGTGGCCTCGTGCTCGACGGTGGCGCTGGGGTTCTTCACTTCAATGTAGGGGAAGGTGTGGGCGCCGCACTTCTTGCCGATCAGCAGCGAATCGCACTGGGTGTAGTTGCGCGCGCCGTCGGCGCCCGGCGCGACCTTCACCAGCCCGCGGTAGGTGTTCTGCCCGCGGCCGGCGCTGATGCCCTTGCTGATGATCTTGCTCTTGGTGCGCTTGCCGACGTGGATCATCTTGGTCCCGGTGTCTGCCTGCTGGCGGTGGTGCGTCAGCGCGACCGAGTGGAACTCGCCGGTGGAGTCGTCGCCGATCAGCACGCAGGACGGGTACTTCCAGGTGATGGCCGAACCGGTCTCGACCTGGGTCCAGTGGATCTTGCTGCGCGCGCCACGGCACTCGCCGCGCTTGGTCACGAAGTTGTAGATGCCGCCGACGCCGTTCTCGTCGCCGGGATACCAGTTCTGCACGGTCGAGTACTTGATGTCGGCGTCTTCCAGCGCGACCAGCTCGACCACCGCCGCATGCAGCTGGTTCTCGTCGCGCATCGGCGCGGTGCAGCCTTCCAGGTAGGACACCTGCGCGCGGTCCTCGCAGATGATCAGGGTGCGCTCGAACTGGCCGGTATGGCCGGCATTGATGCGGAAGTAGGTGCTCAGCTCCATCGGGCACTTCACCCCGGCCGGAATGAACACGAAGCTGCCATCGGAGAACACCGCCGAGTTCAGCGCGGCGAAGAAGTTGTCGCCCACCGGCACCACGCTGCCCAGGTACTGGCGTACCAGCTCCGGGTGGTCCTTGATGGCTTCCGACATCGAACAGAAGATCACGCCCTTCTCGGCCAGCTCCTTGCGGAAGGTGGTGCCGACCGAGACCGAATCGAACACCGCATCGACCGCCACGCCGGCCAGCTTGGCCCGCTCGTGCAGCGGCACGCCGAGCTTGTCGTAGGTATCCAGCAGTTCCTGCGGGACCTCGTCGAGCGACTGGTACTTCGGCCCTTTGGGCGCGGAGTAGTAGCTCAGAGCCTGGAAGTCGATCGGCTCGATGTTGAGCTTGGCCCAGTGCGGCATCGGCATGGTCTGCCAGTGCCGGTACGCCTCCAGCCGCCACTCGGTCATCCACTCGGGCTCTTCCTTCTTGGCGGAAAGCGCGCGGATGGTGTCCTCGTCCAGCCCCGGGGGCAGGCTGTCGGACTCGATGTCGGTGATGAACCCGGCTTCGTACTTGCGGCCCAACTGCGCGTGGATCGCCTCGTTGGCGATCGGCGCATCGCGCAAGGGCGCGACCGGGGCCGGCGACAGGGGGCCGGAGATGGAGGGGGTGACTTCGGTGGCCATGGGGGCTGCCTACTCTCTGGC
>Ga0114898_1000220_pt1 | contig 51120 bp, 54 predicted proteins | sample Malvired_Geostar_FD_83496 | JGI IMG/M metagenome (GOLD analysis project Ga0114898, IMG submission 83496) | Marine viral communities from the Global Malaspina Expedition - Malaspina viral metaG DeepMed_Geostar | ecosystem: Environmental > Aquatic > Marine > Oceanic | place: Mediterranean Sea...
GACCAGCAGCCCCTCGAAGGTGAAGACGAGCTGATGGCCGAACAGGCTCTCCCACAGCTGGCCCAGCGGCGAGGCGGCGCCGAAGGCGACCAGCAGGTAATAGCCGAACACGGTCGGCGGCAGCACCAGCGGCAGCGCCACCAGCGCCTCGACCAGCCCCTTGCCGGCGAAATCCCGGTAGGCCAGCAACCGGCCCAGCGCGATGCCGATGGGCAACAGGAACAGCACCGTGATCGCCGCCAGCCGCAGCGACAGCCATAGGGCGGTCCAGTCCATGCTTAGCCCCGCTTTCGGTTTACCGGTCCGCCCGTCTTAGCCCGATTCGCCCGGCAGCAGGAACCCGTATTTGCGGAAGATGGCGCGCGCCGCTGGCGTTTGCAGATAGGCATAGAACCGCTCGGCCGCCGGGCCGGCCTTCTTCGTCAGCGCCATGCGCTGGCGCAGCGGAGAGTGATAGTCCTGCGGCACCAGCGCATACGCCCCGGCCTGCCGGGCCTGCGGCGTCAGCGCCAGCGCGTAGGCGATAAGGCCGCCCTGCGCATTGCCCGACAAGGCGAACTGCGCGGCCTGGGAGACATTCTCGCCATAGACCAGCTTCGGCTCGATGGCCTGCCACAGCCCCTTGTGTCGCAGCGCCTCCACGGCCCGCTGGCCATAGGGCGCATGCTCCGGATTGGCGATGGCGAAGCGCGACAGCCTGCCGTCCGCCAGGGCGGCGGCGAGGTCTTCCAGCGTGCCGTCGGCTGTCAGCGGCGAGTTCTTCGGTGTGACGATGGCCAGGCGCCCGATGGCGTAAACGATGCCCTCGTCGCGGGTAAAGCCGTCGCGGGCAAGATCGAGCACATAATCCTCATCGGCCGACAGGAACAGCTCGAACGGCGCGCCCTGGCGAATCTGCCGGGAAGCATTGCCGGACGATCCCATCGCCAGCCGGACCGCCTGGCCGGTCTCCTGACGGAAGGCCTCCGCCAGCTCCTCGATGGCGAATTGCAGGTTGTTTGCCGCGGCGACCACAGGCGCCCTCGCGCTCTGGGCCATTGCCGAAGCCGGCGCCAGCGCGAGCAGGGCCGCAAGGAGGACAGGCCTGATTCCATCGAACATCGTGTACAACTCATTCCACCAGATCGAAATAGCCGGGCAACCATACACCTGCCCCCTTCATGATCACGAAATTTGCTGCAGTGATACAGATTCGTATCGCCCCAACATTGTATTTCGTATTATTCTAATCCGCATGGAATGGAGTGATATCAGGGTGTTTCTGGCGGTGGCGCGGGGCGGCAGCCTGCGCACCGCGGCGCGCGAACTGGCGCTGACCCAGCCGACCGTGCTGCGGCGGCTGCGCACGCTGGAGACCGCGCTCGACGTGCTGCTGTTCGAGCGCACGCCCGACGGCCACCGGCTGACCGATGCCGGCCGCGACCTGATGCCGCTGGCTGAGAGCATGGCGGAGACTGCCGCCGCCATCGACCGCCGCCGCGCCGCCTATGCCGAGGACACCGCCGGCATCGTGAAGATCTATGCCGGCGAATGGGGAGCCGCCTTCCTGGCCGAGCGGATGGGGCATTTCGCGCGCTGCAACCCAGCGATCATCCTGGAACTGTCGGAGACCCACAGCGACCCCGACCTCGCCCGGCGCGAGGCCGACCTGATGGTGCGGCACGGCCTGCCGGAGCGCGGCGACCTGCTGGCGGTCGGGCTGGGCACCATGAAGGGCACGCTCTACGCCGCGCAGGAATATGCGGCGGCCAATCCGGAAGCGCTGGACGAACGGCGCTGGGACGCCTGCAATTTCGTTTCCTTCGATTCGCCGCACGAATATTTCACCACCATGGCGTGGCTGACCGGCAAGCTGGGCGAGCGCAGCGCGCAGGTGCGCGCCTCGCGCATCCATCTGCAGCACGCCGCGATCCGCGCCGGCGCGGGCATCGGCATCCTGCCCTGCTTTCTGGGCGACCTTGACGACCGGCTGGTGCGTGTCGCGCCCGAGCCGATCCCGGCGCTCGCCGCCGATCTGTGGCTGCTGGTGCATCCCGATCTGCGCCATGTGCCGCGCATCCGCACCGTCATCGACTGGCTGCAGAAGGAATTCCGGCGGTACGCGCCAACCCTGGCCGGCGTGCCGCAGGAGGCGCTGCCCTCCCAGCCGCTGGCGGCGGAGTAAGCGGCCCGAACGCCAGAGCAGAACGGATTCGGCTGGAAAGGCCAGAGACCGCACCTATATCAGGGAAAGCAAAGGAAAAGCTTTCCATGGCACGCAAGACAGACATCGAAGGCCGGGCGATCGAAGCGGCGCTGGCGCTGGCGGCGGAGCAGGGCTGGGACAAGACCAGCTATGCCGATATCGCGGACAGGGCCGGGCTGAAGATCGCCGAGCTTTACCCGGTTTTCTCTTCCAAGACCGCTATTCTCACCGCCTTTTCCCGGCGAATCGACGCGCAGGTACTGGCCGGCACCGATCCGGAAGACACCGAAGAACCGGTGCGCGACCGGCTGCTTGATGTCTTGCTGCGCCGCTTCGAGGCGCTGCGCCCGCAGCGCGAGGCAATCGCCGCCATCGTCAAGGATCTGCCGCGCGATCCTGTCACCGCGGCCTGCCTCGCCCAGCAGACGACGACCTCCATGCGCTGGATGCTGCGCGCCGCCGGGATCGATGATCACGGGCTGAAGGGTATGGTCCGCGTACGGGCGCTGGCCGGGCTCTATGCGCTTTCCTTGCGGGTCTGGCTGAATGACGACAGCCCCGACCTGGGCAAGACCACGGCCAGCCTGGACAAGAATCTTAGCCGGCTGGAGAGCTGGACCGGCGGAATCAGTCGCTAAAGGCGCCTCTGAAGCGATCTTGTTTCGTCTATGTTGCAATGCACACATAATATTGACGTGAATAAGCGTTAACTGTAGCTTCCGCGCATCTTGCACTGCAGCAATCCGCTGAACACCAACGAGCAAACGGAGAATGCAACATGGCCGCCAAAAGTGCGTTTTCGTCCTTCCCCGAGATGGACTTCACCAAGCTCTTCGCCGACTTCCGCATGCCGGGTGTTGACGTCAACACCCTGCTCTCGGCCCAGCGCCGCAACATGGAGGCGCTGACCAACGCCAACCGCGTGGCCTTCGAAGGCATACAGGCGGTCGCGCAGCGCCAGGCGGAGATTCTGCGCCAGTCGATGGAAGAAGCGACCAAGGTTGCCTCCGACCTGATGACCAACGGCACGCCCGAGCAGCGCATCGCCAAGCAGACCGAGATCGCGAAGATCGCCATGGAAAAGGCGCTCGCCAATATGCGCGAACTGTCGGAGATGGTGGCGAAGTCGAACAGCGAGGCGGTCAACCTCATCAACCAGCGCATGACCGAAAGCCTCGACGAGGTGAAGAAGGCCATCGATACGGCGGCGAAGAAGTAACTTAGCCTGATCCTTCTGACTTACGAGACCGAGGCCGGCTTGCGCAGAGGCGTAGGCCGGCCCTTCTCTTTTTATACCCCGCCGCTGATACTATGCCTCTTTTTGCAACAGCGGCCAGGGAGCAGACAGAATTCATGGACATAATTTCCTTCGACGATTTCCTTAAAGTCGATATTCGCATCGGCACGGTGATCGAGGTTTTGCCCTTCCCGGAAGCGCGCAAGCCCGCCTTCAAGATGACGATCGATTTCGGGCCGGAAATCGGCGTGCGAAAAACCTCCGCGCAGGTGACGGTGCGCTACACGATGGCGGAGCTGCTGGGGCGCAAGGTGGCCGCCGTGGTGAACTTCCCGGCCAAACAGATCGGTCCCTTCCTGTCCGAATGCCTGGTGCTGGGCTTCCCGGACGACAAGGGCGCGGTCGTGCTGGTTGATGTCGACCGGACCGTGCCAAACGGCGGACGGCTGCACTGAACCAGATTCAGTGGTCCCGGTGGCTTTCCCGCTGGCACAATCAGACTATTTAAGGAAAATTGCATATAATTGCCGGAAAACCCGGCATCGGACACGCTCTTAACCCCAGGACAATCAGTATGGGGATACACCCGAATCTTCAGGCGCTCGACGACGCGCTGACCCAGGCGCAATCGCAGAACCTGCGTGAATTTCTCAACTATTTCCGGAAGCTGCACCCGCAGGATCGGCTGCCGGGGCGCGATGCCTTCGACCCCATCGAACTGCCGCGCCTGCTGCCCAATATCGTGCTGGCAAAGGTCATGCCGTCGCCCGAACCGGGGACGCCGCCGCGCTTCCTCGTGAAGGTGGCCGGCGACACGGTCATGAAGTCCGTGAGCAGGCCGATGATCGGCCGTCACCTGGACGAGTTCGTCACGGAAGGCGACCAGTCCGTGCGCTATCCGATCGCCGACCGGCAACAAGTGGTCGAGACCGGCTGCCTGGTGTTCCGGCGCGGCAAGCCGAGGCTGAAATTCCGGCTGGATTTCTCCAGCATCGAGGTCTGCCATTTCCCGCTCGCCAGCGATGGCCGGACGGTCGATCACATCATCAGCATCATCATCTATGAGGCGCTGGACCGGAACGGTTTTTCCGGGAAGTAAGCGCCCTCGGACACGCGTCAGAAGCCGGTGAACACGAAATCGCTGATGTCGAGGGCCGTAACGCCCAGTACCGTGACCGTGGCGCCGTCCGTATTGAAGACCACGCCGCCCGCAACATTCTCTTGGAGCAGAAGCGCTGCCTCGACCGCCGGCTGATCGATGCCTTCCAGCCCGATGTGGTCAGCGCCGCGCACGAAATCGGTGACGACCGGATTGAGCAAGGCACCGGGAAAATTCGGATCGTAGCCGCGCAGCACGAACAGATCGGCCCCCGCGCCGCCGGTCAGCGTATCCTGTCCCAGCCCGGCATAGAGCGTGTCATCACCCGCCCCGCCAATCAGCGAATCGAAGCCCTTGCCGCCGCGCAATAAATCGTCGCCGGCACCGCCGATCAGCGTATCGCCGCCGCGCATCCCCTGAAGCGTATCGCTGCCGCTGGCACCATCAATGCGGTCGCCGGCATCGGTCCCGGACAAGGCGTCATCGAGACCGCCGCTGGTCACGTCGATCCCGCCATACGCCGCCAACAGCGTCTCATTCGCCGCCATCAGATTGAGCAGCTGATCGTAGTAGGCCCCGCCGATCTGGAAGGCCCAGGTCGCCGTGGACACCAGCCCGACGACATAGGAGGTGCCGGCCTGCTGATACCAGACGGGACTGCCGCTATGGCCGCTGTCTATGTCGAAATTTCCGACATAAACCGTGTCATAGGTTGGATCTATCTGGGCAAAGGCCGTCTCGGTAACCATGAAACCGTCGGCGGTCCCCGGATAGCCGGTCACTGATGCCTGACCGTTGAAGAAATCAGGGTCGAGGCTCATCCAGCCTGTCGTCTCGCCAAGCGGAACCGAAAAATTCAGCAGCGCCACATCCCGACCGGATTCCTCCTCTGTGATACCGCGGTCGCCATCCTCATCGACCCGGTTGAAAGAGAAGCTGTCCGCGAGATAGCTGCCGAAAGGCTCCTGCGATCCGCTCAGTGCCGGAAACACCTCTACCCTCAGCGCTTCGCCATAATTGCCGCTATAGACGACATGGCCGGCAGTCAGCACATCATTGCGGCCCGTGACCACGCCACTGCCGCCGAAGCGAATGGTTCCCCCATTGCCATCATCAAAGGTGGAACGGATGAAGACCACGCTGCTCCAGGGGGCAAGGCTGGTGTTTGTAACCTGTGAAAAGGCCATGCCGTGATATATCCCGAGCCGTTGTGATGCCGCCTGTACTCAAAGGCAAAAATACATCGCTTTTTATGTTTTTACAGGGCCGATCCTACAGGGTTGATCACACCGGAATCAGCACCGTGGCGCGCAGGCCGCCCTGCGGGGCGTCGCCCAGCACCAGCTCGCCGCCATGGCCGAGCACGATATCGCGGGCGATGGTAAGGCCAAGGCCGACGCCGCCGGTCATCGGGTTGCGCGAAGCTTCCAGCCGGAAGAAGGGCTTGAACACATCCGCCCGCTTTTCCGGCGGAATGCCGGGCCCGTCATCGTTAATCGTGACCTCAAGCTGGCCATGCGCCAGCCGCGCCGCTACCTCGACCGACTTGCCGTAGCGGCAGGCATTCTGCACCAGGTTGGTCAGCGCCCGCTTGAAGGCGTTGGGGCGGAGCGTCACGGTCAGCGGCTCCTCGGCCCGCAACACGATGCGCCGGCCGCTGTGGCGCGCATCGTTGGTCACCTCGCGCAGCAGCCGGGCGAGGTCTATGGGCTGTGCCTGCTCCGTGCCCTCGCCGCGCGCGAAGGCGAGATAGCCTTCCAGCATCTGTTCCATCTCGGCAATGTCCTGGCGCAACGCCTCGGCATCCTCGCCGCCCGCCATCATGGCGAGTTGCAGCCGCATCCGGGTCAGCGGCGTGCGCAGATCGTGCGACACCCCGGCCAGCATCTCGGTGCGCTGGCTGATCTGGCGCTGGATGCGGTCGCGCATGCGGATGAAGGCGCTGGCGGCCAGCCGCACCTCGGCCGCGCCCTCCGGCTTGAAGCCGGGCGCGTCGCTGCCCTTGCCGAAACTGTCGGCGGCGGCGGCCAGCCGGCGGATCGGGCGGATCTGGTTGCGCATGAAGACGACGGCGACGGCGAACAGGATCAGCGAGCTGCCAACCATCCACATGAGGAAGACATAGGTGGTGGAGCTGAACAGCCGGTCGCGCGTGGTCACGAAATCCAGCACGCCGTTGGGCAGCTGCACGCTGATCTTCACATGACGCTCGATCGAGCGTGCATCCAGCCGGTGCGGAAAAGACAGGCGCTGGTTCAGCTCGCGCGTCAGCTTCTCCTCCAGCAGCCCGCTCGGCACAAGGATCTCGTTCGGCAGGATGTCGCCCGGCCGGTAGGTCAGTTCGGCCCAGAAATGCCGCCGCGACATATCGAAGATCGGCTCGTCGCCCTCGATGCTCGGCTCCTCGGCCAGCAGCTCGACCACGAAGGCGAGTTCGCCGGCCACCGCGCCGGACAGCCGCCTTGTGATCAGATCCCAGTGCCGGTCATAGAACACATAGGTCGAGATCACCTGCACCAGGATCATCGGCGTGACGATGATCATCAGCGACCGGCCAAACAGGCTGCGCGGCAGGAAACGCTTGATGAAAGGGGTCAGGCCAGCCATCGCGCCGTCAGTCCGGCAGCAGCGCGTAGCCCTTGCCGCGCACCGTCTGCAGGTAGCGCGGAAAGCGCGGATCGGGTTCGATCTTGCGGCGCAGCCGGGTGACCTGCACATCCACCGTACGCGGATTGCCGGTCAGGTCGAGGCGCTGGGCCAGATCGTCGCGGCTGAGCGTGGCGCCGGGATTTTGCGCCAGCGCGCGCAGCAGCGCCGCCTCGGCCTCGGTCAGCCGCACGGTACGGTCCGGGCCGCGCAGCTCCAGCCGCTCGGCATCGAACAGCAGCCCGCCCAGCAGGACCGGCGCCCCCGCCGCACGGGCCGGCGCGGCGCCATTGATTCGGCGCAGGATGGTGCGGATGCGCAGCAGCAGCTCACGCGGCTCGAACGGCTTGCTCAGATAATCGTCGGCGCCGCGCTCCAGCCCGTTGATGCGGTCCTCGGTTTCGGCCATCGCGGTCAGCAGCAGAATCGGCACCACTCCTGTGCGCCGCAGATCCTGGGTGAGGTCCAGCCCGCTCTCGCCCGGCATCATCACATCGAGGACGAGCAGGTCGAAGGCGAGGCTCTCCAGCTTGGCCCGCGCCTCGGCCGCATCGGCGGCGGTGCTGACGCGAAAGCCATTCTCCGTCAGGTAACGGCGCAGAAGGTCACGCAGCCGCCCGTCATCATCCACCACAAGAATATGCGGCGGCGCGGCGCTCATCTTCCGTCACGCCCGCGCACGGCCTGGCCGGCGGTAACGCGCCCGGCTGCCGTCTGGTCCTCCGGGCGGCCCGGCCGGATGAAGCGGCGCTGGTCGCTTTCGTCGATCATGCCGAGCAGCACCTTGCAGAACCCCTCCACCGCCTCGGCGCTGGCCGCCTTGTAGGCGCCGGCGATCCGGGTCAGCTGGTTGGCGGTCAGCGCCTGTTCCAGCGCCACGCCCTTCACGGTCAGGTGCAGCGGCTTCTGCCGCCGGTCGGTTCGGCCCTGGCGCTGTTCGATATAGGCTTCGCGGATGAGCTGGCTCAACACCCGGCTGAGGCTTTGCTTGGTGATTTTCAGGATGCGCAGCAGGTCGGTGACGGTGATGCCCGGATGCCGCCCGACGAAATAGATGACGCGGTGATGCGCCCGGCCCATGCCGAGCTCGGCGAGCATGCTGTCCGGCTCGGCGGTGAAGTCGCGATAGGCGAAGAACAGCAGCTCGATCCCCTGGCGCAGTTCCTCCTCGCGAAGGAACAGGGGGTTTGCGCGGGTTTTTATGTCAACCATGTTGACGTATATCGAACAGAATGTTATTACCCGACTCATGATTTGGGTAATTATCTAACCCTAGAAACGCCAAATCAAATATCTTGTAACCCCTGGGCAGGAATCGCATAGATATGACACTCCTTCCTTTCGACGACCGTGACGGCACCATCTGGTTCGATGGTCAGCTCACCCCCTGGCGCGACGCCAAGCTCCACATCCTCAGCCACGGCCTGCATTATGCCAGCGCCGTGTTCGAGGGCGAACGTGTATATGACGAGCGTATCTTCAAATCCTCCGAACATTCGGCCCGGCTGGTTCGCTCAGCCGAACTGATGGATTTCAAGATTCCCTATTCCGTCGAGGAAATCGACCGTTTCAAGATGGAGACGGTCGCCGCGAACGGCATTGTCGATGGCTATGTCCGCCCGGTCGCCTGGCGCGGCAGCGAGATGATGGGCGTCTCGGCGCAGCACAACAAGATTCATCTGGCCATCGCCACTTGGGTCTGGCCGTCCTATTTCGACCCGGAACTGCGGCAGAAGGGCATCCGTCTGGCAATCTCCGACTGGCGCCGCCCGGCACCGGACACGGCACCGACGGCAGCCAAGGCGGCGGGGTTGTACATGATCTGCACGCTCTCCAAGCATAAGGCGGAGCGCGAGGGCTATCAGGACGCGCTGATGCTGGATTATCGCGGCCAGGTCGCGGAAGCGACGGGGGCGAACATCTTCTTCGCCTTCGGGAATGAACTGCACACGCCGACACCGGACTGCTTCCTGGACGGCATCACCCGGCGCACGGTGATCGACCTCGCCAAGCGGCGCGGCATCAAGGTCGTCGAGCGGGCGATCCGGCCGGAAGAACTGGAGCAGGCCGAGCAGTGCTTCCTGTGCGGCACCGCGGCGGAAGTGACGCCGGTCGGCGAGATCGGCCCCTACCGCTTCACCGTCGGCGACATGGTGCGGACGCTGATGGACGATTACAGCACCGAGGTGCGGCGCGAGCCGGCTGCGAAGGCCGCCGAATAAAAGCCAATTCCGATCGGCTGCCGGAACCCCCGCCATTTCACGATGGCGGGGGTTTTCTTATACGCGTCAATGAGTCGAAAATGCTTTGTAAGCTTAGGGTTTTTTTAAGAAGTGACGCCTAGGTTAAGACCCATCATTACTTTTGCGACAGGTCTTATCCCATGCACTCTCGAAGCTTCGCCCTCCGGGCGACTGTACAAGATTCTTCGCGGGAGACGCTGGACGGCATCGACCTCTCGAGTCTGACACTCGACGATCTGCCGCCGCCAGAAACCAAACGCTGGGTGATCCGGCGCAAGGCGCTGGTCGTCGCCGGCGTGAAAAGCGGCCTGTTGTCCGCGCAGCAGGCCTGCGCGCGCTACAGCCTCTCCGAGGAAGAGCTGGAGGGCTGGACCAAGCTGGTCGAACGCCACGGCATGAAGGGCCTGCGCGCCACCCGTATCCAGCGTTACCGTATCCGCGAAGTCTGATTCGCGCTGGCCAATGGGCTGCGCCCTTTCCTAGACTGGCATTCCCTGCCAAGAAAGGAACGGGCGATGAATGACACCGTCAACGAACAGGACCATCGCTGGCTGCGCCACAGCTTCGAGCTGGCGCGCCAGGCCCGGCTGAATGGCGACCGCCCGTTCGGCGCACTTATCGTCACGGCGGATGGAAAGCCGGTCTTCGAGGGCATGAACAATGTCTATTCGACGCAAGACCCGACCGGCCATGCCGAGCTGAACATCCTGCGCGGCATCGGCCAGCACCTGACGCCCGAAGAACTGGCCGGTGCGACGATGTACGCCAGCGGCGAGCCCTGCACCATGTGTTCCGCCGCCATCGTGTGGAGCGGCATCGGCCGTGTCGTCTATGGCCTGTCGATTCCGCGCCAGCAGCAGGAATTCGACAACGCGCCGACGCGGACCCGGCTGTCGATCCGCTGCGCCGAGGTGGTGGCGTCCAGCAACAAGCCGGTGCCGGTCATCGGCCCGGTGCTGGAGGACGAGATCGTGGCCATCTGGAAAGCCAATCCGCCTCCGAAATGAACCTTGCTTACCGCCGGTCTTACGCCGGAAACACCAGATCCAGCCCGTTCTCGTCAATCCGGATGTCGGCCGGCAGCCGGGTGACGATATCGCCATCGCCCTGCACCGGATCGGCCGCCCGCCCCTCGATGGAGACGCGGCGCACCGGCATTATGTCGATATCCTCAAGCCGGTGCGGCACGCCCAGCATCACTGCCAGGATGTAGCGCAGCGCCGCCCAGCGCCCGCCCCGGCGGAACAGGCAGGCCCAGAGCAGCGGCTCATCCAGCCGCGCGGCCGGTGCGATGACGAAAGTGCCGCCGTAGAAATGCCCCTTCGCCAGGATGATCTGGGCTGCCTTTTCTTCCTTGTCGTCGATCAGCAGCCGATAGGGTTCGGGCGGCCCCAGCCACAGCCGGCGCAGCGTCTCCAGCGCATAGGCGCCCTTGCCCAGCAGCCGCTTCAGCCGGTGGTTCACATCCTGCACCACGAAGGCATCCAGCCCGCTGCCCGCCATGCACAGGAAGCGCCGGCCATTGGCGATGCCGGGATAAATCCGGCGCGGTGCGCCCGTGAGGATGGTGCGTGCGATGGCCTCAGCATCCTCGGGCAGGCCGATCTCGGCGGCCAGCACATTCGCCGTGCCCAGCGGGACGATGGCCAGCGGCAGCGGCGGTAACCCCAGTTCCCGCCGGCGAACCAGCCCGTTCGCGACCTCGTTCAGCGTGCCATCGCCCCCCGCCGCGACCAGCAGATCGACATCGTCGGCGATGGCGGTGGCGGCGAAATCCTCGGCATCGCCGCGTTTCGCGGTTGGCACCAGCGTGATGGTGCAGCCGGCCTCGGCCAGCAGATGCAGCACGGCGTCGAGCCGCCGGCGCCGGCGACGCCCCGCGGTCGGGTTGTGGATCACCAGCAGACGGCGGGACTCGGCCAAACCTTGTTCCTCAAAACACAAATGCCCCACAGATAGGGCGAAAACGCCGCGACCCTACAGAGACGACGAAATTTCAGTCAATTGTCATATTTCCGTCGCGCGCCGGTAACCGAAGCTGAGGCATGTAGTGCCTCATGATCGGAAAACCAGATATAGCGGTCCTGCGATACGATCTCCGATCATCTGGTAGTCAGATGAGGATGGCGCGATGAACGCGCAGCGTGGCGTCAGCCATTACCGGTCAATCTGGATTTCCGACGTGCATCTGGGCACGCGCGGCTGCAACGCCGACCTGCTGCTGGACTTCCTCAGACACACCGAGAGCGACCATCTCTATCTGGTCGGCGACATTCTCGACATCTGGCGGCTGCGCCGGTCCTGGTACTGGGTGCAGAGCCACAATGACGTGGTGCAGAAGCTGCTGCGCAAGGCCCGCAAGGGCACCCGCGTGGTCTTCGTGCCCGGCAACCACGACGAGATTTTCCGCGAGTATATCGGCCTCACCTTCGGCGAGATCGAGATCGAGGACGAGGTGATCCACAAGGCCGCCGACGGCAGGACCTACCTGGTGCTGCATGGCGACCGCTTCGACGGCGTGGTGAAATATGCGCGCTGGCTCGCCCTGATCGGCGACTGGGGCTACAACATGATGCTGCGGCTGAATGTCGGCTTCAACATGGTGCGGCGCAAGCTGGGCTATCCCTACTGGTCGCTCTCGGCCTATGTGAAGCTGCGCGTGAAGAACGCGGTGGAATATATCAGCCGGTTCGAGGAGGCGGTCGCCGACGAGGCCCGCCAGCGCGGCGTGGATGGCGTGATCTGCGGCCATATCCACCATGCCGAAATCCGCGAGATCGACGGCATCACCTACTGCAATGACGGCGACTGGGTGGAAAGCTGCACCGCCCTGGTCGAGCATATGGACGGGCGCCTGGAGATCCTGAACTGGGTCGAGGCGCGCCAGATGACCCCGGCAGCGTGAGGCGGCATGCCCGATAGTACCGCCCCAAAATACGCCGACGCCGTGCCGGAATTCAGCCTTGGCCGGCCCCCGATGCGCATCACCCTGGTGACCGATGCCTGGACGCCGCAGGTGAACGGCGTGGTGCGCACCTGGACCACCATCATCGCCATGCTGGAATCCAGCGGCCACACGGTCACGGTGATCGCGCCGGAACGGTTCCGCACCTTCCCCTGCCCCGGCTATCCCGAAATTCCGCTGGCCTGGTATCCGCTGCACAAGGTGGCAGGGATGATCCGCGACAGCCGGCCGGACGCCATCCACATCGCCACCGAAGGGCCGATCGGGCTGGCCGCGCGCATTCATTGCGGGCGCAAGGGCCTGCCCTTCACCACCTCCTACCACACCAAATTCCCGGAATATCTGCACGCCCGCCTGCCGGTGCCGCTGGCCTGGAGCTATGCCGGCATGCGCTGGTTCCACAATGGCGGCCAGGGCATGCTGGTGGCGACCGAGACATTGCGCCGCGACCTCGATTCCCGCGGGTTCCGCCATGTCCGGCGCTGGACCCGCGGCGTCGATACGGCGCTGTTCCGCCCGCGCCCCTATGAGGAGCAGGCGGAATCGATGCGCGACCTGCCGCGCCCGATCGCGGTCTGCGTCGGCCGGGCGGCGGTGGAGAAGAATATCGGCGCCTTTCTCGATCTCGATCTGCCCGGCACCAAGGTGGTGGTCGGCGACGGCCCGCAATTGCCGGAGCTGAAGCGCCGCTACCCCGATGTCGTCTTCGTCGGCGCCAAGCATGGCGAGGAGCTGGCACGGCACTACGCCGCCGCCGATGTCTTCGTCTTCCCCAGCCGCACCGACACGTTCGGCCTGGTCATGCTGGAAGCGCTGGCCAGCGGCCTGCCGGTCGCGGCCTACCCGGTCACCGGGCCGCTCGACGTGCTGACGCCGGCGGTCGGGCGCATGGACGAGGATCTGCGCGCCGCCGTGCAGGCCGCCCTCGATATCCCGCGCGAGGCCTGCCGCGCCCATGCGCTGGAAAATGGCTGGGACGCCTGCGCCCGGCAATTGCTCGACAGCCTGGTGACCGTCACCGGTTCCTGACACCCGTTCCTGACGCCCCTCGGGCATATCGGCTTTTGCCACCGCCTGCGCCATGCGGTATTAGGTAGCGCCGCCGACTGACCGCAGAGCAGGAGACAGTGTGCCGGGCCCATCGAAGCTGGTTGCCATCGTCGTTCCGATCTATCGCACCGAACTGGACGCGACGGAAAAGGTGGCTCTGCGCGCGCTGGACCGGCATCTGGGCCATTATGACCGCTTCGTCGTCCATCCAATCGGCCTGACATTGCCGCCGGAGCTGGACGGGATGGCCACCCTGCCGCTCTCGCCGCGCCGTTTCCGCGACATCGGCGCCTACAGCGCGATGCTGATGAGCCCGGATTTCTACCGGCGCTTCAGCGACTACCGCTATGTCCTGATCTACCAGACCGACTGCCTGGTATTTCACGACACGCTGGCCGGCTGGTGCGAGTCCGGCTTCTCCTATATCGGCGCGCCCTGGCTGCGCAAGGACCGAGACAGGAAACGCCGGCGCTACCTGGCGGTCGGCAATGGCGGGCTGTCGCTGCGCCATGTCGGCGACCATCTGCGCGTGCTGCAGGCGATGCGCCTGCAGCTGACCGGCAAGAGCGACCAGTCCCGGCTTTTCTTCCACAGCTGGCGCCAGGGCAAGCGCCTGTTGGCCCACTGGCTGCGCAGCCGCTGCAGCCGCCGCCCTGCGGCGCACATTGTCCGCCGGTATTTCGACCAGGCGGAAGACATGTTCTGGGCCTATTACGCGCCCCTGCTGGATGAGAATTATACGGTCGCCCCGGTGGAGACGGCGCTGCGTTTCGCGCGCGAGCGCTCGGCCGAGGGCGACTTCCCGAAAACCCGCGCCGACCTGCCTTTCGGCGCCCATGGCTGGCACAAGATTGACACCGAACGCTGGCTGGCCTTTATCGATGCTGACGACGCGGCCCTGCTGCAGGCCGCGCCAACCAAGGATGCCGCCGCGTGAACCAGATTTCCTCCCAAACCGGCAGCCAGAACGCCCGCGACGCCGGAACGGCGCGCCAAAAGCCCCGCAAGCTGCGCCGCATGCTGGACTGCCTTGTCCGCGAGCTGCAGGTGGCAACGCTGAAATTCCGCCGCCCGGAAATTGCCGAGACCCATGGCGTGAAGCTGTGGCTGGCCGCCCCCGTGCTGCGCAAGGGGCACCGGCGGCAGATTATCCGCCATCAGTATGAGGAAGCCGAACTGTCGATCCTCGACGCCACCCTGACGCCAGAGGACAGCGTGCTGGAACTGGGGGCGGGCATCGGCCTGACCTCGATTTTCTGCGCCAAGCGTATTGGCGACGGCGCGAAAGTACATGCGCTGGAAGCCAATCCGGCGCTCGTTCCGGTACTGGAACGGAATTTCCAGCTGAATGGCGTACGCCCGGATTTTCACAGCATGGCGGCGGCGAAGGAGACCGGCGAGGTCGAGTTCGCGCTCGACCGCTCCTACACTTCCTCCGGCCTGCATGGCCGTCCGTCCGAGACGGTGGAGCGGGTGCGCCTGCCGGCCGCCGGCTTCCAGGAACTGCTGGACCGGTACTCCCCCAGCTACCTGATCATGGACATCGAGGGCGGCGAGATCGACCTGCTGCCCGGCGCCAACCTGTCTTGCGTGCGCAAGATCTGCCTGGAGGTGCATCCGGAAATCGTTGGCGACGCAGCGATCTCAGGCGTGGTGGCGGGCCTCATGGGAGCCGGGTTCCTGCTGCATTTCTCTCGCAGTCGGAAGAATGTAGTCTATATGGAAAGAGCGCCGGCCACGGTCATGGCCGCAGGCGGGGGTGCGGGCGCGGTAGAGGCGCCCGGCGTTTGATCGACATTCACACAGCCAACAGGATGGACGGCGCCGCACAGGCGTCGCAGATGCGATGACGTTGATTGCCGGCACATCGCTGGAGAAGGTTCTCAACCCGTCCACCAAAGCGCTGGTCGGGAGGCTGCTGCGCGAGCATGTGAAGCGCTATGCGCCGCGCTTTGCCCTGGCGCTGGTGCTGATGGTGCTTGTCGCCGGCTCCACCGCCGCCCTGGCAAAGCTGATGGAGCCGGTGCTGGACGAGGTGTTCACCGCCAAGGACCGCGACAAGCTCATCCTCGTCGCCGGCTTCGTGCTCGCCACCTTCGTGGTGAAGGGGCTGGCCAATTTCGGCCAGCAGGTGGTGATGGAAGGGGTGACCCAGCGCATCGTCGCCGATGTGCGCAAACGCCTGTTCTCGCATCTGCTGAACGCCGACCTCGCCTTCTTCCACGCCACCTCCAGCGGCGCGCTCATCAGCCGGATGATGAACGATGTCGCATTGCTGCATATGGCGGTCGGCAAGACGCTGACCGGCTTCGGCAAGGATCTGCTGACGCTGCTGGCGCTGATCGGCGTCATGTTCTATCAGGACTGGGCGCTGGCGCTGGCCTCCTTCTTCGCCTTCCCGACCGCGATCCTGCCGATTGCGCGCATCGGCAAGCGCATGCGCAAGGTGTCGGGCAATTCCCAGGCGGAAATGTCGCGCCTGACCAGCCATCTCGACGAGACCTTCCAGGGCATCCGCCATGTGAAGGCCTACACGACCGAAGCCTATGAGGCGGAGCGCGGCGGCCGTCTGGTGGATATCGTGGCAAGGCTGGGCATCAAGGCGGCGCGCACGCGCGGCCTATCGCACCCGATTATGGAAACGCTGGGCGGCATCGCCATCGTCGTCGTCATCGGTTATGGCGGCTGGCAGGTGATCGAGGGTGCGCGCACCACCGGCTCCTTCTTCTCCTTCGTCGTAGCCCTGATGCTGGCCTATGAGCCGCTGAAGCGGCTGGTCTCGCTGAACGCCAACCTGCAGGAAGGGCTGGCCGCCGCGCACCGCATCTTCGACGTGCTGGACACGAAGCCGGGCATTGTCGACCGGCCGGACGCGCAGCCGCTTGCCGTCGCCGCCGGCGAGGTACGGCTGGAGCAGGTCGATTTCAGCTATGACGGCGGTATCCCGGCGCTGCGCCAGGTCAGCCTCGCCGTGCCCGCCGGCAGGATGGCCGCCCTGGTCGGCCTGTCCGGGGCCGGCAAATCGACGGTGCTGAACCTGATTCCGCGCTTCTATGACGTGACGGCCGGCCGCGTGACCATCGATGGCACCGATATCCGCGATGTCACCTTGTCCTCGCTGCGCCGGAACATCGCCCTGGTCAGCCAGGAGGTGATGCTGTTCGACGACACGATCCGCGCCAACATCGCCTATGGCAGCCCGGATGCCAGCGAGGAGGCGATCATGACCGCCGCCCGCAACGCGGCGGCCGACGAGTTTATCCGCGATCTGCCGCAGGGCTACGACACCATGGTCGGCGAGCGCGGCGTGAAACTGTCCGGCGGCCAGCGCCAGCGCATCGCGATTGCCCGCGCCATGCTGAAGAACGCCCCGATCCTGCTGCTGGACGAGGCGACATCCGCGCTCGACACCCAGTCCGAGCGGCTGGTGCAGGCGGCGCTGAAACAGCTGATGGCAGGGCGTACCAGCATCGTCATCGCGCATCGCCTCTCCACCATCGTCGATGCCGACATCATCTTCGTGATGGATCAGGGGCGGGTCGTCGAGCAGGGCAGCCACGCCGAATTGCTGGCGAAGAACGGGATTTACGCCCGGCTTCACGCCCTGCAGTTCACGCCGGAAGCGGATCTGCCCCAATCAGCCGAGATGGCCCCGGCGCAGACTGCGCTGCGCGCCAAGTCATAACCCGCCGATGCGTCCGGTTAAGAAACTTCTGCGCCGCCCGCCCGTGCACCGGCTGCTGTGCCGGCTGGCCTCCTCCTACATGCGTTTCGCCGCCTGGACAACACGCTGGGAGGTGCTGAACGATGAGCCGCTGCGGGAAATCCTGCGGCAAGGGCAGCCTGTCATGACGTGCCTGTGGCATGGCCGGATGATGATGATCGCCCCTGCCTGGCCACAGGGCACTGCGATCGATGTGCTGATCTCACGCCATGGCGACGGCCGCTTCATCTCCACCGTCATCGGCCATATCGGCATGGGCACCATCGAGGGTTCCACCTCGCAGGGCGCCATCACCGCCCTGCGCAACATCATCCGGACGCTGCGCGCCGGCCGTTCCGTCGCGATCACCCCGGACGGGCCGCGCGGGCCGCGCATGCGCGCCGCCAGCGGAGTCGCCATGGCAGCCGCCGCCGCGAAAGTGCCTGTTGTCCCGGTCGCCGCCGCCGTCAGCCGGTGCTACGTCGTGGCCAGCTGGGACCGCTTCATCCTGCCTCTCCCCTTCGCGCGCGGCGTCATCGTCTGGGGCGAGCCGATCCTGCTGCCGTCCAGTACCGACCATGACACCCTCGAGACCGGCCGGCTGGCCATCGAGACAGCGCTGAACCGGCTGAGCGACGAGGCCGACCGCCGGATGGGGCGTCGCCCGATAGAGCCCGCGTCCCCTGCTTCCCAGGACGCCTCCTCGGACGCTCCCGTTACCGTGCGGGACGAAACGCCATGACTCTGCTGACCGCCTATCGCTGTATCGGCAATGCCGCCGGCCCGCTGATCGAGGCCTATCTCGGCCGCCGGCTGCGGCAGGGCAAGGAGGATGCGGACCGGCTGCCGGAGCGGCGCGGCCACGCCTCGCTGCCCCGGCCGGACGGGGCGCTGGTCTGGCTGCACGCCGCCAGCGTCGGCGAGGCCGCCTCGGCGCTGATCCTGATCGACCGGCTGCTGGCCGCCCGCCCCGGTCTGCAGGTGCTTGTCACAACCGGGACGGTGACCTCGGCGGCGCTATTGCGCGACCGGCTGCCCCCTGCGGCGCGCCATCAGTTCGTGCCGGTGGACCGGCCAGGCTGGGTCGCCGCCTTCCTCGACCATTGGCGGCCTGACCTGGCACTGTGGGTCGAATCGGAGCTGTGGCCGGCGCTAATCGCCGCCACCGCGGCGCGCGGTATCCCGATGGTGCTGGTGAATGCCCGGATGTCCGACCGCTCGGCGCGGCGCTGGGGAATCCTGCCGGGACTGGCCCGCGCGGTGCTGGGGCGCTTCGATCTGTGCCTCGCCCGCAACGCGGAACAGGCCAACCGCTTCCGCGCGCTGGGCGCCCGGGTGGTGGAGGTCACCGGCAATCTGAAATTCGCCGCCGCCCCGCTGCCTGCGGCACCCGAGGCACGCGACGCGCTGCGCGCGGCCGTCGCCGGCCGGCCCTTCTGGCTGGCTGCCAGTACGCATGAGGGGGAGGAACAGGCAGCGCTCGACACGCATCGCCGGCTGGCCGTGCATCGGCCCGATCTGCTCACCATCATCGTGCCGCGCCATCCCCAGCGGGGGGCGGAGATCGCGGCGCTGGCGGAACAGGGCGGCCTGCCCACCGCGCGGCGGTCGCTGGACACGCTGCCGACACCGGCCTGCGCCGTGTATGTCGCTGATACGCTGGGCGAGATGGGACTTTTCTTCACCCTCGCGGGCGAGCAGGCCGATGGCGGCGCCGGCATTGTTTTCGTCGGCGGTTCGCTGACACGGCGCGGTGGTCATAATCCGCTGGAGCCGGCGCATTTCGGCTGCGCCATCCTGCACGGGCCGGACATGCGCAATAATCTGGAGATGGCCGAGGCGCTGGCCGAGGCTGACGCGGCGTTGATCGTTGCCACGCCCGAAGCCCTGGCCGAGGCAGTGGAAAAGCTGTTCGCCACGCCGGCCGAGCGGCACCGCCTGGCCGAAGCCGCCACCCGCGTGGCCCGTGCGCATGCCGGCGTGCTGGACCGGGCGATGACGGCGCTGGCGCCCTTTCTCGCCCGCCTGCCGGCCTGAAGGGGAGGGATCATGCGCGCACCCAATTTCTGGCAGCGACGCAGTGACTGGCGCAGCCTGCTGCTGTCGCCCGCCGCCTTCGCCTATGGCTGGGCGGCGCGCTGCCGGGCGCGGACGGCCCACCCCTGGACGGCAACGGTTCCGGTGATCTGCATCGGCAATCTGGTCGCCGGCGGCGCCGGCAAGACGCCAGTGGCCCTCGCCATCATGGCGTTACTGCAGGGCCAGGGCATCGCGGCGCATTTCCTGACACGTGGCCATGGTGGCAGCCTAACGGGCCCGGTGCGGGTCGATCCCGGGGCGCATGGCGCCGCCGACGTCGGTGACGAACCGTTGCTGCTGGCCGAAGCCGCCCCCACCTGGGTGGCGGGCGACCGGGTGGCGGGTGCCAGAGCCGCGATCGCCGCCGGTGCCCAGGCCATCGTCATGGATGACGGCTTCCAGAATCCGTCGCTCGCCAAGACCCTGTCGCTGATCGTCGTCGATGGCGGCTATGGCTTCGGCAACGGGTTGCTGCTGCCTGCCGGCCCGCTGCGCGAGACGGTGGCCGAAGGCCTCGCGCATGCACAGGCGGTCGTGCTGATCGGCGAGGACCGCACCGGGGCCGCCGCCCAGGTCGGCAATGCACTGCCGATCCTGCGCGCCCGGCTGACACCCGCCCCTGAAAGCGATCCCGGCGGGACCGATCTCTCCGGCCGCCGCGTGCTGGCGTTCGCCGGCATTGGCCGGCCGGAGAAATTCTTCGAGAGTCTGCGCGAGGCGGGCGCCGAGATCGCGGAGAGCAAGCCCTTCCCCGACCACCATCCCTATGGCGCGGCAGAAATCGATGCAATCCTGCAACAGGCGCGCGATGCCGGGCTGTTGCCGGTGACCACCCGCAAGGACTGGGTCCGTCTGCCGCCCGGCCGGCGGGACGGCATCGCGGTTCTGGACATTGCGCTGACCTGGCAGGACGAGGCTGCGCTGACAGCGCTGCTGACCGGCCTGTTCACAGCAGAGCAGGGCGATGCCTGACCGCTACAGCCCCTTCAACCGCTATATCCGTTATCCGCTGCAAGCGGCATTTCTGCTGCCCTTTGTCGGGCTAATGGCCGCGCTGCCGATGGGCTGGGCCTCGGCGCTGGGCGGCGCCATCGGCCGCACAGTGGGACCCAGGCTCGGCGTCTCACGGCGCGCCCGGCACAATCTGCGCCGGGCCTTCCCGGAAAAATCCCCCGCCGAGATCGAAGGCATTGTCCGCGACATGTGGGACAATCTCGGGCGGCTGCTCGGCGAATACCCGCATCTGCCGCGCCTTGACCTGCTGAACGATCCGCGCATCGAGATCATCGGCGCGGAACATATCCATAAGGCCCGCGACGATAGCCTGCCCGGCCTGTTCTTCTCCGCCCATATCGGCAATTGGGAGCTGGTCAGCCTGGCCGCCAGCCAGCTTGGCCTGCCGCTGACACGGATATACCGCGCCGCCAACAACCCGCTGATCAACCGCATCATCCTGTGGGGCCGGCACAGCATAGACGGCGAGCTGGTGCAGAAGGGGCGCGACGGGGCGGAGGCGATTCTCCGCACCATGCGCGCGAACGGCCATGTCGGCCTGCTGATCGACCAGAAGATGAACGAGGGCATCCCGGTGCCCTTCTTCGGCCATGACGCAATGACCGGCACGGCGCTCGCCAGCTTCGCGCTGCGCTACCGCTGCCCGCTGATTCCGGCACGCATCGAGCGGCTGGAGGGGTGCCGCTTCCGCATCACCGCCTATCCGCCGATGGACCTGCCGGACAGCGGCGACCGCAAGACCGACATCGCGACACTGACCGCGGCCTGTACCGCGCTTATTGAGTCCTGGGTGCGGCAGCGCCCGGGGCAGTGGCTTTGGCTGCACCGCCGCTGGCCGGACTAGAATCGCCCGCACCCGGTGCCCCATTGCCCGCCCTCGGCATCGGCCCGGTGAGCAAGGCAGGGTCCAGCCTTATGTCGAACAGATTAACCCGCCAGTCGAGATGCGCGCCGGTGGAGCGGCCGCTGGACCCCACCGTGGCGATGCGCTGGCCCTGACGCACGATCTCGCCGACCTCGACATAGGTCTCGTCGAGATGCAGGAAGGCGGAGCTGAGGCCGTGGCCATGATCGATCACGATGGTGGCGCCGGTGTAATACATATCGGGATGGACCAGCGCCACCACACCATCGGCCGGAGCCACGACGCGGGTGCCCCTGGGGGCGGCGATGTCGATGCCGAAATGCGGCTGGCGCGGCTGTCCGTTCAGGATGCGCTGCGAGCCATAAATCCCGCTGATGCGCCCCAGCGCCGGCCAGATGAAGCCGCTGCGGAAGAACGGCACGCTGGTATCCAGTTCCCGCGCCCGCTTGATCTCCGCATTCTCCGCCCGGATGCGCGCCAGCAGCTCCGGCGGCGGCGTGACCATGGTCTGCGGCAGCCCGTCGATGCGCTGGATGTCGTAGCTGCGCTGTTCCACCTGCAGCGTGCGGCTGACGGTACGGCCGGAGGGCAGCGTGACCTCAACCTGCATTTCTGGTGGCGCCTCACGGCCGAAGCCGATCAGGAAGAGTCCATCCTCGGCGACCCGCATGGTCTTACCGTCGAACAGCACGCTGGCGCCCGGCACGGTCTTGCCGCGCATCAACCCGCCCTGGACGGGTTTTCCCTCCAGCGAGAGCTGGGCGTTCTGGGCGAAGGCCGGGACGGTAGGCGCACACAGGATCAACAGGGCAAGCAGCAGACGGATCACAGCAATGTTCCCTGTTTCAAAGGCGGTGGAGAGGAGGGTTTCGCCGCCGCCGGGCGGGTGGGTTTTCGCGATTCGCCCGCGCCGCCAATGACGGCATCCGCCTTGCCGTCGGCGAAATGCAGACGAACCGCCTGCCCGTCCGTTGTCGCGGCGGCAGTCCCGACGACATGGCCGGCGGTATCGCGCACAATGACATAGCCGCGCTGCAGCACCCGTTCGAACGACACATTCTCCAGCCGCTCCGCCCACATCCGCAAGGGCGTGGCGGCATCGCGCAGCTTCAGGGCGGCGGCACGCTCCAGCCCATCGGCGGCACGCGTCAGCTTCTGGCCCGCGGCGCGCAGCTCGCCTTCGAACAATCGCGGATGCAGCCGTCCGGCCACCCGGTCGCGCCGCGCCGCCTGTCGGTCCAGCAGACCGGCCATCGCCTGGTCCAGCGCCCGCGCATCGGCGGCCAGCGCCTGCCCCTTGGTGGCCAGCAGCTGGCGCGGATGGACGAGGCGGGCGGCCCGCGCGGCAACGTCGGACCGGCGCTGGCGCAGCCCGGCGGCAAGGCCGTTGCCCAGCCGTTCCGCGGCCACATCGAGGCGCTGTGTCGCCGTGCCCAGCAAGGTCTGCGGATCGCCCAGCGCGCGCGCCATGGCGTCGAGATATTTGCGCCGGTCGGCAAGACCGCGCGCCATCGCCTGGAACAGCCGCAGATCGGCGGTGCGGATACTGGTTTCCAGATCGGCGCGGACCGGCACCGCCATCTCGGCGGCGGCGCTCGGCGTCGGCGCGCGGCGGTCAGCGGCGAAATCGATCAGCGTCGTGTCCGTCTCATGTCCAACGGCGGAGATCACCGGGATCGCGCTCTCCACCACGGCGCGCACCACGATCTCCTCATTGAAGCCCCAGAGATCCTCCAGGCTACCGCCGCCGCGCGCGACAATCAGCACGTTGGGGCGCGGGACAGGCCCGTCCTCCGGCAAGGCGTTGAAACCGCGTATGGCCGCCGCGACCTGCGCCGCCGAGGCCTCGCCCTGCACCGCCACCGGCCAGACCAGCACATGGCGCGGAAAGCGGTCGGCAAGCCGATGCAGGATATCGCGGATCACCGCCCCGGTCGGCGAGGTCACGACACCGATCACGCGCGGCAGATAGGGAATCGCGCGCTTGCGTTCGGCGGCGAACAGGCCTTCGGCCGCCAGCTTGCGCTTGCGCTCCTCCAGCAGCTTCAGCAGCGCGCCTTCGCCGGCTAGCTCCATCTGCTCGATGACCAGCTGATATTTCGACTGGCCGGGATAGGTGGTGAGCTTGCCGACGCAGATCACCTCCATCCCGTCTTCCGGCTGGATCGACAGGCGGCCGGCCTGGCCGCGCCAGCACACGGCGGCCAGCACCGCCTGATCATCCTTCAGCGACAGATAGAGATGGCCGGAGGAGTGGCGCTTGAAGCCGGAAATCTCGCCGCGCACGCGCACCCGCTCGAAGGTGCCTTCGATAGTGCGCTTCACCGCCTGCGACAGCTCGCCGACGGAAAAGACGGGGACGTTTCCGGGAGTCGGGCCGGGAGGCGAACCGGGGGCCGGACTGGGTGCGTTCTGAACAGTGTCGAATGTCATGCGCGGTATGATACAAGACCCGCCACGCGAAAGGAATTCGGCGGTGATGGAGAAAACGCCATGAAGCTTCTTCTGGTCGGATCAGGCGGTCGGGAACATGCGCTGGCCTGGGCGCTCGCCGCCTCGCCTTTGTGCGACACGCTCTATTGCGCCCCCGGCAATGCCGGTATCGCACAGCTTGCCGAGTGCGTGCCCATCGCCGCCGAGGATATCGCGGGGCTGGTCCGCTTCGCCACGGAGAATGCCATCGACTTCGTCGTGGTCGGGCCGGAAGCGCCGCTGGTCGCCGGCCTGGTCGATGCGCTGGACGCGGCGGGGATCAAATCCTTCGGTCCGCGCCGGGCCGCCGCCGCGCTGGAAGGCTCCAAGGGCTTCATGAAGGATTTCTGCGCCCGCCATAACATTCCGACCGCCGCCTATGGCCGCTTCACCGACATCGCCGCCGCCAGGGCCTTCGTGACCACCCAGGGCGCGCCGATCGTGGTGAAGGCCGATGGGCTGGCCGCCGGCAAGGGCGTGGTGGTCGCGATGAGCGAGCAGGAGGCGCTGGACGCCATCGACATGATGATGGCCGACAAGGCCTTCGGCAGCGCCGGCGCGGAACTCGTCATTGAGGAATTCATGCAGGGCGAGGAGGCCAGCTTCTTCGCCCTGTCCGACGGCGTGACGGCGATCCCCTTCGGCAATGCGCAGGATCATAAGCGCGTCGGCGACGGCGATACCGGCCCGAACACCGGCGGCATGGGCGCCTATTCGCCCGCACCCATCGTCAATAAGGCGATGGCCGAGCGCATCATGGCGGAGATCATCCGTCCCACCGTCGCCGGCATGAAGGCGGAAGGCACGCCCTTTACCGGCGTGCTCTATGCCGGGCTGATGATCACCGAAACCGGGCCACGCCTCATCGAATACAACGCCCGCTTCGGCGACCCCGAATGCCAGGTCCTGATGATGCGCCTGAAGAGCGACATATTGCCGGCCCTTATGGCCACGGGCGAAGGGCGCCTCGACAGGTACGACCCGATCTGGCATGACAGCGCCGCATTGTGCGTGGTGATGGCCAGCAACGGCTATCCCGGCAGCTATAAGAAGGGTACGGAGATCCGGGGGCTGGACGCGCTGGCGGACAATACCAGGCTCGTCGTCTTTCATGCCGGCACCGCCCGCGACGATGCAGGCCGGCTGCTGGCGAATGGGGGCCGGGTGCTGGGCGTAACCGCCCTGGGCGCCGATCTGGCGGCGGCACAGAAAAATGCCTATGACGCCATCGCCCAGATCGACTGGCCGGAAGGCTTCTGCCGTCAGGATATTGGCTGGCGCGCCCTTAATTCACTTAAACAGGGCAATTAACTTCCATTTATCTTTTTCTTTATAGGTCGAATGCATTCCATATTCATTGTTCGAGTCATTTCCCGAATCATTAAAAGACTCTCGTTTTGTTTACCAACCATAAATGAATTTTTTGTTTCATCGTGCATGGACAGATTTCCAGATCGCTGACACTGCGCTAAAAGTCGAATGCATTTGTTCCGAAGCACTGCCGGCAACCGGCTGTATAGAAAGAGAAAATGTCTTTGAACCGGGATGATTTCAGCGATCGCGGCGGCGCGATCTTGCCGACCGTGACGTTAGGCCGCCGCACCGGCGATGCAAACGCCAGGTTCCTGGCGTCCCTGCGGGACCAGATCGACTATGCCTTCCAGCCGATCGTGAACATCCGCAGCGGCACCTGCTACGGCTACGAAGCCCTGCTGCGCGGCGCGGAAACAATCGGTTTCACCAGCATCCAGCAGCTTTTCGATCACGCCTATACCGAGAATCTGCTGCACAAGGCGGACATCCTGCTGCGGGAAAAGGCCATCGCGAAATTCGCCCTGCTGCCACGCAGCGCCGAGAGCAAGCTATTCTTCAACCTCGACCCCAGGCTGCTGGAATCGCCGGACTATCAGCCCAACCAGACGCTGCCGATCATCGAGCGCCATGGCATCGATCCGCGCTCGGTCTGTTTCGAGCTGACGGAGCGCCACGACACCAGCAACATCGCCGATTCGATGCGGATGCTGCAGACTTACCGCACGCAGTCCTATCTGCTGGCGATCGATGATTTCGGCACCGGCTTTTCCGGGCTGAAGCTGCTCTACGACTACCAGCCCGACAAGGTGAAGATTGACCGTTTCTTCATCACCGGCATCGAACGCGACCCGAAGAAGAAGCTGTTCGTCTCGACCATCGTCGATCTGGCCCATGTGCTGGGCATTATCGTGGTCGCCGAAGGGGTCGAGACCGAGGCCGAGCTGATTACCTGCCGGGATATCGGCTGCGATCTGGCGCAGGGCTATTTCATTGCCCGGCCGACCACGGATTTGTCGCAGATTCTGGAACAGTACGATCATGTTGCGCAGCTCACCCTGCGTGACCGCCGGGCATCGCGCGATGAGAATGCCGGGGACCGGCTGGCCATGGAGTTCATCCAGCCACTGACCGTCGACACCGACATGAAGGATGTGTTCGAGACCTTCCGGCTGAACAAGCAGCGTACCTTCTTCCCGGTGATCGACCGGCAGGGAGAGCCGATCGGCATCGTGCGCGAGGAAGCGCTGAAGGACTATATCTACTCGCCCTATGGCCGCGACCTGATCCATAACAAAGCCTATGGCAAGGCGCTGAAGGATTTCATCACCCACTGCCCGGTCGCCGACATCCATGACGATACCGGCAAGATCCTGGAGATCTTCGCGCACGCGGAAAATGCCGAGGGCATCCTCATCGTCTCCGACCAGCGCTATGTCGGCTTCCTATCCACCACCTCGCTGTTGCGGCTGATCAACGAGAAGAACGTCGCCACCGCGCGCGACCAGAACCCGCTGACCAAGCTGCCGGGAAACAATTCGATCCACGCCTATGTGGCGACGGCGGCGACCGATCCCGAGCTTGCGGTCACGCTGGTCTATTTCGACTTCGATAATTTCAAGCCATTCAACGATACCTACGGTTTCCGGCAGGGTGACCGGGCGATCCTGCTGTTTGCCGAGCTGCTGCAGAAGCGTTTCGTAAACCGCCAGGGGCTGATCGGCCATGTCGGCGGCGACGATTTCTTCCTGGCGTTGGAGAGCGTCACGCCGGAGACCGCGACCGAACAGGTAAGGGAGCTGTGCGGCACCTTCGCCGAGGACATCGCCAGCTTCTATGATGCCGAGGCGCGGGCACAAGGCTATATCGACGCCACCGACAGGGATGGCCTTCCGCACCGCTACCGGCTGCTGACCTGCAGCGCGGCGCTGCTGCATGTGCCGGCTGGCCGGCGCCCCTGTTCGCCCGACACCATGATGGATACCGTCGCCAAGCTGAAGAAGCAGGCCAAGGCGGCGAAGGACGGCATGGCCATTCAGCTTCTCCAACCGGCCGGCAGTTAGAACAGCAGCGCCAGGAAGGCATTGCCTGTCGCCGCCTCGACGAAGCTATAGGCCACGAACAATACGAAGCCCAGGGTGAAGAGCCGCACCGCCGGCAGCGCAAGCCGCGCGGGCAGCAGCCGGCCCACCACAAAGCCCGCCGCCGGCAGGAAATGCATCGCGTGGGTCGCCAGGAAATGCGGCACCCGGAGATCGCCGGCGCCAACCGCATGACCGGGAAACCCGGCCGCCATACCCCCGGCCACCGGCACGGTCAGCGCGAAGGTCAGGATCAGCCCCCAGATCACCGAGAATCGGAAGGCAGGGTCGAGGCCCAACCCACCAGCCCGCCTGATCGCCAGACCGTAGATCAGGCTCGACGAGGTCAGGTAGGTCGCCAGCACTCCCATCAGCGGATAGATCGCCGCCATGACGGGGATATCCTGGTTGAAATGCGACGGGACGCCGTGTGCAGCGGCCGCGCCGATCCACACCATTTCCAGCGCCGTGCTCAGCACCACCCCGCCCGCGAACAGCCGGTACCATCGGGTTTCCGTCATGCCGGCCGGCAGCCAGCGCGCAAAGAAGGCCAGCGTGAGGAAATAGACCGTCAGGGAAATCTCGAACTTCAGCGGCTTGATCCAGAGATTTTCGCCCAGCAGCATGCGCCCATCGAATGCCATCGCCAGCAGCGTCGGCGGTATCATCAGCAGCAGCACCAGCGCCGTTGCGGCAAACAGTCTTTCCGCGCCGAACAGGCCAAGGAACAGACGGCTCAGCGGGTGGGCGGACCGGAAGCCGGCCCCATCCATTGCCAGCGTGCTCATTGCACCGCCTCCCCCGCCATGGCCGGACGGAAAATCTGGTGGGCGGCCCGCAGGATGAGGAACGCAACGAAGCCGGCGGGACCGAACAGGAAGGTCAGCGGCAGGCAGGGCAGGACCAGCCAGAACGGCATGCCGGCGCGCTGTCCCGCCCGCACTTCCCATGCCCCGACAAACAGGTCGAAGGCCAGGTAATGCAGCCAGCCGGCCAGCACAATTTCCGGCTGGGTGAACAGGATCATCACATTTTCCAGGGAGTCGAACCCGCCCTCGGCGCCGGACCAGAAGGCCAGGATCAGGCCGGTATAGGCCAGCGACAGCAGGCCCGGCACCAGCAGGGCGGACAGGCGCGGCAACAGGCGCGGCGCCAGAGGGGTGGCCAAAAGCCCGGCCCAGCCCAGCAGGGCAGCCGTATTGGCCAGTTGGAACAATGCATCGGGGGACATGACAACCTCCTAACTTGACGATGTAAAGATACGAATGAACGGCAATCTTGATACTGTCAAGATTATTTTGACCGGGCCGCCAAGAGGCGCTATTCAGGAGTCAGGGCCGCAACCGGGAAGAGCCATGCAGGAAGATGCGAAACCCGCCGCACCGGCATCGGGCCGGCACTATCATCACGGCAATCTGCGCGCGGCGCTGATCGAGGCGGCCGAGGCGGAGCTGACGGAAAAGGGCGTGGAAGCTTTCTCGCTGCGGGGTGTGGCCAAGCGCGCCGGCGTGAGCCACGCAGCACCCACCCATCATTTCGGCGATGCGCGCGGCCTGCTGACGGCGCTGGCGGCGGAAGGATTCACGCGCTTCCTGGAAAGCATGCGGGCGGCCCAACGCACCGCCGCGCCGGACCCGGCGGCCCAGATGAACGCCGCCGGCCAGGGCTATCTGGATTTCGCCGCGCGCAGCCCGGCGCTGTTCCGGCTGATCTTCTCGTCCGACCGGCCGGACTTCGCCGATCCTGCGCTGGACAAGGCCGCTTCCGCTTCCTTCCTGCATCTGGTGGAGGGCGTGCGCCGGCTGCGCGGAGACACCGGCGCGGCTTCCCTCGCCGGTCTGCTGCAGGACGAATCACTGATGGCCGAGGTGGCGGGCATCTGGTCGGTTGTGCATGGCATGGCCGATCTGATGAATTCCGGCCGGCTGAAATATCTGCAAGGCAAGCCGCCTGAGTTTCGGCAGAGGATTCTGGCCGAGGTGCTGCGTCGCTTGTCTGCCCCATAACAGGAAAACCCCGGCGGTTTTCCTGCCGGGGTTTCTGTCGCTGAAAAAAGCTTCGCAGGTCGCCGGTGGCCCCTTTTGCCCTGGGCCAGCAATAAACTCGCCCAGGCACCTGACGACCCGCGAAATCTTCTGACGCTTGCCTCCGGGAACGACCTCCCTAGAACTGCGCCTTCTCCGTCGAATCGGCCATCGCCGTGGTGGCGCTCTGACCCGAACTCACCGCCATCGACACCGCATCGAAGTAGGAGGTGCCGACCTCGCGCTGGTGGCGGGTCGCCGTGAAGCCATCCTTCTCCGCCGCGAACTCGGCCTGCTGCAGCTGGCTGTAGGCGGCCATGCCATCGGTCTTGTAGCGCCGGGCCAGGTCGAAGGTCGTGTAGGAGAGATTGTGGAACCCGGCCAGGGTGATGAACTGATACTTGTAGCCCATCGCCCCCAGTTCGCGCTGGAACAGCTTCATCTGCGCCTCGTCCAGATGCTTTGCCCAGTTGAAGGAGGGCGAGCAGTTATAGGCCAGCATCTGGTCGGGATACTGCTTGCGGATCGCCTCGGCAAAGCGCTTGGCGTCCTCAAGATTGGGCGTCGAGGTCTCGCACCAGATCAGGTCGGCATAGGGTGCATAGGCCAGGCCGCGCGCGATGGCGCAATCGAAGCCGCCCTTCAGCCGGAAGAAGCCCTCGGCCGTGCGCTCGCCGGTAATGAAGGGCGCATCATACTCGTCCACGTCGGAGGTGATGAGCCGCGCGGCCTCCGCATCGGTGCGGGCCATGATGATGCTGGGCACGCCCATCACGTCGGCGGCGAGGCGCGCCGCGTTCAGCGTGCGGACGAACTGGCTGGTCGGCACCAGCACCTTGCCGCCCATATGGCCGCACTTCTTCTCCGAGGCCAGCTGATCCTCGAAATGCACGGCCGCGGCCCCCGCCTCGATCATCGCCTTCATCAGCTCGAAGACATTCAGCGGGCCGCCGAAACCGGCCTCGGCGTCGGCGATGATCGGCGCGAAGAAATCATGCTCGGTCGTGGTCTGGCCGTCATGCCGCTCCATGGTCTGGATCTGGTCGGCGCGCTGCAGCGCCTTGTTGATGCGGCGCACGATGGACGGCACGCTATCGACCGGATAGAGGCTCTGATCGGGATACATGTTGCCGCTGGTGTTGGCGTCCGCCGCGACCTGCCAGCCCGACAGGTAGATCGCCTTCAGCCCGGCCTTTATCTGCTGCACCGCCTGGTTGCCGGTGAAGGTGCCCAGCGTCGGGACGTAATCCTCCTGATGCAGCAGCTGCCAGAGCTTGCGCGCACCATTTTCGGCCAGCGTATGATGGATCGGCAGCGACCCCGACAACCGGCGGACATCCGCCATCGTGTAAGTGCGGGCGACGTTGCGCCAGCGGTCGGGCGCCCATTCCGGTGCGGGAAAAGCTTCATCCGGTGCGCCGCCGGAGGGCGGGAAATTCATCGGCTGGTCGAGCATTGTAGTCTCCAATCTGCTGGGCCTGGTGGCGACCCGGTCTCGTGTCGGAATAAAAGAGCGGCGCAGCCTTCGGTCTTTCTGCCTTGGCCGGATCGCCGCCGAGAGAATGTCAGGCGGTCGCGGCGGCGCGGCGACGCACGAAGGTGGCGGCGAACATCTTCTCGCCGGAGAACAGTTCCGTGGCGGCGTCGCCATCGGCCAGCAGCAGCGCGTGGCGGCCGACGCGGCCGGCGATGCTGTAGCCCTCGCGGTCGAGGCCACGGGCGGTGAACTGGCGCATCGCCTCCGCCATCGAAGGGGCGATGATGGTGCAGTAATCCTCCTGCGGAGGCTGGGTCCGATTGTTCTGGTCCTGCATGGTCAATCTCCTCAATCTCTGCCCTGCATCAGCGCGGGCTGTTGATGTAAAGGTTTGACATTCAGAGAATTAACGCAACAAATATCGATAGTTAGCTGTGTAAACCTGCAAAGTTCAGGTCAAAGAAAACGGCCATTTTGTAAAAACTTGTAAACCCGAGAGATCGACATGGCTGGAAAATCAGATCCGCAGATCGGCGCGCGCATCCGCAAGCTGCGCCTGCAGCGCCGGCTGAGCCAGACCGACCTGGCGGCGGCGCTCGGCATCTCGATCAGCTATCTGAACCTGATCGAGCACAACCGCCGCAAGATCACCGTGCCGCTGCTGTTCAAGCTGGCTGGATATTTCGGCGTGGAACCGGCCGATCTGGTCGATGGCGACGAGGCCCGCATCGTCGGTGACCTGATGGAAATGTTCGGCGAGGAGCTGTTCGCGGAATCCGACCTGACCAACCACGACATCCGTGATTTCGCGCACAGCAACCCGGCCGTGGCGCGCGCCATCCTGCATCTCTATGACCGCTACCGCGCGCTGGAATCGCACAGCCAGACGGAACCCGAGATGCTGGCCGGGGACGGCCCACCCTTCCATCTGGCGACCGACCGGATTTCCGATTTCATCCAGGAAAATGCGAATTATTTCCCGACGCTGGAGGCTGCGGCGGAACGGGTTCGCACCGATATCGACCATGCCGCGGAGGAGTTCGAGGGCGGGCTGAAAAGCTACCTCTCCAATGTCTTCGGCATCGACTGGCGGCTGGCCTCGCTGCCGTCCGGCATCGCCCGCAAGCTGGAACCCGCCAGCGGCAAACTGCTGGTCTCCGACATATTGCCGCCGGAATCGGCAATTTTCGCGGCGGCGCACCAGCTGGGATTGCTGGCGGCGGTGCGCGAGATCGACGCCATCATCGCCGAGGCCAGCCTGCCCGAGGGTGACGCGCCGGACCTCGCGCGCAACGCGCTGGCCGCCTATTTCGCGGCGGCGCTGATCATGCCCTACGACCCGTTCTGCCGTATGGCGCGCGACTATCGCTACGACATCGAACGGCTGGCGCGCCGCTTCGGCGCCAGCTTCGAGCAGGTGTGCCACCGGCTGACCACGCTGCAGCGCCCTGGCCACCAGGGCATTCCGATGCATCTGGTGCGCACCGATATCGCCGGCAACATCTCCAAGCGTTTCTCACTGTCCGGCATCCAGATCCCGCGGCATTCCGGCGCCTGCCCACGCTGGAACGTCTATGCCGCCTTCCTGCAGCCGGACCGCATCAACATCCAGATTTCCGAGATGCCGAGCGGCGAGCAGTATTTCTGCATTGCCCGCACCATCACCAAGGGCGATTACCGCCACAACGCGCCGCGCCGGCATTTCGCCATCGGCATCGGCTGCGCCATGATCCATGCCCGCGAGATGGTCTATTCCGACGGGTTCGATTTGACCAACAGCACCCATGTCGTGCCCATCGGCGTGGGCTGCCGCATCTGCCCGCGCATGGAATGCGGCCAGCGCGCACATCCGCCGGCCAATCATCGCTTCCGCCTGGACGAGGCGATGCGGCCGGAAAGCCTTTACACGATGATGTAAATTTTCACTTCACTAGCCGGCGATACGGCGCAACGGATTGCGGCTGCCGCGCACGCGCAAGCGTGGCGCATTCTGCTTGTCGCCGCGCCAGACCGACAGGCGGTCGGCGATTTCCGCAGAGACGGCGACCGTGCCGTCGCGGGCATAGGCCTCGTGATTATCCTCGATATCCTCGCGGCGATAGAGGTAGTTGACCATGAGGCCGGCGGATTCCTGCAATCCCTTGGCCGACACGTCGCCCAGCCAGTTCAGCCGCTCGATGCGCGCGCCATTGCCAAGATGGAAGCGCGCCACCGGGTCGAGCAACCGGCCTTTCGGCTGGATCGTCAGGTACCGCGCGCACAGCCGCGCCAGCGGTTCGCGCAGCGCTTCCGCCAGCGCCTTGTCCTGCTGCCAGCCGGGCACGGCCAGCAGCTTCGGCAATTCAGCCGGATCGGCGAAGGCCGCATCGCGCTCCGCGATGGCGGCGCGGTCGGTATCGGGCAACAGATCCGGATCGGCGGCCAGCGCGCCCTCCAGCCAGCGCCGGAAACCGGGAACCGGTGACAGGGTGGAGAAAATCTTCAACTGCGGCAGGTCGGCGGCCAGCGCATCGACCACGCGCTTGATGAGGAAGCTGCCGAAGCTGATGCCGCGCAGCCCGGCCTGGGTGTTGGAGATCGAATAGAAGATCGCGGTATCCGCTGCCTTCGGATCGGCGACCGGCGCGTTTTCGTCGAGCAGCGCCTGCACCGAGCCGGACAGCCCCTGCACCAGCGCCACCTCGACGAAGATCAGCGGCTCATCCGGCATGCGCGGATGGAAGAAGCCATAGCAGCGCCGGTCGCGGTCCAGCCGGTTGCGCAGATCGGCCCAGGAACGGATTTCGTGCACCGCCTCATAGGCGATCAGCTTTTCCAGCAGGGCCGCCGAGGAGTCCCAGCTGATCGTCCGCATGTCGAGGAAGCCGACATCGAACCAGGCGGCCAGAAGATTCTTCAGGTCACGGTCGAGGCTGGCGAGATGCGGGATCTGCAAATCCATGCGCAGCAGATCGGCGCGCATATCGACCAGGAATTTCACCCCCTGCGGCAGCGCGTTGAACTGGGTCAGCAGCTTCACGCGCGGCGCCACCAGCACACGGCGCAGACGCTCCTCGGCGGCCAGCCTTCCGGCCAGATCCTGTGCCTCCCGGCAGGTGGCAAGCGCTTTATCGAGCGCTGCGTCATCCACATCGAAGGCCTCGGCCAGGACGGTCAGGAACCGCTCCCGCCCCTCCCGGTTCAGCCCGAGATAGAGCTGCCCGATGCCGGCGGCCCGGGCGCGGGCCGAGACCTCGCCGCCCCGCGCCTCGATGCATTCGGCGATGCGGGCGCGCAGTTTCTGCACCGCGCCGTCGTCCAGCGCCTGCGGCTCCTGCTCCTTGCCGCCGGCGATGTCCCGCCAGGCGGATTTCAGGTTCAGCAATGCACGGTCAAGCAGGCCGGGCGCCGGCGCGGCACTGGATTGGGGCGCGGCACTGGACGGGACTGTCTCCGGGACTGGATTGGCAGCAGACAAGACGGAACCTCGCAGCGGCAGTCGATGAAACGGTTTCTTCAGCATGTGGGCATTGCAGGCGTCCTGGCAATATCCACCGTCATCATACGCTTGCCGCAAGATGCTTGATCGAACTGCACAAATAAAGACAATGCGAGATATTGACTGCGCCATGGGGCCGCAAACCCTGCCGGCCAGCCATCCGCAATCCAGCAACGGGACGCCTGATGCCGATTCTCTATGAGGTTCACACGCTGAAAGGCGGAAACTGGATGATCGATTCGACCTATTCCGACAGGGACAAGGCGGTCGATACGGCGAAGCAGCTCTATGCCGAAAAACGCTTCGAAGGCGTGAAGGTCATCAAGGACGATTACGATTCCGACGCGAATCAGGGACGCGAAATCGTCATCTACGACACCAGCAAACCGGCCACCGAGCGGCGAACGCTGGTGAAGGAGGCACCTAAGGCAGCACCGCCAGCGGATGGCAAGGCGGATGTCGATTTCAAGCACCGCAAACATAATGCCGGCGCGAAAGCGGAGGTTTCGGTCTTCCTGCGATCGGTTATCTGGCTGCTGGTCATCCTGGGCGCCGGCATCACCATCATCTGGCTGCTGTTTGCCTTCACCGACTTCCTGGCCGGTGCCGGAATCATGCGCTGACAGCCCATCCGGATCAGGCCCGGACGGCGGCAATCCGCTGCACCATCGCCGGCCTGGGCATCGCGACCTCGATATCCTCATAGGCGACGACGCGCAGACGCCCCTGCACCGCCTCCAGAAGTTCGCCCGGCTTGAGCAGGAAATCCGGGTTACCGGGTTTACCGAACCGCTCGGCGGCGGCGGCGAAGGTTTCGTACAGCAGCGCCCCGCCCGGCGCCACCGATGCCACGATGTCCGGCAGGATCGGCCGCCACAGATAGTTGGTCACGACCACCCCGGCGAACAGCCGCCCGGCAAACGGCCAGGGCGACCCGTCCTCAAGGTCATGCCGCAGAATCTCGACATCCGGATCGCCCGCGAGATCGGCAAGCCCGGCCGGATCGATATCGATGGCGACGACCGGATGACCGAGCCGCCGGAACAGTCTCGTGTGGCGGCCGCTGCCCGCCGCCACGTCCAGCACCGTGCCACCATTCGGCACCAGGGTGGCGTAACGCGCGATCCAGTCCGAGGGCGGAGTGTTGCCGTGCATGCCGATTCCTCTTGTTTCAAACGCATGACACGCCAAATTAGAAACCCAATCCGTTGGCAAACATGCATGTAAAATCATGATCCGATACCAGCTTCGCTGCGACAAGGCGCATGGCTTCGAATCCTGGTTCCGCGACAGCGCCGCCTATGACGCGCTGGCGGCAGCCGGCGAAGTCGCCTGCCCGGTCTGCGGCAGCGCCAAGGTCGAAAAGCAACTGATGGCGCCGGCCATCGCGAAACCGTCGGAAAACACCCCCGCAGCCGGCGGCCCCGAGAACCAGGCCAATCAGGCGCAGGCCAATCAGGCGCAGGCTATGGCCATCGCCGGAGAGCGGCTGCGTCAGCTCCGCGAACTGCGTCGCCAGATCGAGGCGAATGCCGACTATGTCGGCCCCGCCTTCGCGGAAGAGGCGCGCAAAATCCACTATGGCGAGACCGACCCGCGCAGCATCTATGGCGAGACTTCCGGCGAGGATATGAAGGCGTTGCACGAGGAAGGCATCGACATCGCCGTCGTGCCCTGGGTTCCCGCCGCCGATAATTGACTGCTGGGCCCCAGTAAAATCTAGGGCCTGGGCGCGCGCTTGTTCAGGATGCGCTGCAGGGTGCGTCGGTGCATCTTCAGCCGCCGCGCCGTTTCCGAGACATTACGGTCGCATTGCTGGAACACACGCTGGATATGCTCCCAGCGCACGCGGTCGGCCGACATCGGATCGTCGGGCGGTGGCGGCAGCGCCTCCTTATGGTCCAGCAAGGCCGCCTCCACCGCGTCGGCATCCGCAGGCTTCGGCAGGTAATCGACCGCGCCGGCCTTGATCGCGGCAACGGCGGTGGCGATGTTGCCATAGCCGGTCAGCATGATGATCCGCATGTCCGGTCGGGCTGCGCGCAAGGCCTCCACCACGTCCAGGCCGCTGCCATCGGCAAGCCGGAGATCGACCACCGCATAGGCTGGCGGTTTCGGGCCACGGGCATTCTCAAGCCCTTCGGCGACGCTTTCGACATCGACGACCTCGAAGCCGCGCCGCTCCATCGCCCGCGCCAGACGCTGCCGGAACGGCGAATCGTCATCGACCAGCAGCAGGGTCATTTTTCCCGGTGCCTGGACCGCATCGGGATTTCTGTGAGAGATGTCTTCCGCCATCGTGCGGTCGTCTCCTTCGCTTACTCGGATAGCGCGCCCTCATTATCTGGTGATTCCGCGCCACAAGGCCAGCTTTATGCCATCGCAGACTAGCCGATATGCATGCGCGGCCAGCGCAGCGTCACCCGCGCGCCGCCGCCTTCTCCGGCATTGCTGAAATCCACCATGGCGCCGGTGCGCCCCAGCAGCGTCTTGGCGATGAAGATACCGAGGCCCATATGCCCGTCCCGCTGCGTGCGGCCGGACAGGTAGGGTTCGCCCAGACTGTCCAGCAATGCCGGCGGAAAACCCGGCCCGTCATCCTGAATTTCCGCGACCACCGCCTCATTGTCCCAGAAAAGCCGCACCTCCACCGTCTCGCGGGCGAACTGGATGGCATTCTGCAGGATGTTGGCCAGCCCGTGCATCAGCTCCGGCGTATGCGGCAGGGTGGGTTCCTCCCCGCCGGGCGGATTGCCCTCGATATCCGCCGCTTCCAGCACCAGCATCACCGCATCGCGGCGATAGGCGGCGGCCGCTGCCTCGATGGCGCTGGACAGGCCGATCCGGCTGAACGGGGCATTGCCGTCAGCCTCCGGCCGCGCGCTGAGCTGCGCCAGGATCTTGCGGCAGCGCTCGGTCTCGCTTTGCAGCAGTTTCAGATCGTCCGAGAACTCGGTTCCGGGCGGCACCTCACGCGACAGCTCCTTGGCGACCACGGCGATGGTGGAAAGCGGGCTGCCCAGCTCGTGCGCCGCCGCCGCCGCCAGCCCGCCCAGCGCGGACAGGCGCTGCTCGCGGGCCAGCGCCATCTGCGTTGCCGCCAGCGCATCGCGCATACGCCGCGCCTCTTCCGCCACCAGCCAGCCAAAAGTCGCCATGAAGATCGTCGAAACCCACAAGCCGGCCCAGATACCCAGCACATAGGTCTGCGGCAGGTCGAACAGGGTGCGGGTCATCCAGGGCAACGGCAGATGGAAGAAGGCCAGCAGGCTGAGGCAGGCCAGCGACAGCACGCACAGCGCGATGGTGGAGCGCGCCGACAGGATGGTCGCCGCCACCGTCACCGGCGCCAGGATCAGGATGGCGAAGGGGTTGGTGAGCCCGCCGGTGATGAACAGCAGGCCCGAGAGCTGCAATATGTCGAAGGCCATCGATCCCGCCGCCTCGCGGTCGGTCAGCCGGGCCGAGGAAGGCTGGCGCAGTGCGGTCGAGAGGTTCAGCAGCGCCAGCAGGCCGACGATGGTGAAGCCAAGCTCGATCGGCAGGTCGAATCCGAGCCAGAAATAGGTGACAAGCAGCGTCCCGGCCTGCCCGCTGACAGCCACCCAGCGCAGCATGACCAGCGTGTGCAGCCGGACCGGATGGGTCAGCTCATAAGGCGTCATCGGACGGTCGGGCGGGGACGGGCTCATCTTGGATATCGCTTCTGTACGCAACGGATCGCATCGTCCTATATAGACGCTATGCCGCATGCCGTCCTCGAAGTCCAATCCCTGCGCAAGGAATACCGCAGCCGCGAGCGCACCGTCACCGCCGTGGACGGGATCGATTTCGCCATCGCGGCCGGCAAGACCGTGGCGCTGCTGGGCGGCAATGGTGCCGGCAAGACCACAACGCTCTCCATGCTGCTGGGGCTGCTGATACCGACATCCGGGTCCATCCGCATTCTGGGCGAGGACATGGTACGCCACCGCTACCGCGTGCTGCCGCGAATGAATTTCTCCTCGCCCTATGTCGAGCTGCCGCACCGGCTGACCGTCGCGCAGAATCTGGGCATCTATGCCCGGCTCTACAGTGTGCGCGACCGCAAGACGCGGATCGCCGGAATTGCCGCCGACATGGATATCGAGGCCCTGCTGGACCGGCCCGCCGGCAAGCTGTCCGCCGGGCAGAAGACCCGCGTGGCGCTGGCCAAGGCGCTGCTGAACCGGCCGGACGTACTGCTTCTGGACGAGCCGACGGCGAGCCTGGATCCCGATACGGCGGACTGGGTGCGGCAGTATCTGAGGCGCTATCAGCAGGACAGCGGCGCCACCATCCTGCTCGCCTCGCACAACATGCAGGAGGTCGAGCGGCTGTGCGATGACGTGCTGATGATGCGCGCCGGGCGCATCGTCGACCGGGGCGCGCCGGCTGAGCTGACCGCGCGCTATGGCCGGCACAATCTGGAGGAAGTGTTCCTCGACATCGTCCGTCGGTCCGACACCGCGCCGGAGTCAGTATCCGCATGATCGCCTCGGCTAACCGTATCGCGGCGATGGTGCTGCGCTATCTCTATTTGCTGCGCGAGTCCTGGCCGCGCCTGCTGGAACTTGCCTACTGGCCGACCGTTCAGATGATTATCTGGGGTTTCATCACCCAGTTCTTCCTCGGCCATTCCTCCTGGGTGGCGGAGGCCGTCGGCGTCCTGCTGGCCGCCGTGCTGCTGTGGGACGTGGTGTTCCGCAGCCAGCTCGGCGTTTCCATCTCCTTCCTGGAGGAAATGTGGTCGCGCAATCTGGGCCATCTCTTCGTCAACCCGCTCAGGCCGCAGGAATTCGCCGCGGCGCTGGTGAGCATGGCCTTCATCCGCACGATGATCGGCATCGTGCCGGCGATGCTGCTGGCGATCCCGCTCTATCATTACTCGATCTTCTCGCTGGGCCTGCCGCTGATCGCCTTCTTCGGCGCGCTGATGATCATGGGCTGGTCGCTGGGGATCGCCATCACCGGCCTCATCATGCGCATGGGGCTGGGCGCGGAAAGCCTGGCCTGGATCACCATCTTCGCCTTCGCGCCGGTCAGCGGCATCTATTATCCGATCGCCACATTGCCCTTCTGGCTGCAGCCCATCGCCTGGGCGACGCCCTCGGCCTATGTGTTCGAGGGCATGCGCGCGGTCATGTTCGAGGGCGTGTTCCGCTGGGATTTGTGGGCCGGGGCGATGGCGGTAAACGCCGTCTATCTGATACTGGCCGCCGGATTCTTCCTGCTCGCCTTCCGCAGTGCCCGCCAGCGCGGCCTGCTGCTGCAGCAGGGGGAATAGGCGCGTGACAGAGGCCATCGGCCCCCTGCTCTATCTGCGCAACGCATCAGAAGGGCGGATCAACCTCGCCGCCCTGCTGGTGCTGCCGGACGGGCAGGAGCCCCCCATCCTCGAGGCAGAGGGCAACAGCGTCTCCGCAACCCGGCTTCTGACGCGGCGGGGAAAAACGGCCTGGCGCTACGATTTCTCCCTGCCGATGCGGCGGGACACCGGCTACAGCCTGGGCGGCACACACTATCCGGTGAATGCCGATTTCACCGGCGACCTGCGCATCGCCTTCGTCTCCTGCAACGGGCAAGAAAAGAACGACCGCAAGCGCCCGCTGGAAGAGCGCAATGCGATGTGGCAGCGGCTGCAGTCCGAGCATGACGCAGCCCCCTTCCAGCTGCTGCTGCAGGGCGGCGACCAGATCTATGCCGACGAACTGCTGAACAGCCATCCGGCGCTGAAGCGCTGGGCGCGCGGCGGCCGGGTGCGGCAGGCGGATGCCACGGCGGAGCCCGATCTCGCGGAGACGCTGCGCGACGGCTTCTTCGACCTGTATCTCGACATACTGGGCCAGCCGGCGATCTCCGGCATGATGGCGCACGTGCCCTCGCTCGCCATGTGGGACGATCACGATATCTGCGACGGCTGGGGCTCGCTGCGCCCGGCCAAGCTGGATGCGCCGGAAGGCCGGACCCTGTTCGCCGCCGCCCGCGAGCATTTCCTGCTGTTCCAGTATGGCGCCCGGCCGGACGAGCTGCCCGGTTTCTGCCCGGATCGCAGCGGCACCAGCCTGGGCTGGCATGTTGCCTTGCCCGGCCTGCATGTGCTGGCCCCTGATCTGCGCTCCGAACGGCGGCCGAACCGCGTCATGGGGCCGGCGGGCTGGCAGTCCTTCGACACCATGCTGGAGCGTATCCGGTCGGCTGAGGGTGGCGGGCGCGTGCTGCTGCTGTCCAGCGTGCCGGCACTGGGACCGCGCCTGTCCTGGGTCGAGGCGCTGATGCATCTGACGCCGAGGCTGGAGAAATACGAGGACGATCTGCGCGACCAGTGGCAGAGCCGCGCCCACCGGAAGGAATGGCGGGCTTTCCTGGAACGCCTGGCCGCGATCCACGCCAATCCGGCGACGCCGGTCACCTGCGTCTCGGGCGAGATTCACCTGGCGACCCACGGCACGCTGGACGTGCCGCCGAAGCCGCTGCACCAGCTCGTCGCCTCCGGCATTGCGCATCCAGCGCCGTCGAAAGCCTACGCCATCGGCCTCGGCCTGCTGGCGCGGTTCGGCAGCTCGCCGCTGCCCGGCCATCCGATCCGCCTGCAGGGCCTGCCCGGCCAGCCCGGCACCTACACGGCGGAACGCAACTATCTGGTGCTGGAGCGCAGAGGCGCCGGCTGGACCGCCAGCTGGGAGCTGGAGCATTCCGGCCGCACGCCGGAGCTGGACATTTGAAGCGCCGATTGACGCTCGCGCGGGGCAGCGGGCATTGTAGCGCATGCTCCTGTTCCTCGGCCAATCGACGGAAATCCTGATCCTGCTGATCGCCGCGCTGGCGATTGACGCCTATGCCGGCGGCTTCGTCTGGCCGCGCAGCCTGTCGCGGCTGAATCCGGCCCATCTTCTGGGCCGGCTGGCGCGCTGGTTCGATGACCGACTGAACCGGCCGGAACGCACGCCGCGCTCGCTGCGCCTCCGTGGCTGGGTCGTCCTGCTGGCGCTGCTCGCGGTCACGATTCCCGCCGCGCTGGCAGTGCATGGGCTGGCAATGACCAGCGGCTTCGGCTGGGCGCTGGCGCTGTGGCTGATGGTCGCCTTCGTGACGCTGCGCCGCAATTACGATCTGGCGGAGAATGCCCGCCGCCTGCTGCAGGGCGGCACGCTGGCGGAGGCCCGGCTGTCGGTCGATGCGCTGACCGACCGCGACATCTTCCGGCTGGACGAGCATGCCGTCGCCCGTGTCGCCGTGGAGGCGCTGACCGAACGCTTTGTCGCCTGGGTCGCCGCACCGTTGCTGTGGACGGCGCTGTTCGGCCTGCCCGGCCTGCTGGTGCAGGCGGCTGCCCATGCCGGCGCGCATATCCTGCGGCGCGGCGACCAGGCGCTGTATGGCCGTGCCTTCACCCTGGCCGACCGGCTGTTCCAGACGCCAGCCGCCTGGCTGGCGGGCCTCGCCTTCGCCATCGCCGCCATCGCCGTGCCAACCGCTAAGCCCCTTGCGGCCCTGCGCATGCTGCTGCGTGACGGCGGCAAGGCAGCGCGCCCGGACGGGCGGGCGCTGGGGGCAATGGCCGGCGCGCTGGATCTGTCGCTCGGCGGGCCGCGCCTCTATGCCGCACTGACCGTGCCGGGCGAGTGGATCGGCAGCGGCCGCGCCCGGCTGCAGCCCGACGATGTGCGCCGCGCGCTGATGCTCTACGCGGTTTCCGGGGTGGTGCTGGCCGGACTTCTGGCGGCCACCATCGTGCTCAGCCTGCGGCTCTGAAGCAAAAACCCCGCCGGCAGGACCGGCGGGGCTGAAGAACTACCTGCGATACGGTGCCCGCAATCAGCGGCGCATCACCATCATCTTCTTGATCTCGGCGATGGCCTTCGCCGGATTCAGATGCTTGGGGCAGGTCTTGGTGCAGTTCATGATGGTGTGGCAGCGATAGAGGCGGAACGGATCCTCCAGCGCATCCAGCCGCTCACCGGTCATCTCGTCGCGGCTGTCGGCGATCCAGCGATAGGCCTGCAGCAGCACGGCCGGGCCCAGATAGCGGTCGCCATTCCACCAGTAGCTGGGGCAGGAGGTCGAACAGCAGAAGCACAGCACGCACTCCCACAGCCCGTCGAGCTTCTCGCGCTCCTCCGGGCTCTGCCGGCGCTCGGTGTCCGGCGGCGGGGCCGATTCGGTCTGCAGCCAAGGCTCGATGGAGGCCAGCTGCGCATAGGGCGTGGACAGGTCGGGCACCAGATCCTTGATCACCGGCATGTGCGGCAACGGATAGATCTTCACCTCGCCCTCGACCTCGTCGATCGGCTTCAGGCAGGCCAGCGTGTTGGTGCCGTCGATATTCATCGAACAGGAACCGCAGATGCCCTCGCGGCAGGAGCGGCGGAAGGTCAGCGTGGTATCGACCTCGTTCTTGATCTTGATCAGCGCGTCCAGAACCATCGGCGCGCAATCGTCCAGGTCGATCTCGTAGGTATCGACGCGGGGTGTCTTGCCGCTGTCGGGATCGTAGCGGTAGATCTTGAACTTCTTGACCCGCTTTGCCCCTTCCGGCGCCTTGTAGGTCTGGCCGTCGGTAACCTTGGAATTGGCGGGCAGCGTGAACTGAGCCATGGGGGGTGTCCTTGTCCTGGGCTCCTGAAAGAATGGCCGGGCTTAGTAGACGCGGGCCTTCGGCGGGATCGTCTTGATCTCGTTCGACATGGTGTTCAGATGCACCGGGCGATAGCCCAGATCGACCTTGAAGCCGTTATCGACATCGCACCAGGCGACCGTGTGCTTCATCCAGTTCTCGTCGTCACGCTCGGTGAAGTCGTCGCGGGCATGCGCGCCACGGCTTTCCTTGCGCGCCTCGCCGGATTCCAGCGTGACGATGGCCTGGCCAAGAAGGTTATGAAGCTCCAGCGTCTCGACCAGATCGGTGTTCCAGATCAGCGACTTGTCGGTCACCACCACATCGACCAGCCCGCTGGCGACCTCGTGAATGTTCTTCACACCGGTCTCCAGAATATTCTGGTCGCGGAACACGGCGGCATGGCGCTGCATCACATGCTGCATCTTCAGCCGCACATCACCGGTCTTGGTGCCGCCCTTGTTGAAGCGCACCGAGTCGAGCCGCGCGATGGCGTTCTCGCCGGCGCTGTCGGGCAGCGGCTTGTGCGGGGAGCCCGGCTTCAGCGTCTCGCCGCAGCGGTTGGCGCAGGCCCGGCCGAACACCACCAGGTCGAGCAGCGAGTTGGTACCGAGGCGGTTGGCACCATGCACCGACACGCAGGCCGCCTCGCCGGCCGCCATCAGGCCGGGGATGGTGGCATCCGGATCGTCCTTGGTCGGCCGGAACACCTCGCCGTGATAGTTGGTCGGGATGCCGCCCATATTGTAGTGCACGGTCGGCACCACCGGGATCGGCTCCTTGGTCACATCGACGCCGGCGAACACCTTGGCGGTCTCTGAAATGCCGGGCAGGCGCATATGCAGCACCGCCGGATCCAGATGCTCGAGATGCAGATGGATATGATCCTTCTTCGGGCCGACGCCGCGGCCCTCGTTGATCTCCACCGTCATCGCCCGGCTGACCACGTCGCGGCTGGCCAGGTCCTTGGCGTTCGGGGCATAGCGCTCCATGAAGCGCTCGCCCTCGGAATTGGTGAGGTAGCCGCCCTCGCCGCGCGCGCCCTCGGTGATCAGGCAGCCCGCACCATAGATGCCGGTCGGGTGGAACTGCACGAACTCCATGTCCTGCAGCGGCAGGCCGGCGCGCAGCACCATCGCCCCGCCATCGCCGGTGCAGGTATGCGCCGAGGTGCAGGAGAAATAGGCGCGGCCATAGCCGCCGGTCGCCAGCACCACCTGGTGCCCGCGGAAACGGTGGATGCTGCCATCCTCGAGGCACAGCGCCATGACGCCGCGGCACTCGCCTTCCTCGTCGATGATCAGGTCGAGGGCGAAATATTCGATGAAGAACTCGGCCTTGTGCTTCAGGCACTGCTGGTAGAGCGTGTGCAGCAGCGCATGGCCGGTACGGTCGGCGGCGGCGCAGGCGCGCTTGGCCATGCCCTCGCCGTAGTTGGTGGTGTGGCCGCCGAACGGGCGCTGGTAGATCTTGCCCTCCTCGGTGCGGCTGAACGGCATGCCGAAATGCTCCAGCTCGATGATCGCCGGGATCGCGTTGCGGCACATGTACTCGATGGCGTCCTGATCGCCCAGCCAGTCCGACCCCTTCACGGTGTCGTACATGTGGTACTGCCAGTTATCGCCGTCATTCATGTTGTTCAGCGCGGCGCCGATGCCGCCCTGCGCCGCCACCGTATGGCTGCGGGTCGGGAACACCTTGGTCACGCAGGCGGTCTTCAGCCCGGCCATGGTGGCGCCCATGGTCGCGCGCAGGCCGGCGCCGCCGGCGCCCACCACCACTACGTCATAGGCATGATCGACGATCTTGTAGGACTGCATGGGGTTAAGCTCCGAAAGCCAGTTTCGAAATGGCGAACACGGAAGCGACACCTAGCACCACGGTGAGCAACTTCAAGCCAATGAGGGCCGCAAACTTCACGCCCTCGTTATGCACATAATCCTCGATCACCACCTGCACGCCGAGCTTGGCGTGATAATAGCCGCCGACAATCAGCAGGATCATCAGGATGGCGGGGATGGGCTGTCCCATCCAGGCGGTGACAGCGGCATGGCCGGCACCGGCATGGGCGACGATCGAGATCACCAGCCACAGAATCAGCGGCACCAAGGCGACAGCGGTCAGGCGCTGCATCCACCAGTGATGGACGCCTTCCTTGGCGGAGCCCATGCCGCGCACGCGGGCGAGATTGGATTGCATACCCATCGCTCAGCTCCCCATCGTGAGGCCAACGCCCCAGGCGATGGCCGTCAGGATCACGGTCGCGGCGAGCACCGCATAGCCGCTTTTATAGACCTGCGGCAGCTCGAAGCCCCAGCCGGCGTCCCAGGCCAGATGCCGGATACCGTTCGCGAGGTGGTAGAACAGCGCCACAGACCAGCCCAGCAGCAGCAGATAGCCGAACCAGGAGGTGATGAAGCCGTGCGCCGTCGCGAAATGATCGGGCCCTGCCGCGGCGGCCAGCAGCCACCAGGTCAGCATCAGCGTACCCACCGACAGCGCGACACCGGTGATGCGGTGCAGGATCGACAGGATCGAGGTGATCTGCGGACGGTAAATCTGCAAATGGGGTGATAGCGGCCGTGCCGCCTTCCCGCCGGACTGCATAGTGCCCCCTTCGCCAAAGCGGTGAGAACGAATTTCAATTACACAAGAGCGGGTTGCCGCCCGCTTCTCAGGAACGCTGTTGATTTAGACCGCGCCCGGGTTCAAGTCAACGCAGCGCTGCCCTGACTCTGACACAGCGATCCCCTTATCGCGCATTAGAGACGCTATCAGGGAACACCGGCAGCGAACACCGGGAAGATGCGAGAGCAGGGCTGAAGCTGTGAGCAGTTTCCTGAGTATTATCCACAACGGTGGATAAAGGGCACCGGTCCTGGCGCGGCGGCACATAATGCGCATTAGCCACAGACTTTTTCGATTTCCCGGTAGTGCCTGATGCCGGTTGAGCTCTGTGGAAAATCTGTGAATGAAATATAATTATATTTATGGATAAAAAATCGGCTGATTAATACAATTTCTTCATTGCCGAAGCAATCAAAATCCGGCACGCTTCCCTTCTGCGTCGTAAGCGTCATGGCGGTGGCAATGCGAAAGCCACGCTGGCGACAGCCGGTTTTCCGGCCCGGCTCCGGCAAATGGGTCCGGCCCCGGAACGCATCGCCCCGCCACCCGCCTGCTTGGAAACCGCACCGCTCCGGCGATGATGGTGGATAGCGGGACCGCCCGGCCCGGTTCAGCCGATCAGGCGAGCCGGAATCATGCGGACGGGACATGTCAGCGGTCGCGCCGACCCGGGTCCTAAAGCGGCCCAGCGTGGCGATGACGGGGCGGACATGGCTTGCGGGTAAGGGCTTCGTATCGCTGTCGGCCGGGCGGCTCCGTGCCAAGCTGCTGCCCTGCCAGGTGCCTTGCGCCAGACAGCGCCGATGATCCTGGCGCTTTCGCGCCTGGGGCTCCGGCGGCCGCTTGCGGCCCGCCTCCGGCCCCGAATAAGAGGCGCCGAGGAAATGCCTTCCCGGGCAGGGCGATCACCGCCTGCATCCTCGGCGCCTCTGCTTTTTTAATCCCCGAGCACCCTTGATACCCAAACGCCTTTCAGCCCTCCATGGAGTGGGCCGCGCGAGAGGGTGTGGGACAGCGTGTCACGGCGTTGAGTTCGCGCAAATACCACCCTGGTCATTGCATGAAAGGCGGGAGGCGCTACATTGGCTTACAATGAAAAAAACCACCGGCCTTACCCTCCTGCTGGCGACGCTGTTCCTGATGCCGCTGGCGACCTCTCCCGTATTGGCGGGCTGCGGCGATCCGCCCGGCCCAGGCGTGGACTGGCGCAACTGCAATCTGAGCCGGCAGGAAATGTCCAAGGCTGACCTGACAAAGGCGACCTTGTGGCGGACCAGCTTCAACCGCAGCACCCTGACGGACGCCAATCTCAGCGAGGCCGACGCCAACCGGTCGATGTTCCTGGAAACCAAGATGGCCGGCGCCACGCTCGATGGCGGCCGCTTTACCTATGCCGATTTCTCCCGCGCCGATCTGACCGGCGCCTCGCTGAAGGACGCCAACCTGTCGCGCGCCCGTTTCCACAACGCCATCCTGCGCGAAGCCGATTTAACCGGCGCGGACATACGGGATGCAGATTTCTTCCGGGCCGATCTCAGCGGTGCGCTCTGGATCGATGGCAAGAAACGCTGCGGCGAAGACTCGGTCGGCGCCTGCCGCTAACGCGACAGACGCCGATCTGAAGCCTCTCTGTTACTGCGTAGCGCCTCAATCGTACTGGGCGAGTTCCTTGCGCAGCTCGGCGGCACCCGCGGCATTTCGGGTGCCCTTCATCAGGATGGCATCCGGCGTAACCGCGCCACCGTAATAGGCGCTGTTCATCTCCGGCTTCGGCTTCACCACGCCGCCTTCGATGGAACCGCCGCCGAACAGGCCCTTCGACTTGGAATAGACCAGAATGTCGGCCTCCGGATTGCCGGTGCTGGATGCGCCCACGCCGGCACCCACCGTGCCGATGGCGACGCTGGCGTCGGCGCCGAGCTTCATCTCGTTCTGCATTAGTTTCTGCAGCCCGGAATCGCTCATCACCAGGAACAGCGCCTCGCGCGATTCGACGCCCGCCTGCAGGCCAATGCTGCCGGCGATCACCTGATAGAAGGCCGGGCCGTTCCAGCTGCCGTCAGCCGCCTTGGTCAGCAGCACGCCGTCACCGGCCTGGCCGCCCAGGATGAAGCCGGCTTTGACGAGGTCCGGCACGATCAGCACGCCCTTGGCCTGCTTCAGATAGCCACGGGCCGGCTCCAGCCCCTTTTCGCTCAGCACGGCGCGCAGCGAGCCGAGCGACTTGTCCACCAGCAGCTGCGGGGTGTCATCGGCGAAGGCCGGGGCGCTCACCGCCGGCGCCGCGAGGAACAGGCCGAGGGCCAGGGAAAGTGCATATTTCAATCGGCGCATGGCCAATCTCCTTCAATTTCAAACCAACAGCAGCACCCAAATGGTGGGCTGCTTCCTGGCGATAGAAACGAGAAGGCCGTGCATCCGTTCCGCAGCAGCGCCCTATGCAACACCCTGGGCCCGAGGCTGCACCGTCAGCGCGGCCGCCGGTTCACCATCACCACCTGCCAGGCCGGATCTGGCCAGTTCTCCTCCGCCGGATGATGGTCGATGCGGGTGACCGACAGATTGTCGATCTGAAAATGCAGCGCCTTCGCCGCCGGAATGTCCAGCGCATGCGCCAGCGCCGCGCGGATCGTCCCGCCATGGGCGACGCAGATCACGTCGCGCCGCGCATATTCATGCGTCAGCCGCTCGACCACCGGTGTCACCCGGCCCAGCAGGTCCTGGAAGCTCTCGCCGCCCGGCGGGGCAACCTCCGGCGCGGTCAGCCAGAAGCGATGGCGCTGAAACTCGACGGTGGCGAAGATCTCGTGCCGGGGCCGGCCCTGCAACTCGCCGAAACTCTGCTCACCCAGATCGATCTCGACGCCCTGCGTGCCCACCTCCGGCAGCGGGTAACCGGCCGCGCCGACCGCCGCCATCGTCTGATGGGTGCGCTGCAGATGCGAGGTCACCCACACCGCATCGCGCGGCAGCAGCCGGGCCAGCCCGCTGAAGCTCTCCACATCGGACACATCTGCCGGCGGATCGCCGGCACCGTAGATCCGCCCGCCTTCGCTGGTCACCGGGGCGTGGCGCACCCACCACCAGCGTGTCGTTGCCGCGGCTTCCTGGCTCATCCCGTCCTCTTCCCCTTCATCGGACTTTCTCTTCACCGCCGAAGGATATAGGACAGAACCCGGCATCGCGATATGGCATGCCACGATCAAAGACAGGAGACTATCCCCATGGCCGAGGAAACCAACGCCGGGGCGGGCCAGGCCGACGAGCCGCATTTCGGCGAAATCCGGCGGATGCTGGATGATCTGCCGGAGATCGACCGCGACGCTGCCCATACCGCCGGCCATGCCATATTACCCGGCAGCGGGCGGCTGGCGGCGCTGGCGCGCTTCCTTGCCGGCTGGCAGGGGCGCCCGACGCCGCAGATGACCCATCCGCGCCTGACCCTGTTCGCCGCCAGCCATGGCGCCGCAGCCGCGCTCGGCATCGACCCGGTGGCGGTCAGCGAAGCGGCGGTGCAGCGGTTTCTCGACGGCGTGACGCCGCTGAACCGTCTGGCGGAATCGCTGGATTCGGACCTGCGCGTCTATGAATTGTCGGTCGAGCTGGCGAGCGCCGATTTCGCGGCCGGCCCGGCGCTGGAGGAGGCCGACTGCGCGCGCGCCATGACCTATGGCATGATCGCCGTCGAACCCGGTATCGATGTGCTGGCGCTGGCCAGCATCTCGGCCGAATCCGACCTCCCGGCGGCGGCGCTGGCAACCCTGCTGCTGGGCGGCATGGCGGCCGACTGGTGCGGGCCCTCCGCCGATCCGGCGCGACTGGCGCTCATCGATAAGGCGGTCTCGCTGCATGCCGGCACCCGGGCCGATCCGCTGGAAGCGCTGCGCTGCCTGGGCGGGCTGGACATCGCGGCGATGGCCGGCGCCATCCTGGCCTGCCGTTTCGCCCGCACGCCGGTAATGATCGACGGCCGCGACGGTCTGGCGGCAGCGCTGGTGCTGCGCGCGCTGGAGCCGACGGCGATCCAGCACTGCCTGCTGGCCCATGCCAGCGCCGATCCGCTGACGGCAGCGCTCGGCCGGGCGCTGGGCTTCGAGCCGCTGCTCGATCTCGGCATTTCGACCGGTGATGGCGTCGCCTCGGCAACCGCGCTCGCCATCCTGCGCGCCGCCTGCGCCTGTCAGGCGGCGGCAGTGCATTAGCGCGGCCCCACTCTTGCCATGGTCGCGGCGTAGTTGAACAAATATCCCCTTGAGAGGGGGATCATTTCGCCAAGGGAGAGCTCCATGCGCCTCATTGCGCCATCCATTGCCCGCCACGCCCTTCTGCCCGTGCTGGCCGGCTTTCTGCTGACAGCATCCGTGCCCGCCGCCCAGGCCCAGACGATGGGCCGGACCGGCCCCGCCGATGACGAGATCGTGCTGCGCCTCGAAGCCGAGGGCTGGGTCGAGACCCAGACCGCGAAGCTGATCGTCGCCATCGACATGGCCTTGCAGGGCGGCGAGATGGCCGATGCCCGCGCGCAGGTGACCCAGACGCTGGACGGGCTGGTCGCCGGCGTCGATTGGCGCACCACCCGCTTCTCCCGCCAGATGGATTCGGCCGGGCTGGAGCGCTGGCAGGTCATCGCCGAGGCGCGCGTGCCGGAGGCGAAGCTGGCCGGCGTGCATGACAAGGCCAAGAGCACCAGCAAGCCGGGCCTGTCGGTGCGCATCGCCGATATCGATTTCACCCCGACGCTCGCCGAACACACGGAAGTCGAATCCCAGCTGCGCGCCGAACTCTACCGCCAGACCAAGGAAGAACTGGCGCGGCTGGCCGAGATTTTCCCGGATCGCGCCTACCGCGTGCGGATGATCGACTTCCAGTCGGACGGGATGCCGGTACCGCGCCAGGCCATGATGGTGCGCGGCATGGCGGCGGAGTCCGCGCCTGCCATGAAGGATCAGGCCGGTGGCGAAGGCCTGTCGGTCAGCCGCCGCATCGTGCAGACTGCCACCGTCATCCTGGGCACGACCGCACCGGCGCCGGAGCGGCGGGGCGGCCCCGGACAGGAGGGCAAGCCCAAGCCATAAACGAGGAAACCGGGAGGGGATCATGACGGGTATTCTTGTCGTCACCGGCGGCAGCCGGGGCATTGGCGCGGCGACCGCGCGGCTGGCCGCCCAGCGCGGCTGGGATGTGGCGGTGAACTACAAGGGCAATGCCAGGGCCGCCGAGGCGGTCGTCGGCGAGGTCGAGAGCGAAGGCCGCCGCGCCGTCGCCATCCAGGGCGACATGGCGCTGGAATCCGACGTGATCCGCCTGTTCCTGGAGGTGGAAAAGTCGCTCGGAAAGGTTACCGGCGTGGTGAACAATGCCGGCATCACCGGCACCGGCAGCCTGCTGGCCGACACCGACCTCGCCACCATCCGGTCGGTCATCGACCTGAACGTGACCGGCGCGCTGATCGTGGCGCGCGAGGCGGTGCGCCACATGGCGAAATCGCGCGGTGGCCAGGGCGGCGGCATCGTGAATCTGTCCTCCGCCGCCGCGCGCCTTGGCGGTACCGGCGAACTGATCCCCTACGCCGCCAGCAAGGGCGCCATCGAGACGCTGACGCTCGGCCTCGCCAAGGAGGTCGCGGCGGAGGGTATAAGGGTGAACGCCGTCTCGCCCGGCCTGATCGAAACCGATATCCATGAGTCGACCGGCGATCCCAACCGCATGAAGCGGCTGCTGCCCGGCGTGCCGATGGGCCGGTCCGGTACCGCCGAGGAGGTGGCGGAGGCAATCCTGTGGCTGCTCTCGCCTGCCTCCTCCTACGTCACCGGCACCTCGATCCAGATCACCGGCGGCCGGCTGTAGGTCTTCGCGTCAGATCGTGAAGTCGAGCGCGGTCTTGCCGATCTTGCGGATGCCCTTGCCGCGGGCCTCGTCGCACAGATC
>Ga0114898_1000221_pt1 | contig 50815 bp, 47 predicted proteins | sample Malvired_Geostar_FD_83496 | JGI IMG/M metagenome (GOLD analysis project Ga0114898, IMG submission 83496) | Marine viral communities from the Global Malaspina Expedition - Malaspina viral metaG DeepMed_Geostar | ecosystem: Environmental > Aquatic > Marine > Oceanic | place: Mediterranean Sea...
CTCATAAAGCTCTTCCACATAGGCAGCGTTACCACCGGATAGGTGGGCACTGTCCCACATGCGCTGCATTACGCTTTCTTGCATGTCTGGTCACCTTCGATAAGGAGACACCACCAGCGTGGAAACCGCAGCATGACTTCCCAAGTTCTGAAGCAGCGACTCAGGTAAAGCCACTACGGACCGCGCAGATAGTTCCCGGGCACAACCCGGATGCTCCTGCTGGTCATCAAATTTTCAGAGTGAAATCCCGGCTTTGTGAGCTGGGATTCCTACTAAAACTACGGCGCCGAGCTTCGACTTCGGCGCCGCAGGTGTCACGGGTAAAGCAATCCGGCCGTTCCAGGCTAGCGCATAACCTTTCCCGACCGGGGTGTCATCAAGTACCGCTCTGCAGCAGCATGTTGCGTATGTGACCGATTGCCTTGGTAGGGTTCAATCCCTTCGGACAAACGTCGACGCAGTTCATGATACCGCGGCAGCGGAACACACTGAACGGATCGTCCAGACCGGCCAGACGGTTCTCGGTTTCGGTATCGCGGCTGTCGGCCAGGAAACGGTAGGCCTGCAGCGACGCAGCGGGACCGAGGAACTTGTCAGGGTTCCACCAGAACGACGGGCAGCTGGTCGAGCAGCAAGCGCACAGAATGCACTCGTACAGACCGTCCAGCTTCTCGCGATCTTCCGGACTTTGCAGTCGTTCGATAGCCGGCGGCGGCGTATCGTTCATCAGATACGGGCGCACTTTCTCGTACTGCTTGTAGAAGATGCTCATATCGACGACCAAGTCACGAATGACCGGCAGACCTGGCAGCGGACGGATGACCAGCTTGTTGCCCTTGACCACGGAGGACAGCGGGGTGATGCAAGCCAGACCGTTCTTGCCATTGATATTCATCCCGTCGGAACCGCACACGCCTTCGCGGCAGGAGCGACGATAGGAGAAACCCTGGTCCTGTTCCTTGATCAGAGCCAAGACGTCCAGAACCATCAGGTCTTTACCTTCGGTATTGACCTGGAAGTCCTGCATGAACGGCTTTTCGTCCTGATCGGGGTTGTAGCGATAAACACTCACTTGCAACATATCGGCGACCTCAATAAGTCCGAACCTTGGGCTCGAATGCCGGAACGGTCTTCGGAGCGAAGTTCACGGCACGCTTGGCAACGCGCTTGTCACCCGGGAAGTACAGGGTGTGGCACAGCCAATTCTCGTCATCACGCTCTTCGAAATCTTCGCGAGCATGGGCGCCACGGGATTCCTTGCGGTGCTCCGCGGCAATTGCAGTAGCCTCGGCGACCTCCAGAAGGTTCTGCAACTCAAGCGCCTCGATGCGCGCAGTGTTGAACGCCTGGCTCTTGTCCGAGATCTTGACGTTGGCGATACGCTGACGCAGATCTACCAGCTGAGCGATACCCTTCTGCATGTATTCGCCAGTACGGAATACACCGAAGTAATTCTGCATGCAGCTCTGCAGCTCCTTACGCAGCGGAGCAACGTCTTCGCCAGTGCTGCGCTCGTTGATACCAGCCAGACGACCCAGCGCAACATCCAGATCGGTTTCGCTGGCACCGCGGTGCTCAATACCTTCCTTCAGTTCTTTCTCCAGGTGCAGACCGGCAGCGCGGCCGAACACAACGAGGTCAAGCAGCGAGTTACCGCCCAGACGGTTGGCGCCATGTACGGATACGCAGGCCACTTCGCCCACAGCGAACAGACCGTCGATGATCTTGTCGTTGCCGTTGGCGTCCTGAGTAATCGCCTGACCATGGATGTTGGTGGCGATACCACCCATCATGTAGTGGCAGGTCGGAACAACCGGCACCGGTGCGACGACCGGATCGACGTGAGCGAAGGTCTTCGACAGCTCGCAGATACCAGGCAAACGGCTGTGCAGCACTTCTTCGCCGAGGTGATCCAGCTTCAACATCACGTGATCGCCATCCGGACCACAACCGTTGCCCGCCAGGATTTCCTTGACCATCGAACGTGCAACGACGTCGCGACCAGCCAGGTCCTTCGCGTTCGGCGCGTAACGCTCCATGAAGCGCTCGCCATGCTTGTTGATCAGGTAGCCACCTTCACCGCGGCAACCCTCGGTTACCAGCACACCAGCACCAGCGATACCGGTCGGGTGGAACTGCCACATCTCGATGTCCTGCACCGGCACACCAGCGCGCAGCGCCATGCCGACACCGTCACCGGTGTTGATCAGGGCGTTGGTGGTCGATGCGTAGATGCGACCAGCGCCGCCAGTGGCGAGCACGGTAGCCTTGGAGCGGATGTAGACGGTTTCGCCGGTTTCGATGCAGATGGCGATGACACCCACGACTGCGCCGTCCTGGTTCTTCACCAGATCGACCGCGTACCACTCGTTGAGGAAAACGGTGTCGTTCTTCAGGTTGCCCTGATAAAGCGTGTGCAGCAGCGCATGACCGGTACGGTCTGCAGCGGCACAGGTACGAGCGGCCTGGCCACCCTTACCGAAGTCCTTGGACTGCCCACCGAACGGGCGCTGATAGATGCGACCCTGCTCGGTACGGGAGAACGGCAGCCCCATGTGCTCGAGCTCGAACACCGCTTCAGGGCCTACGGAACACATGTACTCGATAGCGTCCTGGTCACCGATGTAGTCGGAACCCTTGACGGTATCGTACATGTGCCAGCGCCAGTCATCGTTCGGGTCGGCCGAAGCGATGGCGCAGGTAATGCCACCCTGCGCGGAAACGGTGTGCGAACGAGTCGGGAAAACCTTGGTGACCACAGCAGTCTTGTGACCAGACTGGGACAGCTGCAGCGCCGCGCGCATACCGGCGCCACCGCCACCGACGATGATGGCGTCAAAAGAAAGCGTACGAATGTTAGCCATGAATCAGATACCCCAAAGAATCTGCACGCCCCAGACGAAGAAGGTGAACATGGCAATGCCACACACCGCCTGGAACAGGAAACGAACGCCGGTAGCCCACTTACCGATCGCCATATTGGTCAGGTAGTCGGTGGAGATCGTCCACATGCCTACCCACGCGTGCACACTCAGGGCGACCAGAGCCAGCAGACTGAAGATGCGCATCCAGTTGGCCGAGAACAGCGCGTGCCACTGGGTGTACTCCAGTCCCGGGTTCGCAATCAGGTACCCAAGCAGGAACAGAAAATAAGCCGCAAGAACCACTGCAGAAACGCGCTGCGCCATCCAGTCGTACAGACCCGAGCGCGAAAAGTTGGTGACATTGGTTACCATATCCACACTCCCGCCAGAACGATCAGCACCGCCGATACGGCGATTACGATTTTCGAGCCCAGCTTGCCGCCTTCCAGCGTCTCACCATGGCCAGAATCCATGATCAGGTGACGAACACCCGCCACAAGGTGGTACAGCAGTGCGGACAGCAACGCCCAGCTCACCAGCTTTGCCAGAGGGCTACCCAGGTACGCGCGGACCTCCTCGAAGCCTTCCGGAGAAGACAGCGAGGTATCGAGCGCGAGCAGCAGCAAGGCGATACCGACGAACAGGATGACACCGGATACACGGTGGAGAATCGACGTGTAAGCAGTGATGGGGAGTTTTATTGTCCTAAGATCTAGGTTTACAGGTCGTTGGCTTTTCACGGCTTTTTTTCACACTTGAGAGCCCCAGAGCGCAGGGCAAAGTTGTTGGGAAGAGTACGCAGCAGTACCCGCTACCCACGAGTGACAACCTACAGAATACTGCCTGTAAGGCCCCTGCCAGTCGGTGTCCGAGTATAAACAGTTAGGTCACTAATGACAATGTGGTGAAGTGCCACTAAAGGCTGATAGCGACCTCTATATAAATGCCGTAAACAGTGCACCCAAGCTGTACGCATCCCCCTGCAGAGCCCTCTACGGCATGGGTTCGCGCAAATTGACTTTGCGGTTTATCACACTATAGTGATGCGGGCCCTGCGTGGGGGGCCATGATGATTCCAAGCACAAAACAGGAGGCCATACATGGCTGACAAGAAAGCGCAGTTGATCATCGAGGGCGCTGCCCCCGTCGAACTGCCCGTTTTAACCGGTACCGTAGGGCCTGATGTAATTGACGTACGAAGCCTGACCTCCACGGGTCACTTCACCTTCGATCCCGGCTTCATGTCGACCGCCTCTTGCGAGTCCAAGATCACCTACATCGATGGCGACAAGGGCATCCTGCTGCATCGCGGCTATCCGATCGAGCAGCTGGCAGAGAAATCCGACTATCTGGAAACCTGCTATCTCCTGCTGAACGGGGAACTGCCGACCGCCGAACAGAAGGCACAGTTCGTTAGCACCGTGAAGAACCACACCATGGTTCACGAGCAGCTGAAGTCCTTCCTCAATGGTTTCCGTCGTGACGCCCACCCCATGGCCATCATGTGTGGCGTTGTCGGCGCGCTTTCAGCCTTCTACCACGATTCGCTGGACATCAACGACCCGCACCACCGCGAAATTTCCGCGGTGCGCCTGGTCGCCAAGATGCCAACCATCGCCGCGATGGTTTACAAGTACTCGATCGGTCAGCCGCTGATGTACCCGCGCAACGACCTGAGCTACTCGGAAAACTTCCTGCACATGATGTTCAACACCCCGTGCGAGATCAAACCGATCAGCCCGGTGTTGGCCAAGGCCATGGATCGCATCTTCATCTTGCATGCCGATCATGAGCAGAACGCTTCGACTTCCACCGTGCGCCTGGCTGGCTCCACCGGTGCCAACCCGTTCGCCTGTATCGCCGCCGGTATCGCCGCCCTTTGGGGACCGGCACACGGTGGCGCGAACGAAGCCGTACTCACCATGCTGGACGAAATCGGCGACGTGTCGAACGTCGAGAAGTTCCTGGCCAAGGCCAAGGACAAGAACGATCCGTTCAAGCTGATGGGCTTCGGCCATCGCGTCTACAAGAACTTCGATCCGCGCGCCAAGGTCATGAAGCAGACCTGCGACGAGGTTCTGGGCGAGCTGGGCATCAACGATCCGCAACTGGATCTGGCCATGAAGCTGGAAGAGATCGCCCTCAACGATCCGTACTTCGCCGAGCGCAACCTGTACCCGAACGTGGACTTCTACTCGGGCATCATCCTCAAGGCCATCGGCATTCCGACCAGCATGTTCACCGTCATCTTCGCCCTGGCGCGTACTGTCGGCTGGATCTCCCACTGGAAGGAAATGATCGCATCCGGCCAGAAGATCGGTCGTCCGCGTCAGCTGTACACCGGCCACGCCAAGCGCGATCTGCCGCGTTAAGCGACAAGCTCGCGCAAAAAAGGCTGCCCTTGGGCAGCCTTTTTTGTTTATCACCCCCGCCAGACGTGTAGGCGCGAACGAGAGCCGCCACAAGCAACGAAAGCCGTAACTGGCGTACCGTTACGCTGTTGCCTGCTCAAGCCAGCCCAACAGACGAATCGCCTCCTCCCCGTCATTGCCGCAGCAAGCAGGATCGGCCGAGAACGCAGAACAGACAACTGGCCGCCGCGGGTCTCCAAACAGCGAACAAAGAAAATCAGCGGTCAACTGCACGCACCGCTCCCCCGCGCGCTTACCGTACGGCATGCCGGGTATAGGAGAACTGATGGAAGGTGCTATGCAGCAGGCACCACAACCGGGGCGACAATCCATAAAACTGCCACTCAGTGAAAAAACGGGCGCGATAATAATCCGGCCAAAGCAAAGACACCAGATGCGCCATTGCAGGCGACCGCAGGTGCAAATACGCTAGCGCGTCGCTATTTCGAGCCCACACCCATCATGCCTGTCTGGTTACAAACCGCCGCCCTACTCTGCTGCTCCAACCTCTTCATGACCTTCGCCTGGTACGGCCACCTGAAAAGCCTGAACGGTAAACCCTGGCTTATCGCCGCATTGATCAGCTGGGGCATCGCATTCTTCGAATACATGCTGATGGTGCCAGCAAACCGCATCGGCTATACCGAGCTGTCGATCGGCCAACTGAAGATCATGCAGGAGGTAATCACCCTGATGGTGTTCGTTCCGTTCAGCGTGCTGTACATGCAGCAGCCATTGAAGCTCGATTATCTATGGGCAGGGCTTTGCATGGTCGGAGCGGTCTACTTCATTTTTCGCAGCTAGCACTTCTGCCAGGTGACGCCAGGCCTGGCGCTTGGGCATACTGGCGACCCTTTTCCCGACCCTGCAAAGGAATCCAAATGTTCAAGGTCAATGAGTACTTCGATGGCACCGTCAAATCCATCGCCTTCGACATGACTGAAGGCCCGGCCACGATCGGCGTCATGGCGCCAGGTGAATACGAATTCGGCACTGCGCAACTGGAAGTCATGCACGTAGTTGCTGGCAGCCTGGACGTGAAACTGCCGGGTAGCGACGCCTGGGAAACCTTTGCCAGCGGCAGCCAGTTCACCGTACCGGCGAACAGCAAATTTCAGCTGAAGGTCAAGGTAGACACCGCGTATCTGTGCGAGTACCGCTGAGACGCAGCGAGCACTCCCTGAGACGGTGGGTTCGCGGTGGATGAGCGAAGCGTCATCCACCCTACTCCACGCACCCTCGGTACCGCCCAGCTCTTCGCCGCGCGAAGAATCCAGCGTGACGGGCGTCTAGCCTAACGACCCGTAAGCGCGGCTGACCTGCTTGGCCTGATTCAGCCTGGTCAGCTCCGCGGCCAGCCGCTCACGCTCAGCGCGCCCCGCCCGCTGAAGCTCATCATACAGAGCCGCCACTGCGTCGATTTCCGCACGCAGCCCGGCATCAGCTGCATCTTCGTCGCACAATGATGCCACCAGCGCGCTGCACTCATGATCCAGCGAGCTGACCGCATCCCACTCCCCTGCGCTCAGTGCGCCGCGGAGCTTTTGCGCCAACGCGGCGAAGGCTTGCTTCTTCAACGACATCTTTTCCCCGAAAACGCGGTAAGCCAGCAAGCCAGCTTCAGGTGAATCAGCCCCTAGGCGCGATCTGATCCCAAGCCAGCTTTATCTCACCCAGAAGCTTGCCCACCTCGTTCAGTTTGTCGACATCATTATGCCGGCTCGCTTCGAACAGGCGCATCGTCATGTATTCATACAGACGATCAAGGTTGGCCGCCAGCTCGCCGCCAACATCCTGATCCAGCGCATCACGCAGCCCACCGATGATATTGATGGCCTTGCCGATCAGCACACCCTTCTCAGCGAAAGCCTCACGCTCCATCGCACCTTTGGCCTGAGCGATACGATCCAAACCGCCTTGCATCAGCATCTGAATCAGGCGATGCGGGTCGGCCTCGGTAACCTGGGCTTTTACGCCAACCTGCTGGTATTGCCGCATTGCTGCCATAGCATTCATTTGGATGAGCCCCTTGCCACATCGATCTCACATACCTGTTTATCGGTCATCTGGCGCAGGACTTGAGTTTGTTTTGCAAACAAAAAACCGCCTACCGGCGGTTCTTGTATAAGCAGTCTGGCCTACTTTTTCGAATTGCTTCCTGCCCAAGGCAGGTTCTCCAGCGACGCGAGAAGGCTCGAAGACGTATTAGACAACTGCCCCACCAACAGATCCATTGCATTGAACTGCTTGTACAGTCGCTCCTGAAGCGAGGTGATACGGCGGGTGAGCGCCTCTTTCTGATCATCTATCTTAGTGATCGTCTCGGTCATTGCCTTGTTGCGCTGCTCGAGTATTCCACCGGTCTCGGTGTATGGCTTCAGCTTCGCATCAAGCCTGGAAGCCAACCCCTTGTCACCTGTGAACAGGCCCGACAATTCGCCGAAATTACCGGCCATCGCCTTGTCCAGCTTGGCGCTGTCAATGGCGAGCGTGCCATCCTTCTGTGTGGTGATACCAATATCGGTCAGCGCACGCAGTGCACCATCACCCTGCACGTTAACCAGCTCGTTGCGAATCGTGTTGAGCAAGGTGCGCGCCGTGGCATCGCCCACCAATGCGCCTGTTACGGGCGCCTTACCCTCACCCACCGATGTAACCTTGGTCTGCGCATTGATCACGCCGATCAGCTTGTTGTAGCTGTCGACAAAGGTCTGGATCTGGTTTTTAACCCCCGCCTTGTCTTCCGCCACCGCGATGGTCAGCGGTTCGTTTGCAACGGTTTTGGCCTTAAGGTCGAGCGTGACGCCCTCAATGGCACCATCGACTTTGTTGGTCTCGCTGATTACCTTCAAACCGTCGACATACAATTCAGCACTCTGTGCCGAGGTCAACACGCGAGCATCTTTGCCGGTGCCTGAGGTGCCGTCAAAGTTCAATGCGGAAAGACCGGTGAGCCCAGGTTCGTCTGCCCCGGTTGCAGTGACGGTAATATCGCGCCCTGCGCCCGTCTTGCTGCTACTCAGCACCAGTCGAGAACCATACTCGTCCGTGACAATGGTGGCGCTAACACCCATGTCTTTCCCGGCCGTGTTGATTGCATCACGCACACCGGCGAGCGTGTTGGTGTTTTCGTCAATCGTGACAGAAAAGGATTCCTTGGTGTTCGGCGCGGGCGGGATGCCTGGCACGCCAAGCGAGACCTCGAACGTTCCACTGGTAAAACGCGCCGGGGCTTCGGCCGTATTGGGAATCGCTGCCAATGCAACCTTGCTGCTGCTCGCCAGTGATTTGACTTCCAGTTGATAGCTGCCAGCTCCCGCGGCGGTTGACGCCGTAACGCCGACGAGGTCCGACTTGCTGGAAGTAGCCGAGCGCGCTTGGAACAGCTCTGGCTTGTTCAACGCACCCAGTGCAGTTTGGAAATCACTGATTGCACCCTTTAGCGCACCAACCGCCGTGATCTGCGTAGTGGTCTTCTTTTCGAGGGTTGCAAGCTGGGTTTCCTTCGGAGCACGTTCAGCGGCAACCATACTCGCAACGATGCTATCGATGTCGATGCCGGAACCGATGCCTGATACGCTTGCCATAGCTTCACCTCGTCAAATAAACCACACGACCGTATTGGATCGAAAACCAAACAAGAAACGTGCCGCTAGGCCTTAGCCTCGAATAACAGGCTGCGCATTTCATCCAGTCGCTCGGCCAGGCGCAGGATATCCTCGGACGGAATCTGCCGCACCACCTTGCCCGAGTCGCCATCCAGCACCTGCACCACAACCTGACCGGTGGAATCATCCACGCTGAAGTTCAAATCGCGCTGCAAGGTCTGCACCTGCGTGCGAATGCGCTCTACTGCTTCATTCACATCTACTTTCTGCGGTGCCCTGCCAGAGTCACCTTCGCCCTGCAACGACGAAAGCCCAGCTTCCTGACGAAAGCCGGGCATCGCGTTGCTCGACGAGGATGACGCAAGCGTGGCACTCGCTGCTCTTGCGACGTCCATGATTCACCTCTCAATGAATCGATGGGGTGAATGACCACCCCATCGGTGAGCCTCGCTTACTGCAGCAGGCTTAGAACGGCCTGCGGCAGCTGCTTGGCCTGCGCCAGGATCGCAGTACCGGCCTGCTGAAGAATCTGGTTCTTGCTCAGATTCGCGGTTTCGGCAGCAAAATCGGTGTCCTGGATACGGCCGCGAGCGGCGGAAACGTTTTCGGAGATACTTTGCAGGTTTGCAATAGTGTTGTCGAAACGGTTCTGAACAGCACCGAGATCGGACCGCTGAAAATCAATTTGCTTGATGGCCCCATCGATAATTTGAATAGCTTCTTGCGCACCGCCGGCATTACTGACATCAATGTCATTAACGGTCTTTGCAGCGTCAGCAGCCTTTGTGCCGGTCGCTGTCAGCGCAGTTCCAAAGATCGTTGCGGCACCAGCTCCAGTTAGCGCGATATTAGCAGTGCTAGCACCGTCGTCGATGCCCTTAGTGACCGTCAGCGTCAAAACCCCTGACGCCTCAGTGACCTCAAGTCCATCGATACCAGCTTTGTCTATAGCCGATTTTATATCGCCTGCGGAGGCTCCGGATGCAATATCAATTGCCTTTGCGTCACCACCACCAATTGCAATGTTAAATGTGGTATTGGTTGCAACGGTAGTACCAGCGGCTATCGTAACAGTACTGGTAAGGGTACCAGTAGCACGAGACTTCACGACGCCACTTAGGCTCGTTGTATCCATCCGATCAAGTTTAACTTTGATGGTTTCGTTAGCATTGGAGCCAACTTGAAACTCTTTACTACCAAATGTTCCATTTAATAGTTTCTGCCCACCAAAAGTTGTAGTGTCGCTAATACGGTTTAGCTCTTGCTTCAGCTGCGACACTTCTTTTTGGATAGATTCACGATCATCTTTATTATTACTGCCATTTGCTGACTGCAGCGACAGATCGCGCATACGCTGAAGGATATTAGTGGACTGCTGGAGCGCACCCTCTGCAGTCTGTGCCAAGGAGATACCATCGTTGGCATTTCGTACTGCAACACCAAGGCCATTGATCTGACTGGTCAGGCGGTTAGAAATCTGCAGCCCGGCTGCGTCGTCCTTGGCGCTGTTGATTCGGCTACCGGTGGACAGGCGCTGCATCGAGGTCTGCAAAGCATTGGACGAGTTGCTGAGGTTGCGCTGGGTATTCAGCGAAGCAATGTTGGTATTGACGGTAAGAGCCATGATGAGCCTCCAAAGGCGCTAGTTACTTAGGGTTGCCTGAGCTTGCGACTCCGGGCCGGCTTGTGCCCAGGCACCCATTGAGTTCGCATTCGATTAGCTTATCGGCGCCGTTTGGGTTGGCTTTAGGGCAGATTCGAACTTTTTCGTGAGCCCGGTACCGCTCCAACGCTACGCCAGCGCATCCATACTGCGGACTTGCTTGACTAGCTTTTCGGGTGAGGCGGGGAAAACTTTAGGGGATGGCTGAAGCCGTTTCCCTGACCTGGAGTCAAAGGGAGCTCGCTCACTGCTGGCAAGCGTTGCTAAACCAGTCGCGGTGAGGGCCGCTCCCACAGGTTCGGTGAAATATTTGGGGAGCGGGTATGACAGCGAAGCTCGCTGGGATGAGGCGTTGCTGACGTGCTATGAACCAAGCTGTGCGAGACGCTCGAGGAATTGCGCTTCGTCGAGCACCGTCACGCCGAGTTCGTTGGCTTTGGTGAGCTTCGAGCCCGCGCCTGGGCCCGCTACTACGCAGTTGGTTTTAGCGGATACGGACCCGGCGACCTTTGCCCCCAAAGCCTCCAGCCGCGCCTTGCCTTCATCACGACTCATGGTTTCCAGGGTGCCGGTTAGTACCCAGGTCTGCCCGGCCAGCGGCAGGCCTTCCGCAGATTTCCTCTCGCTCTCCCAGTGCATACCGAAATCCCGCAGCTGGGCTTCGATAGCGCGGGCGCGTTCGGTGTTTTCAGGTTTGCCGAAGTAGTCGCGCAGCGAGCGTGCGGCCTTTTCGGTGAGGCGCTCTACCTGACGCAGGTCGAGCCAGTCGGCGGCGATGATTGCCTCGAGCGAGCCGAAACGCTCTGCCAGTCGCTGGGCACCGGTGCGAGCGATATGAGGAATGTTGAGCCGGTCGAGCAGATCGGGCAGTGTCGCGCAGGCTGCGAATTCCGGATGCACGTCGCCCTCCTCTTGCGGCTCGACGCCACGCTCACGCAGCAGCGCGATGACCGTGCGGTTGTGTTCGTCCTCGAAGAAGCTATGGATTTCATGAGCGACTTCCAGACCGACATCGGGCAGGTAAACAAGCACGTCGGGCAATGCACGGCTGATTCGCTCCAACGAACCTAGCGCCCGCGCAAGCAACTTGGCGGTTTCTTCACCGACGTCTGGGATGCCAAGCGCATAGACGAACCTTGCGAGGCTTGGTTTGCGGCTGGCGTCGATGGCGTTTAGCAAGTTGCGCGTGGAAATCTCGGCGAAACCTTCCAGCTCAATGACCTGCTCATGGGTCAGGCAGTAGAGATCCGCCGGCGATTTGACCAACCCCCGGTCGACCAGCTGCTCAACGATCTTGTCGCCCAGGCCGTCGATATCCATCGCACGGCGCGAGACGAAATGGATGATCGCCTGCCTAAGCTGAGCCTGGCAGGCCAGACGACCGACGCAACGGTAGATCGAGCCCTCGCTGACCGACTCACGGCCCTTGCTGCGCTTGATCAGCTGGGTGCGCTCCACGGCGGAACCGCACACCGGGCACTGCTCCGGCACATGCACGGCGCGCGCGTCGGCCGGGCGGCGTTCGGCGATTACGCCGAGGATCTGGGGAATCACATCGCCTGCACGGCGCACGATCACCGTATCGCCGATCATCACGCCAAGCCGCGCCACTTCATCCATGTTGTGCAGCGTTGCGTTGGACACCGTAACGCCCGCCACCTGCACCGGCTTCAGCCGGGCGACCGGGGTGATCGCGCCGGTACGACCGACCTGGAATTCCACGTCGAGCAGCTCGGTGATTTCCTCCCGCGCGGGAAATTTGTGGGCGATGGCCCAGCGCGGCTCGCGCGCACGGAAGCCCAGTTCACGCTGCTGGGCGACTGCGTTGACCTTGAACACCACACCGTCAATCTCATACGGCAGTGCGTCACGCTTTTCGCCGATGGCGTCGTAATAGACGCGGCATTCGGCGATGCCCTTGGCCAGTTTCAGTTCGCGACTGATCGGCAGACCCCAGCCTTTCAGCGCTTCGAGAATTCCGATGTGCGTACCCGGCAGCTCACCATCACTGCGTCCAACACCGTAAGCGCACAGTTCCAGCGGCCGGCTGGCCGTGATCTTCGAATCCAGCTGACGCAGGCTACCAGCAGCGGCGTTGCGGGGGTTGGCGAAGGGTTTGCCGCCGCTTTCCAACTGCCGCGCATTCAGCGCTTCGAAGCCGGCCTTGGGCATGTAGATCTCGCCGCGCACCTCGAGCACCGCCGGCCAGCCAGTGCCATGCAGCTTCAATGGAATGTTGCGTACGGTGCGCACGTTGGCGCTGATGTCCTCACCCGTGCTGCCATCGCCCCGGGTGGCGCCGCGCACCAGATGGCCGTTCTCATAAAGCAGGCTGACCGCCAGACCATCCAGTTTGGGTTCGCAGCTGTACTCGACCACAGCGTCATCGCCGAACAGGTCGCCCGCCGGCAGATCCAGCCCTTCGCGCACGCGGCGGTCGAAATCGAGCAGATCCTGCTCCTCGAAGGCGTTGCCCAGGCTCAGCATCGGTACTTCGTGGCGCACCTGACCGAACGCCGCCAGCGCCGCGCCACCGACCCGCTGAGTTGGCGACTCGGGTGTCACCAGCTCCGGGTGCTCTGCCTCGAGCGCCTTGAGCTCATTGAACAGACGGTCGTACTCGGCATCGGGAACGCTGGGTTCGTCGAGCACGTAGTAGCGGTAGTTGTGGGCGTCGATTTCGCTGCGTAGTTCGGCAATACGCTCGGCGGCGGTTTGGGCGGAAGGCATAGGGACGGAGCCGTGACTGGGGCTGTGCTGATTCAGACCGCATCAGCGCGCCTTGGTTGATATGGAAGGCGTCGGATTCTAGCCGAATGCGAGTCCGAAGGCAGGTCTGCGGGTTCTGCTGGCTGGGGTCGGACTGGGCACGCAGCGTTGTGTGATGATCGTGCTGAAGCGAAGAGCTGGTGGGCTGAAGCCCACCCTACGGAGCTGACGTCACCCTAAAAGTCAGGGTGCCGGTGGGCTGAAGCCCACCCTACGACAGTCTGCAGAGCGAGGAGGCAGGCCAGTGAAAGCGAGCCTGCCCAATCAAACGCAACACCGGGCGCGAGGCCCGGTGCGGTGAATTATCAGCGTTGCTTGATGGTCATCTGTCGGCGTTCGAACTCGACTATGCGCTGGCGGTAGTGTTCGATGGTCTGGGCGGTCAGCACGCTGCGCTGGTCGTCCTTCAGCTCGCCATTGAGTTCCTGAGACAGCTTGCGCGCCGCGGCGACCATGACATCGAAGGCCTGCTTGGGATGACGCGGCCCCGGCAGACCAAGGAAGAAGCTCACGGCCGGCGTGGTGAAGTGATCGATATCGTCCAGATCGAAGGTGCCGGGCTTGACTGCATTGGCCATGGAGAACAGCACCTCACCATTCCCGGCCATGCTTTCGTGGCGGTGGAAGATGTCCATCTCACCGAAGCGCAGACCGCTTTCCAGGATGTTCTGCAGCAATGCCGGGCCACGGAAGCCATGCGGATCGCGGCAGATGACGTTGATGACCAGCACTTCTTCCACCGGAGCCTGCTCTTTCGCCGGCTGCGCCTCGGCATCGTCCGCGTCGCCGACGACCGGATCCAGCAGGGTCGGCACCGGCTCGTCAGTGCTCAGTTGCAGATCGCCCTGGTAAGGCTCGCCATGCCGGCGCTTCTTGCCCGCGTCGCGACCAGACTGGCGGGCGCTCACCGGCGGCATGTCGGCTTCGTTCAGCGAAGGCTCATGCTCACGATCCACCACGCGAGCCGGCCCTAACAGCTCGGTGGAATCATCGACATCGGGAAGGTTGGAAAGGCTGCGGTCCAGCTTGAATTTCAGCTTGCCCTTGCCACCGCGCATGCGACGCCAGCCGTCGAACAAAATGCCGGCAATGACGATGATGCCGATGACGATCAGCCACTCGCGCAGACCGATATCCATTAATGCATTAACCTCTGAATTCGATGATAAAGACGCAACAAGCGGCCACCTGGGACTGCTCTTAGCGCATCGTAAAAATTGCGCCCTAAGCTAGCACGACGAACGGTAGATTTGCACCGTGCGGTAGTTCTCTTTTTATGGGCTCTTCAGTATCAAAAACGCTCAAATGCGCGGCTTAATCCTCATGCTTCGGCCAGTGCCACGGCCTGCTCGACATCGACTGCCACCAACCGTGAACAACCCGGTTCATGCATCGTCACACCCATGAGCTGACCGGCCATTTCCATGGCGATCTTGTTGTGGGTGATGTAGATGAACTGCACTTTCTCCGACATTTCCTTCACCAGTCGCGCATAACGGCCGACGTTGGCGTCGTCCAGTGGCGCATCGACTTCATCCAGCATGCAGAACGGTGCCGGGTTTAGCTGGAAGATCGCAAACACCAGCGCCAGCGCAGTCAATGCCTTTTCGCCACCGGAAAGCAGGTGAATGGTGCTGTTCTTCTTTCCGGGCGGACGCGCCATGATCGCCACCCCGGTATCGAGTAAATCTTCTCCGGTAAGTTCCAGATAAGCATTGCCGCCGCCGAACACTTTCGGAAAGAGCGCCTGCAGGCCACTGTTGATCTGGTCGAAGGTTTCCTTGAAGCGGTTGCGGGTTTCACGGTCGATCTTGCGGATGACGTTTTCCAGCGTGTCCAGCGCTTCGACGAGGTCGTCGTTCTGCGCATCGAGATAGCGCTTGCGTTCGGACTGCTGCTGATATTCGTCGATCGCCGCCAGGTTGATCGGCCCCAGACGCTGGATACGCTGAGCCAAGCGCTCCAACTCAGCTTCCCAGGCCTGTTCACTGGCGTCGCCGGCTAGCGTGGCGAGCACGCCGTGCAGGTCGTAGCCGTCCTCGTGCAGCTGATCCTGCAGCGCCTTGCGCCGGACGCTCAGTTCTTGCCAACCCAGGCGCTGTTGCTCCAGTTGCCCCCGCAGCAACTGCGCCTGTTGTTCGGCCTGGGTACGGCGTTTCTCGGCATCGCGCAGTTCGCGATCGGCGTCTTCCAGCGCCAGACGCGCATGCTTGAGCTCGTCCTCGACGCCCATGCGCCGCTCCAGCAGCTCTTCGAGCTTCATGCGCAGCTCTTCCAGCGGTGCCTCACCCTCCTCCAGGTTCAGCGTCAGCTGCTCGCGGCGCTCGATGGCGCGTTCGAACTGCTGTTCCAACCGCTCCAGAGCCTGGCGAGTCGACTCGTGCTGCGCCCTGAGCGAACCGACCCGCAGTGCCAGCTGATGGGCATGATCCTTATGCTGCCGCGCCTCCTGGCGAATACGATCGAGCCGCTCACGGATGCCATCGCGGCTGGCCAGCAGCGTCTCGCGCTGCTCGGTGTCTTGCGCCATTGTCTCCAGCGCTTCCTGCAACTGCAGACGCGCTTCACCCAGCTGTTCGGTCTCGATCTCGCGCTGTTCCTGCTGCTCGGCCAGCTCCTCGTCCAGCCGACGACGGCGCAGCGCCAGCTGTTCCAGGCGTGCCTGGCCGGCCGACAGCTTGGCCTTGAGGTCGCCATGCTTGCGTGCTTCTTCCTGTTGCTGACGACGCTGCTGTTCGCGCTCGCCTTCCAGACGGGACTGCTCGCCGCCCAGCACGGCGATGCGGTCCTCCATCGTCGCCAGGCTCGCTTCGCGCTCGTCACGCTCGGCCAGCAAGCGCTGCAGCTCCTGACCGCGCGCCAGTACGCCGGACTCTGCCTCGCTCGCGCGACGCACACGCAGAAAATGCCGGCCGACCCAATAGCCATCGCGGCTGACCACACTCTCGCCCTCGGCCAGCGACGCGCGCGCGGCCAGTGCCTGCTCCAGCGATTCGACCGACCTCACGCGGCCCAACCAAGGCGAAAGATCCTGCGCCGATTCGACCCGTTCCAGCAGACTGCCAGGGCAGCGGACACCGCCAAGCGACGCGTTGGCCAGGTTTAGCTCGCCCTGCTGGAAGCCCGCAAGCTCGACCTCGGCGAAATCATCCAGCAGCACCGCCTGCAGATCCGCGCCCAGCACGGTTTCCACCGCCAGTTCCCAGCCCGGCTCGACCCGCAGCCCATCTGCCAGGCGTGGGCGCTGCTCCAGCCCCTGTTCGCGCAACCATTCAGCGACGCCCTTACCCGGCTCCATCGCCGCCTGCTGCAACGCCTCCAGCGACGCAATTCGCCCATTCAGGCGCTGCAGTTCACCTTGCGCCTGCTGCTGAGTTCGGGTCGCCAGCTGCAACTCTTCACGCAGCTGCTCAAGACGTTCATTGAGCGCTTCGCCCGCCGCGGCGAATGCTTCGAGCTCGAGCTCACTAGCGGCAAGCTGCTCGTCCAATTCAAGGATCGCGACATCTTCCGGGTCGGCCGCCAGCAACGCACGCTCGTCATCCAGACGGCGCTGCCGCTCGGCCAGGCGCTCAAGGCTCTGCTCCAGCTGCTGGATGCGTGATTGCTGCACTTCCGCGGCGCGGCGCGGCTCGGCGCTGTGCTGGTTGAAGCGCTCCCACTGCTCCTGCCAGGCCTGCATGGCGGATTCGGCTTCTTCCAGCTGGGCGGCAGATTCCGCGGCAGCAGCGTCGGACAGCTCCTGCTCGGGCTCGAGCATCGCCAGCTCTTCACCCAAGGTAGCGAGCAGCGTGCGGTCGTGGCCAAGGTGCGATTCAGTCTCCAGCCGCGCCTGCTCCGCCTCGCGCAGGTCGTCCTGCAACTGGCGCAGGCGCTGCTGGCCATGCTGGATGCTCTGCTCGACACGTGCGATATCACCGCCCACCGAATAGAAGCGGCCCTGCACTTGGTTGAAACGCTCGGACAGCTCATGGTGACCGTCCCGCAGGCGCTCGATGCTCGCATCGGCACTGCGCTGCTCGGCCACCAGTGCTTCGAAGGCGACCTCCTGATCGCCGATGACCTGCTCGCGCTGACCCACCTGCTCGTTCAAGGCCTGCCAACGAAGTGCCGACAGCTGCGCCTTGAGCTGGCGCTCTTCGGCCTTGTATTCCTGATACTTCTCCGCCGACTGCGCCTGACGGTGCAGGCGTTCGAGCTGGCGTTCCAGCTCTTCGCGCAGGTCGGTCAGGCGCGCCAGATTCTCGTGAGTGCGGCGGATGCGATTCTCGGTTTCGCGCCGGCGCTCCTTGTACTTGGAGATGCCGGCCGCCTCTTCGATGAAGTTGCGCAGATCCTCCGGCTTGGCCTCGATCAGCTTGGAGATCATGCCCTGCTCGATGATCGAATAGCTGCGCGGCCCGAGCCCGGTGCCGAGGAAGATGTCGGTGATGTCGCGGCGCCGACACTTCACCCCGTTGAGAAAGTAGGTGTTCTGCGAATCACGGGTGACGCGACGGCGGATGGAGATTTCGGCAAAGGCGGCGTACTCGCCGGTAAGCGTGCCATCGGAATTGTCGAAGATCAGCTCGATGCTCGCCTGGGTCACTGGCTTGCGCGTGTTGGAGCCATTGAAGATGACGTCGGTCATCGACTCGCCGCGCAGGTTCTTCGCCGAGCTTTCGCCCATGACCCAGCGCACGGCGTCGATGATGTTGGATTTGCCGCAGCCGTTCGGCCCGACCACCGCCGCCATGTTGCTGGGGAAGCTGACCGTGGTGGGATCGACGAAGGACTTGAAGCCGGCGAGTTTGATGCTTTTCAGTCGCATGCGGCCTATCCGTGGCGATCAGCGGGAAAACGAACAAGCGGAGTCGCCATGAGTATCGGGATTCCTGGCATCGATTGGGCTACTGGCAAGAAGCCGCGAAGCTTATCACGGCGCCCCGGCTGTCTCGCAGCGCGTCGGCGCACAGTAACGTAGCCGCGCACCTCGCCGAGCTCTATGGCGACAGGAGGAACACAGGAATGAAGCGCCAATCGGTGAATGGACGACGAAACGGTCTCAGCCGCCGGTCATGCTCATGAAACGCACCACCTGGACTTGCTCGTCGGTGCGGAAGTGGTGCTTTTCCGGCTTGAGCTGCAGGGCATCCACCAGCGCATTGCGCAAGCGCTCGCTGTCACCCGGATAGCGGCGCATCAGGCTCTTCAGATCCAGCGCCCCCTCGTGGCCAAGACACAGCACCAACTTGCCCTCGGCTGTGATGCGCACACGGTTGCAGCTGCCGCAGAAGTTGTTGCTGTGCGGGGAGATGAAGCCGACCTGCGTCTCGCTGCCTGCCACCTGCCAGTAGCGCGAAGGGCCACCCGTGGCATGGCTGCTGCGCACAAGCGTATGGCGCGCCTCGATGCGTTCACGCACCTCGTCGCTGGAGCAGAAGGTGATCTGCCGCTGATGACTGGACACGCTGCCCAGTGGCATTTCCTCGATGAAGCTGATATCCAGCCCTCGCTCGATGGCGAATTCCACCAGATCGAGAATCTCGTCGTCGTTGTGGCCCTTCTGCACCACGCTGTTGAGTTTGATGCGCTTGAAGCCGGCGCTGCGCGCGGCCTCGATGCCTTCGAGCACCTGATCGAGCCGGTCACGGCGGGTCAGCTCGGCAAAACGCTCGCGCTTGAGCGAGTCGAGGCTGATATTCAGCCGTTTTACGCCGGCTTCGTGCAGCGATGCAGCCAGGCTCGGCAACTGCGAGCCGTTGGTGGTGATGGCAAGATCTTCCAGCTCGCTGCGCTCGCCCAGACGCGCCAGCAAGCTGGTCAGCCCCTTGCGCACCAGCGGCTCGCCACCGGTCACGCGGATGCGCTTGACGCCCAGACTGATAAAGGCGTCAGCCACCGCATAGAGTTCTTCCAACGTGAGAATCTGCGCGCGAGGGGCAAAGACCATGTCCTCGCTCATGCAATAGGTGCAGCGAAAATCGCAGCGGTCGGTTACCGACAACCTCAGGTAGGTGATGCGCCGGCCGAATGGATCGACCAACTGGGAATCGGGCATGGAACTCTCCAACTGCTGGATGCGCCTGTAGTCAGACTATGCGCTAAGTACGATTCAGGCAAAGCGACGTTACCAATGGCGCAGCTGCAACGCCACCACGCGACATGCAGTCGCCGCAACGCAATGCTTTAATGGACCGCTTTGGCAGGTAACCGCGAGACCTGCCACCCGTGCGAGAGACCACTGCGAATGGACAACGATTCCCTGAAAACGATGAGCTGGCGTGAGCGGCTATACACCATCATCTTTTTCACCAATACCCCGGCCGGCAAGCGTTTCGATACCTGGCTGCTGGTGATCATCTTCGCCAGCCTGATCGTGGTGATGTTCGACAGCATCGCCTCGTTCAACGAACGGCACGGCCAGCTGCTGACCGCCCTGGAGTGGGGTTTCACCGCGATCTTTGCCATTGAGTACGTGCTGCGCATCTACACCCACCCCGAACCACGCAAGTACATCTTCAGCTTTTACGGTGCGGTCGATCTGCTCTCGGTGTTGCCCGCCTTCATTGCGCTGCTGTTGCCCGACGCCCAGTATTTGCTGGTGGTTCGCGTGGTACGCATGCTGCGGATCTTCCGTGTGCTCAAGCTCACCCCCTACCTCAGCCAGGCCAACTTTCTGCTCGTGGCGCTGCAGGGCAGCCGGCAGAAGATCATCGTTTTCCTCCTCAGCGTGACCACGCTGATCATCGTCTACGGCACGCTGATGTATGTGATCGAAGGGCCAAGCAATGGCTTCACCAGCATTCCGATAAGCATCTACTGGGCTGTGGTCACCCTGACCACTGTCGGCTTCGGCGATATCGTTCCGCATACGCCGTTGGGCAAGGCGCTGGCGACGATGGTGATGATCACCGGTTATTCGATCATCGCGGTACCGACCGGTATCTTCACCGCCGAGCTGGCCAATGCCATGCGCCACGACAGCCTGCGCCACAATTGCCCTACCTGCGACAAGCTCACCCACGAGCCCAATGCGGCGTTCTGCAGCCGCTGCGGCAGTCAACTGTTCGAGCCGAAGCAGCAGGACACGGCAGACTGAGCGCAGCGACCCCGCGCCCACCCGTGCGCGCGGCGGCCACCTCGCTAATCACACCCGAACTGCCCACCAGCAGGGCTGTCACATCCTCAGATTCGCATCAGGCAGGATGGAGACCGGCATGCCCTTGCTCAAACTGCTGCACTTCGCCGCTCTGCTCTGCTGGTGCGGCTCGCTGCTGTATCTGCCGGCTCTGATCGCCGCCGGCACCAAGCGCAGCGACCAGCTCTTCTATCGCGACCATGCCCATCTTACCCGCATGGTCTTTACCCTCATCAGCACCCCCGCCGCACTGCTGGCCATCGGCTCCGGCACGGCGCTGTTCCTGCGCGACGGCACCCTGGCCGGCTGGCTGATCCTGAAACTCACGACGGTAACGGGGATGGCGCTCTGTCACGCACTGTGCGGCGTGTTGGTGCTGCGTATCGAACGCCAGCCGGAGCGTGGCGTCACATACCAATGCATGGCGCTGGGAGTACTGGTGCCGGTTCTGATTGCCCTGACCCTGTGGCTGGTACTGGCCAAACCCTTCTGACTCAAGGAATGACCACCTCGCATGACCGATCGCCCGGCCCGCCTCGACCATTCCCATCCCGCCTGCCCGAGCTGGCCGTCTCCGGCACGTCGTTGCGACGGCTCAGGGCGCCTGCTCGCCATCCAGATCCACACCGACCGCGTGCTCGTAGACCAGCCGCCCGCCAAGGAAAGCGGCCAGGGAAATCAGCACGGCCGTGAGCAGCGAGAGATACAGCCCCCACATCGCGTCGCCGTCGCCGCGGTCCATGCCCTGGTAGCGCAGCAGCCAGTTCAGCGAAGCCAACGAGAGCATCATCACCGCCAGGATCGCATGGCACCAGGCGGTGACCTTGCGGCGGATCTGCTGGACCGAAACCAGGTCGATGATGCCGGCAATGCTGGCGATCCAGCCGCCGATCGCGCCGACGCCCGACAGCCACAACCCTGCACGCCACCAGAACTCGTCGAGTGTCCACAAGTAGGCCAGGTCGGCCGGCACCAGCCCGATCAGCGCGGCGACCGGAAAGTGGATCATCATCGGGTGCAGCGGATGGCCACCAATGGCGGCGTTGCTATTGATGGACTCGCGTTCTATGGCCATCCAGCCCTCCCAGGCATTGAAGTGAAACGAGCCGTACGTGCGACGAGGCGAGACGACAACCCTTTCAAATGGACCACACTGGCGCTGGCAGTTCCTTTGCTCGCTGCTTGCGACGGACCGCAATCGGCGCTTTCACCGGCCGGGCCGATGGCGCGCGACGTAGCGAACGTCTGGTGGGCGATGTTCGGTTTCTCCGTCGTGGTGCTGCTGGCCGTAAGCGTGCTGTGGATCTACGCCATGCTGCGCCGCCCGCAAACCCACAGTGCCGAAGAGGCCAAGCGCATCAATCGGCGCTGGGTCATCGGCGGCGGTATCGTTCTGCCCACCGTCAGCATCATCGCCCTGCTGGCCTTCGGCATTCCCACCGGGCGCAGCATGTTGCCGCTGCCGGTCGAGGGCGAACAGCCGCTGCGGGTTCAGGTGATCGGCCATCAGTGGTGGTGGGAGGTGCGTTATCCGGAAAGCGGCGTGGTGACGGCCAACCAGTTCATCCTGCCGGTGGACCGCCCCGTCGACGTCGAGGTCACCAGCGCCGACGTGATCCACTCATTCTGGGTGCCGCGCCTGGGGGGCAAGCTGGACATGGTCCCCGGGCGAACCAACACCTTGCGCCTGCAGGCGGCGCAGACTGGCGTCTTCCGCGGGCAGTGTTCTGAATTCTGCGGCAGCCAGCACGCGCACATGATCCTGCATGTCGAAGCGCTGGAAGCCAATGCGTTCGCCAGCTGGATCGAGGCCCGCACCGGGCGTGAGCACCAGCCGCCGGGCGGCGCCGCCGGCCAGGTGTTCGACGAGCGCTGCGGGCAGTGCCACCGCGTCGCCGGTGTCAGTGACGGCAATCGCGCCCCGGATCTGAGCGACCTGGCGACCCGCCCGACGCTGGGTGCCGGAGTGATTGTCAACGACGCCGAAGGCCTGCGCCGCTGGCTCAGCGATCATCAGAGCATCAAGCACGGCATTGCCATGCCCCGCCACGACGACATTCCCGAAGAAACCCTCGGCCAGCTTGCCGACTGGCTGGAGACGCTCGCTCCATGACCCCGACCCGTAACACTGGCGCGCCCGCCACCGACCCTGACCAGCTGCACGACCAGTTCAACGAGGTCTGGGGCAACCCGCGCGGCTGGCGTGCGCTGACCATCGTCAACCACACCAGCATCGGACTGCGCTTCCTGGTCACCGGAGCGTTCTTCTTCCTCGTCGGAGGCCTGCTGGCGATGCTGATCCGCACCCAGCTCGCCCTGCCCGGCTACGAGCTGATGGAGCCGGACGTCTACAACCAGGTCTTCACCATGCATGGCACGGTGATGATGTTCCTCTTCGCCGTGCCGATGATGGAAGGGCTGGCAGTCTACCTGATCCCGAAGATGATCGGCGCCCGCGACCTGGTATTCCCGCGGCTATCGGCGCTGGGCTATTACTGCTACCTGTTCGGCGGGCTGATCCTGCTGTCGAGCATCTTCCTCGACATCGCGCCGAAGGCCGGCTGGTTCATGTACACGCCGCTGTCCAGTTCAGCGCATACGCCGGGGGTGAACTCGGATTTCTGGCTGCTGGGCATCACCTTCGTCGAAATCTCCGCGGTTTCCGCCGGGGTCGAGCTGGTGGTGTCGATCCTGCGCACCCGTACCAACGGCATGGCGCTGCACAAGATGCCGCTGTACGCCTGGTACATCCTGGTGATGGCGATGATGATCGTGGTCGGCTTTCCGCCGCTGATCCTCGGCTCCATCCTGCTGGAGCTGGAGCGCGCGGCCGGCATGCCGTTCTTCGATGTGACACGTGGCGGCGACCCGATCCTATGGCAGCATTTGTTCTGGCTGTTCGGTCACCCGGAGGTATACATCATCTTCCTGCCGGGCGCGGGAATCGTCTCGACGCTGATCCCGGTGTTCTGCCAGCGCCCGCTGGTGGGCTACCGCTGGGTGGTGCTGGGGGTGCTGACCACTGGCTTCATCAGTTTCGGTCTGTGGGTGCACCACATGTTCACGGTCGGCATTCCGCAGCTGGCCACCGCCTTCTTCTCGGCGGCGAGCATGCTGGTGGCGATCCCCACCGGGGTGCAGATCTTCGCCTGGCTGGCGACGCTCTGGCTCGGCAAGCCGGTGTACAAGGTGCCGATGCTCTGGCTGGTGGGCTTTCTCATCGTTTTCGTCGCCGGCGGCCTGACCGGCGTGATGCTCGCCCTGGTGCCGTTCGACTGGCAGGTGCACGACACCCACTTCGTGGTTGCGCACATGCATTACGTGCTGGTGGGCGGCATGGTCTTCCCGCTGATGGCCGGGCTGTATTACTGGCTGCCGCACTTCTCCGGTCGCATGCCCTCGGCCAAGCTCGGCCGTTGGGGCTTCTGGCTGTTCTTCATCGGCTTCAACGTGACCTTCCTGATCATGCACTGGACCGGGCTGATCGGCATGCCGCGGCGGGTCTACACCTATGACACGGGACTGGGCTGGGACATGCCCAACCTGGTGTCCTCGGTCGGCAGCTTCATCATGGCGGTGGGCGTGGCAACCATCCTGCTGGATATCGTCCTGCACTTTCGTTTCGGCGTTCCGGCGCCGAAGAACCCGTGGAACGCGGATACCCTGGAGTGGGCCACCAGCCTGCCACCGAGCGCCTACAACTTCGTCAGCCTGCCGGACGTGACCGACCGCCATCCGTTGTGGAAAGACCCGGACCTGCCTGACAGCGTTGACCGCGGTGAGCACGCACTGACCGTGATTGACCATGGCCGACGGGAAACCTGGGGCAGCGACCCGCTGACCGGCAAGGTGCGTGAGATCATCCACCTGCCGGGCAACAGCTGGCTGCCGTTCATCGCATCGGTGTTCCTCGCGGTGCTCTGCCTGAGCCTGCTGAACAAGTTCTACTGGGTCGCGCTGGGCGCGACCGTGGCGACGCTGGTCGTGCTCTTTCGCTGGTCCTGGGAGAACGGCGCGCATCCAGCGGCCGCGCCGGATGCCCATACCCAGCCCGGCGAACCGCAGCTGCATTCACGCACGTTCGACGGGCCGGGCCTGTGGGGCATGGGCGTAACCCTGCTGGCCAACGGCGCGCTGTATCTGTCGCTGCTGTTCGGCTGGTTCTACCTGTGGACCGTTTCGCCACAATGGCAGGTGCCGGAGAGCCAGCTCAACGGTTGGCTGATGCTGGCCAGCACGCTGCTGCTGAGCGCCGGCACGCTCTGGCTACACCGCCTGATCAAGCGCCTGCGGGCCGGCCCGCACAGCAGTTTGATGTCGCAGCTGGCATGGCTGGGGCTGCTGGCATTGACGCAGTCGGCGATGCTGCTGTGGCTGATGTTGAGCGCCGGGCTGGCGCCGACCGAAACCGCGCATGATGCGGTGATCTTCGTAATGCTGGCCTATAGCCTGATCCATTGCTCGCTGGCCGCAGTGCTCACCATCCTGCAGGCCTGGCGCGTACAGCTCGGCTATGTCGGCGACAAGGCGCCCTACGAACCCGTGGTGGTCGAGCAGCTCTGGTACTACAACCTCGGCGTGCTGTGGGTCAGTTACGCGGCCATCGTGCTGTTCCCTGCGACCTGGGGAGGTGCCTGATGAAATACGCGCGAACGTCGCCCTACCATCCGATCCAGATCCCGATCGGCCTGATCATCTGGAGCCTGTGGTTCATAGCCATGTATGGCGGCCAGGCGGTGATCTGCAAACTCAGCCCGCCCGACCCGGCTCAGGGCGTGTGGAACTGGCTCAATGCCAGCCTCGGCGTGCTCACTGTGCTGACTCTTGCGCTGCTGCTGTGGATGGCGCGCTATTTCTGGCGCCTGTCGCGCACACCCGAGGCGCTGAACGAGCGGCAGCAGTTCGTTACCAAGATCGCGGCGGGCATTCACTTCATCGCCGCCCTCGCCACCCTGTTCGTCGGTATTCCGCTGCTGCAGATACCGCCATGCCTGTGACCACCCGAACCAAGCGCTGGCTTTTTTCACCCCTACTGGCGATGACCATCAGCCTCGGCTTGCCCATGCCGGCGTTTGCCCACGGCCTGTTCGACGCCCATCTGCTCGACCGCGCGCCGCTGCTGCTGACCGCCCTGCTGGTGGCTGCGGCCTGGCTGCTGTACCTGCTCGGTGGGCGCAAGGTGCCGCCGCGGCGCCATGAAGCCCTCTGCTTTCACGCGGCAATGCTGCTGGTCGTGTTCTCGGTGTTCGGCCCCATCGACGACTGGGCGGAAACCAGCACCGCCTGGCACATGACCCAGCACATGCTATTCATCATCGTGATCGCCCCGTTGTGGGCGCTGGCCCGGCCGTTGCCGCAGTGGCGCGGGGTCACCGGGCGCTTCGCCCAGCCACTGTGGACCGGCATCCTGCGTGCCGGGCGCTACCCCACATTGCTGGCGCTGCTGCATGGCGCGGTGATCTGGATCTGGCACACGCCGAAGCTCTATGTGCTGGCGCTGGACGACCTCTGGTGGCACGCCTTCGAGCATGCATGCTTCCTGTTCACCGGCTGGCTGTTCTGGTGGTCGGCGCTGCGCGCGAATCCGAAGCAGGTGCCACAGGCGCTGATGGCGGTGCTGCTGACGCTGATGCACACCGGTCTGCTGGGCGCCCTGCTCACCTTCGGTAGCGTGTCGTTCTACGGTGAAGGCCGCTCAGTGGAAGATCAGCAGCTGGCCGGTCTGATCATGTGGGTGCCGGGCGGGCTGATCTATCTGATCGGCGGCGGCTGGATCGCCTGGCGCTGGCTGACCCGCATGTGGCGGCGGCAGAACACGCGAGCCGCTGCCCCGGATACCTAAGGCTCAGCCAGGCATCACGTCTGCCGACGTCAGTCGACTTTCTTGCGAATCCAGTAGAGATAGGTGCCTGCGTCTTGCTGCTGTTCGACCAGATCATGGCCGAGGAACACGCAGAACTTGGGAATGTCGCGCTGGGTCGAGGGATCGGTGGCGATGACCTTGAGCATCGCCCCGCCAGCCAAGTCGCGCACCTTGTTGTGCAGCATCATCACTGGCTCGGGGCAGTTCAGGCCGGTGGCGTCGAGCACAGCGTCGACAGTCATTTCAGCTGATTGGCTCATCAGTGGGCTCCGGAAAACAGGCGTGCATTGTGGCGCAAGCGCGCGGACAGGTCATCCGCAGGCGATCGACGATCAGAGGCGGCGCAGGTGACAGGTCACCTCTTCCCGGTCGTGATACAGCTGCTTGCAGCCGATGCTGGCCTTTACGCCACGTTCGGCCAACCCGTCGGCGACACGTTCGAGCAGGCGCTTGACCTCGGCGTAGCGCTGCTTCATCGGCAGCTTGAGGTTCACCACCGCCTCGCGGCACAGGCCCTCGCCGATCCAGGTTTCCAGCAGCGCAGCATTGCGCGCCGGCTTCTCGACGATGTCGCAGACCATCCAGTCCACCGGCCTCTTCGGGCGGAAGGTGAAGCCATCAGCACGAAAGTGCTCCACCAGCCCGGAATCCATCAGGTCGGCGTTCATCGGCCCGTTGTCCACCGCGCTGACCTTGATATGCCGGTTGACCAGCTGCCAGGTCCAGCCGCCCGGCGCCGCGCCCAGATCGACCCCCGTCATGCCCGCCGCCAGTCGTGTATCCCATTGCTCGCGCGGGATGAAATGGTGCCAGGCCTCTTCCAGCTTGAGCGTCGAGCGGCTGGGCGCCTGGCGCGGAAACTTCAGGCGCGGGATACCCATCGGCCACAGCGCGCTGTTGTTCGCCTCGGCGATGCCGGCGAACACCTCGCGACCGCTCTTGAACGTAAGCAGCAGGCGCGGCCCCTTGCCCTCTTCGTCGAGGCGACCGGCCTTGATCAGCGCCTTGCGCAGCGGCGCGTCGAACTTGCGACAGAAGTTGGAGAGCTCCTTGCCATCGTTGGTATCCAGCACTTCAAGCCATAGGCTGCTGCATACTGGATAGCTCGCCAGATGCGCCAGCAGCACGCTGATCCGGTCGGTTTCCGGCAGTTGCACGTACTCGCCACGCGCCCACTGCCGCGGAAAGATCAGCTCGGCGAAGCGTAGCCGGCGCATCAGCTTCTCGGCACCACCAGGTTCGCTGCAGATGAATTCGGCGCAGGCGCTGTCGGGCCGCGCCTTGGCATAGCCTGCGACTTCGAGGATGGCGGCGTGCTCACTGATTTCCGCACACACCTCGCCCTCGAAACCGGGACGGCAATGCAGCAACAATGTGTTCATGTTCGAATCCTGTCAGCGGTATGGCCTGGACCAAAGCGGCGCATCATAGCCGACCGCGGGAACCCTCGCCCGCATCGCCCGGTCCAGTGCAGTAGCGAAATACCTGCCCAAGGGCTAGTTTCAAAGCTCGTTCATCAGCCAGCCCCTCACCGTGTGGGCACAAGGAGATGAGGAATGCCTTCCCTGGATAGCCTGAAATGTCGCCGCAGCCTCGAGGTTGCCGGCAAGACCTACCACTACTACAGCCTCCCCGAAGCGGCCGCCCAGCTGGGCGACATCAGCCGCCTGCCAACCTCGCTGAAAGTGCTGCTGGAAAACCTGCTGCGCTGGGAAGACGGCGAGACGGTACGCGGTGAGGACCTCCAGTCGCTGGCGCGATGGCTGCAGACGCAGAGCTCCGAGCAGGAGATCCAGTACCGCCCCGCCCGTGTGCTGATGCAGGACTTCACCGGCGTACCGGCCGTGGTCGACCTCGCCGCCATGCGCGATGCCGTGGCCAAGGCCGGGGGAGATCCGCAGAAGATCAACCCGCTGTCGCCGGTGGACCTGGTGATCGACCACTCGGTGATGGTCGACCGCTTCGGCAGCGACCAGGCCTTCGAACAGAACGTCGAGATCGAGATGCAGCGCAACGGCGAACGCTACGAGTTCCTGCGCTGGGGCCAGCAGGCCTTCGACAACTTCAGCGTGGTGCCGCCGGGTACCGGCATCTGCCACCAGGTCAACCTGGAGTACCTCGGCCAGGTGGTCTGGACCCGCGAAGAGAACGGCGAGACCGTCGCCTACCCCGACACCCTGGTCGGCACCGATTCGCACACCACCATGATCAATGGCCTCGGCGTGCTGGGCTGGGGCGTGGGTGGCATCGAGGCCGAAGCGGCGATGCTTGGCCAGCCCGTGTCGATGCTGATTCCCGAAGTGATCGGTTTCCGCCTGAGCGGCAAGCTCAACGAAGGCGTTACCGCCACCGATCTGGTGCTGACCGTGACGCAGATGCTGCGTAAGCACGGCGTGGTCGGGAAGTTCGTCGAATTCTACGGACCGGGTCTGGATCACCTGCCGCTGGCCGACCGGGCCACCATTGGCAACATGGCACCCGAATACGGTGCCACCTGCGGCTTCTTCCCGGTCGATCAGATCACCATCGACTACCTGCGTCTGACCGGCCGCGACGAAGAGCGTATCGCGCTGGTCGAGGCCTACAGCAAGGCGCAAGGCATGTGGCGTGACAGCGACTCGCCGGACCCGGTGTTCACCGCCACGCTGGAACTCGATCTCAGCCAGGTACGCCCCTCGGTGGCCGGTCCCAAGCGTCCGCAGGATCGGGTCACCCTCGGCGATATCGGCGCCAACTTCGACCTGCTGCTGGAGACCGCCGGGCGCAAGCAGCAGGCCGACACCTCGGTGGAGGTCAACGGCGAGAACTTCCACCTCAAGCACGGCGCGGTTGTCATCGCGGCAATCACCTCCTGCACCAATACCTCGAACCCCAATGTACTGATGGCCGCCGGTCTGGTCGCCAAGAAGGCGGTTGAGCGCGGGCTCAAGCGTCAGCCCTGGGTCAAGTCCTCACTGGCGCCGGGCTCCAAGGTGGTCACCGACTACCTCGAGCGGGCCGGGCTGACCCGCTATCTGGACCAGCTCGGCTTCAACCTGGTGGGCTACGGCTGCACCACCTGTATCGGCAACTCCGGGCCACTGCCGGACGCCATCGGCCAGGCGATCACCGACAACGATCTGATCGTGTCGTCGGTGCTGTCCGGCAACCGCAACTTCGAAGGCCGCGTGCATCCGCTGGTCAAAGCCAACTGGCTGGCCTCGCCGCCGCTAGTGGTGGCCTTCGCCCTGGCCGGCACCACGCGAATCGACATGGACCGCGAACCGCTAGGCTACGACGGGCAGAACCAGCCGGTGTATTTGAAGGACATCTGGCCAAGCAGCGCCGAAATCGCCGAAGCGGTGGCACGCATCGACGGCGAGATGTTCCGCAGCCGCTATGCCGACGTATTCAGCGGCGACGCGCACTGGCAGAAGATTCCGGTCAGCGCCGGCGACACCTATCAGTGGAACGCCGGCTCCAGCTATGTGCAGAACCCGCCGTACTTCAAAGATATCGGCCAGTCCCCGACGCCGCCTGCGGATGTCGAGAACGCGCGAATACTCGCCCTGTTCGGCGATTCCATCACCACCGACCACATTTCGCCCGCAGGCAATATCAAGGCCAGCTCTCCAGCCGGCCTGTATCTGCAATCGCTGGGCGTGGCGCCGGATGACTTCAACTCCTACGGCTCGCGCCGCGGCAACCACGAAGTGATGATGCGCGGCACCTTCGCCAACATCCGCATCAAGAATGAGATGCTCGGCGGCGAGGAAGGCGGCAACACGCTCTACCAGCCGAGCGGTGAAAAGCTCTCGATCTACGACGCCGCCATGCGCTACCAGGCTGAAGGCGTGCCGCTGGTGGTGATCGCCGGCAAGGAGTACGGTACCGGCTCCAGCCGTGACTGGGCCGCCAAGGGCACCAACCTGCTCGGCGTCAAGGCGGTCATCGCCGAAAGCTTCGAGCGCATTCACCGCTCCAACCTGATCGGCATGGGCGTGCTGGCATTGCAGTTCGTCGGCGAGCAGACGCGCCAGTCGCTGGGCCTCAATGGCACGGAGAAGCTGTCGATCCGAGGGCTCGGCGCGGACATCAAGCCTCGCCAGCTGCTTACCGTGGACGTCGAGCGAGCTGACGGCTCGCGTGATTCGTTCCAGGTGCTAAGCCGGATCGACACGCTGAATGAGGTCCAGTACTTCAAGGCCGGTGGCATCCTGCACTACGTATTGCGCCAGCTGATCGGCAGCTGAGCGCAGAAAGAAAAACGCCGGTGCGAAGTCCTTTCGCACCGGCGTCAGCCACTCCCTTGGCATCGAATCTCCAGCCGCCTGGGCCTCCATGCACGGGTCCGGCTCCCTGAGCAGGTCGCCGCTGCCTCCCTCGAGAGCAGCGTCCGGACATGCACCGACATTGCCGGAAAAGCATTGCAGAAAGATTAAGCCCCGACGACCGCCAGTCGCCTGTATCGACAAAGCTGATTCTTGAATCAGCTTTTTCCCTCAAGATCGCCACGCTACGGCCGACCCATTGGTCAGCCTGAGACCGAATTAAAACTATAAAGGTCAGGTGCGCCATTCCGAGAACACTTCTATGCCAGGCGTGAAAGTCGATGCGTAACAACCAGCCCGTAACCCAGCGTGAGTATGCCTTCCCCGATCAGCAGCGCCTCATCTCGACCACCGACCTGAAAGGCCAGATCACCTACTGCAATGACATCTTCGCCGAAGTCAGCGGTTTCAGCCGCGACGAGCTGATTCGAGCGCCACACAATCTGGTGCGCCATCCCGATGTGCCGCCCGCGGTGTTCGAACACATGTGGGTGACCCTCAAGCAGGGCAAGCCTTGGATGGGTATCGTGAAAAACCGGCGCAAGACCGGTGATCACTACTGGGTCAACGCCTACGTCACGCCGATCCTGGATCAGCAACGCCAGGTAACCGGCTACGAATCGGTGCGAACCAAGCCGAGCCGCGAGCAGGTCCAACGGGCCGAAGCGCTATATGCCCGACTGAACGCGGGCAAGAGCGGTGTGCCCCGCCGCGATAGTTGGCTTCCGGTATTGAAGAAATGGCTGCCATTCATCCTCGTCAGTCAGGTCGGCTTTTTGGTAGGCGCTTCCTTCGATCACGCGATGGGATTCGTCGCGGCCGCGCTGCTGTCCGTTCCGCTCGGGCTTGCCGGGCTGCATTGGCAACAGCGCGGTCTGCGGCGCCTGATGCAGCTTGCCCAAGAGACCACCAGCGACCCGCTTATCGCCTGCATGTACACCGATAGCCGAGGCGTCGAGGCCCAGCTGGAAATGGCGATGCTCAGCCAGCAGGCGCACCTGAAGACCTGCCTGACCCGCCTGCAGGACACAGCGGTGCAGCTGCAGGGACAGGCCAAACAGGCCGATACCCTGGCGCAGAATTGCGCCAACGGCTTGGCCCAGCAACATCAGGAAACCGAGCAGGTGGCCACGGCGATCAATGAGATGGCCGCAACGACGCAGGAGGTGGCCAGCAACGTCGCGCTGGCAGCCGACGCCACGCGTGAAGCCAGCCGGCTGACCGTTCACGGGCGCGAAGTCACCGCCGACACCCGCAAGGCGATTCAGCAGCTATCGGAATCGGTCAGCAAAGCCGGCGAGTCGGTAAACCAGCTGGCAAGCGACAGCGAGGCCATCGGCAGCGTGGTCGATGTGATCAAGAGCATCGCCGACCAGACCAACCTGCTGGCGCTCAACGCTGCAATCGAGGCCGCACGAGCCGGTGACAGCGGCCGCGGCTTCGCGGTGGTCGCCGATGAGGTGCGTCAGCTGGCGCAACGTACCGCGGCAGCCACCGGCGAAATCCACCAGCTGATCGAGAAGCTGCAATCGCAAGCTCAGCATGCGGTGTCCACGACCGAGCAGGGCCGTGTGCACGCGGCCCGCGGCGTCGAGCAGATGATCCAGGCAGACCAGGCCCTGAGTGGAATCAACGAGGCGATGGGCAACATCATCGACATGACCACCCAGATCGCCTCCGCCACCGAAGAGCAGAGCGCAGTGGCCGAGGAGATCAGCCAGAACGTCAGCACCATCGCCCGTCTGGCCGATCAGACGTCCGGCGACGCGCGCAGCTCGGCATTGCTCAGCGAAGCGCTGACCGCAACGGCCGAGGGCCAGTATTCGCTGGTCGAGCGCTTCAACCGCTGATCGGGTAACCCGCCCGGTCAGCCAGTTGGGCGGCCGACCGGGCCTGAAGCCTAGGCCAAGCCTCGCAAAAACGTCGCCACCGCCGTGACCGCAGCGTTCATGTGCTGATCATGCGTCTGCCCGGAACGCTTCAGCGGCTTGAGATCGTGGTCGGCGGCGGCCAGCCAGTGCAAGCTGATGGCAGCTGACAGCGGGTACTGCTCGACTGTCGCGCGGTTACCCAGCGCATCACGCTCGCCCTGTACGATCAGCGTAGGCGTGAGCAATTTCTCCAGATGGGCGGTGCGCGTTTTCTCCGGCTTTCCGGCCGGGTGAAACGGATAGCCCAGACACACCAGACCGTCGACACCCAGCTCGTCGGCCAGCAGGCTGGCCATTCGCCCGCCCATGGACTTGCCACCGATGGCCAGCAGTCCTGTGGCCTGCTGTCGCACCCCGGCATGGACCTCCCGCCACTGAGCCAGCAGCTGCGCCTGCGGGCTGGGTGGTCTTTTGCTCGCACCCAGGCGCCGCGCGGCCATATAGGCGAATTCGAAGCGGCATACCGCAACCCCGCGTGCGGCAAGGCGTACGGCTACTTCCTCCATGAACGGACTGTCCATCGGTGCCCCGGCGCCATGCGCCAGGATCAGGCTCGCCCAGGCGTCATCCTGCGGTCGGTTCCACCTGACGAGATACCCTTTGTCACTTTGTGTGTATTGACCCGCGTCAATACCGGCAGATTGCCCTTTCCCCATTCTTGCCCCGCTTTCTATTAGAAAGAAAAACTGCTCATTACCCGTGGATGGAAGCCCATACATGAACACAGCAACCAGTACCGCCTACAGTTACAAGGTGGTCCGCCAATTCGCCATCATGACGGTGGTGTGGGGAATCGTCGGGATGGGGCTCGGCGTTTTCATCGCAGCACAATTGGCCTGGCCATTTCTGAACTTCGACCTCCCGTGGACCAGTTTCGGTCGTCTTCGCCCATTGCACACCAACGCGGTGATCTTCGCCTTCGGCGGCTGTGCTCTGTTCGCGACTTCCTACTACTCGGTTCAGCGCACCTGCCAAACCACCCTGTTCGCGCCTAAGCTGGCCGCGTTCACCTTCTGGGGCTGGCAGCTGGTCATCCTGCTCGCCGCGATCTCCCTGCCGCTGGGCTTCACCAGCTCCAAGGAATACGCGGAACTGGAGTGGCCGATCGACATCCTGATCACCATCGTCTGGGTGGCCTATGCGATCGTCTTCTTCGGCACGCTGGCGACGCGCAAGGTCAAGCATATCTATGTCGGTAACTGGTTCTTCGGTGCCTTCATCCTGACCGTGGCGATCCTGCACATCGTCAACAACCTGGAAATTCCGGTCACCGCGATGAAGTCGTACTCGCTGTACTCCGGCGCCACCGACGCGATGGTGCAGTGGTGGTACGGCCACAACGCCGTGGGCTTCTTCCTCACCGCCGGCTTCCTCGGGATCATGTACTACTTCGTGCCGAAGCAGGCCGAACGTCCGGTCTATTCCTATCGCCTGTCGATCGTCCACTTCTGGGCACTGATCACCGTCTACATCTGGGCCGGCCCGCACCACCTGCACTACACCGCCCTGCCGGACTGGGCGCAGAGCCTGGGCATGGTGATGTCGCTGATCCTGCTCGCACCGAGCTGGGGTGGCATGATCAACGGCATGATGACCCTGTCGGGCGCCTGGCACAAACTGCGTAGCGACCCGATCCTGCGCTTCCTGGTGGTCTCGCTGGCGTTCTACGGCATGTCCACTTTCGAAGGCCCGATGATGGCGATCAAGACCGTCAATGCCCTGTCCCACTACACCGACTGGACCATCGGCCACGTACACGCCGGCGCCCTCGGCTGGGTTGCCATGGTGTCCATCGGCGCGCTGTACCACCTGATCCCGAAAGTGTTCGGTCGCGAGCAGATGCACAGCATCGGCCTGATCAACACCCACTTCTGGCTGGCCACCATCGGCACCGTGCTCTACATCGCCTCGATGTGGGTTAACGGTATCGCTCAGGGCCTGATGTGGCGCGCGATCAACGACGACGGCACCCTGACCTACTCCTTCGTCGAAGCGCTGGAAGCCAGCCACCCCGGTTTCGTGGTGCGGATGATCGGTGGTGCGATCTTCTTCGCCGGCATGCTGGTGATGGCCTACAACACTTGGCGCACCGTTCAGGCGGCCAAGCCGGCCGAGTATGACGCCGCCGCGCAGATCGCTTGAGGAGCCGACGTAAATGAAATCGCATGAAAAACTCGAGAAGAACGTTGGTCTGCTGACCCTGTTCATGATCCTGGCGGTGAGCATCGGTGGTCTGACCCAGATCGTCCCGCTGTTTTTCCAGGACGCCGTCAACGAGCCGGTCGAAGGCATGAAGCCCTACACCGCGCTGCAGCTGGAAGGCCGTGACATTTACATCCGCGAGGGCTGCGTGGGCTGCCACTCGCAGATGGTGCGTCCGTTCCGCGCCGAAACCGAGCGCTACGGCCACTACTCCGTCGCCGGCGAAAGCGTCTACGACCATCCGTTCCTGTGGGGCTCCAAGCGTACCGGTCCGGACCTGGCCCGTGTCGGCGGCCGCTATTCCGATGACTGGCACCGTGCGCACCTGTACAACCCGCGCAACGTCGTGCCCGAGTCGAAGATGCCGTCCTACCCGTGGCTCGTCGAGAAGACCCTCGATGGCAAGGACACCGCCAAGAAGATGTCGGCGCTGCGCACCCTCGGCGTGCCCTACACCGACGAAGACATCGCCGGCGCCCGTGACTCCGTCAAGGGCAAGACCGAAATGGACGCGATGGTGGCCTACCTGCAGGTACTCGGCACGGCTCTGACCAACAAGCGCTGATTCAGATCGGCCAAGAAAAATGACGGACTGCCAAGCCAGCCGTCAGGGACTTCAATCGCGGACAGCCAGAGTTGCTCGGGCTGTCCAGGAGTAGCACATGAGCACTTTCTGGAGTGGATACATCGCCCTGCTGACGCTGGGCACCATCGTCGCTCTGTTCTGGCTGATCTTCGCCACCCGCAAGGGCGAGTCCGCCGGCACCACGGACCAGACGATGGGTCATGCCTTCGACGGCATCGAGGAATACGACAACCCGCTGCCCCGCTGGTGGTTCCTGCTGTTCATCGGCACCCTGGTGTTCGGCATTCTGTACCTGGTGCTCTACCCGGGCCTGGGCAACTGGAAAGGCGTCCTGCCGGGTTACGAAGGTGGCTGGACTCAGGAGAAGCAGTGGGAACGTGAAGTCTCGCAAGCCGACGAGAAGTACGGCCCGATCTTCGCCAAGTACGCTGCCATGTCGGTGGAACAGGTGGCACAGGACCCGCAGGCTGTGAAAATGGGCGCCCGCCTGTTCGCCAACTACTGCGCCATCTGCCATGGCTCCGACGCCAAGGGCTCCCTGGGCTTCCCGAACCTGGCCGACCAGCACTGGCGCTGGGGCGGTGATGCGACCTCGATCAAGACCAGCATTCTGAACGGCCGTATCGCTGCCATGCCGGCCTGGGGCCAGGCCATAGGCGAAGAAGGCGTGAAGAACGTCGCCGCCTTCGTGCGCAACGAACTCGCCGGCCTGCCGCTGCCCGAGGGCACCGACGCCGATCTGGGCAAAGGCAAAGAGGTCTATGCCCAGACTTGCGCCGTTTGCCACGGCCAAGGTGGTGAAGGCATGGCCGCGCTGGGCGCGCCGAATCTGCAGCATGCTTCCGGCTGGATCTATGGCTCAAGCCTGACCCAGCTGCAGCAGACCATCCGCCATGGTCGCAATGGCCAGATGCCTGCTCAGCAGCAGTATCTGGGTGACGACAAGGTTCACCTTCTCGCCGCCTACGTTTACAGCCTGTCGCAAAAACCGGAACAACTCGCCAAGCAGTGAGTCATTAAAGGGCGGTACACTCGTACCGCCCTTCCCACCTTGTTCCCAAGCAAGTTCCCGAGCGCTGCGACTATCTGTCGCATCGCGAGCTGACCAGCGCCCTTTCCCCTCTTCGCTTGCCCTCCTAAGCTTTGCTTTCGACTCGCCGCCCTGCCTAGAACCATAAGGCGAAGTCACCATTCCTGCGCGCCGGCCTGGCGCGTAAAAGCCCCTTGGCTGAGCATGGAAAACGCTTGAAATCAGGGGTTTGGAGAGCAAAAGCAGCCTTGGCGTCGTTTGCATTGCCCCCCTGCTTTCTCCATACTTGCCGCCGTTTTTGCCTTCGAAAATGCCATTAGCGTGGAAGCCTTGCATGAGCACAGCAATAAGTGAGACTGCTTATAACTATAAGGTGGTTCGCCAATTCGCCATCATGACGGTGGTATGGGGAATCATTGGGATGGGTCTGGGTGTCTTCATCGCCGCGCAGCTGGTGTGGCCCGCACTCAACTTCGACCTACCATGGACCAGCTTCGGCCGCCTGCGACCGTTGCACACCAACGCGGTGATTTTCGCTTTTGGTGGTAGCGCGCTGTTCGCCACGTCCTACTATGTCGTCCAGCGCACCTGCCAGGCGCGACTGTTCTCCGACAGCCTCGCCGCTTTCACCTTCTGGGGATGGCAAGCCGTGATCGTGCTGGCGGTCATCACCCTGCCGCTGGGCTACACCAGCTCCAAGGAATACGCGGAACTGGAGTGGCCGATCGACATTCTGCTGGCGATCGTCTGGGTCAGCTATGCGCTGGTGTTCTTCGGCACCATCATGAAGCGCAAGGCCAAGCACATTTATGTGGGCAACTGGTTCTTCGGCGGCTTCATCCTGGTGACGGCGATGCTGCACATCGTCAACAACCTGGAAATCCCGGTAAGCCTGTTCAAGTCCTACTCGATCTATTCCGGTGCGACCGACGCCATGGTCCAGTGGTGGTACGGCCACAACGCCGTGGGCTTCTTCCTGACCACCGGCTTCCTGGGCATGATGTACTACTTCGTGCCGAAGCAGGCCGAGCGTCCGGTGTACTCCTATCGCCTGTCGATCGTCCACTTCTGGGCGCTGATCACCCTTTATATCTGGGCCGGCCCGCACCACCTGCACTACACCGCGCTGCCGGATTGGGCGCAGAGCCTGGGCATGGTGATGTCGATCATCCTGCTGGCTCCGAGCTGGGGCGGCATGATCAACGGCATGATGACTCTCTCGGGCGCCTGGCATAAGCTGCGCACCGACCCGATCCTGCGCTTCCTGGTGGTCTCGCTGGCGTTCTACGGCATGTCGACCTTTGAAGGTCCGATGATGGCGATCAAGACCGTCAACGCCCTCTCCCACTACACCGACTGGACCATCGGCCACGTACACGCCGGCGCTCTTGGCTGGGTAGCGATGATCACCATCGGTTCCATGTATCACCTGATCCCGAAAGTATTCGGTCGCGAGCAGATGCACAGCATCGGCCTGATCAATGCGCACTTCTGGCTCGCCACCATCGGCACCGTGCTCTACATCGCCTCGATGTGGGTCAACGGCATTACCCAGGGCCTGATGTGGCGCGCAATCAACGAAGACGGCACGCTGACCTACTCCTTCGTCGAAGCGCTGGAAGCCAGCCACCCGGGCTTCATCGTCCGCGCCGTGGGCGGTGCCTTCTTCCTCACCGGCATGCTGCTGATGGCCTACAACACCTGGCGCACCGTGCGTGTCGCCAAGCCAGCCCAGTACGACGCTGCCGCGCAGATCGCTTGAGGAAACGGATAGATGAAGAACCACGAAATACTTGAAAAGAACATCGGTCTGCTGACCCTGTTCATGATCCTGGCGGTGAGCATCGGTGGCCTGACCCAGATCGTTCCGCTGTTCTTCCAGGACGCCGTCAACGAGCCGGTCGAGGGCATGAAGCCCTACACCGCGCTGCAACTGGAAGGCCGTGACCTGTACATCCGTGAAGGCTGCGTCGGCTGCCATTCGCAGATGGTGCGCCCGTTCCGCGCCGAGACCGAGCGCTACGGCCACTACTCCGTGGCCGGCGAAAGCGTCTACGACCATCCGTTCCTGTGGGGCTCCAAGCGCACCGGTCCGGACCTGGCCCGCGTTGGCGGCCGCTACTCCGACGACTGGCACCGTGCGCATCTGTACAACCCGCGCAACGTCGTGCCCGAGTCGAAGATGCCGTCCTACCCGTGGCTGGTCGAGAACACCCTCGACGGCAAGGACACCGCCAAGAAGATGACCGCTCTGCGTACCCTTGGCGTCCCCTACACCGACGAAGACATCGCCGGTGCCCGGGATGCCGTCAAGGGCAAGACCGAGATGGACGCCATGGTCGCCTATCTGCAGGTACTCGGCACTGCACTCACCAACAAACGGTAACGCATGATGGAAATCGGGACTCTTCGCGGCCTGGGCACAATTCTGGTATTCGTCGCCTTTATCGGCGTGGTGCTCTGGGCTTACAGCAGCAAACGCAAGAATAGCTTCGACGAAGCCGCCAACCTGCCCTTCGCGGACGACGAGACCGACGCCAAGAAGCGTGATGAAGAAGCTTCCAGGAGTAAGAAATAAATGACCTCGTTTTGGAGTTGGTACGTCACCCTGCTGAGCCTCGGCACCATTGCCGCGCTGGTCTGGCTGCTACTGGCAACTCGCAAGGGCCAACGCCCTGACAGCACTGAAGAAACCGTCGGCCATTCCTATGACGGCATCGAGGAATACGACAACCCGCTGCCACGCTGGTGGTTCATGCTGTTCGTCGGCACCGTCATCTTCGCTCTCGGCTACCTGGCGCTGTACCCCGGCCTGGGTAACTGGAAAGGCATCCTGCCGGGCTATGAAGGTGGCTGGACTCAGGTCAAGGAATGGCAACGCGAGATGGACAAGGCGGACGAGCAGTACGGCCCGCTGTTCGCCAAATACGCTGCCATGCCGGTAGAGGAAGTCGCCAAGGACGCTCAGGCGTTGAAGATGGGCGGCCGCCTGTTCGCCTCCAACTGCTCGGTTTGCCACGGCTCCGATGCCAAGGGCGCCTACGGCTTCCCCAACCTGACCGACAACGACTGGCTATGGGGCGGTGAGCCGGAAACCATCAAGACCACCATCCTGCACGGCCGTCAGGCGGCGATGCCGGCCTGGCGGGACGTGATCGGCGAAGAAGGCATCCGCAACGTGGCCGGTTATGTGCGCAGCCTGTCCGGCCGCGATACCCCAGAGGGTATCAGCGTCGACATTGAGCAGGGTCAAAAAATCTTCGCGACCAACTGTGTAGTCTGCCATGGACCGGAAGCCAAGGGCGTTGCTGCCATGGGCGCGCCGAACCTGACCGACAATGTCTGGCTGTATGGTTCGAGCTTCGCTCAGATCCAGCAGACCCTTCGCTACGGTCGCAATGGCCGCATGCCGGCCCAGGAAGCAATCCTTGGCAACGACAAGGTGCACTTGCTGGCGGCTTACGTTTACAGCCTGTCGCAGCAGCCGGAGCAGTGATTTTTCGAGGCCAATAGCGACGACCTGTCGCACTTGGCCTCAACGCTCCGGGCGTACCATTCGCAGCTGGACAGAAAAATGATCCTGGTCGGCACGCATCGGCCAGGACACCCACCTTCCGCCGTGGTACGCACTCGATGACTGAGCAGATCCCCGTTCGTGATGTAACCCCCCCGTCCAAGGCAGGAGCGTCGGCAGACCTCTACGCCGCGCGTGAAAAAATCTACACCCGAGCCTTCTCCGGCCTGTTTCGCAATGTCCGACGCGTCGGCGGAGCGGTTCTCTTTATCCTTTATTTCGGCACCGCGTGGATCAACTGGAACGGCCGACAGGCTGTCTGGTGGGATCTTCCGGAGCGCAAATTCCACGTCTTCGGGGCAACCTTCTGGCCTCAGGACTTCATGCTGTTGTCATGGCTGCTGATCATCTGTGCCTTCGGCCTGTTCTTCATCACCGTGTTCGCCGGACGCGTCTGGTGTGGCTATACCTGCCCGCAGAGCGTGTTCACCTGGGTTTTCATGTGGGCCGAGAAGGTCACCGAGGGTGACCGCAACCAGCGCATGAAGCTGGACAAGGCGCCCATGAGCGGCAACAAGTTCATCCGCAAGCTGGGCAAGCACGGCATCTGGCTCGCCGTGTCGTTCGCGACGGGAGTCACCTTCGTCGGGTACTTCACCCCCATCCGCGAACTGGTACCTGACCTGCTCACCCTGCAGGTTGGCGGCTGGGCCCTGTTCTGGGTGGCCTTCTTCACGCTCGCCACCTACGGCAATGCCGGCTATCTGCGTGAGCAGGTGTGCATCTACATGTGTCCCTACGCGCGCTTCCAGAGCGTGATGTTCGACAAAGACACCCTTATCGTTTCCTACGACCCGCGGCGCGGCGAGAAGCGTGGACCGCGCAAGAAAGACGCCGACTACAAGGCCATGGGCCTCGGCGACTGCATCGACTGCACCATGTGCGTACAGGTCTGCCCGACCGGGATCGACATCCGCGACGGCCTGCAGATCGAATGCATCGGCTGCGCGGCCTGTATCGACGCCTGCGACGCCATCATGGACAAGATGAACTACCCGCGCGGGCTGATCAGCTACACCACCGAACACAACCTGTCCGGGCAGAAGACTCATCTGCTGCGCCCGCGCCTGATCGGCTATGCCATCGCGCTGGTGGCCATGATGGGGCTGTTCGCCTATGCCGTGTATGATCGCCCGCTGGTAAAACTCGACGTGCTCAAGGATCGCGTGCTCTACCGCGAGAACGAGCAGGGCAACATCGAAAACGTCTACACCCTCAAGGTGATGAACAAGGCCCAGCGCGAACAGACCTTCGTCATCGAAGCGACCGGCCTCGACGGCCTCGTCTACGAAGGTCGCAGCGAGATTCGCGCCGAAGGCGGCGAACTTGTGACGATCCCGGTCGAGCTGTCCATCGCCGCCGAGAAACTGCCCTCGAGTACCAATGAAATCGTCTTCCACATTCGCTCGGCAGACGACGACTCGATAACCGACGATGCAGACAGCCGTTTCATCGGCCCGAGCATCCGCTAAGTAAGGTAATGCATGCGCTCTGATAACGAACAAACGCGTTGGTACACCCAGTTCTGGGCCTGGTTTGTCATCGCCATCCTGCTCAGCTCCGTGATACTGGGCGTGTCTCTGCTGACGTTGGCGATCAAGAATGCCGACACCTTGGTCGCGGACAACTATTACGACGCCGGCAAGGGCATCAACCAGTCGCTGGAGCGCGAGAAACTGGCAGAGCGCCTGGAGATGCAGGCACGCATCGCCCTGAATGACGAGCGCGGCCTGGCCGAAGTGCAACTGAGCGGTGCGAGCCGCCCGCAGCAACTGGTGCTCAACCTGATCTCTCCGACCCAGCCCGAGCGTGACCGCCGCATCATCCTGCAGCCGCAGGGCGACGGCATCTATCAGGGCCAGATGCAGGAATCGATCAGTGGCCGCCGCTTCATCGAGCTGCTCGGTCGCGAAGGTGATCAGGACTGGCGCCTGTACGGAGAAAAAACCATCGAAACCGGCCGCGCCCTCGAACTGAAGCCTTGAGCCACTGATGGCAAAGCCTACTCCCTGCTACCACTGTGGTCTGCCGGTTCCGGCCGGCAGCCACTTCCAGGCCCGCGTGCTGGGCGAGACGCGGGCCTTATGCTGCCCGGGTTGCCAGGCAGTCGCTGAGGCCATCGTCAAAGGCGGACTGGAAAGCTACTACCAGCACCGCAGCGATACGGCGATCAATCCCCAGGCACTTCCGCAGGAGCTCGGCGAAGAACTGGCGCTGTACGATCGCCAGGACGTCCAACAACCATTTGTCCAGCACCAGGGCGACCTGGCCAGCACGTCTCTGATGATCGAGGGCATCAGCTGCGCTGCCTGTGGCTGGCTGATCGAGCGCCATCTGCGCAACGTCAGGGGCGTTGCCGAGGCTAGCCTCAACCTGTCCAACCACCGACTGAACGTGCGCTGGAGCGACTCGGAGCTGCCGCTCAGCGAGCTGCTGGCCGAGCTTCGTCGCATTGGCTACGCCGCTCATCCCTACCGCGCCGATGAGGCCGCTGAACGCCTGGCTAACGAGAATCGCCGCTCGCTGCGCCAGCTCGGTGTCGCCGGTCTGCTGTGGATGCAGGTGATGATGGCCACCATGGCGACGTGGCCCGAGTTCAATCTCGACCTGTCGGAGAGCTTCTTCGTCACCCTGCGCTGGACCGCCCTGCTGCTGACGACCCCTATCGTCTTCTACTGCTGCACGGACTTCTTCAAGGGGGCGCTGCGCGACATACGCACCCGTCATCTGACCATGGACGTTTCCGTGTCGCTGGCCATCGGCGGTGCCTACGTTGCCGGCATCTGGTCGACGATCACCGGCCAGGGGGAACTCTATTTCGATGCGGTCGGCATGTTCGCCCTCTTTCTGCTGGCAGGACGCTATCTTGAGCGAAGGGCCCGCGAGCGGACCGCAGCCGCCACCGCGCAGCTGGTCAACCTGCTGCCGGCTTCGTGCCTGAGGCTTGATGCGCAGGGCCATAGCAGCCGTATTCTGCTCAGCGAACTGCAACTGGGCGATCAGGTGCTGGTGCAACCTGGCGGACTGATTCCAGCGGATGGCACGATCATCAGCGGTCAATCCAGCGTCGATGAATCACTGCTCACTGGCGAGTATCTGCCGCTGCCACGAGGTGCAGGCGATGCCGTCACCGCCGGCACGCTGAATGTGGAAGGTCCGTTGACCATCGAAGTCCAGGCGCTGGGAGACGACACCCGCCTGTCGGCCATCGTCCGGCTGCTGGAGCGGGCACAAGCGGACAAACCGAAACTGGCAGAGCTGGCCGATCGGGTTGCACAGTGGTTCCTGCTGGTGGTCCTGGTCGTGGCTACCGTTGTCGGTCTGGTCTGGTGGCAGATCGACCCGCAACGGGCGTTCTGGATCGTCCTCGCGCTGCTGGTGGCGACCTGCCCGTGCGCGCTGTCGCTGGCGACCCCTACCGCCCTCACCACGGCAACCGGAACCCTGCACAAGCTCGGCCTGCTGTTGACTCGCGGGCACGTCCTGGAGGGGCTCAATCAGATCGACACAGTGGTGTTCGACAAGACCGGCACCCTGACCGAGGGGCGCCTCACGCTCACCGCCATACACCCCCTCGGCGCTCTCGATGCCGATGCATGCCTGGCACTGGCCGCCGCCCTCGAGAACCGCTCCGAGCATCCGATCGCCCGCGCCTTCGGACGTGCGCCGTTGCCGGCGGAGTCGGTCGAGACCGTGCCAGGCCTTGGCCTTGTGGGCAGCGTCGACGGACGCGTGCTGCGTATCGGCCAGCCGAGCTTCGTGGCAGAAGGCTACGGTAATCCACCCCCATCGATTCCCGGAGACATGGGGCAATGGCTGTTGCTCGGCGATGACCACGGGCCACTCGCCTGGCTGGTTCTGGACGACCGGCTGCGTGACGACGCACCAGCGCTGCTCGATGCCTGCCGGCGTCGTGGCTGGAAGACGCTCCTGCTTTCTGGCGACAGCTCACCGATGGTCGGTCAGATCGCTGCCGAGCTGGGCATCGACCAGGCCGAGGGCGGCATGACCCCCGCGGCAAAGCTTGCCAGACTGCAAGCACTGCAGGCACAAGGACATCGGGTGCTGATGCTCGGTGATGGCGTCAACGACGTGCCGGTTCTGGCCGCCGCCGATATCAGCGTTGCCATGGGCTCGGCTACCGATCTGGCGAAGACCAGCGCTGACGCTGTGCTGCTCTCGAACCGTCTTGGCAGCCTGGTGCAGTCGTTCGAGGTTGCACGCCGCAGCCGGCGCATCATCATCGAAAACCTCGTCTGGGCGAGTCTGTACAATGGCCTGATCCTGCCGTTCGCCGCGATAGGCTGGGTCACTCCCCTTTGGGCGGCACTGGGCATGTCGGCAAGCTCGCTGCTGGTGGTATTGAACGCACTTCGGCTGACCCGCCTACCCAAGGTGCTCGGCTGACACATGCGGCTCAGGCACCTCGACGCACGCGAGGTACTGGCCACGCATTTTTTCCGCGCTGAAGGCTTTCGCTTCAGCGCATGGAGGTCCCGATGGCGGCTTTGTATATCCTGATCCCTGTCGCAGTGGTCTTGGTGGCTCTGGCAATCTGGGTGTTCTTCTGGGCGGTGGACAGCGGCCAGTTCGACGATCTGGACGGACCGGCACACAGCATCCTGTTCGATGATGAAGAGCCGCAACGGCCGTCCAGCGGAGGCCCTCAGGAAACCGACGAGCAGCAGCAGGAGCAACGCAAAGGTGAATGAGCTGGCGCCCTTGCTGCTATCCGCCTGGGTGCTTGGGTTGCTCGGCGGAGGCCACTGTCTCGGCATGTGCGGCGGCCTCATGGGTGCCCTGACCATGGCTATCCCGCCGGAGCAGCGCGCTCGGCGTCTGCGTCTGCTGATCGCGTATAACTTGGGCCGCGTATTGAGCTATGCGCTTGCCGGCTTCCTCATCGGCCTGGCCGGCTGGGCCGTGGCAAAGAGCCCCGCGGCAATGACGCTGCGGGTCATCGCTGCCCTTTTGCTGATCAGCATGGGGTTGTACTTGGCTGGCTGGTGGAGCGGGCTGACTCGCGTCGAGGCCCTCGGCCGCGGCCTCTGGCGGCACATCCAGCCCGTTGCCAGTCGCCTGATGCCTGTGACCAGCGTTTCCAGAGCCCTGATTCTGGGCGCGCTTTGGGGCTGGCTGCCGTGCGGGCTGGTCTATAGCACATTGTTGTGGTCGGCCAGCCAGGGTGATGCGCTGGACAGTGCCATGCTGATGCTGGCGTTCGGCATCGGCACCTGGCCGGTACTGCTTGCCACCGGCCTCGCCGCAGAACGCTTGACGACGCTCCTGCGCAAGCGCGGAGTACGTGTCGCCGGGGGCATCATGGTCATTCTGTTCGGCATCTGGACCATGCCCGGCCCGCATCAGCAGTGGCTGATGGGGCATGGCTCGGCTGCGTCGAATGGCAGCCACTCACATTAGTCAATCGCCAGTGTGCCTCAAGGCTCCTTGGGTAGCTGACGCTTGTGCGCCGTCTTGTAGTAGGTCTGGACGATGATGCGCGCCGCTTCCTCTGGCACTGGCTTGCCCTGCAGAAAGTCGTCGATATGGCGATAGGTCACGCCGTGTGCCGCTTCGTCGGGCTTGCCGGGCGACAGCTCCTCGAGATCAGCGGTAGGCACTTTGTGAACCAGCTGCTCCGGCGCGCCTAGAGCCCCGGCCAGCTGGCGCACCTGATCCTTCACCAACCCCGCCAATGGCGTCAGATCACAAGCGCCATCGCCAAACTTGGTGAAGAAGCCCATCACCGCCTCCGCAGCATGATCGGTCCCGATGACCAGCCCCTGTCGGGCATTGGCAATGGTGTACTGCGCGACCATACGCATGCGCGCCTTGGTGTTGCCCAGCACGAAGTCGCGCTGCTCGGGACTCAGCGGTTCGAGGGCCTCGGTCGCTGCAGCCAGACCAAGCACAGCTGTACCGATGTTGACGGTGTGGCATTCGTCCGGCTTGATCGTGTCCACGGCGAGCTGCGCCTCATGTTCATCATGCTGGACCTGGTAAGGCAGACGAACCGCAATGAATCGGTAATCTCCTTCGCCAGCCGCCCGCATGCCCTCGACCGCGCGCTGGGCCAGCAACCCGGCAGTCGTGGAGTCGACCCCGCCACTGATGCCCAGCACCAGCGTCTTCATTCCAGACTCACGCAAACAGCGCTGGATGAAGGCCACGCGCCGGTCGATTTCGGTCTGAATCGCGTCGGGCCCGCTAAACGGTGCGCAGACGTTGAGCGCAGCTGCAATTTCTTGCTGGCGGCTGTGCATGAAACTCTCCTTGGCCTTGTGAGGCTCTGCTGATCAATACGGTTCGATGTAATGTCCGACCACGGCTGCGGCGGAATCTTCGCGCCTGGGGCATCGATTTGATACCGCTGGCTAGGGTCAGACCAAGTTTGATACAGGTCAAGTCCGGTGCCAGGCGCTCCCCCTAGAATCCAGCGACCGCTGTCATGACCGGAAACACCACATGCTCGACTCCATTCGCTGGGATGCCGACCTGATCCGTCGTTACGATCAGATTGGCCCGCGTTATACGTCGTATCCGACAGCGGCCCAGTTCAACGACAAGATCGGATCCTTCGACCTCCTTCACGCGCTGCGCAGCAGCCGCCTGGCCGTGCATCCGCTGTCGCTGTACGTGCATCTGCCATTCTGTGCCAACGCCTGCTACTACTGCGGTCGCAACAAGGTCATCACCAAGGACCGGGGCCGTGCTCTCCCCTACCTGGAGCGTCTCGAAAAGGAGATCGAGCTGATCGCCGGCCACCTGAGCGCGGAACAGGTCGTCGAGCAGCTGCACGTCGGAGGCGGTACCCCCACGTTTCTCAGTCATGACGAACTGCGAAGGCTGATGCGCCACCTGCGCCAGCATTTCCATCTGCAGGACGATGATCACGGGGATTTCAGCATCGAAATCGATCCCCGCGAAGCGGACTGGCCAACCATCGGTCTGCTCAGAGAACTTGGCTTCAATCGCCTCAGTATCGGCGTCCAGGATCTGGACCCTGACGTGCAGCGCGCGATTAACCGCATGCAGACCCTCGAACAGACCCGCACCATCATCGATGCGGCCCGCACGTTACAGTACCGCTCACTGAACATCGATCTGATCTACGGTCTGCCATTGCAGACCCCGGACCGCTTTGCCAGGACCGTCGACGCCGTAATCGAGCTGCAGCCGGATCGCCTGTCCCTGTTCAACTACGTGCACCAGCCCGAGCGATTCACCCCACAGCGACGTATCGACCAGGCCGACCTGCCGTCCGTGGCCGATAAACTGACCATGCTCGAGCGCAGCATCGAGCAGCTCACCGATGCGGGATACCGCTACATCGGAGCGGATCACTTCGCACTGCCTGACGACGAGCTGGCAATGGCACAGGAAGACGGCAGCCTGCAGCGCAACTTCCAGGGCTACACCACCCATGGCCACTGCGATCTGATTGGTCTCGGCGTATCGGCAATCAGCCAGATCGGCGACCTGTACTGCCAGAACAGCGCGGATATCGCCGACTATCAGCATCAACTGGATCTCGGTCAATTAGCGACAGCCAGAGGTTTACGCTGCAGCCAGGACGACCGCATCCGCCGTGCCGTCATTCAGTCACTGATCTGCGACTTCGAACTGTCCTTCACCGCTGTCGAACATGCCTATGGCATTGACTTCAGGACGTACTTCGCCGAAGCCTGGCCAATTCTCGAGCAAATGGCGGCGGACGGGCTGCTCGAACTGACGCACAGCCACCTGATCATCCAGCCTGCCGGGCGCCTGCTGGTTCGCTCCATCTGCATGCTGTTCGATCACTACTTGCCCGAAGACGCCGTCCGTGGCCAATCGCACTTGATCTAGCCTTCCCAGAACCACCTGTCTCGAAGCCCCTGCGACCCTCGCGCCGATTGGCTATGGTCGACAAGCTGAGTTAACCTTGCGCGCTATAACCCGGTTTTCCAGGAAGCCCTCTATGTCCGAGTCGATCAAGGTCCGTGCGCAGCGGCAAGCTCACTGCAAGGATTGCAGCCTTTCCGGGCTCTGCCTGCCCCTGTCCCTGAACATGCAGGACATGGACGCGTTGGACGACATCGTCAAGCGCGGACGCCCGTTGAAGAAAGGCGAGACACTGTTCCGCCAGGGCGACGTGTTCAGCTCGGTGTTCGCGGTGCGCTCCGGGGCGCTGCGTACCTTCAGCGTGACCGATGGCGGCGAGGAGCAGATCACCGGCTTCCACCTGCCCAGCGAGCTGGTCGGCCTGTCGGGCATGGACACGGAAAGCTACCCGGTCACGGCCCAGGCGCTGGAAACCACATCGGTATGCGAAATTCCTTTCGAGCGACTCGATGAACTGAGCGTGCTGCTGCCGCAACTGCGCCGCCAGCTGATGCGTATCATGAGCCGCGAGATCCGCGACGATCAGCAGATGATGCTCTTGCTGTCGAAGAAGACCGCCGATGAGCGCATCGCCACCTTCCTGATCAACCTCTCGGCGCGCTTCAGTGCGCGTGGCTTCTCGGCCAACCAGTTCCGCCTGCCCATGTCGCGCAACGAGATCGGCAATTACCTCGGCCTCGCGGTCGAAACCGTATCCCGCGTATTCACCCGCTTCCAGCAGAACGGCCTGCTCGAAGCCGAGGGCAAGGAGGTGCGCATTCTGGATTCCATCGGACTGTGCGCCCTCGCCGGCGGTGCCATGGACGTCTGAGTCACCGAGTTTTTGGAGTAGTAACCCGATGATCTTCGACGAATTCAGCATCAAGACCCTGATCCGCCCGGTGCCGGATTTTCCGCAGCCGGGCGTAATCTTTCGCGACATCACCCCTCTTTTCCAGTCGCCGAAAGCGCTGCGCATGGTGGCTGACAGCCTGATCCAGCGCTACGTGGAAGCCGACTTCACCCATATCGGCGCACTCGACGCCCGCGGTTTTCTGATCGGTTCGATCCTCGCATATGAGCTGAACAAGCCACTGGTGCTGTTCCGCAAGCAGGGCAAACTGCCCGCAGACGTGCTGTCGCAGGCCTATTGCACCGAATACGGCGAAGCGCACCTGGAGATCCATGCCGACAGCCTGTGCGAAGGCGATTCGGTACTGCTGTTCGACGACTTGATCGCCACCGGCGGCACCCTCCTCGCCGCTGCCCAGCTGGTGCGACGCATGCGTGCCAGCATCCATGAAGCCGCTGCGATCATCGACCTGCCCGAGCTCGGCGGATCGCAGAAGTTGCAGGACATTGGCATTCCGACCTTTACCCTGACCGCTTTCGCGCTGAGCGACCGCTGATCAGTTACGGCCTCGACGCGATCTAGAGGAGCCGCTGTGCCAATGACTCTCTGGCGCTGCCTGCTGATTCTTGCGCTTGCCTGGACCACACCAGCACTGGCACTGGACCGTGACGCCCTGCTGGATGAGGCGAATGTTCTGCTGCTGCCGCGTGAGCGTGTGATACCTCCGCTAACGCTGATCGACCAGGATGGCCAGCCGTTCGACACCCGGTCATTGCAGGGACGCTGGCATATTCTTTTTTTCGGATTCACCGCCTGCCCGGACATCTGTCCAACAACGCTGAGCGACATGCGCCGACTGTTCGGCCAGCTACCGAGCGATACCCGCGAGCGGTTGCAGCTGGTATTGATCACTGCCGATCCTGCGCGCGATACACCGCAGCAGCTGAAGACCTATCTCGATTACTACCGCGCGGGCTTCAGCGGCCTCACCGGCGAGATGGAGCAACTACAGCAGCTGTCCAGGGCGCTCGGTCTGCCGTTCGTGCCGGCGAACGAGACTCAGGGCGACTACAGCGTCAGCCACAGCGGCAATCTGGCGCTGGTGGGCCCCGACGGCACCCTGCGTGGGCACATTCGCGCCCCACTCATGCTCGATGGACTGCAGCGAGCGCTACCGCGGATCGTCGATACCGAGCACTGAACAAGCCGCTGATGTTGACTGCGAGGCGATCAGTGGCAATCCAGAGTGTCGGCCAGCACATAGGCCTGAAAGGCGACCTCATCGATCCACTGCCGCGTCAGTTCCGCCAGGCTGCCGTCCGCGGACCAGCGAGCGATGAGCGCGTCGAGCTCCTGCTGTAGTTTAGTATCGTCAGCAACCAGGCGAAGCTGCCGCTCGGCGTTGCCCAGCGCAGGCAGCAGTCGCTTGTAGCGGCGCCATTCCGGCAAGGTGGCCAGCTCCGTCAGTAAGCCTTCATCGTCGACCACCGCCACGCATTCGCCGAGCTTGAGGCCGATAAGTGCGTGCGCTGTGCTGGGATACTGCCGCGGAGATGCCGCAAAGCGTTGGCGCAGCAGTGCCGCATAGGGGCTTGCATTGCTGACGCAGACCGGCTGATCGTGAAGATCGGCCCAGCCGGCGGGCCCCGCCTCGGTCGCGACGAGCGCGGCAGGCACGGCGCGATAGTAGGCACTCACGCCACGCGGCAGGCTGGCATCCATGCGCACGGCGGCCTCTCCTTCCGACACCACGAGCTGCACCGGACGCCCGAGCTCGGCGCCGATCTGCTCGGCCAGCGCCGACTCGAAACTCTCCGTCTCGCTACTCGAGAGCACACGGTGTTCGGGCAGCGCTATCGGCAGCGGCTCGGCCAAGGACGCAGCTGGCGCCAACAAGGCGAGCCACAGAACGATGCGCGACGAAGCAGGCACGGGCCAATCCTAGACGTACTGGTAGCGCAGCATTCGCTGCTTGAACTTCTCCAGCACCACCTGATCGATCAGGGTCGCGAGAATGGCAATCACCAGTATGTTCATCATGACCCCCACCATATCGGCGATCTCCCCGGAGTAAGCCAACGAGCGACCCAGGCCCTGACCGAAACCGATCAGCATCTCGGCGGAGATGAGTGCACGCCAGGCATTACCGAAGGCCAGCTGGGCACCAG
>Ga0114898_1000223_pt1 | contig 50535 bp, 50 predicted proteins | sample Malvired_Geostar_FD_83496 | JGI IMG/M metagenome (GOLD analysis project Ga0114898, IMG submission 83496) | Marine viral communities from the Global Malaspina Expedition - Malaspina viral metaG DeepMed_Geostar | ecosystem: Environmental > Aquatic > Marine > Oceanic | place: Mediterranean Sea...
AGGGCGAGCTCGGCCTGCGGCTCCGCTACGAGATCCGCAGAGAGTTCGCCCCCTACATCGGCGTCGCCTACGAGCGCGCGTTCGGCGACACCGCCGACTTCGTGCGCGCCCACGGGGAAGACGCGGAGAGCACGCGCTTCATCGTGGGCCTCAGAGCTTGGTTTTGAGTTGCTATGAAGCAACGCCGCTCAGGAGGTTGATGTGAAACAGGCCCACTACGACGAACCCACCATGAGCGCGAAGGAGGGGCGACATCACTATGTGATGCTTGCCATCAATCTGGCTCTTAGCCTGGCCATCATGTATTTCGCCATGTTCACGATGATATTCAGCTGGGGCGAATTCATCCAGAACATCAACTTCTTCTATATGGCGCTGGTGATGTGGGCCCCCATGGCCGTCGTGATGTTGCTAACGATGAAGTCCATGTACATGAACTCGAAGCTGAACGTGCTTTTGCACGTCGCCTTCGTCGCCATCTTCGTGCTCTCGCTAATCGGCATCCGGGCGCAGGGCCTCGTCGACGATCGTCAGTTCGTGCAGTCGATGATTCCGCACCACTCCGGCGCGCTGCTGATGTGCAAGGAGGCCTCGCTCAAGGACCCAGAACTGCGCGACCTCTGCTACGGGCCAGACGGCATCATCGCGTCGCAGACTCGGGAGATAAAGCAGATGAAGGCGATCCTCGAACGTCTTTAGAGATCGCGGGCTCTTGACCTTCCTATCGTGGGAAACCCTATCTGTTCGGGCGAGGCTTTGACTGAGGAGATTCCCATGCTTCGCTACCAAATCGACGACATGAGCTGCGGCCATTGCGTGCAGGCCATCACCGCGGCTGTAAAGAGCGTCGATCCGGCGGCCCAAGTCGCCATCGACCTCTCCCGCAAGTCGGTCGAGGTTACTACGACCGCCGCCGGCCGGGACGTAAGCGACGCCATCCGCGAGGCGGGCTACGCGCCTGCGGAAGCTACGGAAGCCGCGCTGGTCGCCAAAGCGTCCTGCTGCGGCGGGAAGCGTTAACCCTTGGGAGCTGATCCTCAATGATCCCTCGCCGTCATCTGCTCGTCGCAGGCGCCGCCGCTCTGGCGGCGCCGAGCGCCTGGGCGGCCGCGCCACCGCCCTTGACCGTCTACAAGACCGCGTCGTGCGGCTGCTGCGGCGGCTGGATCACCTCCATGGCGCGCGCCGGATACCGGCCGAAGGTGGTGGTGGTCGATGACGTCACGCCGCTGAACAAGCGCTACGGCGTACCCTTCGAACTCTCGTCGTGCCACGTGGCGACGATTGGTGGTTATGTCACCGTTGGCCACGTCCCGGCCGCCGACCTGGGCCGCCTCCTGAAGGAACGGCCGAAGGCGCTGGGGATCACCGTGCCAGGCATGCCCTTGGGCTCGCCCGGCATGGAGACGCCGGACGGCCGCAAAGAGCCCTACCAAACGCTCCTGCTGCTTACGGGCGGCAAAACGCAGGTGTTCGCCCGCCACGGCTGAGGCGGCATGCCGTCGCGAGCGCCCCAGCCCCCGCGTTCTATTGCTTGGTGATAGCCGTGATCTCGCCGGAGCCATCCTTCAGGGTCAGGTCGAAGGCGACCTTGTCGCCTGGCTTGACGCTCTGGACGAGGTCGGGAGCCGTCTTGAAGGCCATGGTCATCGCCGGCCAGCCGGCCTCCGGAATTGGGCCGTGGTCGACCGTGATGGCGCCGGCGCCAGCGTCGACGGACTTCACCGTCCCGGTTCCCTTGGCCGTCTTGGCGGCCTGCGAGCCGGCCATGTTCATCCCCGCCACATCTCCGCCAGCCGCTGGCGCGGCCGGCGCTTCGGCCATGGTCGCCTCGGACTTCTGACCGCACGCGGCCAAGGCAAGGGCGGCGCCCAGGACGCCGCCGGTTAGGACAATACGCTTCATGGTTGGTCTCCTTTGAGGATTGCAGCTGAGGACGCGGAACGTCGCCGTCGCAGCAGCAGGTAGCCTGCCGGCACGACAAACATCGAGAGCAGCGGCGCGGTCAGCATGCCGCCGATCATGGGGGCGGCGATGCGGCTCATCACCTCCGAGCCGGCGCCGTGGCCAATGAGGATCGGGAAGAGGCCCGCCAGGATCACCGCCACGGTCATCGCCTTCGGCCGGACCCGCAGAAGGGCCCCTTCGCGGATCGCGTCTTCCACCTGGGCCGGTGAGGGCGCCGGGCCGCGGTCACGTAGCGCCACCTTGAGATAGATGAGCATGACGACCCCGAACTCGGCGGCGACGCCGGCCAGGGCGATGAGGCCGACGCCTGTGGCGACCGATTGGTGATAGCCCAGGAGATATAGGGTCCAGATCGCCCCCGTGAGGGCAAAGGGCAGGGTGGCCATGATCAGCGCCGCCTCGTCCAGACGGCCAAAGGTCATGAATAGCAGCAGGAAGATGATCACCAGGGTCGCGGGGATGACGATCTTCAGCCGCTCAGTCGCCCGCTGCAGGTATTCGAACTGGCCGGAGTAGGCGACGGAGACGCCAGGCGCGAGCTTCACCTTGCCGGTGACCGCGGACTGCAGGTCGGCGACGACCGAGGCGAGGTCGCGGCCCCGGACGTCCACATAGACCCAGGTGGAGGGGCGGGCGTTCTCCGTCTTCAGCATCGGCGGGCCGTCGGCGATTTCGACCGCCGCCACGGTCCCGAGGGTGATCTGCTGGCCCGCCGGGGTCAGGATCGGCAATTGACGCAGGCCCTCCAGGCTGTCCCGGAGCTCGCGCGGATATCGGACGCTGATCGGGTATCGCGCCAAGCCTTCGACCGTCTGACCGATGGTTTGCCCTCCGACCGCGGTGGAGATCACCTCCTGGACGTCGGCGATGTTGAGGCCGTAGCGCGCCGCGGCCGCCCGATCGATGGTCACGTCGACATAGCGGCCTCCGGTCAGGCGCTCGGCCAGGGCCGAAGAGACGCCGGGCACGGTCTTGGCCACGGCCTCGATGTCGTGGGCGATACGGTCGATCTGCGCCAAATCCTGGCCCGAGACCTTCACGCCGATCGGGCTCTTGACGCCAGTGGCCAGCATGTCGATGCGGTTGCGGATCGGAGGCACCCAGACGTTGGCGAGTCCGGGAACCCTCACCGTTCGGTCCAGCTCCTCGACCAGCTTCTCGGGCGTCATACCCGGGCGCCATTGGCTGCGTGGCTTGAACTGGATGGTCGTCTCGAACATCTCGAGCGGGGCAGGGTCGGTGGCGGTTTCAGCCCGGCCTGCCTTGCCGAACACGGTCTGCACTTCCGGGACCGTCTTGATGAGCCGGTCGGTCTGTTGAAGCAGTTCCGCCGCCTTCTGAGCGGAGATCCCCGGCAGGGCCGAGGGCATGTAGAGGAGGTCGCCTTCGTCCAGCTGAGGCATGAACTCCCCGCCCAGCCGGCTGAGGGGCCAGGCCGTGGTCGCAAAGGCCATGAGCGCGATCAGCAGCGTCGTCTTCGGCCGCCGCATCACCCAGTCGAGCCCCGGCCGGTACGCGGCCATGAGCCAGCGGTTCAGGGGATTGGACGCTTCGGCCGGGATACGGCCGCGGATCAGCCAGCCCATCAGCACCGGGACGAGCGTCACCGAGAGGATCGCGGCCCCGGCCATGGCGTAAGTCTTCGTGAAGGCCAACGGTCCGAACAGCCGCCCCTCCTGGCCTTGCAGGCTGAAGACCGGGACGAACGAAAGGGTGATGATCAAGAGGCTGAAAAAGAGCGCCGGCCCGACCTCGGCCGCCGCCTCGGTGATCACGCGCCATCGCGTCTCGCCCTCCAGGGGCTCGCCGGGATGATCGGCCTCCCAGCGCTCGATCTGCTTGTGCGCGTTTTCGATCATCACCACGGCCGCGTCGACCATCGCGCCGATGGCGATGGCGATGCCGCCGAGCGACATGATGTTGGCGTTGACGCCCTGCACCCGCATGACGATGAGGGCGAAGAGGACGCCCAGGGGCAGGGTGAGAATGGCGACGAGCGCCGACCGCGCGTGCCAGAGGAACAGCACGCAGACCAGCGCCACTACGACGAACTCTTCGATCAACTTCTCGCGGAGATTGGCGATGGCGCGGTCGATGAGCTGCGAACGGTCATAGGTCGTGACGATCTCGACGCCGGGCGGAAGGCTGCTTTTGAGGTCGGCGAGCTTGTCCTTCACGGCGGCGATCGTCGCGCGGGCGTTCTTGCCCGAACGCAGCACGATCACGCCGCCGGCGACCTCGCCCTGACCGTTCAGCTCGGCGATCCCGCGGCGCATCTCAGGACCGATCTGGATCGTGGCGACATCGCCGAGGCGCACGGCGACGCCGCCGGCCGCCGTCTTGAGCGGGACGGCGCGAAAATCGTCCAGGGTTTTCAGGTAGCCGCCGGCCCGGACCATGTACTCCGCCTCGGCCAACTCCAGGACCGAGCCGCCGGTCTCCTGGTTGGCCCGCGTGATCGCCTCGACGGTCTCAGCTTGGGTGACGCCGTAGGCGGCCAGTCGCACCGGGTCGAGGACGACCTGGTACTGCTTGACCATGCCGCCGATCGAGGCGACCTCGGCCACCCCGGGCAGGGTCTTCAGCTCGTATCGCAGGAACCAGTCCTGCAGCGATCGGAGCTGGGCGAGGTCGTGGCGCCCGGACCGGTCCACGAGGGCATATTCGAAGATCCAGCCGACGCCGGTGGCGTCGGGCCCGAGAGCCGGGTTGGCGGACTCCGGCAACTGCCCTTGCACCTGGTTGAGGTATTCGAGGACGCGTGAGCGGGCCCAATACAGGTCGGTCCCGTCCTCGAACAGCACGTAGACGAAGCTGTCGCCGAAGAAGGAATAGCCGCGGACCGTCTTGGCGCCGGGCACCGAAAGCATGGTGGTGGTGAGCGGATAGGTGACCTGACTCTCCACGATCTGCGGCGCCTGTCCGGGGTAGGTGGTGCGGATGATCACCTGGACGTCGGAAAGGTCCGGCAGGGCGTCGACGGGCGTGGCGCGCAAGGCGAGGAGACCCGAGGCCAGCAGGACGGCCGCGCCCAGGAGCACGACGAGCCGAAAGCGGACAGAGAGGCGGATGAGGGCGGCGATCACCGGCGCGCTCCCGCCGGGGCGATCCGCCGGACCACAGGCCCGTCCGGTCGTTGCTCGAAGCCGAAGGCGACCTGGTCGCCCACCTTGACGCCGGCGGCGAGCCCAGGCGAATCTAGCTTGAAGGTCATGGTCATGGCCGGCCAGCCGATCGCCGGGACGGGCTCGTGGCTGAGAGTCACTTGGTCGCCCTTCAAAGTCTCAACGCGGCCACGGCTCTCGTGGAGCGCCGGCGCTGCGGTGGCGGACTGAGGCGTGTTCGCCGGGACGAGTGGCCGAGCCTGCAGCCCAGCGAGGCTCGCCTCGGAGTCGATCAGGAACTGGCCCGAGGCGACGATCCTTTGGCCCTCCTGCAAGCCGCCGAGAATCTCCGTAAGCCCGCCGTCCTCGCGCCCGGTCTTCACTTCGACGGGCTGAAAGCGCCCGCCGTCCAGAGCGAGCATGACTATCGCTCGTCGCCCGGTCCGGATCACCGCCTCGGCCGGTACGACCAGGACCGGCCTCGTCGGTCCGTCGAGATGGACGGTCCCATACATGCCCGGCCGCAACCGTCCACCGCGGTTTGGCAGCTCGACCCGAGCCTGCAGCGTTCGGCTTTCCGCCTGGGCCGAGGGCAGGACGGCGCTGACCCGTCCGGAGAAAGCCTCGCCCGGGAAGGCGGGCAGCTCGACGCGGGCGGAGGCGCCGGCGCTCACGAGGCTCGCTTGGACCTCGGGAACCGCAGCCATCATCCACACGGTGCTCAGGCCGGAGACCTGGGCCAAAGTCTGGCCCATGCTGACGGTCATGCCCGCGCGGACGTCGAGGGTTTGTATCGCGCCGCCTACAGGCGTGGTGACGGTGACGACCGAGCGCGGACGGCCTGAGTGGGCGACGGATTCGATCAGAGCCTCCGGCATGCCCAAGAGGCGCAGTCGCTGGCGGGCGGCCGCTTCAAGCTCCGTACTCCCTGACCTTCGAACCGCGAGATACTCGGCCTGAGCGCCGCCCCAGCTAGGGACCAGCAGGTCGGCGATCGGCGCGCCGACGGCGACGACATCGCCGGGCGCACGGCCGTAGACTCGCTGGACAAAGCCCGCCGCCCTGGCCTGGACGACCGCGACGTCGCGCCCGTTGGACTCCAGGACGCCCGGGGCCGTGAGGTCCTCGGCGAAGCCCGTCCGTCGCACCGTCGCATAGCGCACGCCGAGGCTTTGGAGCTGCGCCGGATCGATCCGCACGCCGGCCGTTCCGGGCGCCTCGTCGGCGTATCGGGGTACGAGCTGCATGTCCATGAAGGGCGATTTTCCGGGCTTGTCGAAGCGCTGCCCCGGAACCATCGGATCGTACCAGTAGAGGACCTTGCGCCCGGCCTCCTGGCCTGCGCTCGCGCCCGGCGCTGCCTGGCGCAGGTGCGCCAAGCCATAGCCGCCGAGGGCACCGATGAGCGTCAGGGCGGCGGCTCCGACCGCCAGCTGAGCACGGGTAAGATTGAGGGCGCTCATGGCTCGCCGGCTCCGTAGTTGAGATTGATGCGCACTGCGTCGCGGACCACGGCCGCCTCGCGGTCCAGGGCGTCGACGCGGGCTTCCGCCAAGCCCAAAAACGCCTGGAGCACGTCGGAGAGGCTGGCGCTTGCCGCAGCGTAACTGGCCGTTTCCAAATCCGCCTTGCGTCGGGCGAGGGGCACGAGCGTCGCCTGCGCGCGCATCACGCGGTCGTGGCGCATGGCATGGTCGGCGAGGTCGGCGTCAAGTTGGGCGCGCAGCTGTCGGCGCATCGCCTCCCGCTCAGCGGTCACGCGGCCGGCGCTCGCGGCCTTGGCGGCGATCGTCGGGTCCTGTCGCTTGCCGGGGAATATGGGCAGGCTGACCGTTGCGCCGAGGGACGCCATGTCGCCCCACATCGGGTCGCGGCGATGATAGGCGAGCTCCCAACTCCAATCCGGCCGCTTGTCCGCCCGCGCGGCCGCCAGATCGGCTGCGGCCTGACCGCCCATCGCGTCGTAGGCGAGCAGCGCCGGGTGATGGTCGAGGGCCGCGCGCAGCTCGGGGGCGTCTACGGTCTGCGGCGGCGGATCCCCCAGCGCCTCCGGTTCAGGCTCGCCGGTCCAGCGCGTCAGCTCGGCGCGGGCCTTGCCTGCGGCGGCCAACAGTTCGGCGCGGCGGTCGCCGAGCGCCGCCGTCAGTTCGTCCGCTTCCAAGGCCGCGGCCGGGCGGCTTGAGCCAGCCGCCAGCTGGGCTGGCGCGGCGTCGTGCAGCGGCTTGAGCGCCGCCGCGATCTCGGCCAAGGCCGCGAGCTTACGCTGGGCGTAATATAGGTCGATCCAGGCCACGGCGACGGCGAGGCGGACGTTGCGGGCCTCCACGGCCTGCCCCGACTCGGCTGCGCTGACATCGGCGGCTGCGCGCTCGCGCTCGGCGCGCCGCTTCGCGCCATTGGGGACATCCTGCATCACGCCGACCGTGGCCATGGTCATGCTTTCTGACCCGAACCGCCAGGCGGGCGGACCGGAGACGGGAAAGTTGTCGAGGCCAAACCGGAGCTTCGGATCCGGCAGGCGTCCCGCCGCGCCTGCGGTCGCGCGAGCAGCTGCGACCTCGGCCGCCCTAGCCTGAAGCGTGGGAGCCTCGCCGGCGCGTTGCAGCGCCGCCGAATAGGTGAGGGGGGCGGCCTGGGCGCCGCTCGATAGGAACGCGGCGCCCAGCATCAGCCAAAGAGGCCGCATGAGGAACTCCTCTTAAGAGAACAAGGGATGACGTGAAGCACCGACGGCTGGGCAAGCCGACCGCCGGCGCCCTCGCCCCCCGCGCGCCCAAGGGGATCAGGGCGCGCGAGAGCGATCACGGTCAGCCGGCGGAGCCGCTCTTGGGCGCCGGCGGGGCATGATCCCGCATCATCGTCATGCACTGCTCGCGCACGGCCCGGTCGCCCTTCATCATCGGACAGTCGCAGTCGCGCATAGGCGCGGCTTGGGCGGCGGGGGGCCGAGCGTTTGGCGCGAGGGTGTAGTTGCCGCCCTTGCCGTAGGGCTGGGCGGAGGCGGCGCTCGCGGCCGCAGCGAGGCCGAGGGCCAGCGCCGCTGCAGCCAGGGAAATACGATAGGTCATGGGGAACACTCCCGATTGGGATCGATCATCATGGCAGGACGGAGTCCGGCCGAGCTCTGGACGCAAGGCGCCGCCCGCAGGCGAGCAGCGCCCGGTTCAGGTGATCGGTCTGGGAGGTCGTTCGAGGCGTCCGGGGTCGTGGGGCGTCAACGACGCCATCCGCCCGGGCGCGGGCGCGAAGTGATCAGCCTTCAGGAGGCCGAGGGGCGGCGTGCTGGGGAGGGCCGCCGTCACGCCACACATGGCGATGCACGCGAGCAGGCAGCTCATCTCATCGTGCTTCGAGGGAGCCTTGTCCTTGGCGGGGTCGCAGCAGGGATCGACCTCGCCGGCGGCGTGATCCATCCCCGGCATGTCGGCCATCGCCATGCTCATCATCGCCTCGCCATGTCCCTGGCATGTCGCCTGGGCCGCCGTGGCGGACACCGGGCTGGCAAGGAGGCCGATCACGGCCAGAAGGGCGAGCAGGAAGCGCATCGCCCGTGAGCCTAGCGCCACAGCGACCGTTGTCACTTGGTTTCGCGTTGCTGTGTCCTGCGGGCGCGCCATGGGATTCACATCGCCGCCGGCGGCGCGAGCGTACCGAACCAGGCCACGAGGGCGACGACCCCGAGCGCGGCGGCGGTCTCCAGCGCGATACTGCGGCGCAGATCCGCAAGCGCCGCGACGTGCCGCGATGGTTCGTCCAAGGCCAGAGCCAGGGCGGGCGTTAGCCGGAAGCGGTTTGCGGCCGCCAGGCCGAGCATGCCCACGAACAGGAGGAGCTTGAGGCTCAAGAGCCGCCCATAAGGGGTGGTCCAGAGGCCGTCGATCCGATCCACCCCGACCAAGAACCAGCTGTTGGCGAGTCCGGTCGCCATCAGGACCGCCACCAGCAGCGTGCCCACGCCGGAAAATCCGTGCAGCGCCCGATGCAGGGCGACAACCCCTGGCGGCGTAGGGCTGCGGGCCGACAGGATCAGCGCGAAGGCCACGAGCGCGCCGATCCAAACGGCCCCAGCCCAGCTGTGAAGGATGTCGGAGACAAGGTGGATGACACCGCCTGGACCTTCCGTCGCCGCGCCATGACCCATCCAGGCGAAGGTCGAGGTCGCGATAGTGCCGAGCGCGGCCGCGACGATCCAGCTGGATCGCGCTGGCCTCAGCATCACGGCCAGGATCGCCGCCAGGAGAGCGGCTCCCGCCCTAAGGACGCCCGCCTTGCCGAGGTCCATGCTCGTCACCACGGCGCCGAGCGCGTCGGGTTTGAGTCCCTCCGCCATCGATCCGGCCAGTACGCTGGTCTGGGCGGCGATCCAGAGCAGCGTCGCGAGCGCCAGCAGCGCGCCTGCGCCCGCCAGGAGCCTGCGGGTCCATGGCGCCTCCGCGGCCGAGCCGGGACCCGTGGCGGGGAGGGCATAGATGAAGAAGAGCGATGATCCCATGAGGACCATCGCTCCCGCATATTGCATCAGCCTGAGGATGATGACCGCAGGCTCAAGCACGTCAGCCGACCTTGAAGGCCACTTCGCCGTTCATCTTGTGGCCGTCGGCCGAGGCCGCCGTCCAGACGATCTTGTAGGCGCCCTTCGCCAGGGCCGCCTGGGGCGTGCCGGTAATGCTCTTGCCGTCCTTGGAGACCGTCGTCTTCACCGGCACGGTCATGCCGCCATGTTCCGGCATGGTGAGCTCGAACTTGGAGAAGGCCGGCACAAGCTTTTCGTTGAAGGTCAGGGTGATGACCTTTGGCGCGGCCGCGACGGCGGCGTTGGCCGCCGGATTGGAACTCACCAGATGGGCGTGAGCCCAGGCCGGGCTGGCGGCGACGAGGGCGCTTGCTGCGGCAAGGGCCGCAAAGCCGAACAGGCGGTTCTTCATGTGAGTCTCCGAACGGGGTGTCTGTGAACGTCTACGCACCGCAGCGTCCTAAACCCTCAATCTAATCGGCTCCGCCTCAGTTGGTTGTCACCTCAAACCATCGGCGGAGCATTTCAATTGATCTCAATAGCATACCCCCCTATATTATTTGTGGGCACGGAGGATTCTGATGGGCCACACCGTTCAGGAGAAAAAAAAGCTTATCGCCCGCGTGCGGCGCATTCGCGGACAAGTGGAGGCGGTGGAGCGCGCCTTAGAGGCGGAGACCGGCTGCGCAGAGGTTCTTCAGCTGATCGCCTCCGTTCGCGGTGCCATGAACGGCCTTATGGCCGAGGTGATGGAAGATCACATCCGGATGCACGTCGTCGATCCGGCCAGCGACCCCGACCCTGAACGGGCCAGGGGGGCGGAAGAACTCATCGACGTCGTCCGCACCTACCTGAAATGACGAAAAACCGACCATGGCCAACCAATTGAATCGTGATCGCGCCACCCTGGCCGACCAGGCCGAAGCCCGAACGACCGCGCCGGCGGCGCTGAATGAGAATACGCACCCGCATCAAGGCCATGATCCCCATGGGCACGACCATGATGATCACGACGATGAGGACGGCCACGATCACGAGCATCCGTTCGAGTGGCAGGAGGCCTTGCGCATCGGCTTGGTGGCGGTCGCCGCGGCCCTCGTCTGGTTCCGCGTCTGGGAGCCCATCCCCACCGTGAGCGTGATCGGCGTCGTCGGCCTCCTGATCGGCGGCTGGCCGATCTTGAAGGAGGCGTTCGAGAACGTCCTGCAGCGGCGCATGACGATGGAACTGTCGATGACCATCGCCATCGTGGCGGCCGCCGCCATCGGTCAGTTCTTCACCGCCCTGGTGATCACCCTCTTCGTGTTGGTGGCCGAGGTCCTAGAGGGCCTGACGGTCGGGCGAGGGCGCAAGGCGATCCGCGATCTTCTGGAATTCCTGCCCAGCGAGGTTTCCGTCCGCCGAACCGGTTCCATTCGGACGATTTCCGCTGCCGAGCTGACCATTGGCGACGCCATCCTGGTGGCTCCGGGCGGCCGCATCCCGGTCGATGGCGCCGTCCTGTCCGGCAATTCTTTCGTCGATGAATCCCGCATCACCGGCGAATCGATGCCGGTGGAGAAGATCGAAGGCGCCGCAGTGTTCGCCGGGTCGATCAATCAGTCGGGCGCGCTTGAAGTGCGCGCCGAGCGGATCGGGCGCGACACCAGCTACGGCAAGATCATCGAGGCGGTGGAACGGGCCGAGCGCTCGCGCGCACCCGTCCAACGCCTGGCCGACCGCATGGCCGGATACCTGGTCTATTTCGCCCTCGGATCGGCGGTGCTGACCTATCTGATCACCCAGAACATCACCTCAACGATTTCCGTGATTATCGTCGCCGGCGCCTGCGGTATCGCAGCCGGCACCCCACTTGCGATCCTCGGCGGCATCGGCCGCTCCGCTCGTCTCGGCGCCATCATCAAAGGTGGCGTCCATCTCGAAACGCTCGGCAAGGTCGACACTGTGGTGCTCGACAAGACCGGCACGCTCACCTTCGGCCGGCCGGAAGTTCAAGCCGTCGTAGCCGCCGCCGACGTCAGCGCCGAGGACCTGCTCGACGCGGCTGCCGCGGCCGAGCTGCGCTCCGAGCACCCGCTGGGTAAGGCCATCATCGCCCATGCCAAGGCCCAAGGTCGCTCGGTCGCTGAGCCTGAGCACTTCGCCTACACGCCCGGGCGTGGCATCGCCGCCAAGGTGGCGGACTCCATGATCCTGGTCGGCAACCAGGCCTGGATGCGGGACAACGGCGTGGCGATCACAGCGCCGCTGAACCTTGGCGTCGAGGCGGCCTCGGAGGTCTATGTCGCCAGGGGCGGAGTGCTGCTCGGCGCGATTGCCGTGGCCGACACCGTGCGCCCCGAAGCCAAGCGCGCGGTCGAAAGCCTGACGGCTCTCGGGATCCGCACCATCCTGCTCACCGGCGACGCCCTTCCCGTTGCTCAGGCTGTGGGCCGCAGCCTCGGCATCAAGGAAATCGAAGCCGGCCTCCTGCCAGAAGACAAGCTCGCGCGAATCCAGGCGCTCATCCAGCAGAAGCGGACGGTCGCCATGGTCGGCGACGGCGTCAACGATGCACCCGCACTGGCCGAAGCCAGCGTGGGCATCGCTATGGGGTCTGGGACGGATGTCGCCCAGGAGAGCGCCGACGTCGTGCTGCTAGGCAATGATCTTGTCCGTCTCGTGGAGACCCTCAAGGTGGCCAGGCGCACGCGGCGCATCATCTGGCAGAACTTCGCCGGCACGCTCGCGATCGACGCGATCGGGATAGGCTTGGCGGCCGTGGGGGTGCTGAATCCCCTGATGGCGGCATTCATTCACGTCGCGTCCGAAATGGCCTTCATCCTCAACTCGGCCCGGCTGCTGCCGCGCAAGGTTGGGGCGGAAGAGGGAAAGGCCCCGTCAACGCCTCTTGGGGTTCAGCCGGCGGCGGTCCACCCATGAAGTCGGGCGATCCATGCATCAGCGTCTGCAGTTTTGATGGTCGATCAGGCTGGTGCATCGGCTGTGGTCGAACCGTTCCTGAAATCCGCGCCTGGCGGAAGATGCAACCTCGTGCTCGCCAGATGATGTCGAAGGATTTGAAGCGCCGTGTCGATCGTCTGAGCGAACAGGGGAAGGGCCACACCCTCAGCGGTTCCGCATCGCCTCCCCGAGGCTCGCTGTCATGACTCAACGGAGAGATTGGTGATGTTGAGCGTTCTTGCGGACAGAACCTACAGACATCTCTTCCTGGCGCAGGTGATCGCCCTGGTCGGCACCGGCCTGGCGACAGTGGCGCTGGGTCTGTTGTCTTACGACCTGGCCGGCGCGAACGCCGGCGTTGTGCTTGGCGGCGCGTTGGCGATCAAGATGATCGCCTACATTGGCGTCGGCCCCATCGTGAACGCCTTCGTCGATCGCCTTCCGCGACGAGCTTTCCTTGTGTCGATGGATCTGGTGCGCGCCGGCGTGGCCATCATGCTGCCCTTTGTCACCCAGATTTGGCAGGTCTACCTGCTGATTTTCCTCCTGCAATCGGCCTCTGCAGCGTTCACGCCGACCTTCCAGGCCGCCATACCGGATATCCTTCCAGAGGAGGAGCGCTACACGCGGGCGCTGTCGCTCTCGCGTCTGGCCTACGACATGGAAAGCCTAGTCAGCCCGATGCTGGCCGCCGCGCTGCTCACGGTCATCAGCTTCCATTGGCTTTTTGGCGGAACCGTCGTCGGCTTCCTGGCGTCCGCCGCCTTGGTGGTCTCTGTCATCGTCCCGCAGCCCAAGGCCGTGACGCGCGAAGGCGGAATCTACGCGCGCACCACGCGCGGCGTTCGCATCTACCTCAAGACACCAAGGCTGAGAGGGCTACTGGCGCTCAATCTCGCAGCCGCGGCCGCCGGCGCCATGGTGATCGTCAACACCGTCGTCTATGTGCGGACCCTGCTCGGCCGATCGGCCGACGACATGGCTTTTGCCTTGGCCGCCTTCGGCGGCGGTTCCATGGTCGCGGCCCTGCTGCTCCCACGCGTGCTCGAGCGCGTGGGCGACCGCACGGTTATGATCACCGCTTCCTGCCTGCTGACCGTAGCCCTGGTCGTCATGGCCTTGCTCACCGTTGCGCCTGGCGTGGACCAGTGGGTCTCACTGCTGATCCTGTGGGCGATCATGGGAGTAGGCTATTCAGCCGTCCTGACCCCGTCAGGACGGCTCTTGCGGCGTTCGGCGACGCCTGAGGACCGCAGCGCGCTCTTCGCCGCTCAGTTTGCTCTGTCGCACGCCTGCTGGCTGTTGACCTACACTGTGGCGGGCTCCCTCGGAGCCGCCTACGGCATGGCGCCAACCTTCGTAGCCCTCGCCGGCCTTAGCCTGGTCGGCGTGGTCGGCGCGCTCAAGGTCTGGCCCGCTGCCGACCCTGACGAACTTGCGCACGTGCATTCGGACCTGCCGCCCCAACATCCGCATCTGCGCGAGGGAGAGGGTAAGTCTGTCAGCGCCCGCACCGCGCACGTGCACCCTTTCGTCATCGATGATCTTCACCACCATTGGCCGAAGGCGGGCATGTAGTCACATGACCGTCGTTCGTCTTGCTTCGCCAAGCCGCACAACCTAGTAACGCGTGTCGGGAGTTCTAAAGTGCTAGCTCTGCGAGCCACGAAGCTGAGGACGTTCCTCGCCACGCTATGCGTGGCGTTGACGGCTGTGCTCGCCTCGCAATCCACCATGGCGACTATGGATCAGGTTCAGCACAGCCAGATGGCTGATCACCCGGCTGTAGAGATTCACTTCGACCACGACGACCATCAGGTCGATCACGACCAGCAGCAGGTCGGCGCCGCCGATGACGTATCTACGGACGGACCCTCGCACCACCATCACGGGGACGGCCCGCAGATGGCTCCGCTCCCTCGCGGAGACGCCACGACGGTGATTTCAGCGCAAGCCCTGTCGCTGCGTGGGCCAAACGATGCGCCGCCGTCGTCAGGCATGATCCTAGGGCTAGAACGCCCTCCAAGAGCCTCTCTCGAAGTCATCGCCTGACGTAGCGCGGCAATCAGGCCGCGCGCGCCTGATCACCCATGCTTCGAGAGACACATGCCATTCAGATTCCAGTGTCGCGCCAGCGCGCGACTGGGCCTGGCCATCGCGGCCACGCTCGCACTCAACCTCGCGAGCCTAACGGCGGCGAGGGCACAGACAGAGCCGCCAGCGCTTAGCCTCACGGAGGCGCTTGCCAAAGCGGCGGGGGCGGATCCGACGCTCGCGGGTTCGGACGCTCGCCTTGCAGCGGCGCAGGCCAACCTGCGTCAGGCCGGGGTGCGGCCCAACCCGACGCTAGGGGTGGAGCTGGAGAATTTCGCCGGCACCGGCGCCTATTCCCTCCTCGACCGAACGGAAGCCACGGTCAGCTATCAGCAGACCGTTGAACGGGGCGGCAAGCGCGAGGCCCGCACGGGGCGGGCGCGTGCCGAGATCGATGTCGCCCGCCTGCGGCGCGAGGTGCGCACGCTCGATCTGCTCCGGGATGTCCAGGTCGCCTACGCCGAAGCGACCGCGGCCGAGGCCGAGCTGCTGATCGCGGAAGCTCGCCTCATCGCCGCCCACCAATCCCAAGCCGATATCGAGCGGCGGGTGAAAGCTGCGCGCGACCCGCTCTTCGCCGGTTCCAGGGCCGATATGATGACGGCTCAAGCACAGATCGCGCGGGACCAGGCACGGGACCGCGCCCGCAACGCCCGCGCCGCGCTCGCCCGGTTCTGGGGCGGTGGCCCAGAATTCCGCTTAGCGCTCGAGCCGTTCTTCGAAGCCAAGGGCCCCGTCGTCCCCGCCAGCCTGACGACCGCGGACCTCGCGCTCCTCGAGGCCGAACGCGACGTCACCGTCGCCAATATCCGTATGGAGCAGGCGCGCGCTGTCGTTGATCCGACTGTCCGGGCCGGCGTCCGCTACCTTGGCGATGGAAACAACGTCGCGTTCGTTGTCGGCGGCACGATCCCGCTGCGGCGCTACGACACCAATCGGTCAGGGATAGAACGCGCCCAGGCCGAGCGGAATGCCGCTGAGGCGGACATCGCGGTCGCACGCCTCGCCAGAGAACGTGAGATCGCTCAGCTGACCGCGAGGATTTCATCGGCAGCGACCGAGGCCGAGCGGATCCGCGCCGAAGTGATCCCCCCAGCGATCAAGTCCGTCGAGCAGGTGCGGGAAGGCTTCAATCGCGGAGGCTTCAGCTACCTCGACGTCACCGAGGCCGAGCGCGCACTCGCCGACGCGCGGGCCCGCCGCGTCAGCGTCCTACGCCAATACCACCTTGATCAGGCCGCCCTTGATCGGCTGACCGGCCGCCAGGCTGGCCTCACTCAAACCCAATCCGCGGAGACCCGCCAATGACGCCCGTCCGAACCTGGCGCATTGCGCCCTTCGTTCTCATCCTCGCCGCCAGCCTGATCGCCGGCTGCGGCGATCGCTCCAAGACCTCCACCGAAGCCGGCGCCGAAGCTGGTCCGGCCGAATACGAACGTGGACCACACAATGGTCGCCTGCTGCGCGACGGCGACTTCAGCCTTGAAGTGACCATCTACGAGGAAGGCCCTGAGCCGCTGTTCCGGCTCTATCCTTATATGAAGGATAAGCCGCTGGATCCGCGCCAGGTCCAGGTTTCGATCGCGCTCACCCGTCTTGGACCGAAGATCGACCGCTTCACGTTCACACCCGAAGCCGACTATCTCGCCAGCCCCGGCGTAGTCTCCGAACCGCACTCCTTCGACGTCAGCGTCACCGCCACGCGAGGCGGTGCGCGCTCGGCGTGGACCTACCAATCCTATGAGGGCCGCACAGTCATCAAGGCAGACGCCGCCAAGGCTGGCGGGGTCAAGACCGAGCGAGCGGGCGCAGCCGTGCTTGGCGAAACCCTGCCTCTGAGCGGGCGGGTGGAACTCACGCCGGAAGGACAGAGCGAGGTCTATGCCCGTTATCCCGGGCGGGTCATGACCCTCAACGCTGCGCTCGGCCAGCGGGTGGCGCGCGGTCAGGTTCTGGCGCGCGTCGAGTCCAGCGAGAGCCTTCAGACCTATTCGATCACAGCGCCAATATCCGGGGTCATCCTGACCAAGACGGTCAATGTCGGCGCCATCGCCGGCACCAGTCCAATACTCACCATTGGTGACCCTAGCCGTCTACACGCAGAGTTCTTCCTCTATCCGAAAGACGCCGAGCGCGTGCGTGTCGGGCAGAAGGTCGAAGTTGCGAGCCAAGCGGGCGACCATCGCGCCATCGGCGTGATCGACGCGATCCTGCCGGGGGCTGACCCCGCAAGCCAAACTCTCGTCGCGCTTGTGAGATTGCCCTTTCAGGATGGCGTGTGGCGACCGGGCCTGGGCATCCAGGGGGTTGTTCAGGTCGGGCAGGGGAGTGTGCCGCTCGCGGTACGCACCAAGGCGCTGCAGCCCTTCCGGGACTTCACGGTCGTCTACGCCAAGGTCGGCGACACCTACGAGGTCCGGATGCTCACCCTGGGGCGCCGCACCGACGAGTGGACCGAGGTGCTCGGCGGACTTGAACCCGGGACCGAGTACGTCAGCGACGGCGCCTTCCTCATTCGCGCGGACATCGAAAAGTCCGGCGCGAGCCATGACCATTAGAGAGCGCGCAGACCATGCTTGAACGCATCATCGCCCAGTCGATCCGCTTCCGATGGCTCGTCATGGCCATTGTCCTGGTCTCGGCCGCGGTCGGCGTCTGGAGTTTCCAGCGCCTGCCGGTCGACGCCACGCCAGACATCACCAACGTCCAGATTCAGATCAACACCGAAGCGCCCGGGTACTCGCCGCTCGAGGCCGAACAGCGCATCACCTTCCCCGTCGAGACGGCCGTGGCCGGCGTACCGGGCCTTCAGTACACCCGCTCGGTCTCGCGCTACGGCCTCTCCCAAGTCACCGTCATATTCGACGACGGCACAGACATCTTCTTCGCCCGTCAGCTGGTGAACGAGCGTTTGCAGAACGCGCTCAGCCAGCTTCCGGCTGGGATCACGCCCGAGCTTGGCCCGATCGCCACCGGCCTGGGCGAGATCTTCATGTACACGGTCGAGGCCAAGCCCGGCGCTCGGCGGCCCGACGGTCAGCCCTATACGACCGAAGATATGCGCACCCTGCAGGACTGGGTGATCCGGCCTCAGCTGCGCAACACCAAGGGCGTGACCGAGGTCAACACGATTGGCGGGTATGAGCGGCAGTACCACGTCACCCCGCGCCCCGAGAGCCTCGCGGCCTATGGGATCACCATGTCCGAGGTGGTCGAAGCCCTTGAGCGCAACAACGCCAACGTGGGGGCAGGTTATGTCGAGCGGTCCGGCGAGCAGTACCTGATCCGCGTCCCCGGCCAGGCTTCCACACGCGAAGATCTATCCGAGATCGTCATCGCTACCCGGGGCGGCGTCCCGATCCGCGTCGCGGAAGTGGCCGACGTGGGCATGGGCCAGGAACTACGGACCGGCGCGGCGACTGAGAACGGTCACGAGACGGTGCTCGCTACAGTGCTGATGCTAGCGGGCGAGAACAGCCGCGTGGTGGCCCAGGCCGCCGCGGCCAGCCTGAAGGAAGCCGCCAAGGCTCTGCCGGACGGGGTCACGGCATCACCGGTCTATGACCGCACCAATCTTGTCGATCGGGCGATCAAGACGGTCGAGAAGAACCTGCTCGAAGGGGCGCTGCTGGTTATCCTGGTGCTGTTCCTGCTGCTCGGGAACATCCGCGCGGCTCTGATCACCGCGGCGATCATCCCCTTCACCATGCTGCTGACCATCACCGGCATGGTGAGGTTCGGCGTGTCCGGCAACTTGATGAGCCTGGGCGCGCTGGACTTCGGCCTGATCGTCGATGGCGCCGTGATCATCGTCGAAAACTGCCTTCGCCGGTTCGGCGAGGCCCAGCACCGCTTGGGTCGGCTTCTGACCCGTGACGAACGCTTTTCCCTGGCGGCCTCGGCCTCAAGCGAGGTGATCCGCCCCTCGCTGTTCGGGGTGATGATCATCACACTCGTCTATGTCCCGATCTTCGCGCTGACCGGCGTCGAGGGGAAGATGTTCCATCCGATGGCGATCACCGTGGTGATCGCGCTCACCGCCGCGCTGGTCCTGTCGCTGACCTTCGTGCCGGCCGCGGTCGCCATGTTCGTCACCGGCAAGATCCAGGAGCAAGAGAGCTTCCTGATGCGCTGGGCGCGGATCGGCTACCAGCCGGCCCTCGACTTCGCCATGCGAGCCCGAACCCTGATGGTGGTTGTCGCCGTCGCCCTTGTGGCGATCGCCGGCTTCGGCGCCTCGCGCATGGGGTCGGAATTCGTGCCCAACCTCGATGAGGGCGACATCGCCATGCACGCCCTGCGCATACCAGGCACCAGCCTCAGCCAGGCAATCTCCATGCAGACGGCGCTGGAGGCCCGCCTCTCCAAATTCCCGGAGGTCGAGCGTGTGGTGGCGAAGATCGGCACCGCAGAGGTGGCCACCGACCCGGTGCCCCCTTCGGTCGCTGACACCTTCATCATGCTCAAGGACCGCAAGGACTGGCCTGATCCGCGCAAACCGCGGGGCAAGCTCGTCGAAGAGATGGAAGCTGCGGTCAGCGAAGTCCCCGGGAGCAAGTACGAATTCACCCAGCCGATCCAGATGCGGTTCAACGAGTTGTTGTCCGGGGTGCGCGCCGACGTCGCAATCAAGATCTTCGGCGACGATCTGGACGAGCTCCTCAAGCTCGGGGCCGAGATCGAGGGGATTGTCGGCGGTGTCGAAGGCGCCGCTGATCCGCAGACCGAGCAGATCACCGGTCTGCCAGTCCTGCAGATCACCCCCGACCGTGCGGCCCTGGCCCGGCTCGGCCTGAGCATCGACGATGTCCAGCAGGTCATCGCCACTTCGATGGGCGGGACCACGGCGGGACAGATCTTCGAAGGCGACCGCCGCTTCGACGTGGTGGTGCGGCTGCCCGAGGGTATTCGGTCGAACACCGACGCCATCGGCCGGCTGCAGGTGCCGCTGCCGGCGGGCGAAGGCCAGCCGCGCCAGTTCGTGCCCCTGAGTGAGGTGGCTTCAATCGAGCTGACCAAGGGGCCAAACCAGATCAGCCGCGAGAACGGCAAGCGCCGCATCGTGGTGACCGCCAATGTCCGCGATCGCGACCTAGGCTCGTTCATCGCCGAGGTGCAGCAGAAGGTGGGTGCGCAGGTGAATGTCCCGGCTGGCTATTGGGTGACTTACGGCGGAACCTTCGAGCAGCTGATCTCTGCGGCCAAACGCCTCCAACTGGTCGTACCGGCCGTGCTCCTGCTGATCTTCGGCCTGCTGTTCGCCCTGTTCCGCTCCTGGAGGGACAGCGCTGTGGTCTTCTCCGGCGTGCCCCTGGCGCTTACGGGCGGGGTGGCGGCGCTGATGATGCGCGGCCTACCGCTCTCGATCTCGGCCGGGGTGGGCTTCATCGCGCTTTCCGGCGTAGCCGTGCTGAATGGTGTCGTCATGGTGACCTTCATCCGCAGTCTGATTGCGGAAGGTGCCCCCCTCGACCGCGCGATCCGCGAGGGCGCGCTGACGAGGCTTCGTCCAGTGCTGATGACCGCACTGGTGGCTAGCCTCGGCTTTGTTCCCATGGCGCTCAATGTCGGTGCGGGCGCCGAGGTCCAGCGTCCGCTGGCGACGGTCGTGATCGGCGGGATCATCTCCTCGACGATCCTGACCCTGCTGGTGCTGCCGGCGCTCTACAGCCTGGTGCACACCCATTTGGGTCGCAAGCGCGCGACCCCCGAGGCCGTGGCATGACCCCGGGCGCCGGTGTCCGGGGGCCGACCGCCCCGCGAACCTTAACCAGCGCCAGGATCGTCCTGGCGCTGGGCGAGGCCGTAGCCTTCATCGCCGGCGCGGTGTGCGCAGGACGACCCTCCACGCGCCCTTCGAGCGACCGTCGCCGCTCTGAATCCCGCAGTTCTCGGCGGCCGCAATGATTTCAATCTTCGAAGGATCCTCCATGCCGCCAACACCTTTGCCAACCTGGTCGAAGCGCTTGTGGCTTGGCCTTGGTCTGCTGCTGCTGAGCGGTCTGGTCTCCCAGGCCTTCGCCCACGGCGTCGCCGAAGGCGACAAGGGCTACATCCAGGAGAGCTCCGGGGTCCTGTTCCTGCCGTTCGTCTACCTTGGCGCCAAGCACATGATCACCGGCTACGACCACCTGCTGTTCCTGTTCGGGGTGATCTTCTTCCTCTACCGGCTCAAGGACGTCAGCCTCTACGTGACCATGTTCGCGGTCGGTCACTCGGTCACCCTGCTGCTGGGTGTGCTGATGGGCGTCAATGTCAGCGCCTACCTGATCGACGCCATCATTGGCCTCTCGGTCGTCTACAAGGCGCTCGACAACCTCGGCGCCTTCCAGCGCTGGTTCGGGGTGCAGCCCAACACAAAGGCCGCCACGCTGATCTTCGGGCTGTTCCACGGCTTTGGCCTAGCCACCAAGCTGCAGGACTTCCAGCTCTCCCCCGACGGCCTTTTCGTCAACCTGGTCGCCTTCAACATTGGTGTTGAGCTCGGCCAGATCCTGGCGCTCAGCGCGATCCTGATCGCCATGGGCTTCTGGCGGCGCACGTCCGGGTTCTGGACCCACGCCTACACCGGCAACGTCATCCTCATGACCGCCGGCTTCGTCCTCACCGGCTACCAACTCGTCGGCTACTTCGTCGCCTGACCGGAGACCAGACCCCATGTACAACACTCAAAAGCCCGACCTCGCCGATCTTCCCACCAGCAGCAGGCTCCTGCGCTCCACCGCCATTGCCGTGGGCGTCGCCGCGACCCTGCTGGTCACGGTAGTGCTTCCCGCCGAATACGCCGTGGACCCCACCGGAATTGGCCGTCTGCTCGGCCTGACCGAGATGGGGACCGTCAAGATGGCCATCGCCCGGGAGGCTGACCAGGAGGCTGCAGCCGGGGCGACGCCGGCGGCTTCTGCGCCAGTGATGACGGCCCAAGTGTCGCCCTCGCCAGCCGCCGCGGCGGTCCCGGCGCCAGTTCAAGCCATCGCGCCCGCCCAGCAGGCCCCTACCGCCAAGGCCGAAGAGATGACCCTGACCCTGGCCCCCGGGCAAGGCGTTGAGATCAAGGCCAAGATGCGCAAGGGCGCTTCAGTGACCTATGTCTGGGTCACCGATGGTCCGAAGCTGAACTTCGATACCCACGGCGACGGGACCGGTATCTCGTACCATGGCTACAGCAAAGGCTCGGAAAGCCGCTCAGAGGGGGTTCTCACGGCCGCCTTCGATGGTTCGCACGGTTGGTTCTGGCGGAACCGCGCCGGCAAGCCGGTCACCGTGACTCTCAAAGTGACCGGCGACTTCGACAGCCTGAAACGGCTGGTGTGAACGGCCCATCGCAAACCAACCGCAGCGCGTGGGCGCTCTTACGGAAACCCTCTTGCTCTGGATCGCTGCCAATTCGGCGCACCCGACCTTTCCGGGCCGCTATTCAGCCTTGACCCGTTCCCAGTAAGGAAGGTCTCATGGCTACTATTTCCGATAATGCTTATTATACGCAAATTATAACGGGCTGTTTTATCAGCACTTTCTACTGATGCGACGTGTCAGGCGCGGAGTGGATGTAGCGCCATGCAGTATGTCGCGGCATGCCCCTATCTTGGTTCTCCCCCACCAATCGATCGGGCGTGCCAGCCGCGAATATTTTGGTAGGCCCTTACCGACCAGTGCCTGGTGCGGCGATTACCTGTGAGAGCGGCGAAAACTATCCTAGCCGTCAGGAATCGAGATACGCGCTATGCGCGCATGTTTGACCACGACGTCCGCGAGTGGCTGAAAAGAAGTTGGGGATCTGATTTTGACCGCGCCACTCAGAAAGCAAAAGCCGGATGGCACTACCTATACCCGGCTTCCTGGGACAGAGACCCTCATCACCATTCTGGCGCAACTCGGTCGCGACGAGATTTTGGCGCGATGCGCGATCCGCCAACGGGCTGATCCGCAGTACGTCTCAAGCGAATGCCTACTGCATCTAGTCCGCGCCAGCCGCGCCGACAATTCAAGCGCATGGTTCGAGCGGCTCTACAAGATTCTCTACGAGCGGGTGCTCAGGGCCCTTCCGCGCGCTGATGCGGCCGATGGCGAAACCAGCTCGCTAACCCGGGAGCTCATTAGAGACCAGGCTTCGGAACGGTTTGTAAAAATGCTCGCGGCCGACCGGCAAGACTACGAAGAACGTCTCGATTTCTTCGAGGTTCGGTTCGACATGGCGCTGAAGCGGCTTCGCCTAGACGCCCAGAAACAGGCCTGGCGCGACGAAAATCGGAACCGGCCGATCGAGTACGACGATGCCAGCGGCGAGCTGAGCCCGGAGATCGAAAAGGCCGCCGGCAGCGTCAATCCCTTCGATGGCATGGAATTTCGAGACGAGGCTTTCCGGTTGCGGCTGGACGCGGCGATTGAGGCCCTGCCACCAGAACAAAGCAGGACCATCCACATGCTGATGCTCGACTACCCAATCCACTCCGAGGACCCGGCCGTCCATACGATCTGCAAGGAGCTGGGGCGGTCGCCAAAGTCGATCTGGAACTACCGGGATCGCGCTATGAAGGCGCTCAAGAAGACGCTGGGCGAGGGAGAAGATCAGTGACCGGCCAGAGCGCTCCCCAACTCGAAGACATCCTCGACGCCTTCGCCATGGAAGATACCCATGCCAAGGCCACGCTCGACCGCTACCTGGCCGCCTATCCTCAATTCGCCGGCGATCTGATCGATTTATCGCGCGAGCTGATGCGAGCTGACGTGCCTGCCGACGTCGACCTTGAGCCGGGCGATGCTGCAAAGATCGACGCAGCCTGGGTTCGGCACGCTGCGGCGCTTCCTCGGAAGGCGACCGATCCATTCGCGGCGCTTTCACCGACCAGAAGTCGGGAAGTCGCCGCCGAGCTGGGCGTGCCGCGTCAGGTCGTCACCGCCTTCCGCGAACGCCGGGTAAAACCGGACTCCGTGCCCGGCGGTTTTCTTCGACGTCTCGCCGGCGCCCTCATGGCCGCCGTCGACGAACTAATCGACTGGATGACGCCGCCGCCGGTTAGCGGCCTTGCGCGAAGCTACAGGTCTGACGGTCAGCCGGGGCCAGGGGAGCAGGTGACGTTCGAGCGCATCCTGATCGATGCCGGCGTCGCCGAGAGCGACAGGATTCGGCTTCTGGCGGACGAGACCTGACATGGATGCCGCCGAACTTGGGCGTCGCCGCGCCGCCGACCTCCACGAACAGGCGGTATCGATTGGGAAGGACCCGAGGGAGCCCTATGCCTTCGTCGTCGCGGAGGCCAAGCGCCGCGGGCTCGACGTTGAGAAGACCAACCCGGGCGCCTCGTTGCTGGATGGTGGGCGGGCGACCTATGTGCCGGCCGACGGGCTGATCCTGCACGAGAACAGCGGCACCAACTTCGAGCAGGCGTTCCTCGTCGCCCACGAGCTAGGTCACGTCGAGCTTGGCGATGGCGATGGACCGGTCACCGTGACGGACGTCGACCCTGTCCGGCCCTCCGAACCGTCGCCGGTCGGGTTCGACCGTGTGGTGGACTACGGCCGTCTTCAGCGCCGCGAGGTCCAGATGGACCTTTTCGCGCGAGAATTCTTACTGCCACGCCCGCTTATGAGACGGCTTCACGTTGATGAGGGGCTGACGGCGTCGCAGATCGCCGCAAGGATGGGCGCGCCGCTCGCCGTGGTGTCGCAGCAGCTGCTAGACGCCCTTCTGCTACCCGTCGAAGCGGTCGAGGTTGAAAAACCGCACATCGAGCGCCCGTTGAACGAGCTGCAGGCGAAAGCGGCGGCCCATCGAGGCAAGGCGTATTTGCTCGAAGCGGGTCCGGGAACCGGCAAAACACAGACCCTGACGGGCCGGATCGAAGGCCTTCTGTCAGACGGTGTCGATCCCAGGCGCATCCTTGTTCTGACGTTTTCCAACAAGGCCGCCGGCGAGATGGCGGAGCGCATCGCGCGAAAAAACCCGACGGCGGCCGCTGCGATGTGGATCGGGACTTTTCATGCCTTCGGCCTCGACATTGTGCGCCGGTTCGCGCCCCAGCTTGGGGTGCCCAAAGACCCGCGCATGATGGACCGCACGGAGGCGGTCGAGCTTCTGGAACAAGAGTTTCCGAGGCTGCGCCTCAGGCACTACCAGGACCTCTACGACCCCACCCGCAACATCGCCGATATCCTGTCGGCCATCTCGCGCGCCAAGGATGAGGTCGTCGACGCCGCGGCCTACGCGGCCTTCGCGGCCGTTATGCTGGCGAAGGCGACAACCGCCGACCAGATCGTCGCCGCCGAGAAGGCAGCCGAGGTGGCAAGGGTCTACGACGCCTACGAACGGCTGAAGCGAGGAGCCAACTGCATCGACTTCGGTGACTTGGTCTCGATGCCCGTCCGACTGCTTGAGAGCGACCCTGCGGTCCAGGCGAGCGTGCACGGGGCTTATGACCATGTGCTCGTTGACGAATATCAGGACGTGAACCGCAGTAGCGTGCGGCTGATTGAGGCGATCTGTCCCGACGGCAAAAACCTCTGGGTGGTCGGCGACGCCAAGCAATCCATCTACCGATTTCGCGGCGCATCTTCCTTCAACACCGCCCGTTTCGGCATGGAGGATTTCAAAGGCGGCGAACGCGGCCGGCTGAAGCGCAATTACAGATCCTCGAAGGAGGTCGTGGACGTCTTCTCGGCCTTCGCCACTGAGATGAAGGTCTCGAACGGCGATGCGAGGCTTGATGCGGAACGCGGCTCTCTTGGCCACCCCGTCGAGCTGCACGCGGTGCCGCAGGCCGACAACCAGGTCGTGGCGATTGCAGATGCGATCGAGGCCATGCGGACTGCGGGCCATAAGTTTCGTGATCAAGCGGTGCTCTGCACCGGCAACGAGCGGCTTTCGTCCATCGGCCGGGATCTGGAGCGTCTCGGCATCCCTGTCCTTTTCCTGGGCAACCTGTTCGAGCGGCCGGAAGTGAAGGATCTGCTCTCGATCCTGTCTCTCCTTGTCGACGCCCGGGCCATGGGGATCGTCCGCGTCGGCGCCTTGCCGCAGTTCGCACTGTCGCTTGGCGATGTCGCCACGGTGATCCAGTCCTTGCGAGACGCGGAAGCCGGCGACGATCCAGCTGGCTGGTCGACAATTGATCCGACCAACCTAAGCGAACCTGGGCGGGGCGCCTGGACCACCCTGCAATCGGTTCTCGCCGGGTTTGACGAGACCTCCGCCCCGTGGGACGTCCTGGCCGCCGTTCTCCTAGACCGAACCCGGATCGCGGCCGACATCGCCACGGCGACGTCGGTGTCGGGGCGGTCACGCGGGATCGCCATCTGGCAATTCATGAATTTCCTGCGGGTCCAGCCGGCCGGCCGGGGCCTCCCAGTGCGGCGGCTTCTCGACCGGGTGCGCCGACTGGTGCGGATCGGCGACGATCGCGATCTCCGCCAGCTGCCCGCAGCAGCCCAGAGCCTCGATGCGGTGCGGTTGATGACTGTTCACGGCGCGAAAGGCCTGGAGTTTCCGGTCGTCCACCTGCCGGGCCTCAACCAGGACACGCTGCCTGGCAACACGCAGACGCCAGCCTGCCTACCCCCCGACGGGATGATCGCAGGCGCCGTGGGCGACGCCCTGACAGTCTTCCGTGACGGTGATGTCGAAGAACGCGAATGCCTATTCTACGTCGCCGCGTCGCGAGCCAAAGACCGGCTCTTCCTCTACGCGGTGACGCATAAGTCCAACAACACGACCCGCGCGCTGTCGCCTTTCCTGGGCCGCCTGGGCCCCGAGCTGAGGCGCCGGGACATCACGCCCGCTAGGGCGTTGCCGGCGAAACCTGAAGACCTGGCCATCGAACTTCGGATAAAGGGTCAACTGCAGTTCACCGGGTCCCAACTCGCGCTCTACGACCCATGCCCTCGGCGCTTCTTCTACACCCACGTCCTTCAGATCGGAGGAAAGCGGACCGAGACGGTCTACATGCTGATGCACGAGGCGGTGCGTTCGCTCACCCAAGCTGTTGTCGCCGGCAAGATCGATATCTCCGCCGACGCGAATCTGGAGCGCCACGTCGCCCGCGCCTGCCTCGACCATGGGTTAGAGGAGTGCGGCGTTCTGCCGGAGCTTCGGGCGGCGGCGGTCGAGATGATCAAGTTCTTCCGATCGAGCCGCGCCAACGGCCAGCCCGTCACGCCCACGGCCATCCGCCTGGTCCTGGACGGGGACGAGATCGTGTTCCGAGCCGAGGACGTCCTGATCACGGCCGATGGATCCCATGTTTTCCGGCGCGTGAGCACCGGACGCATGCGCTCGAAGGCGGACAACGACGTGGCCGCGGCCGCGCTGCTCATGGCGGCCCAACAACATGGGCCGCAGACCCGGGTGGAGCTCGTCCACCTATCCGACACCGAGGTCACGCCGCTAGCCATGACCCCGAAGGTCCTGGGCAACCGGCGCCAAACCTTGTCCGACTATCTGTCGGCGATCCGCGCCGGTGCGTTCAAGGCCGCCCCTTCCGAGCGCACCTGCCCGGGCTGCCCTGCCTTTTTCATCTGCGGTCCGGTGTCACCGGGCGTCCTCGAAATTTAGATCTGGGGCGCTTACCGGTCGCCCTCCTTCGCGTCGATTGACCCTGTGAAGCCCCAAGAGGCTGGTCACAACCGAAGGAACTACAAACGATGGATACCCCCCACAACGGCGCCGAGCCGCCCGATCGCGAAACCCTGGTCGAGCACGCGCTCGAGCACCTGAAGAACGCCGAGCACGACCTGGAACAGGCGGAAGCGGCTGAACACCGCCCCGAAGCCGAGGTCCGCGAAGCCACGCAGGAGATCGAAGAGGCGCTCAAGCACCGCAACACCGAGATCGTCGTCAACTCGCGCCCCCGCGAGATCGAAGGCGACGAAGTCAGCTTCGAGCAGATCGTCCAGCTGGCCTTCCCGGGCGGCGCCGCCGACCAGAACACCGTCTACTCAATGACCTATCGCAAGGCGGCGTCGCACCCCCACGCCGGTGAGCTGGGCCCGGGCGGCAAGGTCGAAGTCAAGAAGGGGACGATCTTCAATGTCACCCGCACCGTTCGCTCGTAGCGCCGACCTGAAGCTCCTCCGTGAGGAGGGCTACCTCGTGCAGATCAAGGGCAATTTCTTGGTCCTGCGCGAGGTGCCCTACCTCAACGCGAAGAAGGAGTTGAAACGCGGCGCCCTCGTTTCCACCCTGAACATGGCGGGGGACGTGACCCAGGTTCCCGACACCCATGTGATGCACTGGATCGGGGAATACCCCTGCAACGTCGACGGCAGTCCGATCGAGGCGCTCCGCCACCAGGACAATCCGACCGACCTGGGCCAGAGTCTGATCGCTCGCCACGGCTTCTCCAACAAGCCGGAAGGAGGCTATCGCGACTATCACCATAAGATGACGACCTACGTCGCCGTGATCTCGGGCCCGGCCACCACGCGTTGCGCCGGCGCTTCGGCGCGGGGCAACGCCATCCCTGAGGAGGAAGAAAACTCCGTCTTCCACTACATCGAGACCGCGTCTGGCCGCGCGGGCATCGGCGCCCTGACCGAGCGCCTGGCGGACGATACCGTCGCCGTTATCGGCCTAGGCGGCACCGGCGGCTACGTCTTCGATCAGGTCGCCAAGACCCCGGCGAAGGAAATCCGCCTGTTCGATAAAGACGACTTCCTGTCCCACAATGCCTTTCGGGGTCCGGGCGCCCCCTCGTTGGACGAACTACGGGAAGTGCCTCTGAAGGTCGACTACTGGGCAGGGATTTACTCGCGTATGCGCAAGGGGATCGTCCCGCACCCTGTCGCCCTCGACGCTTCCAACGTCCACCTGTTGGACGGGGTGACTTTCGCCTTCATCTGCATCGATGATGGACCGGCCAAAAAGGCGGTCATCGCCAAGCTCGAAGATATCGGCGCGTCCTTCGTCGACGTCGGCATGGGCCTGCAGCTCGATGACAGCTCGCTGGGCGGCATTCTGCGGGTGACTACCAGCACCCCGGAAAAGCGTGAGCATGTCCACGGCGGCCGGGTCGACTTCAGCGATGACCGAGGCGAGGACCTCTACGCGACCAATATCCAGGTCGCCGACCTCAACGCGCTGAACGCGATCATGGCCGTCATCAGGTGGAAGAAGCTGCGCGGGTTTTACCGGGATCTGGAGCGTGAACACCACAGCACCTACACGACGGACGGCAACATGCTGCTCAACGGAGATCAATGATGCTGAAGCAGCTGCACCTTGAGCACCAGTTCGTCCGGCATCTGCCGGACGAACTTTGCCCCGGCATCCTCTATATCTCCGTCGAATATGGCACCGCGTCGCACCTCTGCTGCTGTGGCTGCGGCGAGGAAGTCGTCACGCCGTTTGCGCCGGCCCAATGGCGGATGACGTTCGATGGCGAAGCTGTCTCGCTCCACCCTTCGATCGGCAACTGGCTGTTGAAGTGCCGCTCACACTACGTGATCAAAAATGGTCGAGTGCTCGAGGCCGAACCCTGGTCGGAGGCACAAGTCGCCGCGGGGCTGGCCAACGACCGGGCGGCACGCGGCAGGATGTACAAACACGCCTCCCCGGCGCCCCAGCCCGCGGCGCAAGTGATCGAGGCGCTTCCGGTCAGCCCGTGGTCGTTCAGACGGATCTGGAGCTGGCTCAGCGGTCAGTAAAGCCGCGACGTTTTCCATCCATGACTAGATGAAGCCGCTGGTGATCGAACCGGCGGCTTCATTTGCATCAGCCTGCCCTGTCAGAAAATCGATCGTATGCAGTGATCCGGCGCGTCAAAAGATCGACCTCTCCCCGGTAGATTTCCGATCTGAGGAAGGCCAACTCAGCCTCCCTGGCATCATCGCCCACATCGATAAACCAAGCCTTCGGCGCGCCGGTCCCCTCCCCGTTCCACCGATAGCCGCGGGCTTTCAACACATGCTTCAGGTCGAACGGCGAATTCTCCGCCCACACCCGCCATGTCGGCTGCCGCGCGCGCTCTAGCAACTGCGCCAGCGCGAACCGACCGCTCCGTGCCAATGGCGCTCCGAGAAGCGCGACGGCGGCCAGGCAGTCGTTCGTAGCCCGGTGCCGCTCGTAGAAGAAACCGGCCCCAGCCGCGAGATAGGCTAGCTTCGTACCCTCGTGGCCTTCGTCCGCCCAGTCCACCTGGCTCATCGAACAGGCCCAGGCCTTGGTGGTGAAAGTCTCGCAAAACCGCTCCAGAAACCGCCGGTCGAAGGCAGCATTGTGCGCGATGACAAGTGCTGCGGCGGCGGCGAACGACCCGACCGCCGCCGGGTCGATGGAGTGCCCGGCGACCATCTCGTCGGAGATGCCTGTGATGGCGGTGATCTCGGACGAGATCGGCGCCGAAGGCTGCCGCAACCCATGAAACGGCTCACCAACCGCGTAGATTTGTCCGTCGAGCCCGTAGGTGAAGGGAACCATCGCCAGCTCGATGATCTCATGGCGGGCCGCATCCAAACCCGTCGTCTCGACGTCGACGACCAACCCCTGCCGAACCTTTTCGCCAGCATGTGGCTCGACGGCTACGTGCGGCGCAAGGCGCCGCAGGACACGATAGGTCCCGCTGGCCTCCAGCGTGCGCGCCATCTGTTCGAGGTCGTCCACTCGGTCCTACGGTCCCAAATTCCAGTCGATCAAGCGCTCAGCCGCGGCTCGTCCAACAGCGACTGCTCGCCTCCCAGCGTAACGTCCCCACCGGCAAAATTGGAGAGGGTCACCCCCACCAGCCTGATGCCTTTAGGCGGCGGGTAGACCGAGCGGATCAGCGCCAGGGCCGCCTCGTGCAGCACCGCCCGGCTATTGACCGGCGCCCCAAGAGACCGGCTGCGGGTGGACTGCTGGAAGTCCGCCCACTTGATCTTCACCGTCACGGTCCGGCCGCGGCCGCCGGTCTTCTCGCACCAGGCCCAGACGTCATCCGCCATGGCAAGGACGCCAGCTTCGATCGCCTCCGGATCGGTCAGGTCCGCCGCAAACGTAGTTTCTGAGCCCGAGGATTTCCGTTCCCGGTCTGGCCGCACCGGGCGCTCATCCCGGCCACGGGCGATGTCGTAGTACCAGGGGCCCGACTTGCCGAAGTGGGCCTGCAGGAAGGCCAGCGACTGCCGTTTCATGTCGGCGCCAGTCTGGATGCCGAGCTTGTGCATCTTGGCCGCCGTCACCGGTCCAACCCCATGGAATTTGGTCACCGGCAGCGCCTCAACGAACGCCTCGCCCTGGTCGGGCGGCACGACGTATTGGCCGTTGGGCTTGCGGAAGTCCGACGCCAGCTTGGCGATGAACTTGCAGTAGGAGATGCCGGCCGAGGCCGTCAGGCCGGTCTCCTCAAGTATTCTCGTCCTGATTTCCTTGGCCGTCGCCGACGCCGTCGGGATGCCACGGAGATTGTTGGTGACGTCGAGATAGGCCTCGTCGAGCGACAGCGGCTCGATCAGCGGTGTGTAGTCGGCGAAGATCGCCTGGATTTGACGCGACACCGCCTTGTAGACCTCGAACCTGGGGGGCCGGAAGATTAGCTCCGGGCATTTCCGCATCGCCATCGTCGACGGTAGCGCCGAGCGCACGCCGAACTGCCGCGCCTCATAGCTGGCGGCCGCCACCACGCCCCGCTTCTCAGGGTAGCCGACGGCGACCGGCTTGCCCTTTAGGCTTGGATCATCGCGCTGTTCGACCGACGCATAGAAGGCGTCCATGTCGACATGGATGATCTTGCGGACGGGCTCGCCGGTCATGACGCACGTCTACCACGTCGCAGAACAAAACAAGAAACAACGCTCGACGTGGCGCCACGCAGGCGCCAACGTGGCTCCATGGATTCCGATTCGAAACCCGCCACCATCCGCAGCCTGGACCGCATCAACCTGCGCTTGGCCGGCGAGACCTTCGCCAGCATCGATGCCGCCTGCGCTGCGCGGCCGGGCAATGTCTCGCGCAACACCTGGATCGCCGAGGCCGTGCAGGAGAAGCTGGAGCGCGAACCACAGACCGCTGCGCAGAACGCCGAGCGTCGCGCCCATGGCTGAGTTCTACGAGTTCTTCGCCGGCGGCGGCATGGCCCGAACGGGCCTTGGCCCCGACTGGACCTGCCTGTTCGCCAACGACTTCGACTTTAAGAAAGGCCTGACATACCAGGCCAACTTCGGCGCGGACGAGCTGAAGGTGGCTGACATTCGCGCGGTCACGCCCGCCGATCTGCCGGGCATCGCCGACCTGATGTGGGGATCGTTCCCGTGCCAGGACCTCTCGCTGGCTGGCGTCGGCGCCGGGCTGAAGGGTGAGCGGTCCGGGACCTTCTATCCCTTCTGGGACGTCGTCCGGGCGCTCAAGGCCAAAGGTCGGGCGCCAAGACTGATCGCTCTTGAGAACGTCTGTGGGACCCTCACCTCCCACGGGGGCCAGGATTTCGAGGCGATCTGCCGGACCTTCGCTGAAGCCGGTTACCTTTGTGGGGCTCTGGTCATCAACGCGGACCTGTTCGTGCCCCAGTCACGCCCGCGCCTCTTCGTCATCGGTGTTCGCGACGACGTAGCCATCGACCCGGCCCTGCTGTCGCCCGAACCGCTCGACCCCTTCCACACCCGGGCGATCCGCCGCGCGGTCGATGCGCTGCCTAAGGACGTGCGTGCCAACATGCTGTGGTGGAATGTCCCCACGCCTGGACACCGAGTGCGGACCCTGGCTGACGAGATCGAGGAGCACCCCACAAGCGTCGCCTGGCACACGCCGGCCGAGACCGAGCGCCTGCTGGCCAAGATGTCCCCCGTCAACAAGGCCAAGGTCGCCGCGGCCGTGCGCGCCGGCCGCCGCATGGTGGGCGGCGTCTATAATCGTACCCGCCTTGATGAGCGCGGCGTGAAGGTGCAGCGCGCAGAGGTCCGGTTCGATGATGTTTCGGGCTGCCTCCGGACCCCCGGCGGCGGTTCGAGCCGCCAGGTGATCCTGGTCATCGACGGCAAGAAAATCCGCTCCCGCCTTATCTCTGCCCGGGAAACCGCCCGACTGATGGGCCTGCCGGACGACTACAAGCTACCGAAGAACTACAATGAGGCCTACCACCTGACCGGCGATGGCGTGGTCGTCGACGTTGTGCGCCACCTGGCCAAGCACGTCTTTGAACCCCTGCTGGCTGAAGCGGCCGAGGCGCGGGCGGTCGCGTGACCGAGCTCTTCAGGCGCGACCCCGACGCGGTCAACATCCCGCCGTTTGAGACCGAGGATCTGCGCCAAAACCTCAGCCGCTTCCTCGACAGCCCCTTCGAGGATCCTGCCGGGACCCACCCCTTCGTCGGCAACTACAAATGGGGCGTCTATGCCTTCTTCGACTACGACGGTGAGCCGATCTATGTCGGCCAGACCAACGAGCGCCTGCGCACCCGCATCCGCCGCCACTTGACCAACCAGCGCACCGACGCCGTGGCCATGTCGGTGCTCGACCCGTTCGAGGTCTTCGAGATCGAGGTATGGCCCCTCCCCCAGTTCCAAGATTCAAACCGCTCCGACCTGGCCGCCCGGCAGCACCTCGATGCGCTCGAGCGACTGATCACCGACCGCGCCGTCCAGGGCTCGCAGTTCAAGGCTATTCTCAACGAAAAGGACCCGCCGCCCGGCGACCTGGCCGTCGAGGCCCCGCCGTCCTTTCGGGCCCGCATCGTCTCCGACCGCGTCTTTGAGCTCCGCTCCCACCCCGACTTTCGCATCGCCCGCCGCTCCCTGATCCTCTCGAGGCTCGCCCAGGTGATTTCCGAGCGCAAGGTTCAGGGCGGCCTGCGGCGGGTTCTCCTGACCCAGGCCAAGCGGCTGCAGTGGCTATCGGCGCGACGGTATGAGGCGCTTGGCGGCGCCGCCTCCGTGGCGGTCGAAGCCGAAGGCGAAGAAGTCTAGGATGGGCTCGCGCGCGGTGAACCGGTGATCGCGCCACACCCTGCTGAAACCGCACCGAAGGACGGCCGTGTGATCCGCGGCTGGTTCAGGTGTGGGCGCGGCGCGCGACTGGCCGCCGTCAGCTGGTGCCTTGAACGATCCGCTTGGGTCGATCTTGTGGGCGAGCCGGTGCCGAAAGACGAAGTGCTCAAGGCCTGGGGTGAAGACTAGCCAGCTCAAGCCCGACCAACCGCCGGCTCCGCCGGCCCTACTCAATGAAGGCCGCAAGGAGCCTGGCCAAAGGCCATGGCGGGACGCGCCGTCGAGCGGCCGGCGGCGCCTGAAGGCGCCCGCCAGGGGGCGGACCCGCAGGAGCCGCGAAGGCGGCGGGACCGAGCACGCCCGCCGGTCGCTCTCCTTATTCCGGGGCGTTGCGGGGTGTCCCCGCTCGAAGGGGTCGGCCGAGACCTCAGGCTCGGCCGCAGGGGAAGGCTTTCCCCCAACGCGCTTACGGCCTGAAGACCAAAATCCCCAAGCCAAGCAGGACGACACCAGCCAGAACAATCTCGGCGTAAACCCACACAGGCCGTGGGCGCCGAAGGCGTGCGCCCCGGCTAAGACGAGTGGTCGACTGGATCATGCCGCTATTAGACGCCATGTAACCCAAGACGCCAAGACGAGCCCCTCCAATCGTGACCCTCCCGCCTACACGCTCCGTTTGCATGGATTTTTAATGACATTCCTTGCAAACTGACTGCGGAGGCCTAGATTGGAGCCATGAGCAAGTTCGACCAGTTCAAGGCCAAGCTCCGCCCCGGGCAGACCTATCGCCGGGCGGACCTGGCCCAATGGTCGACGGCGGTCGATCGTCACCTCAAGGAGGCGGTGCAGGCCGGCGTGCTGACCAAGCTGGCCGGCGGCCTCTATTATGCGCCCAAACAGACGGTATTCGGGAAGGCCCCGCCTGAGGACGACACCCTGGTGTCGACCTTCCTCAAGGGGGGCCCGTTCCTGCTGGCGTCGCCCAACGCCTACAATGCCCTTGGGGTCGGCACGACCCAGCTGCACAACAAGACCGTGGTCTATAACCACAAGCGCCACGGCAAATTCGCGCTCGGCGGCCGCACCTACGATTTTCGGATGAAGCCCGCCTTCCCGAAGAAGCTCACGGCTGAGTTTCTGATGGTCGACCTGGTCAACAACCTCGATCAGCTGGGGGAGAGCGCCGAAGAGGTGCTGACCCGCGTCAAGGCGCGCCTGGCCGCCAGTGACCGGGTGCGCGTGAAAAAGGCCGCCCAGTCCTACGGCTCCGAGCGGGCCAAGAAGTTCTTCGCCCGCGCGCTGGCTGAGGTGGGAGCCGAGGTCGGGGCGCAGGATGCCGCGTGATTTCCTGCACAACCATCCCCAGTTCGCCGACCTGATCCGGATCGTCGCCGTCGATCAGGGTATCGCGCCGGCCCTGGTCGAGAAGGACTACTGGATCATGCAGAGCCTCTACGGCCTGCAGCAGCTGGGTCTGACCTTCGAGCTGAAGGGCGGCACGTCGCTGTCCAAGGGCTACGGCCTTATCAGTCGCTTCTCGGAAGACATCGACATCCGCATCGAGCCGCCGGCCGAGCCGCCGGTGATGATCGGCCGCAATCACGACAAGGCGGCTCACGTCCAAAGCCGCAAGGACTTCTATGATCGGCTGACCCCGACGATCGTCATCGATGGCATCACCTCGGTCGAGCGCGACACGGCGTTCGACGACCCGCGCCAGTACCGCAGCGCCGGCATCCGCCTGGCCTATGCCAGCATCAACGGATCGGTCGAAGGCCTGAAAGACGGCGTGCTCCTGGAAGTCGGCTTTGACGACGTCGCGCCCAACGAACCCCGCGACATCTCCTCGTGGGCCTATGACTTCGCCGCCAGCCGGGTCGAGGTCACCGACAACCGCGCCCTAGGCGTCGCCTGCTACCACCCCGGACACACCCTCGTGGAAAAGCTGCAGGCGATCTCCACCAAGTTTCGCCAGCAGCAGGCGACTGGCGCGTTCCCGCCCAACTTCATGCGCCACTACTACGACGTCTATTCCCTGCTCCAGGATCGAACCGTACAGGCGTTTGTCGGCACGCAAGGCTATCTCGACCACAAGGCCAAGCGGTTCCCGAACGCCGACACTCCGGTCATCGCCCAGAACCAGGCCTTCGTACTCAGCGACCCAGAGACCCGTGCAACGCTGCAGAAGGCCTACATCTCCTCGAGCGCGCTCTATTTCCGCGGCCAACCGGCCTTTGACGAGATCCTCGCCGAGATCGCTAGGTGGTCGCCCAAACTGTAACGCTGTCGGAGCCTTAAGCGCAGCACCCCTTGCCGCCGCCCTCTTGGATGGGCGGACAGGGTACGTCGCCGTAGGAACAGTAGACGCAGCAGTCGCCGGGCAGGGGCTTGAGGACGACGCCGCAACCCCGGCAATCGTAGAAATACTGGCAGGCGTCGGTCGGCATGGTCTCCGTCACCTGGTGGCCGCACTGCGGACAGGTGAGGGTAGAGCGCGCCTGGATCTCTACGTTGCTCATCAGCGGGCGCTCCGGATCAGTGCCAGGGCCCAGGGCTCGACGAGCGGTTGCCAGATCAGGGCGAGGAGGACAAGGACCGTGGCCGCGCCGAGTAGGCCTATGCCGATCCGCGACGGCGCGGCACAGGCGCTGTCGATCCGGCACATCCGCGCCCGTCGCCAGGCGACGACCCAGCCGACCCCGATCGCGGCAAGCGCCGCGAGCGTGATCCAGGTACGCTGTCCGGCAACCCAACTCAGCCCGCCCAGCCCGAGTCCGGCCAAGGCCAGGGACATCGGCAGGACGCAGCACGCGGCCCAGGCGAAGACCGCCCCGGCGCCAGCAGCGACCGCCGCCCAGCCCAAGGCAGTCTCGGCGGGCTTGCCGCCCTGCCCATCCCGTAGGGCACGAAGCCCGCTGCTCGTCATGCCATCGTCTCCTGGTGCGACGCGGGCAAGGATGCCATCTGTAGCGGCTACAGACTCAAGCCCTAATCGAAAGCCGCACGTCCATGGCCGACCCTGCGATCCAGATCGGGGAGCTCTCACGCCGCACGGGCTGCAACATCGAAACGATTCGGTACTACGAGCGGATCGGCCTGATGCCAGTCCCGCCGCGGCGCGGCCGCTACCGCAGCTATGGCGACGAAGACGTGGGACGGCTGGGCTTCGTGCGCCGGGCGCGCGAGCTGGGCTTCACACTGGACGAGGTGCGTGCGCTGCTGGGCCTGGCCGGTGGCGGGCAAGCCTCTTGCGGCGAAGTGCGAACCCTCACCGCGTCCCACTTAACTGACGTCCGGGCGCGGATCGCCGACCTGAAGCGCATGGAGCGGGTCCTGGCAGCCTCCGTCCGGGCCTGCGATGCTGGGCGGGACTCAGGCTGTCCCCTAATCCAGTCTCTCTATGCCGAGCCTGCTCGCGAATAACCCGACGATAGCGCACCCGAGGAAGCCCGATGGAGCTTGGCCGCAGCGACGAAAGCAGGGCCCCGCCCAACGGTTCCAGCTAAAACGCTAGGCGCCCTGCAGGTCGTAACCGCCCTCCCCCCAGCCTATGACCCGCACGATGTCCGACACCCGTCGCCCGCCCGGCGTGCGCGCGATGTGGATCACCAGATCGATCGCCTGGCCGATAGCCCGGTGCGGGATGCGCTGGGTCACCTCCCCGATCAGGTCCTCCAGCCGGCTGAGGCCCTCGGCCGCGCTGTTGGCGTGTAGAGTGGCCAGCCCCCCGGGATGGCCCGTATTCCAGGCCTTCAGCAGATCCAGCGCCGAGCCGTCGCGCACTTCGCCGATGACGATGCGGTCGGGCCGAAGGCGCAGGGTGTCACGCACCAGGTCCGTCATGGTCACCGCCGGCTCCGTGCGCTTGGTCAGCATCTGAATCTGGTCGGCCGCCGAGCACTGCAGCTCGGCCGTGTCTTCGATCAACACCACCCGGTCTGCGGCGAACGCCGGCTCCGCCAGGATGGCGTTGGCCAGGGTGGTCTTGCCCGACCCCGTGCCACCGACGATCAGCAGGTTCTCGCGCGCCTCCGCCGCGGCCCGGATGATCTCGGCCTGGGCGGCGCTCATCATGCCGCCCTCGACATAGTCGTCCAGGGTGAACACCACCTCGGGCCGCTTGCGGATGGCAAAGGCTGGCCGCGCCACAACCGGCATGAAGGCGCCCTGGAACCGCTCGCCAGTCTCCGGCAGGGTGGCGCTTACCCTGGGCCTGTCGCGGGTCACCACTTCTCCTGCGTGATCGGCGAGCAGCCGCAGGATCCGGTCGGCGTCGGCCGCCGCCAGCAGCTTGCCCGTCCACGAGCGGCCCTCCCCGATCCGGTCGATCCAGATCTTGCCGTCCGGATTGACCATCACCTCCACCACCAGGCGGTCGGCCAGCGCCTGCGCGATCACCGGCCCCATGGCCTGGCGCAGGGCGGCGGCCTTGCGGTCGAGAACAACAGGATGGCGTTCGGTCATGGGGCGCTCAAGAAAACGGAGGGATCAAAGGCTGCCATCGTCGTCATCGGCCCGTAGAGCCGCGACAGGGGCCATGGTCAGGTAGTCAGCAGCCAACACCGCCTCGGGCGCGCCTGGAGCCTCTGCAGGCCCCTCAGCGCCGCTGTAGCGCGGCTTAGGCACGCGCACGCCGGCGAAGGGCTCAGGCGGCGCGCAGACCGCCCTGACGCCCCGCCAATCGATGCTGGCGGGCCCCGGCAGGTCCGCGGCCCCGGGCTGCTGCTCATAGGCCGCCGGCACGCCGTGGAAGTAGTCACCGGTGCGCGCCTTGAAGAATGGCTCTTCGTAGTAGCGGATCTTGTCCGCCAGAATCGGCTTGGTGTTGTTGACGAACAGGAACTGCTTGCGGTCATCGAGGCCGCGCACGTCCTCCTCCGACAGGATGTAGCGCTGCTGTTCGGACTGCGAGGTCGACCGATGCGCCCGCCCGAACAGGCTGCGCGGGTCGCTGTAGCTCTCCCGCATCTCCAGCGCCTTGCCGGCGCGGCGCGTGACCTTCTCGATGCTGGTCGGCTCGGAGGTCGCGAAGGTCGCGGTGATGTGCATGTTGTCGAATAACGGCGTTTTGTCGCCGTACTTGGAGAACACGTCGTTGAAGCTTTGGCAGACCAGGTGGGCGGTGATGCCGTAGCCGGCCATCTCGCCCATGGCGTTCTCCAGAAACGGCAGGCTGCCGAGCTTGGGAAACTCGTCGAGCAACAGCAGCAGCCGATGGCGCTTGCGTCGCCGGCGGCTGTCATAGTGCTCCTGCTCCATCAGGCCGTTCACGCTCTGGCGGATGAACACTCGCACGAGGAAGGCCAGGCGGTCGGCATGGGCCTGCGGGGTGATCAGGTAGAAGGTCACCGGCGCCTTGGCGCAGACCAGGTCGCCGATCGAGAAGTCGGACCAGCTGGTGGCGTATTCGACCAGCGGATCGGCCCACAGCGACAGCGAGGCCCGGCAGGTGGCCAGCACATTGGACTTCACCCGCTCGTCCATACCGGCCAGCGCCGTCGCGCCCAGTTTCACCTCCGGATGGATCTCGGGGACCGGCGCGCCGTGCTCGTCGCGCGCCAGGCCATCGGCCGCGTGATAGTCCGGCCGATGCCGGTGATGGGTGTGCAGCATGGCGTGCAGGGTCGGCTCGATATCGATCAACAGCCGGCGAACCTGAGCGAGGTTCTTGAGCTCGTCGGGCTCGCTGTAGAGGACGTGCAGGATCACCGCCGTGAAGAAGTCGGTGGCGCTCTGGTCCCAGAAGTTCAGGTCGCCGGCTTTGCGGCCGAGCGGGTCAACCAGGATGCCAACCACGTTCTGGATGTCGGCGATCTCCATCGGTCCCTTGCGGACCTCGAACAGCGGATTCCAGCGCACCGTGTTGGGATCGGTCGGGGCGAAGTAGAAGACGTGGCTGAACGTCTTCCGATGATCGGCGGTGATGTGCCAGAGCTCGCCCTTGCGGTCGTAGACAAAGGCGCTCTCGGGCCAGGCCACAAGGGTTGGCACCACATGGCCGGCCCCCTTCCCGCTGCGCGAGGCGCCGACGATGATCGCGTGCTCCGGGCCGCCATAGGTCAGGTAGCGGCCCTTGAAACGTCCTAGCACCCGGCCCCGGACCTGCCCGCCCTGCCCGAACAGCTTGGCCCGCGCGACGTCCGCCAGATCCGCCCAGGCGTCGAGGCCAAACGCCTTGGGCGCGCGCGACGAACCGCGGGTCGCCAGCGCGACCAAAAGAATCGGCGCCAGAGCGACGGCGAGGCCCGCCAAGCCCGCCCCGTCGAACAGGCGCGGATAGCGCGGCTGCAGGGCGAGATACCATTGCACGAAGGCCCACGGCCGATAGAGGCGCACCGGGCCCACATCGGCCCAGCCCGGCCCCAGCGCGGCGGCATAGTGCAGGCCGTGCGCCGTCTGTTGGGTCGCCCAACCCAGGCCAAGTAGGATCGCCAGACCCGCGATCGGCAGCACCAGGGCGAGGCGTTGGGATGTGCTCATGGGGACCTCACCGACCCGGAAGGATGCCGCGGCCGAGGGTCTGGCCCAGGGAACGGTTGACGCGCTCGACGGCCAGCGCCCGGGCCTGCGCCGGGTAGCGCATCAAGGCGACGCGCGCCGGGCCGCCGACCTCGCGGATGAACCGCGTTTCGTCCGGCAGGCGGGACGGAACTTGCAGCTCTTTCTGACCCAGCGCCTGGGCGACGCGCAGGTCGTTGTAGGCCCGCGTGGCGCCCTCGATGCGCTTGTCGATCCGCTTGATCTTGCGCTCCAGCGTGCGCCGCTGACGGGCCACGTCAGCGGCCCGTTCCAGCTGCGGTCCGCGCCGGCTGGCGACATAGGTCTGGCCGGCCGGAGAGGCGATCCACGCCGCCCGCACCTGCACCGCGACCTCGGCCCGCTTCATCGCCTTCCGCGCCCGGGCGATCGCGTTCAGCTCGGCGTGTTTGGCCCAGATCATCCGCGCCGGATTGCGGATCCACTGCACCAGGGCGAGCCGACGCTGCCGCACCTTTGTGACCCGCGCTTCGGTCTGACGAAGCCGAAGTTTCGCGGCCGCCAAGTCGCCGCGAGCCGGCTGCAAAAGTTCGCGCTCGAGGCCGCGCGCACTGTCGATCCTGGGCAGGGTGAGCGCCGCGCGTTCTTCGGCCCACCGGTCCCGCTCAGTCACCATCCGCGCGCGCATCTGCTCCGCCTCGGTCGTCAGTTTCGCCACCGGGACCGCGATCACCGGCGCCTCTCTCACCAGCCGGTCCGCGGTCGCCTGGAAGTCGGTCCGAAGCTCTTTGCGCTTGGCGTTGTGGGCATTCGTGTCGCGGTTCTGCTGGCCGCGTTCCGAGGCAATGTCCTTGCGTTCCAGGGCGCTCGCCGTCGGGCCCAGATGCACCCCCGGCTCCCGGTCCGAACCCTGCTCGGCCAGCGACAAATGCGAGACCTGCGGGGCGTCCGGACCGAGGTGCCGGCGCAGGTGTTCGTTCTGGATTTCCGCCCAGGCCGAGCGCCATTCCCGCAGCGCTTTTGGGCTCCACCACTCCGCCGGCTTCTTGCCGAAGCCAGCCGGTCCAATCGACCGCGTGGTGACCAGGATGTGGGCGTGAAAATTCCGCTCATCGCCTTCCTTGCCGGGACGGTGCATCGCCACGTCGGCGACCATCCCGCGCGCCACCAGCTGCTCGGCGACAAAGGCCTCAACCAGAGCCCGGCGCTGGGCGAAATTCAGCTCATGCGGCAGCGACACCAACAGCTCCCTCGCGGGTACGGCGTCCTTGCGTTTCTCGGCGTCCTCAGCGGCGTTCCAAAGGGTCTGCCGATCACCGAACGCCGCCGGCGCATCGGCCGGCGCCATGATCGCCGCGAACTCGATGTCGCCCTTCGCTCCGAAGTCGAACTCCATCGCCAGGCGCTCGTCGATGAGCCGGTCGCCGGAGCGATAGGCCGCGGCCGCCACTGCGGAGCGCCCGGCCGATCTCTGAATGGTCTGAACCTCTAGTCGGTACTGGGCCATGCGCCCTCCCCTGGCTGCGCCGTCACCTGGGCCCCTGCCGGGATCGCTAAGGGCTGCGCCCTTGGCTCAAGGTTTCTATCGGCGCGGGGCGACGACGGGCCTTGAGGGTGTCGGGCGGGGCCTGACCGCAGGGTTGGTGGGCGCAGCACATCCAACCCGTAACTGCGCCATTGTGACGAAATACGAGAAACCACGGCATAGACCGATTTGCACTTTAGTGGCAGCATTACGCCTTTTCGTGCTTTTTCATCATCGAAAGGCCGCACCATGGCCAAGGTCGACAAGCGCCGGCGGAACGCCCGTCCGTCCAAGTACAAGCCCCGCTCCCCCGACCAGCTAGCCCGCAAACGCGAGCTCTGGGCGGCCCGGTCAAGCGACCGCGAACGGGCCAAACGGACCGATGAGGAAGCCGCCCTCATCGAGCGTTTGGCGGAGCTGGAGACGGCGCTGCGAGAGGCGGGCCAGGACGGAATCCATAAGCAGCGGCACGTCACCCCGCTCGAAGAAATTGAGGATGACGCCAAGCGATTCCACGTGCTCAAGGCGCGCGTCGAACGGCTTGAAGCGCTCTGGTCGATCAACAAACGCAGACGCGAAACACGTGGCAAAATCATCATTGGCGGCGCCCTGCTGGCCGAGGCAGGCGACGCGCACTTCGCAGGCGACGACGAGCTTCTGGCGCGCCTGGTCGATATCCTCGACCGGCGTGTAGAACGGGTTCGCGACCGCCTCACCGTGCGCGAACTTCTGGGCGATGTGCCCCTGCCCTTGCGGCCTGGCGGCGACCTGAATGAAGACGCACAGTCGGCGCTACAGGCCGCCGGAGAGCCCCTGCCGGACTTCGATCTGATGGCCGAATCTGCCCTCGCTCAGGAAGCCGGCGGGGAGCTGCTGCCGAGCGAAGTCGACCCGGACTACGCCGATCTCGACCCGGCTTGGCGGGCCGCCTGATCATCGGTCTTCTCCGGCCGCCAGGCCCGGGCCGTCCACGAAGATGGAGCGGCCGGGGTCGGCGACTTTCGTCGCGCTCATAGCCCCCTGCCCTGCCGCTTCCGGGGCTGGGCTGGAGACTGCGCTCGGGTCTTGCGCAGCGCGATTGTCGCCGACGAAGATCGCCCCGCCGGCGGACTGCCAGGCCGCTGCTGAGGAAGATCCACGAGGGGTGGACGAGGGCTTGGCGGAACGCGTGCCCCTCCCCCCGGCCGAGCGCACATCGACATAGAAGCTATGGGCGCCGATAACAGCCGAAGGCCCCGTTCCGCCGAAGTTTACGAGGCCCTCGGAGACCTCGCCGCGGGTCGCCCGGTCCGCCACGATTTGCGGGTTCTGGAAGAAGCGCGCCCCGTTGGTGAGATCAGGTAGGCGACCCTCAAGAGCGAGATTGAGAATGGTCTCGATCCGCGCCCGCTGCGCGACTGTGGAGGCCGGCAGGCGACGCCAGTCGCCGCCGACCCGCATCACCGGCTCGAACTGGCCTCGGGCATTGACCACGGCCTCGACCGTGGCGCCCCATCGCCCGTCCTGGACCCGGTTGAGGATCGTGTAGACGACGGCGGCCAGGCCGCTGTCGCCCTGATTACCGGCCTCGGCGAAGGCGACCCGGGTGATCGCCTCGCGCGCGTCCGGGCCGGCCACGAGGGGAGCAAGACCGCTCCGCGTCAACGGAGGCGCCATCACCGCCGAGGCGGGCGCGGGAGGCGGGCAATTGACGCCCGCGGGCAAGGGTTGGGCGCTCTGGCCGCGCGCGAGCAGCAGGCACAATCCCGCCAGGGCAGCCGGGTCCATCAACGATCTCCAGGGTGGGAAAGCGACAGGGTCACCGGCCGGAACACACCGACGATTTCGGCACGGTTTACCGGGCCGAAGTAGCGACTGTCGAAGCTGTTGGGGATGCGGTCGGAGAAGACGAACACTTCGCCGTCGAGAAGCCGGCGGCAGCCGTTCCAACGCGGCAAGACAGCGCCGCGGCGATCCTTGTTCAGGATCGGGGCGCGCACCTGTCCATTGATCACCAACCGGCCGTCGCCCGTGCAGACCTGGTCGCCGGACACGGCGGCGACGGACTTCAAAACCGGGACCCGGCGCAGGTAGTTCATATCCCCGTCTGCGTAGGGAAAAGCGGCCGCTGGCGCGGGAAAGGCGACCAGCGCGCCGACCCTCACCGGCTCGGCCTGTCGCAGATAAAGCCCCTCCGGCTCACTGGCCGTTCGGTTCCACAAGAGCAGCGGACGAGTGCCCCCGGCCGTGGCCATCGACAGTGCGCTGATGAGCGCGGCCCCGCCGCCCAGCACGCAGGCCAACGGCGTCCAACGCGGGGCAGTAGGAGTGAGAAACATCAGGTGGGACCGGCGCAGCCAAAACGAGCCGAAGGCTCGGCAGGGCTTGCGGCCACGATGTGGCTCATGCCCGGCGATTGTGGGCTTAACGGGCGCCTAGCCGGTCACTGATACCCCGACAAACCGGGCGAGTTGCCCATGGGCAACTTGTCGGGAAATCTCGCTAGGAGGCGAGGTCCACGAGGGTGGAAGGGAGAAGTTGCCCATGGGCAACTAGGCCTTCGGACGGACCCGATCGAGCTCGCGGGCGAAGGCGGCCTGGAAGTCCGCGTTGCTCGCCTCGGCGTCTAGTGACAGTTCGAGCACGACCCGCTTGGCGCCCTTGCGCGCCAGGGTGAACAGGGTCGCCCCAGCGTCATTGGTCACGCTTACAACGCCCTTGGCGGCAGGTTTTTTGGCCGACGCCGGCGCCGCGGTCGCCTTGACCAGCAGGGTCACGACCTTGGCGGGGTCAAGCAGCCCCTTCCCGCTCGCCACCGCCGCCGCCTGAACGCCGGCCAGACGCTTGGCTTCCGCCATCACCTTGGGACGCGAAGCGTCGTCGGCCAGCAGGGGTTTCAGCGTCCGGGCATGGCGCTCCTTCAGCTGGCGCGGATCGCCGAAGGCCTCAACGACGTCGGTCGGCAGCTTGCCGAGGTCCAGGAAGCGCGAGAGCCACGCCTTGGGCACTTCCAGCCGTTCGGCCATGCGCTGCGCGACCCCGCCGTAGAAGGTCTCGACCGCATGGCGATAATCGAGCGCGCGCTCGTAGTCGCTGATGTCCTGGCGGGCGCGGTTCTCGACGTCGGCGAGGCGGAAGGCCTGCTCGTCGGTGAGCTCGCGCTCCTCGATCAGGTAGCGGATCTCGCGATGCTCGACATTGCGAAGGTAGCTGACCGACCAATGCCGGCGCGCGCCACTGATGACCTCGTAGTCGAAGGCCGGGTCGTCTTCGACCCGCCGCACGATCGCGGGAAACTCCTGCTCGCCCTGGGAACGCAAGCTCTCCAGCAGATCGGCGCAGGAGGCCTCGTTGAGCAAATCGTAGCGGCGATTATGACGGCTCCACATCCGGCAACGGGCCGGATCGACGAGCTTGAGGGTCTTTTCCTTGACGTCCCCGGACGTCACCCGCGCCAGCCCGGTCAGGCGGGTGCTCAGACGTTCCGTTGCGGGCGCGCCGCGTTCAACGGTCGGGGTTTCAGTGACCGGAGCCACCAAGCCCGCGAGAATCGAGCGGTTCTTGCCTGTTGTGGATGCCATGACCGCCCTCCCCTACCCTAGTCCAAGCCGGCGAAGCTCCGGCCGATGGCTTGGCCAGGCTTTGCGAATAAGCAGTTCGATCTCGCCGTTCAGGCGATCCAGATTGTTGCGGCAGCGCTCATAAGTCTTGGTCGTCGGACCGCTCAGCTCATAGACGGTGCGCAGCTGGACGTTGGCGTTGTCGATCTCGGCGGAGTCGAGCAGCGAGGCCGACAGCATGTCGGCGCCGAACACCGCTTCCATCATGTCCCGGATCTGCGTGTGGGCGCTCTTGCCCTCATCGACCTTGGTCGCGACGACGCGCAGGAAATGGTAGCCGCGGGCGCCCAGGTGGTTCTGCATCACCTCGAGCGTCTCAACGATCATTCGCAGGAAGTGCGCCGTCGAGGCGAAGTCGACGGTCGAGGGCGGCGTCGGAATCAGCAGCGCATTGGCGGCGCGCAGCACGGCCAGCGAAAGCATGCCCAGCGCTGGCGGCGGATCCAGTAGGACCACGTCGTAGTCCCCGGCCATACTTTCCACGCCGCGACGCAGACGGTCGAGCGCGTCCGGATTGCCGCGAAGCCGTGCCGCCGCCTCGTATTCGGCTTGGTATAACCCAAGGTTCGCAGGCACCAGATCGATGCCCGGCCAGGCGGTAGACCGAAGGGCATACTTCAGGTCCGGTTCGCCACCATGGCGGAAGAAGGGGAGGAGGGTCTCCTCGTCGTCGATGTCGATGTCTGGGTTGAAGCCGAAGATCGTCGTGGTGCTCGCCTGGCTGTCGCAGTCGATCACCGCCACCCGGTAGCCCTTCAGAGCCAGGAACTGAGCCACGTGGCAGGTCAGCGTGCTCTTGCCGACCCCACCCTTGAAGTTCTGCACCGCCAGGACGATGGGCGGATCGTCAGGCCCACGCCGGGGGCGTGTGCCGAAGACGTCGCGCATGTGATTGACCTCGGACAGGCTGTAGCCTTCCCGGCGGCCGGTCGCGCTCAGGCGAGGCGCCGGGAGGCGTCCGTCGGCTTCGGCCTGCCGAATGGCTTCTGAGGTCCGCCCGACCATCTCGGCCGCCTTGGTGACCGTGAACCGCAGGTCGACGATCTTCTGCTCACCCGGTGCAAACACCGTGGCGCGAAGGCGGGTGATGACGTCATGCGCCCGGTCGCTGAGCGCCGACATGGCGGCGAGCAGGACGGGGCCGGAAGCGGTGCTTTCAGCTAGGGCTTGCTTCGCCATGGTCCGCCTCCTTTGCAAATATCCGACATCATGTCTGGAATTTGCCAAGTTTTCGGTCGGATACAATGAAGAAAGGGTTAACAGCGCGCCGAGCCTGAACCCTCTTGGTTCAAGGCGACGGCAAGCCAGCCTGTCCGCTACACCCCGTTAGAAGATATCTTAGGGATAAGGTTAGACAGAGTTAGGCGCCGCACCGAGGTCGGAAAAGCCAGTCGCCAGAAGGGGTTCTCAAATCGGTCGGTCACCGAAACCCCGAGGGGAGGGTCACCGATCCCCCGGCAACACGGTCATCGATCCCCCGTGGAAAAGGTCACCGATCCCCCGAGGGCGGAACCCTACGCTTTTCAAACATCGCATCGAGCTGCAAGGCCCGAGCGTCCTCGCGCTCACGGCGGGCCGAATCGGCGGCGAGTCGCTCGAGATCGGCCTTGATGGCGGCGCGCTCGGCGGCGTCGCGCCGCACGAAATGGATGGCCTGGGAATTGTCGGCGGTATTGACGAAGCTGAGGTCGTATTCCGGCAGATCGTTTGCGGTGACGATCCGCTTGAGCAGGTAGTTGAACTGCTTCAGCGGGCTCTCGCTTCCGGTCTTGTCGTGCAGCACACTCACCCGACAGGTCCAGCCACCGGGCTGGTCGCCGGCGTGCTTGCGGGCGATCCGATAGATGGCGCGCTCGACCCCGCCCGCCAGCGCGAAATAGTCCGGATGCAGGGTCAGCAGGGAACGATCCTTGATCACCCCCTCATAGACCCAGTTGGACAGGGTCAGGCTGAGCCCCTTGGGCGCGCCGGTGACCGGATCCGATTCCAGCACCCACTCGTCGAGCCAGCCGAACTGCGCCTTGGTGTTGCGCTTCGAGCCGCGGATCGAGGTCTGGATCGTGGTGGCTTCGAGACGCTGTAGCGCCGCCTGCAGCTCCTTATAGCCCTTGCCGCCGGTGTCGCGCTTGATCGCCTTCAACAGGTCATAGCTGGTGGTGTGCAGGGTGCGCGGCAGATCGTTGACGCCCTGCTCGCGCATCTGATTGATCCGGGAGGTCGCCCAGATGAGGATGTCGGCGTCCCAGATGGTGGCGATGCCAAATGCCGGGTTGGCGCTGACATGCACCCAGACCTCGCCGTCGGGACTGGTGTATTCAATGGGCTTCAGCCGCTTGCGTTTGCTCAATGAAAAGAACGGCCGCTCCATCACCTCCCGCTGGTCTTTCAGCGGCAGGCTGCTCATCCGAGGGATGAAGAGATCGAACTCCTGTTGTCGAATCGCGCGCTTGGACATCTTGGGCGCCACCATGCTCATTTGTGAGAGGGAAGGGTAGGGGAGGGCGCGCTAGGGCGACCTCGGACCGAAAAGTTGCCCATGGGCAACTTCACCCGGATCCACCCCAAAACGCCCTTCCTTTGCGGCCTTTGCGGGCCCGTCCGGGGACCGGACGGGCCCTGCCGAAGGTTAGTCCTCGTCGGCCGCCTCCTGACGATCGAGGGACTTCAGCTCGTGCTGCGGCGTGGCGACGACAACCTTGGAGAAGAAGCGCTCCTGACCGCTCTGGTCGGTGTAGCGGTCGTGGCGGATCTCGCCTTCGACGAACACCTTGGAGCCCTTGGGAAGATGGCGGCCTTCCAGCCAGCCGACCGTGCCTTGGTTCCAGATCTCCACCTGGTGCCAGGTGGTGTAGTCCTTCCGATCGCCGTCCTTCTTGGTGTAGCGGTTGGTGGCGACCCGCAGGGTGGCGACCTTCTTGCCGCCCGAGACAGTGCGGATTTCAGCGTCGGCGCCGGTGAAGCCGATGAGTTGAACCTTGTTGAGCATCACGTTTCTCCAATCGACCGCCGGGAAAAGCCCCGGCGGCTCGCGGTCCCTGCCGCGATCACGCGACCTGCAGGGCCGGGCAAAGGGGCCGGGCCAAAGCCCGCGGGGGGTGGAAACCGGCCTGCACAGAGCGCAGCGGCGGAAGGCCGGAGGGTCCGCACCCCACGCCTCGCGCGCGAGGTCGGCTTTGACCTGGAACCGCCCGGTCTAGGTTCGTGGGATTGATCGCGGGGGACCGCAGCCCGCTGGACGTTTCCTCGGGGTATTGGTGACCGGCCTCAACGGTGAACTGGCTTCATGCGCCAGGCCAGATTTCCACGCCGCGGGCTTAAAAGGTCACCAGCAGGGCGTCATTGCCGCCGCCAAGGACGGCTCGGACCACTACCCTGGGAAGGCGACTGGTCTGGACCACGGCCCGTCACTGGTAGGAAACCGGCGAACCCGGGGGCAGAAGACCGTCCTGGAGCGATCCCCGTCCGACATCGTCCAAGGTCAGATGCTGCGGCTCGCGGTCGGCGGTCCACGAGGGGTAAGGGTAGAAACTCCGCCAGGCGGATCGACAGGCGCGCCCAGTTAGTCTTTGATCCGCTCGAAGGCGATCCGCATTAGACGTATGGCACAAACTGGACAAATGGGACGTTTAGGGTTATCTCTGACGTCGTGATCGAAGAGGATCGTCCCATGACCGCCGCCCATGCTCGCCGCTCGACGTCTCAAGGCTCTGGCAAGATGGCCAGCCCTGTGGCCGCAGACCTGATCGGCATGTTTGCCCAGCGCAATCCGGAGTCCAGCAAGGGCGAGCTGAGCGAGGTCGTCAAGCTGGTCGCCGAGTTCAGCGCCACGGCGACGAAACTCTCGCCGTCCGCCCGCAAACGACTGATCGCGCGCAAGGCCCAGTTCAAGAAGTTCATCGCCGAAATCGCCGCCGAACCGGAAGCCGCGCCGCAGGTCCTCAAGCTGGTCGCCAAGGCGCCCACCGAAGTCAGCCAAGGCGCGGGTCTGGGCCAGGTGCTGTCGGCCGAGGAGGGCAAGGCGCGGATCGCGAGCTATGCGACGCCGGCCAAGCTCGAGGATTGGGCGGGCCCGCTTGCGGGTCCAACCGAGCTTGAGCGCGACTTTGGCGTCGCCCGCTCCACCCTGCACAATTGGCAAAAGCAGGGCGCGGTGATCGGCCTGCTCGTGGGCGTGCGTAAACACGCCTTCCCGACCGAACAATTCGTCGACGGCCGGCCCGTCTCGGGCCTCGGCCCGGTCGTCGAGGCGATCGGCGAGCCGCGCACCGCCTGGCTATGGCTGCGCGAACCCAATCCTGAGCTCGGCGGCGCCGCCCCGTTGGCGCGCCTGAAGGCCGGAGCGACCGACAAGGTCGTTGAGGTCGCCCGGTCGAACTTCGCCGGCGCGTGACGCTCGATCCCGACATCCTGGCCGACCTCGCCGTCGAGATCACGCCGAAGGCCTATGTGCGCGTGACGCCGATGGCCCACGCGGCGACCCCCCTGGGGGCGGGGTTTGGCGTGACGCGCTTCGCCAGCCCAACCAAGGCGTTCAAGGTGATCTACCTGGGCCAGGACCTGACCACGAGCGTGGCGGAAACTCTGGTCCGCGACCGCTTCCAGGGCAGGCGACCCGCAAGCTCCTGGATGTCGAGGCCGCGACCTGGGGCGCGACCGAAGTCACCGCCAGCGCACCGCTGACGCTGATTGATTTGCGCACGACGGGCTTGGTGCGGCTGGGTGTCTCGACAGAAGCCGCACGCGGAAAGGCGCAAGGACAGGGCCGCAAGCTCAGCCAAGCTGTCTACGACCAGACCGACGCCGACGGCCTGGTCTACAGCTCGCGCCTGACCGGCCGAACCTGCATCTGCGTCTACGACCGCGCCCTGCCAGGCGGGCTTGGCGCATCGCCGGTCATCGAAATCACTCGGCTGGCCGGCTTCCTAGACGCCCTGCAGGCCCTCAACGTCACCCTGATCGCCACGCCCTAACAGCGCCCCCAGGGCGGCGGTTCGGAACGAATCACCAACCCCAAGGGGCGGTAGGTTGAGGACCGCTGACACCCAGGGCTTGGAGTCTGTTCGGCGCCTGTTCTGCAGGGTGCGAGGCGCGGCGCCCGGAGGCGCCGCGCCGCTTGGTCAGTGGCGGGCGCTCGTGCGGTCACCGAGCAGAGAGTGGAAATGGGCGATGGCCGCGGCCTCGAGCTCGAACGGCGTGGCGCTGCGCTCTTCCTGACGGTCCAGCTCCTCGGCGATCGCCAAGACGTCCCAGCATTCAGCGACCACGTACCAGCTGCCGGTGTCATAGAAGTCGTGGGCGTGTTGGAAAACCGCTTGCGCCATCGCCATCGTCGTCATTGTCGTCTCCCGCTTTGCTGCCGGATCGGCGGGCTCGTTCCCGCGATCTCGCGACCGGGAAGGGCGGGGAATAGGGCAGGGGACAGGG
>Ga0114898_1000224_pt1 | contig 50481 bp, 56 predicted proteins | sample Malvired_Geostar_FD_83496 | JGI IMG/M metagenome (GOLD analysis project Ga0114898, IMG submission 83496) | Marine viral communities from the Global Malaspina Expedition - Malaspina viral metaG DeepMed_Geostar | ecosystem: Environmental > Aquatic > Marine > Oceanic | place: Mediterranean Sea...
CACCCCGTCCGTCCGCCCCGACGACCACATCGACCGCACCATCGAGGCCGAACGCCGCGCCTCCCACGAAGAGAACCTGCTCTCCCCCAAACGCCCCATCGAATGAGGGAAGGGGTGTCGCAGGCGGATGCCGCATGAGCTGGAATCTAGGTGGGTCCCCCTCGCCGCTCCCGGTGCGGACAGCCCGGCCAGCAGCAGGGGCGGCGCTTGCCTCCTGCCAGATCTTCCAGCGCCCGGGCCACGTGCTTCGCCCGCGTCTCGTCGCGCTTGACCGAGATGGTCCAGCAGATCCACTCGTTGCGGGCCAGGGGCGTGATGTCTTCCCAGGTCTTCAGCGCCTCGGCGTCGGACCTCAGGGCCGCGCCCAGATCATCCGGCAGGTCGTGAACCACCCCGCCGCTGATCGGGGCCGCGCTCATCCCACCGCTCTTGCGTTCACCGCCGCCTCCAGCGCCCCCAGCAGGGTGTTGGGCGTGACGGGCTTGGACACATGGCGATCGGCGCCGGCGTCCTTCGCCTGTTCCAGATGCTGGGGCATGGCATTGGCGCTCAGCATCAGGATGGGCAGGCGGCGGGGCGCCTGTCCGGCCGCAGCCGCCCGGGCGGCCTCGGCGGCGCGGATCGCGCGGGTGGCGGCCAGGCCGTCCATGACCGGCATCTGCATATCCATCAGCACCACGTCAAAGGTCCCACCCGCCACGGCCTCGACCGCGAGGGCACCGTTCTCGACGATGGTCAGATCATAGGGCTGCCCGGCCAGCATGGCCTCGACCACCCGCTGGTTGACCGGGTGATCCTCCGCCAACAGCACCCGGACGGGGGCATCTGCACCGGCGCGGGCCGGACGCAGGGGTTCAAGCCGCGCCCGGGCCTGATGCGCCGCCCGCCCGGCGTCATAGGCCTCGAGCGAGCGCGTACGGCACAGCGGCAGGGTGACGGTGAAGGTGCTGCCATGACCAGGGACCGAGGTTGCGCGGATCTCGCCGCCCATCATCTCGGTCAGGGCCCGACAGATGGATAGTCCCAGACCCGTTCCGCCGAACCGGCGGGTAATGGTGCTGTCGGCCTGGGTGAAGCGCTCGAACAGGCCCTGCCCTGCGGCGGCGTCGAAGCCGACGCCGGTGTCCGTGACCGTCAGCGTCAGTTGACTAACCTCCGGCTCGGGCGTGTCCTCGTCGATATCCAGGCTCAGCGCCACTTCACCCTCATGGGTGAATTTGACCGCATTGGACAACAGGTTCGTCAGCACCTGCCGGATCCGGCCGGCATCGGCCAGAAACCGTCCCCGCGCCGTTTGGCCGACGGTCACGCTAAAGGTCAGATCCCGCGCCTCGGCCTTGGCCCGGGCCGTGGCGATGGCGGGCTCCAGCTCGTCCATCAGGTCCATGTCGACCGGCACGATTTCCAGCTGACCGGCCTCGACTTTCGACACGTCCAGAATGTCGGAGACCAGCCGCTCCAGACTCTCGCCCGACTGCGCGATCAGATCGACCAGGTCGCGCTGTCGCGGGGTCAGCTCGTCGGCCTGCAGCGCCCCGATCAGGCCGATGACCCCGTTCAGCGGCGTGCGGATCTCGTGGCTCATATTGGCCAGAAAGTCGGTCTTGGCCTGGCTGGCGGCCTCGGCGGCGGCCTTGGCGGCTTCCAGTTCCTTGCGCGCCGCCTCGCGGCCGGTGACGTCGCGCGCCACGGCAAAGATCTTGCCGCCATGCCTGCGAGCCTGCCATTCCAGCTGGCGATAGCTGCCGTCCTTGTGGCGATAGCGATTGACGAAGCCGCTGACGAAGCCGCCCGAGGTCAGATCCTCGACCTGGCGCACCGAACCCAGCGTCGCCTCCCGGTCCTCGGGGTGCAGCAGCGACAGCAGGTAGACGCCCTCCAGCTCCTCGGGGCTCCAGCCCAGCGTGGTTTCCCACGAGCGGCTGGCCTTGACGACCCGGCCTTCCAGATCGCGGATGCACAGCATGTCGAGCGACACCTCAAAGAAGGTGCTGGCGTCCACAAGATCGTCCGGAAGGGGAGAAAGCGCCGCAAGCGATGACATGAAACTGATCTCAACCCCCTGATTCTTGGGGAGGTTGGCACACCAAGGTTAAGGTTGCCCTGCGACCGTCGGTCCAAACTGACGCTCAAAGCTGGTTCTGAGGGCCGCATCGACCTCGTCCATGCTCGCCAGAATTCCCAGATCATGCAGGCTGGTGACGCCGTGCTCGCGGATGCCGCAGGGCACGATACCGCCGAAGTGGTCCAGGTCCGGCTCAACGTTCAGGCTGATGCCGTGAAAGCTGACCCAGCGGCGCACCTTGACCCCGATGGCGGCGATCTTGTCCTCGCGCGCCCAGCCGGGCCCCTTGCGGGTGACCCAGACCCCGACCCGGCCCTCCTTGACCTCGCCCTCGACGCCGAACTCGGCCAGGGCCCCGATGATCCAGCGCTCCAGACCGCGTACCAGGCCGCGCACATCGCGTCCGCGCCCGGCCAGGTCCAGCATGACATAGGCCACCCGCTGGCCCGGCCCGTGGTAGGTGAACTGTCCGCCGCGTCCCGTCCTGTGCACCGGAAAGCGCGCATCGATCAGGTCCTCGTCCTTCGCCGAGACGCCGGCGGTGTAGAGGGCGGGATGCTCCAGCAGCCAGACCCGCTCCGACGCCTCTCCGGCATGGATAGCCGCCACGCGCGCCTCCATCGCAGCCTCCGCCGCCGCGTATTCGGCATAGCCCGGCGACACGACCCATTCGACGGGTCGGGAATCGCCGCGCAGCAGCGGTGAATCGGCAGAGCTTAAGGCTTGGGAAAGCATGACCCCTTCAATGTGGCGGATGGGGGTCCCCATGCAAGCGCCAACCCGAAGCCCATCCGGTAAGCCCGAGTCCGTCATGAGTCAGATCAACGCCGTCGATGTCGAGATTTCCGTCGTCCTCGGTCGCTCCGTGCTGCCCATGTCGCAACTGCTGAAGATGGGTCGGGGCGCCGTCATCCCGCTGAATGCGACCGAGACGGACGAGGTCTGGATCCTGGCCAACAACCACCCGATCGCCCGCGGCGAGATCTCGATCAGCGACGACCGCATCGCCATCACCGTCACCCGCCCCGCCGACGTCTACGACTTCATGGCCGGCTCGGCCTGACTTCTCCCCTTTCCTTTCCTCGCGACCTGCGCTATCGCCCCCGCTCCGATGCGAGCGGTCGTGGCGGAATTGGTAGACGCGCAGCGTTGAGGTCGCTGTGGGGCAACCCGTGGAAGTTCGAGTCTTCTCGACCGCACCATTGGCATTCCGAAGGTATTGAAATCTAAGCATTCCCCTCAATGGGGATCAACGCCGTCCACCTTACGGTCCACCTTTTCCTTCGCGTAGCTATGACGTGCTATGTTCGCCGTCCCGGGACCAACCGGGCGTCGCGACGCTCTCGCAAGGGAGTACCGCGATGAAGCTGTTATCGAAGAGGCAGGTGCGAGAGAAGGTCATCTACAGCCCTGCACACATTGCCCGCCTGGAGGCAGCCGGTCAGTTCCCCAAAAGGGTACGGCTTGGCACCGGAAGGGTCGGCTGGGTTGAGCAGGAGATAGATGCCTGGATCACCACGCGCATTGCCGAGCGCGATGCGGACACCGGCTCCTAACGGAGCCACTGAGCCCCCGGCCCCGGCCGGGGGCTTCTTTGTAACCGCCCCTGTGGGTGCGCATACGTCCGGGGCATAGCCCCTCATACTCTGTATGCCGGGGTGAAAACCCCTGAGAAGACGGTTCCGCACCGTTTCGTCGAGCGCTCTGCGCCACGACCCCACGCCCTTGCGCCCCTTATTTAAAGTGGCCCACCTGAGTCCTGACGGACATCAGGACCGATCGTGGGGTCGTGGCTGTAGCCAACGACGAAACGGGCGGTCCGGTACATGTCCTCAGACGCCACTGTGTCAGACGAAAACCTGCCCGCCCGCCCTGTCCTGAAGGACGCCCTGACTGTTGCCGGACGGCAGGACGTCGGCGCGATGCGGGCATGCGGGAGCGGGACACCGTCGAACACGCGGCAGCGCGCCGCGGGGTATGGTCACGCTCGCGCCGGCGGCGCTTGTAGAGGGGACGGGTTCCGCAAGGGGCCCTGACGGTTTCCTTGCATTATCAGTAACATACATGTAAGATGAAAGGGTCGGCGACTTAGCACCCGACGCCAATCATCTTCATCTATGGACAAGGAAAACCTCGCCGCCGCGCGCCATCTCATCACGTTCGCCCGCGACATTGAGTACAACGACACGCGCTACGCCCCGAGCGGCGTCAACGAGGCGGCGGCCACGCTTGAAGCCTACATCGAAAGTGCGACCATCTTGCCGATGGACGCTCTCACGATCGTCATCGAGGCCGTCTCGGAAGGTGGCTACCAGTACGACATCTACACGGGAGCACCGGGCGAGATTGAGAGCGGCTACGCGGTGAGCCTGGACGGCGGCCTCTGCACCACCACCCTTGAAAACGCGCTCGGGATGGCGACGAGCCAAGCGGCCGAGATTATCAAAAATACGAACGCCTAGCCTATGGATTATTTCGCCTGGGGCATGAGCGAGCTCGTTGAAGAGCTCGAGCGACGGGACGCAGAAATCGGCGCGTGCAAACAATGCGGCGAACCCCTGAACGGCCTTGTCCGCGTGCATCATCACACAGAACACGGGGTCGACATGACCGGCCGCTAGCCTTTCCGCCCTGCGCCTCTCACGGGGGACGTAGGAGCGGGCATAAAAGCCCGGCTAACCAACAACCCCTATGAACTTTGACCAGATGCAATCCTTCCGCGATCTCTTCGATTTCGCCCATGCTCGGAACGTAATCGAAGAAGCGGAGGAGCGCGGACACGGGGCCGTCAACGGAGACGCCATTCTCGACGCGGCCAAGCCTGCGCTCACCTACCTCGACGGCAACCAGAATGAGCTCGAAGACAAAACCCTACCTGCCTAGCCTATGGAAATTTCATTCCGTACGGCGACCGGCTGGAGCGAACGCGAAAAACACGCCGCGCGCTCACTGACGAAGAATGCGAACGACCACTACAAATGCCCTAAATGCGGCGCTGGTCTGATGGTAGCCCCACACGGCGGCATCTACTGCAACGCCGTCCACGGCACTAACAGTCCCAAAGGGCCGGACGCCCATGCCCGCGGCTTTGGACTTCCTAACCAACCATCATGACCAAGAGATCCGAGACCAGTCTCAGCGAGCACATGCGCCGCGCGGTAAAGGCTCGCTGGGCGAAGACGACAGTCGAAGAACGCAGCGCCCACGCACGCAAGATGGTCGAGGCGCGTGAAACCAAACGACAGGCTGCCAGGGATGCAGCCCTGCCTCCCGCGTAGCCGGCTCCTGGGGCACCGGTCCGGCGTGGAACATATCATGAACGTCGTCGCGGTATACTGCAGACGGAGTTCCTTGTTTCGTGGCCGGCGTGGGCATCCTACACGAGACGAGGCTCTACCCACCCCGGCCCATGAACACCCTCATCCTCGGCTCCGCCAAAGGACCGATTTTGGATCACCTCCCCGATACGTTTCTCCTGATTGACGATGGCCCGATCATCGACGCCTTGCAGCTGCCCGAGCGCCGGGCCGTTACCGTGTTCGACCCGGCCCATCATGCGTTCAATCCGCTGAAGGACATGACCTACCTGCGCGCAAGGGCGTTCGTCGATCTCATCAACGCCGCCTTTCCGGAGGGCGAAAGCACCCTCACCCGGCGCATATCCAGTTTTCATATTCTCACTGCATTGCTGTCAGGCCCGCAAAGGCTGGACACCCTCATCAGGGACAGCAAGGACACCCGCGACGCCTATCAGAAGATCCAGACACTGCTCCTCTCCCCCGTCCTTGCCAAGGTCATCACCCGTCCCACCAACCTGTCGTTCAAAGGGACGATCCTGGCGCGACTGAACCGGGCCGAGCTCGGGGATTTTGACTGCTTCTTCCTGGCGAACCTGCTGATCCAGCAATACCCCGGTCCCGTAGTCATCCCGGACTTCGGCTTCTATTCATGCCCGTTTCACGTGGACCTGATCCGGCAGAACCGGCTGGTCGTCAGCGTCAACGCCCTCGACGAGGTTCCACGGTTCCGGAACGCTTTGGTCCAGTTCGAGAGGAAAGTCGGCAGCCGGACGACGCCGGAAGACGCCGCGATCCTCGCCGATTATCTCGGGCTCACCCCGCACACTGTCGCCCACAACGACTTCATTCATCGTTCGATTAACGCTGTTACTTGACTTTGCGGGACCCTCGCCGTTCACTCATGGCGGGAAATGGAGGGGGTCATGCAGCTGAAATTGCAACGCTCGCAACGCGAGGGCGGGGTGATGTCGAAATCCGTCATCTTCTGCCTGGATGCGCGGGTAGAGTTTACCCCGGCCGAGCAGCAGAGCATCACCAAATACAAGCTGCACAAGCAGGTAATCTACAATAGCGAGGCCTCCAAGCGTGCCCTCGACGGCGGAGCCGCCCGCGTGGACGGATCAACGGTAGGGCACCTGAAATCCCTGGCCTTCACCGCCCTCGCCGCGATGAACCTGAATATCTCCATCGAAAGCCTCCAGCGCGGCCAGCATGTCGAGTGCAAAAGCATGGATGAGTTGCTGGGAGCGGAAGAGGCGATCATGGACGCCTGCCGCAATCTACGGGGCTATCTCGACACGGCCGCAACGTTTGATGGTCGGGAAGTGCTCATCTCCTTCAACACAGATGAGCCGGAGGTCCTCGCGTCCGCACCGGCTCCGATGCTGGTCGCACCAACAAAAGCCGTCGCGGCGCAGTCAACGCCCGCTCCGAAACTGGCAGGGCCCGTTGTGGCGCCCGATACGATCGCTGAGCCCGTGATGTATCAGACTAACCTGGACGGCACTCGAACACCGCTCGTGGACAATGGCTGGGGAGCTTTGGAGCGGCTCATTCCGTGGCTTAGGTCCGAATGGGAGCGCGATCCCCGCAAGGTCCTCCTTTGGGGTGGCGTAGCCTTCGTCGTCCTTTGGATTCTCATTTCGATTATATTCTAGCCCCGTGTCCTCGACGTACACGCCATTTTTCCGTCGTTTCACCGACGAGAAGGGTCGGGAGCTCGAGGAAACGAAACAGCTCTATGCTTGGGTGAAGGCGCATCAAGACGCCATGGCCGAGACTCCCGAGAGCGTCGGGCGACGGGTCTATGACTATCTCCGGGACTATCCGGAACACATCCGGGACCAGTTTCTATACGCGCTCCATGACCTCCTCGTCGCGGAGCACCAGATATGGGAACTGCCGCCGCCGGGCTTCGAGCGTATGAGCCTGCAGGCGTATGTCGAGTACCGGAACCTGCTCTACAGGAAGCAGCACTTTTTCGCGAACAAGGACGAGGTGCTCCAACTCTTCCATGAGGCGCTGGTCCGACTCCTGTTCGGTCTCGCCCGAGAGCTGCCGGAAACGAGCTCGCCGTCACCCTTCACCATTCCTCTGATCTATGCCCTAGCCGAGCCCAAGCTCTTGGTGGAGCAGACCATCGGCGTGATCGCCAACGGCCCCTATGTGGAGAAGGGCCTCTTCACGGATTTGGACGCGCAGCTTGGAGAAAATTTGGCCCGCGCCTCTGGCATCACAGACCCCGAAAACAAGAACAAGAAGCCATGGAAATATCCGCGCAAAAGTCCCCTCCCCCTGCCGGAGATCGTGGACACCTATCTCGGGGATACCCCCTTCGCGCCGCTGTTCAAGTTTTCAGTGCCGCTGCGCCTGACGAATGAGGACCGGTTCAGTCACACCCACGTGGTCGGCGGTTCCGGGGCCGGCAAGACGTCGCTCATCGAGCGATTGATCCTGCACGACCTCCAGTCCGACGACCCGCCCACGATCGTCGTCGTCGACCCACACTCCGACCTGATCCGTCGGCTCCTGCACGCGGACTTAGGGATTGAGGACCGGATCATCCTGATTGACCCGCGCGATATCGACCACCCGCCTGCACTGAACATATTCGCGCTCAACAAGGACCGGCTCGACAGCTATGACCCGGCGACCCGCGAGCAGGTGACGGCCGGGGTCATCCAGACCTTCGACTATCTGTTTTCCGGCCTCATCGGCGCAGACCTGACCGCCAAGCAGGGCGTGTTCTTCCGCTATGTCGCCCGGCTCATGCTGGCCCTGCCGGAGACGATGGGGCGCAATGCCACCATCCTCGACATGCTCAAACTCATGAGCGACCCGGCGCCCTATGCCGAAGCCATCGCTAGCCTTCCCGACATTCCGCGGGAGTTTTTCCTCAACGACTTCCAGAGCAAGACCTTCCAGCAGACCAAGGAGCAGATCCGCTACCGGCTCCAGGCCATCCTCGAGAACCCGACGATGGCCCGCCTGTTCACCTCCCCGGAGACGAAGGTGGACCTCTTCACGGAGATGAACCGGGGCGCGATCATCCTGGTGGACACCGCCAAGGACTACCTCAAGGGAGCCTCGGACAATTTCGGCCGCATCTTCATTTCCCTCGTGCTGCAAGCCGTGTTGGAGCGTTCCGTTATCCGGGCTGACGAGCGCAAGCCCACCTTCGTCTACATCGACGAGGCCGCCTCCTATTTCGACAGCAACATCGACGATCTCCTCACCGAGGCGCGCAAATACAAATGCGGCATGGTGCTGGCCCATCAGTATCTCGACCAGGCTTCATCCGGGCTCAAAGCCTCTCTGGCCGCCAACACCGGCATCAAGCTCGCCTCCGGCCTCTCGGCCGGCGACGCGCGATCCATGGCCCCGGAAATGCGCACCACGGCCGACTTCATTCTCGATCAGCCCAGGCTCCAGTTCGCCGCCCATATCCGCAACGTCACCCCCCATGCGGTCTCAATCCCGATTGTCCCCGGCGCACTGGAAAGGCAGCCGAAGCTCTCCGACGACGCCTTCGAGGCGCTCATGGCGACGAACCGTCGCCGGGTCTCCCTGCCTCGCCCGGGCACGCCCCGACCGGTTCCGTCAGACGCCGAGGAGGGTCCGCCCCCAGCCCAGCGTGCTGCATCCCTGCGTCCGGACGAAGATGTGAGCCGGGAGTGGTAGTATTTTCAGGTGCCCATGGCGGAGCATAGGGCTCTGCCGCCTGACATGCCTTCCCATGCTGAACGGTTACGACCGGTCAGCGCGACTCTATCCAATCATGTATGAAAACCGACGCCCTCAACCGACGCCTTCGGTTCGCTCCGCCTAATCCGCAGGTCTCGCGGCTCGTTCTGACCGATCTCGACTATCTGGTCTTCGAGGCGATCAACCGGCACGGCCCCCTGCCGACCCACTATCTGTTCGAGTTCGTGAAGGACCGGCGCCGGGACTACGCCCGATTTCAGAACCGGCTCACCGAGTTCTACAACGGCGACAGCGCCGGCGCTTACCTGACCCGGCCGCCGCAGCAGTTCGCCGGCTTCGAGGCGCGTTACCAGCATCTCGTCTACGACCTGACGGCGCGCGCGAAAGGCGTTCTCGCCGAGCGCGGAACCCTCGCTCGGTTTTCGCCGCGTCGTGCCGAGCCGTTCCTACACCAGCTCATGCAGGCCTGCGTCGGTGCATCACTGGAGTTGGCCGCCAGGGCGGATGGTCTTCGCTACATCAGCCGCGAGGAGATCCTTACCAATGACAAATGCCCCACCGCGACGCGGGACCACGCCAATCCGCTTGCTCTTCCTGTGCATCTGGTCGGCGCTCAGAAGGCCATCACGCCGGACGACATCTTTGGCCTTCAGGGCTCCGATGACAAAGGCGACTGGTTCCGGTTTTTCGCTCTGGAGATTGATCGGAACACCGAGAGCATCGAACGCCGAGACCCCACCCAGAACGCCTTCGGTCGCAAGATCGTCGGCTACCTCGACATCCTGAACCGTCAGACGTTCCGGGAGCATTTTGGTGTTCCGAACCTGAGCGTTCTCACGGTGACGACCAATGCGGTGCACGCGGCGAACATCATCGAATTCCTGGCGAAGCAGCATCCCGGGCGTCACGCCGGCCGGTTCCTGTTTGCGTGTGAGCCGGCGTTCGGCAGCAACTGGCGCGTGCCGAAGACGGTGCTCTCGCCGCTGATCACGGAGCCTTGGACGGGTGTGAACGGCCGGCGGCTGATCTCGGAGCCGTGAGGCGATAGTTGCGCCACGCTATGGTGGTGTTTTTTTAGAACCACTGAGCGACGGCTTTGCGCCATGAGCGGACATTGGCATGCCGCCGGACTCCGGACATTCAGCTGAGCCTGTCGATGTCAGATACTGAGATCGCCTCGTAGCCCAACAACCGAGACCGCACAGCCCTCAGCACAACTTCAGCTCGGATTGGCCGCTCTGCAGATTTTATGAACTACCTTGACCGGACAGCGCCGCACTGCAGGGGTATTAAGCAGCCCCGGCGCTTGCGCTTCCACATACTTGGCCAATCAGCACCTGCATCGAGAAGAGAGCAGCCAGGCAACTGGCCAGCCGCGTCTCAGTCCCGGACCTCACCGCTTTGGTCGGTAAGCTTGTACGCCAGAACCTGTGCGTCTTCGATCTTCGGGAGGCCGTCGAGCAGTTCCGGTGTCTTGGCGACGAGTGCACGGCCAACCTTTCCTGCCAGATGAGCCAGCCTCCCCGCGTCTCCCGGAAAGGTGTCGAAGATGGCGAAGTCGTCGTGACCGAAGCGGAGCGCATACCATGTCGTCGTGTCCGGCTCCTCCATCACGGCAGCCAGTCCGTCGCGCAGGAAGGCCTCGACATCAGCCTCCTTGCCGGGCTTTGCGCGCAGTCGCACGAACAGGGCCTTATTCACGGGTGAGCGGGATTCAGCATTGGCCATCACGGTCTCCTTTCGAGTCCAGGGCGACATGCAAACGCTCCACCGCAGTATTGGCTGCGCCTGAACTGCACAGCGTCTGCGTCGCACAGTGGGGGACGACTACCCGTCCGACACGTCTCTCAAGCTCGGCTCCTCGCCCGGATGGTAACGAGGCCTCGGCTGGGGCAGGAAGAAGAAGGCGACCGCGAGGAGGGTGACGGCCACGCCGATCCGCGGCGAGAAGGCTGAAATCGGAACCGCGACGATCTGGGTGCTTGCGGCAAGCCCGTAGCGACGCGTCATCTGCTGGATGAAATCCGCCGCGAGCCGCTCGTCCATCGTCCGTCGGCCCACCACGCCGTAGAACCATTTGGCCATCCAGGCGCAGGCGATAAGGGCGACGCCAGTTGTGAATACCACTGACGCGACGGGCTCGAACGCTGTTCCGAGATCGAAGACCCAGATGCGGATCGGGTACGGGACGACGACGATCGCCAGCAGGAACAGAAGGTTGATCGCGCCGAACCAGTGATCGCTCCGGGCGTAGATCCGCCCCGAGTAATGGTGCTGCAGCCAGTAGGCGCCGATGACGATATAGCAGAGCACGAGCGCCAGATGCTCGCGCCACTGCTCCGCCATGGCATGGACCAGATCGGTGTAGCCCTGCGGCCCCTGGGGCGACCCCGGCACCTTGATCTCGACGATCAGCAGGGTCAGGGCGATCGCGAAGACCGCATCGCTGAACCCTTCGAAGCGCGTAAGGCCGCGCTCCGCGCCATGGGTCTTCGCATGAGGGCGTGGCGTCCTCAGTGAGGATCCCGTTCCATGTGTGAAAGCCCCTTTGCGGCTGGCCCTCCCCGTAGAGCACGATCGAGATACAATGCCGTTCGGCTCTCCGCGGACGCAGCCACGACAGCCGGCGGGCCGCTCGCGACGATCCGCCCGCCCTCGTCGCCGGCGCCGGGGCCGATATCGATCACCCAGTCGCTCGCCGCCGCCACCTTCATGTCGTGATCGACCAGGATGACGCTGTTGCCAGCGTCGACCAGGGCGTTGAGCTGGCCCAGCAGGCGCTCGACATCGGTGGGGTGAAGGCCGGTGGTCGGTTCGTCGAGCACATAGAGCGCGCCGCCGCGCTGTGCTCGCTGCAACTCGGTGGCCAGCTTCACCCTCTGCGCCTCGCCGCCCGAAAACTCGGTGGCGGGCTGGCCGAGGCGGAGATAGTTGAGCCCGACCTCGCGAAGCACCTTGAGCGACCGGCAGACATGGGGCGCGTCGCCGAAGAAATCCCAGGCGTCCTCGACGGTGAGCGCGAGCACCTCGGCGATGGTCTTGCCGCGATAGAGGATCTCGAGCGTCTTCGGATTGTAGCGCGTGCCGTGACACGTGGGGCAGGGGGCGTAGACGCTTGGGAGGAAGAGCAGTTCGACCATGACGAAGCCTTCCCCCTCGCAGCGCGGACAGCGGCCCTTGGCGACATTGAACGAGAAGCGGCCGGCGTCGTAGCGGCGCTTCCTTGCTTCCGGGGTGGCCGCGAACAGGGCGCGGACATGGTCGAACAGACCGGTGTAGGTGGCGAGGTTGGAGCGCGGGGTGCGGCCGATCGGCTTCTGATCGACCTCGATCAGCCGCCTGATCCCTTCGAGACCGCCGAGGATCCGGCCCTCGGTCGCGTCGGCGGGGCCTTCCTCGAGCGCGGCTTCGGCGTCCGCCCCGGATTCGGCTGCGAGGGGAGCGCCGAGGGCGCCGGCGACCAGCTCGACCAGCGCCTGGCTGACCAGGCTGGACTTCCCCGAGCCGGAGATGCCGGTGACCGTGGTCATCACGCCGAGCGGGATCTCGCAGTCGACCTGCTTCAGATTATTGCGCGAGACCCCCTCGAGCCGCAGCCAGCCGGCGGGCTCGCGCTGTCGGCTCGGCATCCCGGCGTCTTCGTCGAACAGATGGCGCCGGGTCTCCGACGCGGCGACCTTGCGCAGGCCCTCGATCGGGCCGCTGTAGAGGATCTCGCCGCCATGCTCGCCTGCGGCGGGGCCGACATCGACGATCCAGTCGGCGCGGCGAACGACATCCATCTCGTGCTCGACGACGAAGAGCGAATTGCCCACCGCCTTCAGGCCGTCGAGCGCTCGTAGCAACGCCTCGGTGTCGGCGGGATGAAGGCCCGCGGACGGCTCGTCCATCACATAGACGACCCCGAACAGATTGGAGACGACCTGGGTGGCGAGCCGCAGCCGCTGCAGCTCGCCTGGCGACAGGGTCGGGGTGCTGCGTTCCAGCGTCAGGTAGCCGAGGCCGAGGTCGAGCAGCACCGAGAGCCGGCGGCAGAGATCGCCGGCGATGCGCTCGACCACCAGGGCCTTCTCCGGATGCGTCTCGCGCAACGTCCCGAGCTTGCCGGCTTTCGCCTCGGCGTAGGGCGCGAAAATCTTCGAGAAGCGGGCCATGGGCAGGCCGCTCATCTCGGCGATATCGAGACCCTCGAAGCGGACCGACAGGGACTCCCGGCGCAGCCTCTTGCCGTCGCACACGGGGCAAGGCCGGGCGATCATGAAGCGCGCGGCGCGCTTCTTCATCATGGCGCTGTGGGTGGTCGCATAGCTGTGCGTGACATGCCGCTTCGCGCTCGAGAAGGTGCCCATATAGGCGGGCTCCGTCTTGCGCCTAATCGCCCGCTGGATCTCCTCATGGGTCCACCCGGGATAGACCGGGACCTGTGGCTGCTCCTCGGTGAACAGGATCCAGTCGCGCGTCTTCTTCGGCAGGTCGCGCCAGGGCTTATCGACGTCGACGCCGAGGCTGATCAGGATGTCGCGCAGGTTCTGGCCGCCCCAGGCCATCGGCCAGGCGGCGACGGCGCGCTCGCGGATGGTCTTGGCGGGATCGGGCACCATCGAGGCTTCGGTCACCTCATGGATTCGGCCCAGGCCGTGACAGCGTGGACAGGCGCCTTCGGGCGTATTGGGCGAGAAGGATTCGGCCTCAAGATGCGGCCGTCCCGGCGGGTAGTCGCCGGCGCGCGAATAGAGCATGCGCAGCAGGTTGGAGAGGGTCGTCACGCTGCCGACCGACGATCGGGTGGTCGGCGAGCCCCGCTGCTGCTGCAGCGCAACCGCCGGCGGGAGCCCCTCTATGAGATCGACCTCCGGGACTTCCATCTGGTGGAACAGGCGGCGCGCGTATGGCGAGACGGATTCCAGGTAGCGGCGCTGGGCTTCCGCATAGAGGGTGGAGAAGGCGAGCGACGACTTGCCGGACCCCGACACGCCGGTGAACACGACCAGCGCGTCGCGCGGGATGTCGACATCGATGTTCTTGAGATTGTGCTCTCGCGCGCCACGAATGCGGACGAAGCCGGTCGCCTTGAGCTCTCGCATGCGAAAATCCTGACCTTCTGTTAGTCCCGCCCAGCCCGTTCGGTTGCATGGGACGGGGATATTCCGGGCCTTCGTCATGGATGACTCGACGCCGGACACGATTAGCCGGAGGCGAAACACGGTCCCGGGCGTTCGCTTCAAAGACGTCCGAGGCCAGGAGACCGAAATGCGAACCGTGACGCTTCCCGACCACGCCGAAGTCTCCGCCCTCGGACAGGGGACCTGGCGGATGGGCGAAGACCCGCGCCGACGCGAACAGGAGATCGCCGCCCTTCACGCTGGCGTCGACCTCGGCATGACCTTGATCGACACCGCCGAGATGTACGGCGACGGCGCGACTGAAGACTTGGTCGGTGAAGCCTTGGCCGGGGTTCGCGATCAGGTCTTCCTGATCAGCAAGGTCTATCCGCAGAACGCCGGGAGGGGTCGCCTTGAGAAGGCGTGCGAAGCCAGTCTGAAACGCCTGAAGACAGACCGGCTCGACCTCTATCTGCTGCACTGGCGCGGCTCCGTGCCGCTCGCCGAAACCATCGAGGGCATGAACGCCCTCGTCCAAGCCGGAAAGATCCGGCGATGGGGGGTGAGCAACTTCGATCACGCCGACATGGAACAGCTGTTTCGCGCCGGCGGAGAGGACTGCGCGACCGACCAGATCCTTTACAATGTGACCGAGCGCGGCGCGGAGTTCGACCTCTTGCCGCTGCTGAACCGACACCTGATACCGGTCATGGCCTACAGCCCGATCGGCCAGGGCGCGCTGCCGACGTCCCCTGCCCTATCGGCTGTCGCCAAGCGCCACGACGCCACACCGTACCAAGTCGCCCTCGCATGGGTCCTACGCGATCCGCGGGTCATCGCCATCCCCAAGGCTGGCGAGGCGGCGCACGTCGCGGACAACCGCCGCGCCCTCGACCTGGCGCTGACGCCGGAAGATCTCGCTGCAATCGACGCTGATTTTCCGCCCCCAACCCGCAAGACGCACCTCGCCATGCTCTGACGAGTGACTGGCGGTTGGCGAGCTTTGCAAGTTCGGCCAAGCGCCAACAGCGGTCATTGGCGAAGTTCCGAGAACCAGACATGAGCTTTGGTTCGATGACCGAGCTTAACTGCGCCGATCCCGGCACCTCATTGTGCCGCGATGGCGATGGATGACAAATCGGACGCGGCGTCGACCGGAACGCCCTCCGCCTTTCGTTCGGAATACCGATCGACGAGCTGGACGGCGTGGGGCCGGACCAGAATGGTGAAGCGCACCAGTTCCTCCATCACGTCGACGATCCGCTCATAGTAGGCCGAGGGCTTCATCCGGCCGGCCCCGTCGAACTCCTGGAAGGCCTTGGCCACGCTCGACTGGTTGGGGATGGTGATCATCCGCATCCAGCGGCCCAGAAGGCGCAGGGTGTTGACGGCGTTGAAGCTCTGCGACCCGCCCGACACCTGCATGACGGCGAGGGTCCGGCCCTGCGTCGGGCGCATGCCGCCCTGGCTCAATGGCAGGTGATCGATCTGCAGCTTCATCAGCCCGGAGACCTGGCCGTGCCGTTCCGGACTGCACCAGACCATGCCCTCCGACCAGAAGGCGTGTTCGCGCAACTCGCGCACCGCCGGGTGGTCGTCGTCGCCGGGCGCGCCCGGCAGGGGGAGGTCGGAGGGGTCGAAGATGCGGGTCTCGCATCCCATGCGCTGCAGTAGGCGGGCCGCTTCCTCGACGCAGAGCCGCGAATACGACCGCTCGCGCAGCGATCCGTACAAGAGAAGGATCCGCGGCGCCGGGTCGGTCGAGCCCAATCCCCGGGCGGGCTCGGCGGACAGATAGGCCGCGTCCAGGGCCGGCAGGTTATCCGGATCCGGCAGCGAACGCAGACGGATGAAGGTCATTCAAAGGTCCTTGGTCAAATAGACGGCAGACGCCGGGCAGAGGTCCGCGAACTCGCGAGTTTGCCGGATCGCGGGCGGCGCGGACTCACGATCGGCGGCTACAAAGCCGCGCCCGGTGAAGAAGCGCTCGGCCGTCGTGGTGAGCAGGTGCAGACGTGCAGCGCCCAGGTCGCCGGCGGTGGTCTCGGCGGCGGCCAGCACCCGACTTCCCAGGCCGCGGGCCTTCTGGTCGGCAAGTACGACCAGGGAGCGCAGCAGCAGGTCGCGCCGCTCCCCTTCCAGCCCGACATAGCCGATGACCGCGCCGTAGTGGTCGGCGCTGAAGTATCGCCCGGTGCCCGGCTCAGGCAGGTTCTCGCCACGCAGGGCCGCGATCAGATCGACATCGGTCGAGTCGACCAAATGCAGACTGACCATCAGCCGGCGTCCTTCGGCGGGGCCGTGTCCGGGAACCAGCGTCGGCCCATCCAGAGCGCGACCGACACGAGCAGGATCAACACCGGCACCTCGACAAGGGGGCCGATGACGGCCGCGAAGGCGACCGGCGAGGTCAGGCCGAAGGCCGCGATGGCCACCGCGATGGCCAGTTCGAAATTGTTCGAGGCCGCGGTGAAGGCCAGGGCGGTGGTGCGCGGATAGTCGGCTTCGATCAGCTTGCCCATGAGGAAGCTCACCACGAACATGACGAGGAAGTAGATCGTCAGGGGAATGGCGATGCGCAGGGCGTCCAGCGGCAAAGCCACCACCTCCCCGCCCTTGAGGCTGAACATGACCACGATGGTGAACAGCAGAGCGATCAGGGTGATCGGCCCGATGCGCGGCAGGAAGCGCCGCTCGTACCAGTCGGCGCCGCGGCGAGCGATCAGGCTGCGTCGGGTCAGGAAGCCGGCTAGGAACGGTAGGCCAAGGTAGACGAGCACCGCGCCGGCGATGGTCCAGACGCTGACGTCCACCACGCTGCCCTGCAGGCCGAACAGGGGCGGCAGGACGGTGAGGAAGATCCAGGCATAAAGGCTGAAGAACAGGATCTGGAAGATCGAGTTGAAGGCTACGAGGCCGGCGACATACTGGTTGTCGCCCCGCGCCAGCTGGTTCCAGACCAGGACCATGGCGATACAGCGCGCCAGCCCGATCAGGATGACGCCGGTCATGTATTCCGGCTGATCACGCAGGAAGATCACCGCCAGGGCGAACATCAGCACCGGGCCCAGCACCCAGTTCTGGAACAAGGACAGGGCCAGGACCCGCTTGTCGGCGAAGACGCGCGGCAGTTCCTCGTACCGGACCTTGGCCAGCGGCGGGTACATCATCAGGATCAGACCGATGGCGATCGGGATATTGGTCGTGCCGATTGAGAGGCTGTCGACCCAGGTCGGCAGGCCCGGCGCCAGCGTCCCCATAGCCACGCCCAGGCCCATGGCCACGAAGATCCACAGCGTCAGCCAGCGGTCGAGGAAGGACAGGCGACGCGGCGCAGCGTCCTCCACGCGGGTGTCGATCATCGCTTCACCCGCTGGCCGGCGGCGTCGATGACGACCTCGCCGTCCTCCTTGGTGAAGGGCTTGAGATCATCGGCGGGCAGGAGGTCCAGAACGGCCTCGGACGGTCGGCACAGGCCGACGCCGAGCGGACTGACGACGATCGGGCGATTGAGCAGGATCGGATGGGCCTCGATCGCATCGAGCAACTGATCGTCCGTCAGGCCCGGGTCCCCTAGGCCCAGTTCGGCGAAGGGCGTGCCCTTCTCGCGCAACAGATTGCGCAGCGGCTTGCCGGCCCGTTCGGCCAGCCAAGCGACCATGGTCCGCGACGGCGGGGTCTTCAGATACTGCACGACATGCGGCTCGATGCCGACGTGGCGGATCAGCTCGAGCGCGTTGCGCGACGTCCCGCAGGCGGGGTTGTGATAGATGACGATGTCCACGGGATCCTTAGGGGCAACAGGGCGCGAGTTCAGCCAGCAGGGGTTCGCACAGGTCCGCCCTGCCCCCGCAGCAGTCCTTGAGCAGGAAGAGGACCAGGTCGCGAAGCCGATCCAGGTCGGCCCGGTAGATGATCGACCGGCTGCGCCGCTCCGACCTGATCAACCCCGCGCGCGTCAGGACGCCGAGATGGGACGACAGGGTGTTGGCCGGGATCACCAGATGGTTGGAGATGTCACCGGCCGGCAGACCATCGGGTTCGTGACGCACGAGGAGGCGAAACGCCTCCAGCCGCGTCGATTGCGCCAAGGCGGCGAGAGCGAGAATCGAAACTTCGGTTTCCATATTTCCAAATTAGTCGAAATATGGAAATGTTCAAGCCCGCTCGTCTGCGGGTGCGGCAGTTCAGGCATCGGTGACGACCTGATCTTTGACGACTGCCGCCTAAAAGATCGCAGAGTAGCGACAGCCGAGTTTAAGGGTCGCTGGGCTATACTCTCCGTCGAGACCATGGACTTTGGCCACGAGGTCGACAGTTGGCCGATTTCGCACGTCTGTCGGTCCGGACGCGGTGCGCTGATCTCGCGATCAGGCGGCGGGAGCCGCCGACGCTCCCTTCTGGGCGAGCCAGGCGTCGATCAGGGTGATTTCGCGCTCCTGCGCCGTGATCACCTCCTGGGCCAGGTTCCGCGCTTGGGCGTCCTTGCCTTGCGCGAGCTCCACACGGGCCATCGAGACGGCGGCGACGTGGTGACCTCGCATCTGCTTCATGAAGTCGATGTCCGCGTCCCCGGTGAAGGCGGGCATCGCCTCCATCATCGTGTTCATCGAGGCCTTGTAGCCTTGGGTGGCGACGGAGTCGCCGGGCGCAGGCGCAGCCATGCCGCCCTCCATTCCGCCATGGGCGTCCGCCGCTGCGGGGGCCTCAGGCGCGGCTACGGCGGGCTCTTCGGCTTGCGGGGAACAGGCCGTAGCCAAGGCGCAGGCGGCGAGGACGAGGCTGATGCGTTTCATGACGGCTCCTTGGGATCCCGACGTTAGCGACCAGGAGGGCCCATTCGTTCCGCCAACTCTACCGTCCGGCCCGCGCCAAGAGCTCGATCAGCTCGCCGGCCTTTGCCTTGCGATCCTCGGGATCGTCGCCGGTCATAGCGCCCATGACGCAGTGGTCGAGGTGATCCCGTAGCACTTCGGTCTCCACGCGATGGAGCGCGGCTCGAACGGCCTGAAGTTGGGTCAGCAAGTCGACGCAATACCGGTCATCTTCAACCATGCGGGAGATTCCCCGCACCTGGCCTTCGATCCGGCTGAGCCTGTTGAGGACTTTGGGTTTCGTGTCGGTTTGCATGCGGCCTGTCCTCCTGAGCACCCCCATATACCCCAGACGGGTATCTTGCGATATACCCCCCATGGGTATATGTTAGCTCTTCGGTCAGCCGGAGAGAGCGACATGTCCACGCATCCTCACAATCATGCCTCGGGTCACGCCTGCTGCGGGGCGAAGGCCTCGGATGGCGCGGCAACGGTCAAGGATCCCGTCTGCGGCATGTCGGTCGATCCGACGGCCACCGCTCACCGAGCCAGTCATGACGGTCAGGACTATTTCTTCTGCTCGGCGGAGTGCCGGACCAAATTCATCGGCGATCCGATGCGTTACCTGAACCCTCCCGTGGAGGCCGAGCCGGCCGTTCCCGGCGCCATCTACACCTGCCCGATGCACCCCGAGATCCGGCAGGAAGGCCCAGGCTCCTGCCCGATCTGCGGCATGGCGCTTGAGCCGGAGACGGTCACGGCGGAGGCCCCGCCCAACCACGAGCTGATCGACTTCACCAGACGCTTCTGGGTCGGTCTGGTCCTGACCCTGCCGGTCTTCGCCCTGGAAATGGGCGGACACCTGGCCAATCTCCACATGTTCATCCCGGGCCAGATGTCGAACTGGATCCAGTTCGCTTTGGCGACCCCCGTGGTTCTCTGGTGCGGCTGGCCCTTCTTCGAGCGCGGCTGGACATCGCTGCGCACCCGGCGGCTGAATATGTTCACCCTGATCGCCATGGGGGTCGGCGTGGCATGGCTTTACAGCGTCGTGGCCGTCGTCGCGCCAACCCTGTTCCCGCCCGCCTTCCTGAAGGCCGACGGCAGTGCGCCGGTGTATTTCGAGGCGGCGGCGGTCATCACCGTGCTGGTCCTCGTCGGGCAGATTCTGGAACTGCGCGCCCGCGAACAGACGTCGGGCGCGATCCGCGCCCTGCTGGACCTCACGCCCAAGACCGCGCGCCGAATCCGGGCGGACGGCATCGATGAAGATGTCTCGCTTGACCAGATCGCCGTCAGCGACCGCCTGCGGGTAAGGCCCGGAGAGAAGATCCCGGTCGATGGCGAACTCCTGGAGGGTCGGGTCGCTGTCGACGAATCCATGGTGACCGGCGAGTCCATGCCGGTGACCAAGGATGTCGGCGACCGCGTCGTGGCCGGCGCGCTCAACAAGACCGGATCCTTCATCATGCGCGCCGACAAGGTGGGCGCCGACACCCTGCTGGCGCAGATCGTCCAGATGGTGGCCCAGGCCCAGCGCAGTCGCGCCCCGATCCAGCGGCTGGCCGATACGGTCTCCGGATGGTTCGTTCCCACGGTGATCGCGATCGCCCTGCTCGCCGCCGTCGTCTGGGGCCTGGTCGGTCCCGAGCCCCGTTTGTCCTACGCCCTGGTCGCCGCCGTTTCGGTGCTCATCATCGCCTGTCCCTGTGCGTTGGGTCTGGCGACGCCGATCTCGATCATGGTCGGGGTGGGACGTGGCGCCCACGCCGGCGTCCTGATCAAGAACGCCGAGGCGCTCGAACGCTTCGAGAAGGTCGACACTCTCGTTCTGGACAAGACCGGCACCCTGACGGAGGGCCGTCCGTCGGTGACGGCGATCCTGCCCGCCCTCGGCTTCGTGGAAGCGGACATCCTGCGTCTTTCGGCCAGCCTCGAGCGGGGCAGCGAACATCCGTTGGCCGACGCAATCGTCCGGGCAGCCAAGGACCGGGACATCCCCCTTACCGAGGCCGCGGACTTCGACAGCCCGGTCGGTCGCGGCGTTCGCGGGACGATTGAGGGCCGCCAGGTCGCCCTGGGCAACACCCGTTTTCTCGGCGAGCTTTCGATCGACGTCTCCGCGCTGGAGCCGAAGGCGGAGGCCCTTCGCCACGACGGCGCCACCGCCATATTCGTGGCGATCGACGGAAAGGCGGCCGGGGTCATCGGCATCGCCGATCCCATCAAGGCCACCACGCCGGCTGCGATCCTCGCGCTGAAAGCGGCCGGTCTGCGGCTGGTGATGATGACCGGGGACAACCGGACGACGGCCGAAGCGGTCGCGCGGCGCCTCGGCATCGACGAAGTCCAGGCGGAGGTTTTGCCGCAGGATAAGGCGTCTGTGGTTCAACAGCTTCGTTCGCAGGGTCGGATCGTCGCCATGGCGGGGGATGGCGTCAACGATGCCCCTGCCCTCGCCGCAGCCGATGTCGGCGTCGCCATGGGGGCGGGTTCGGACGTCGCCATCGAAAGCGCCGGCGTCACCCTGCTGGGCGGAGATCTGCAAGGCATCGTGCGCGCACGGCGTCTGTCCCGCGCGGTGATGGGCAACATCCGCCAAAACCTCGTTTTCGCCTTCGGCTACAACGCCCTTGGCATTCCCGTGGCGGCTGGCCTGCTTTATCCCGTCTTCGGCTGGCTTCTCTCGCCTGCCCTTGCGGCGCTCGCAATGGCGCTCTCCTCGGTCAGCGTCATCGGCAATGCGCTGAGACTGCGCGCGGTGAGGCTTTAGCCAGGATAGGCAATCAACAGTCCGCCCACCCACCCAAGGGAGGAACCGGCTGTGACGGGCCGGATTGATTCAGACGCTGACCGCAGTCTCCAGGCTTTCGCAGCGGCAGGCGAAGACGAACTGAAATTTCTGAAGAGGATACGGACGATGTCTCATCAACAGATGGACCACGGCGGGCAAGGCAACGCTCGTGGACTCGGCCCTTATCGGAGCCTGTACCTCGAGTTGGCGCTCGATTTCGTCATCATGTACCTGGTCATGTACACGATGATCGCCACGCTCGGTCACTTCTATCTCAATTTGAACAACGTCTACATGACCCTGATGATGGTCGCGCCGATGGCGGTCCTCATGCTCGTCTTCATGCGGTCCATGTACCCGTCGCGCAAAACGAACCTGGTCATTGGAGCGGTCGCCGTCGTGATCTTCGTCGGCAGCTTCGTCGGCATGCGCACCCAGGCGTTCGTTGGCGACGACGAATTCCTGCGATCGATGATCCCGCACCATTCCGGGGCTGTGTTGATGTGCGAGCAAGCCTCCCTGACCGATCCGGAGATCATCGCCCTGTGCGACGGCATCGTGCGTGGTCAACAGGAGGAGATCGCCCAGATGCAGGCGCTCCTCGAGAAGCGTCGCCGCTGACCCCGGCGTGCGGGGGAAGGCCTCAGCCGCCCCCCGCTTCCTCTTCATGAGGGACGCGGTCGTGTGGCGCGTAGAGAAGCAGAAGGCCGGGACCGGCCAAACGTCTGGAGACTGAGTATGCGTTACTTCAACCCCGCACCCTTCATCGCCGTCGCGGCGGTCGTGGCCTTCGCCGCCGGACCGGCGGCGGCCCACGCTCGCCTGGTCAGCGCCACCCCGGCGCCCGACTCCACCGTGGCCGCGACCCGGACGCTGACCCTGACCTTCAGCGAACGCAGCGTTCCCGCCTTTTCCGGCTTCGACGTCGTCAATGCGGCGGAGGAGAAGATCGCGATCCGCACCTCGGTCGCCGAGGACGGCAGGACCCTCACGGGCGCGCTGGCTCGCCCGCTGGCCGCCGGCACCTACCGTGTCGACTGGCGTATCGCCTCGAGCGACGGCCACCGCATGACGGGATCCTACACCTTCACGGTGCGCTGACGCCGTGCTGGAAGTCGCGGTCATCGCGCTTCGTTGGCTTCAATACGGTGGCGGCGTCGTCCTTCTCGGCGCGCCGCTGTTCCTTCTCTACAGCTTTAAATACGCCGACGCGCCGAACCTGGAATGGTCGCGACCGACATTGCGCCTCGCGGCGATCATCGTCGCGCTCGGCTCGCTCGCCGCCCTGGTGGCCCAGACTGCCGTCATGGCGGGGTCGCTGAGCGAAGCCGTGAAACCCGCGTCTCTGTCCTTTATGGTCACCGGCACAGCCCTGGGCATGGCGATGGTCGTGCGGGCCGCCGCCGCCTTGCTTGGGCTTGTCGCCTTGGTCGCCCTGAAACCCGGTCGCGCGCTCTGGAGCGTGACGGCCGCCTTGGGTCTGATCGTGGCCGCCAGCTTCGCATGGACGGGTCACGGCGCGGCCACCGAGGGTCCGGGCGGGCCCATCCATCTTGTCGCCAACATCATTCACGCGGTGGCAGCGGCCTTGTGGCTGGGCGCCCTGGCGGCGTTGACGGCCCTGCTTCTGCGCCGAGCCGGTCCGGACGACTTTGCAATCCATCGCGCCCTGCATGGCTTCGCCGGCCTTGGAACGCTCGCGGTCCTGTTGCTGGTGCTGACCGGTCTCGTGAACAGCTGGTTCCTGATCGGTCCCGAGCGCGTGGCGTCGATCGCGGGCAACCTCTACGGCCAGCTTCTGGTCGCCAAGCTCGTCCTCTTCGGTTTGATGCTTGCGCTGGCGGCGAGCAACCGGTTCCGGCTGACGCCGACACTGGGCTATGCGCTGGAGACGGGCCAACCCTCCGTCGCCGCCATGAGCGCGCTCCGGCGCAGCCTGTTGATCGAAACGGGTCTGGGACTCGCCCTGATTGGCGTCGTGGCGGTCATGGGAACCCTGCCGCCCCCGGCGTCTCTGTAGGCTCGATTGCGATGATCAAAATGAGATCGTCGCTCCGCCGACCGTTGAAGTATGATCAGACAATGCCGTTCCTGCGTCGTGACCTCCTCCGACTGACGACCGCGCTGCTCGCGGCGTTTGCCGTGCTGTTCGTGTCCACCGCTTCGATCGCCTGCGAAGCTCCGGTCGATCAGGATATGGCGTCCATGTCGATGAGCGGCGACGGCGTCCCGTGCGAGCCGAAGACCGTCAGGATCTCGTGCCATAAGGCGTGTCTGGCCATCTGCCAGGGCCTTGTCCCCCAAGGCGGTGAATCCACCCCCGCACGGGTCTATGCGTCTGTCCTCTATCCATCCCTTGATGCGCGGCATGCCGATTTCACCGTGGAGGCGGACGACCCGCCCCCACGACGCTGATCCTGTTGAAGATGACCGGACTCATTCAATCAAACAGAGATCAAAACCATGAAACGCACTCTCACCCTCGCAGCCCTGGTGCTGCTGGCTTCCGGTTCAGCCGCCTTCGCGGCCGCGCCGGACGCCGTGGCGCAGGCCGTATGCGCTTGCTGCGACGCTATCGCAGCCTGCGCGGAAGCCTGCACCTGCTGCTGATCGTATTATCGGGGACGCCCGCCCGCGAGGGCGGGCGTCTTCCCGATGTTCCTCACCGACGTCGCAGGGCCGGCGACCCGCTGGCGCGGGCCTGAGCGTCAGCCGGGCGCGCGCGACGACCAGTGAATGTGGTGGATGCGCCAGCCGTCGGCATGGCGTTTGAGGACCATGGTTTCGGTCGTCAGGCGGTCTACGGCGCGGCCGTTGAATTGGCCCGTGGTGCGGCCTTCGCTGGTGATCCAGGCGATGTCCCCGTCGGCCCATCCCGATCTGCGCGTCACCGTCGCTTCAGAGGCGGCGGCGAAGGCGGCGTCCGAGCCCAGGTGATGGGACGCATACTCGTCGCGCGATCGCTCCGCGCCACCCTCCTCGAAGATCATCACATCCGGCGCCATAATTGCCAGGGCGACGTTCGTGTCGCCGGCCTTCAGGGCGACGTGAAAGGCGTCGACGGCCGCCGCCGCGTCCGCAGCTTCCGCGGCGACCGAGCCGGCGGCTTGGGCATGCCCGTGGGCGTGGTCCTGGGCGAAGGCGGGTGTCGCCGAAAGAACGGCGAGCGACAGGACGAGGGCGAGAGAGGTGCGGGACATGGCGAACTCCGGATTGTGGGTGATCTGAACGGGCTGAGCGCGATCTGCGTCAGGCCGGCGGGTTGTGGCGGGCGAACACGCGGGTCGCGCCCGAGCGAAGCACCAGCAGGGTGTCGTAGGGCTCCTTGCGCCCCTGCGGCGTCTCCATGCCGGGCGAACCGAGCGGCATGCCCGGGACCGCGACGCCCACCGCCGCCGGTCTCTCGGTCAGCAGTCGAATGACGTCCGGGGCCGGCACATGACCCTCGACCAGATAACCATCGATCAGACCGGTATGACAGGAGGCGAGCGCGTCCGGCATGCCCCGGCTGCTCCGGACCGATTGAAGGCTCGGAAGGACGGTGATGGTGGTGGTGAAGCCCGCCTCGCGCATGTGCGCGATCCAGGCGTCGCAACAGGCGCAAGTCGGCGTCTTGAAGACCGTGAGGTTTCTGGACGGACGGGTCTGGGCGCAGGCGGACCCGCCCATGCCGATGAAGACGGCCGCGCCCATCAGCAGACGACGGTTCAGATTGGCGGGATTCAAAAGGGTTCTCCCTGATCGCTGTGGACGGATCGCTGCGCCTCGACAGGGTCTGCGCGCTGCGGCGCCAGCCGCGCCCGCAACCACCGTCGGCCAGGCTGCTCGACGAAGACATGGATGGCGGCCGCGGCGGCGAGCGTCAACACAAGCATGGCGGCCAGTTCGACCAGGCCCATTCGATAGTCCGCACCCCAGCCGGCGAACGCCTGCGCCGCATTGCGCCACACCATCAGGATGGGGATGTGGACGAGATAGAGGGCGAACGACGCTTCGCCGGCGAACAGAAGCACGGGGTGAGACAGGAAGGTCCGGACCGGAGCCTTGGCCAACAGGGCGAGCGACAGGATGAAGGGACCGGCCGCCGCCACGATGACCCGGTCGTCGGCGCCGATCTGCATGAGCGTCAGCAGCAGGGTCGTGGCGACCAGGGCGCCCATGAGGGACATTCGCGGCGAAGGCGTCCAGCGCTGACCGAGATAGTAGAGGCCAATGCCGTAGAGGAATTCGGGAATGATGCGCAGGATCCCGAGGCTGTCCTCGGCCCGAGGCAGCATCCGGCCGAACCAGGCGCGGTAGAAGGCGTCCAAAGCGACGAAAAACAGCATGGCGAGGGCGATCAGGACCCACGGCCTGGCCCGCAGCCGGAGCGCGAGGGCGGCATAGGCGGGGAAGGCCAGATAGGCGAACCACTCCGCCGACAGCGACCAAGCCGGCCCGTTCCAGAGCGCCATGCTCTGGCGCGGGAACCACGCTTGGACGAGCAGAAGGGTTCCCGCGAAGTCGACGGGATTGAACCGGCCAGGCTCCAGCCCGACGCCGAACACAGGCGCGATCAGCACCAGCCCAAGCATGGCCAGGAGGATGAACAGGTGAGCCGGATAGATCCGGGCGAGGCGCGCCGCCAGGAATCGACCGTAGTTCGGGGCCCGGTCTCCCTGCAGGTAGACGTGGGTCAGGATGAAGCCCGACAGGATGAAGAAGACATCCACGCCCAGGCGCGCGCGGTTCAACAAGCCCGCGCTCTCCGCCGGAAGCGTCCAGTAGAGCTGGAAGTGGAACAGCACGACGCCGAGGGCGAGAAAGAACCTCACGCCCGTGAGCGGATCGAGCACGTCGGGGAATGGAACCCGCGTGGGCCCTGCTCTGTCGCTCACGTCTTTTCCCCGGACGACAGGGCGCGTCCCGGTCGTTCTCTGGTATCTACGCGGGCGACGGCTCGTCCCCTCGTGAGGGGACCAGAAGGCCGGCGCGTGTGGCAGATGGGGCGTGACGCAGGTGCGCAATGACTGACGACATGAATGAACTGATCGCAGCGGTCGGGCCGGGCGACGCCGGCCGGCTGGTCGGCATGGAAGACGCAGTCTGGGTGCGGATCGGCGAACGCAGGGAGCGCGCCCGCATGGGTCAGGTCCGGGTCGCCGCCGTTGCGCTCGCTCTGGTGATCGGCGTCGCGAACGGAGGGCTGATGCTCATGGCTCCACGGGCGGAGCCGTCCGAGATGCGGATTTTCACCGTCTCGGCGGGCTTGTCGCCTCTCTCCGGCCTGGACGTTCGGGGATGAGGGCCGCCTGGAAGTCGATCGTCATCACGGCCATCCTGGCCGCGCTGGCCAGCGGCGCGGCGACCTGGGCGAGCGCGACCTGGGTCATGCGGGAGCGGCAGCCGCCAAGCCTGCACAGCGTCGTCCATGAGAAACTCGACCTGAGCCCTGAGCAGGATCGACGGCTCGACGTGGTCGAAGCCCGGTTCGCCGCTCAGCGGCCGGCGCTCGAAGCGGAAGTCCGCGCGGCCAATCGCGAACTGGCGGCCGCCATCGCCGCCAGTGACGGCGACACGCCCCAGGTCCAGGCCGCGGTCGATCATTTCCACGCCGCCATGGGCGATCTGCAGAAGGCGACGATCACCCATGTGTTCGAGATGCGATCCGTCCTGACCCCGGCGCAGGCCGAGGTGTTCGACGCCGCGGTCGTCGAGGCCCTGCACGACGACGCCGGCTAAGCGGCGCGCGTGGGTGCCGAGCAGAGCATCGAGGCCCGTGCGGCGACCGGAGACCGGGCCGCCTTCACCGCCTTGATGGCCGCCACAAAGGCAGATCTCTACCGGTTCGTGCGCCGCTATGTCGGCGATGAGTCCGAAGCGCATGACGTGCTTCAGGAAAGCTATGCGTCCGCCTGGCTCGCCCTGCGGCGGTATGATCCGGCGCGGCCGTTCGACGTCTGGCTGCGCTCCATCGCTCTCAACAAATGTCGCGATTGGGGTCGGCGGCGCGCGGTGCGCCGGGTCGTGCGCGGCGTCATGGGCCTGGAAGCGCCCGAGGCGGCGGCGGTGGGCGACGATGCGCCCTCACCCGAGACCCGGCTGGACGATCAGCGCAGGGCCCAAGCTCTGCAACGCGCCTTGCGGGACCTTCCCGACGCCCTGAAGGGGCCGCTTCTGCTCGCCACGCTCGAGGGACGGTCTCACGCCGAGATCGCCTCGATCCTCGGCATTACGCCCAAGGCGGTCGAGACCCGCGTCGCCCGCGCCCGCAAGACCTTGACGGCGGCTCTGGGCCAGGCTTCCGGCGGAGACGCTTGACCTCGCCATGATGGGAAGGTGCGCAAGCTGCGAACCCGACGTCTGTGGCGTCCTGACGCAAGGGGTACGCCGCCCGGCTGCGTATCTGAACGAACGGCCGAATAGCCCGACCAAGGAATTTCTCGCCTATGTCCACGCTCCGCCTCGATCGCCGAACGCTTCTCCGTGGCGCAGCCGCCGGCGGCGGGCTGCTGGGCCTGCAGGGTTTGCTCCCCGCCTGGGCGCAAACAGGATCGGCGGGACTGCGGGCGGATCTTCCGACGCTGACGGGACCGAACATCGAACTGACCGTCGGACACACGCCCTTCACCGTGGGCAGCCGCACCGGCCATGCGGTGACCATCAACGGCGTTCTGCCGGCGCCGCTTCTACGCCTTAGGGAAGGTCAGAACGTCCGGCTATCAGTCGCCAACACCCTGGACGAGGACACCTCGATCCACTGGCACGGCCTGCTCGTCCCGTTCCAGATGGACGGCGTGCCCGGCATCAGCTTCCCCGGCATCCGGGCGCGTGAAACCTTCGTCTACGAGTTCCCGATCAAGCAGTCGGGCACCTTCTGGTATCACAGTCACTCTGGCCTACAGGAGGCGATGGGTCACTACGGCCCAATCGTGATCGACCCGGCGGGCGCCGATCCGGTCGCCTACGACCGCGAGCATGTGCTGGTCCTGTCGGACTGGAGTTTCATGCATCCGCACGAAATCCTGGCCAAGCTGAAGAAGAGCCCGGGCTACTTCAACCAGCAGCGCACCACGCTGGCGGGGCTCATGGACGGCAGCGACCGCATGAGCCTGGAGGAACGGCGCATGTGGGGCCAGATGCGGATGGACCCGCGCGACATCCTCGACGTCAGCGGATCGACCTACACCTATCTGATCAACGGCCATGGGCCGCAGGAGAACTGGACCGGCCTGTTCCGGCCCGGCGAGCGGGTGCGGCTGCGCATCATCAACGCCTCGGCCATGTCCATCTTCAACGTTCGCATCCCGGGCTTGCCGATGACCGTGGTGCAGGCCGACGGCGAGAACGTGCGCCCGGTCGAGACGGACGAGTTCCAGATTTCAGTCGCCGAGACCTACGACGTCATCGTCCAGCCGACCGAGGACCGCGCCTACACCATCGTCTCCGAAGCCATCGACCGGTCCGGCATGGGCCGGGCAACCCTGGCGCCGCGCCTGGGCATGACCGCCGAGGTCCCTCCCCTGCGCGAGGTCCCGAACCTCACCATGCGCGACATGGGCATGGGCGGAATGGATCACGGCGCGATGGGCGACATGTCCGGTATGGACCATGACGCGATGTCCGGCATGGACCACGCCGCTCCGACCCAGAACGCGCCCGCAGCCGGCGAGATGGCCGGGATGTCCATGTCGGGCATGAACATGCGCGATCCCGAGAACGCTCTGCCCGACATGGCGGTGGGCGTCGGCGTCGATGCGATCGCCATGGACCCCGCCAACCGTCTGGGTGAGCGTCCGATCGGTCTCACGACCGTCGATCATCGCGTCCTCGTCTACACCGACCTGGTGTCGCTCCAGCCGAACAAGGACCCGCGCCCCCCGTCTCGGACGATGGAGATCCACCTGACCGGCAACATGGAGCGGTTCATGTGGGGCTTCGACGGCCGAAAGTTCAGCGAACTGGTCGAACCGATCCGCTTCGAGCGCAACGAGCGGGTGCGGGTGACCCTGGTCAACGACACCATGATGGCCCACCCGATCCATCTGCATGGTCATTTCTTTGAACTGGTGACCGGCGGACCGGCCGGGCACCAGCCCCTCAAGCACACGGTCAACGTCGCGCCCGGCGGCAAGGTGACCTTCGATCTGACCGCCGACGCGCCCGGTGATTGGGCCTTCCACTGCCACATGCTGATGCACATGCACGCCGGCATGTTCAATGTTGTGACGGTGCGGCCCATGGACGGAGCTGCGTCATGAACCGCCTCGCCGTCGCCCTCGCCCCGCTGGTGCTCGCCGCCAGCGCCTTCAGCGCCCAGGCCCAGGACCCTCACGCGGGCCACACGATGCCGCCGACCGCGGCGCCGACGCGCCCCGCGCCAGCACCGCGGCCCACGCCACAGGCGCCGGCCCGACCGGCGCAGGATCCGCACGCCGGTCACGTCATGCCGCCCGCGCAGACGCCGCCCGCCGCGGATCCGCATGCAGGCCACCAGATGCCGGCGCAGCCCGCGCCCGTAGACCCGCACGCGGGACACCAGATGCCGGCGGCGACGCCCGGCCAGGCTGATCCGCACGCGGGCCACGACATGTCGGCCATGTCGCCCGCGCAGACCGACCCTCACGCCGGGCATGACATGTCGACCATGAGCATGGGGCCGCCCGATGTGGCGACCAGCTCCGACAATCCCGGCCGTCCTCCGGAGGACCCGCTCCCGGCCGCCGCCCTGGCCGGCCCTGCCCACGCCGCCGATCTCGTCTTCGGCGCCGAGGCCATGGCCGCCTCTCGCCGGACCCTGATTCACGAAAACGGCGACGTCCGCACCACGGCCGTCATTCTCGATCGCCTCGAAGCCGGCTTCGGCGACGACGGCGAGACCTACCTCTGGGACGTCCAGGGCTGGACGGGCGGCGACATCAATCGCTTCTGGTGGAAGTCCGAGGGCGAAGGCGACTTCGGCGGCGAGCTCGAGGAGGCTGAAGTCCAGGCGCTCTACAGCCGCGCGGTCACGCCCTTCTGGGACGTTCAGGCCGGCGTGCGTCAGGACTTCCGGCCCGACGGCGAGGACACCACGCATCTGGTCCTCGGCCTGCAGGGCCTGGCGCCCCATTGGTGGGAAGTCGACGCCGCCGCCTTCCTGTCGACCGACGGCGACCTGACCGCCCGCGTCGAGGCCGAATACGACCAGCGCATCACCCAGCGCCTGATCCTTCAGCCCCGCCTCGAAATCGACGCTTCAGCCAGCGACATTCCGGAACTGGAGATCGGTTCGGGCCTGTCCTCGATCGAGGCGGGCCTGCGACTGCGCTACGAATTCCGCAAGGAGTTCGCCCCCTATGTCGGCATCGAGTGGAGCCGCGCGTTCGGCGATACCGCCGACTACATCGAGGCCCGAGGCGGCGAGACCGACGACACCCGCTTCGTCGTCGGCCTCAAGGCCTGGTTCTAACCGAAGGAGAAAACCCCATGATGATCCGCACTCTCGTTGTCACCGCCGCCCTCGCGTTCGCCGGCGCCGCCGCCGCCCAGGACCCGCATGCGGGTCACGCTATGCCGGCCCAGGCCGCAGCGCCCCAATCCGGCATCACGACCGTTCCTGCGAATGGCGCGATGACCCAGGGTTCGCCCGAGCGGTTCAGCGTCACCTTCCCCCACGCCATGGTCCTCAAGACCGTCGCCCTCTCCGCCGAGGGGCAGGCTCCGGTCGACGTCACTGTCCCCGCCGCGCCGGCCGCCGCCACCGTCGGCGTGGCTCTTCCGCGCCTCGCGCCGGGCAACTACACGGCCGCCTGGACCGCCGAAGGCCCGGACGGCCACAAGATGTCCGGCTCCGTCAGCTTCATGGTTCACTAGGAGAACGACGATGAGGGTTTCCAACCTGCTGGCCGCCGCCGGCGCGATCCTGACCCTGAGCGCGGGCGCGGCTCTGGCGGCCGAAGGCTGCGATTGTTGCAAGGACATGGCTGCGGACGCGGCTATGACGTGCTGCGACGAGATGCAGGATGATGCGTCTTCGGCTCCCGCTCATTCACTGGCACCTGACAGCGCGCCTGCGAGGCCTTCGTCAGAGGCCGTGAACCACAATCAGCAGCGTTCACCAACCTAAGCGACACTTCTACGATTTCGGCAGGAACTCTCCGCCCAACCGCCGACGACCATCGGTCGAGCGCGCTAAGGTCGAGGCTGCAATGCCCCAGAACAAACTTTGGCTCACACCGGAAAGCGGACGCTCCCGGAGTCGCCAAAGAGTCAAAATCGGTCGTTTGCAAAGAGACGAAAGATTGACATCGACGGCCGCCCTGAGCTGACCGATAGCCTAACCCGGCGGCTGGTCGATGTCCTCTCCGGACCAATGCCGGATCACGGTCCTGACGGTCCAGAGGGCCGCCGTGAGGGACACTGACGCGGGCGCGGCGGGGTGAAGGCCGAAGCCGAGGGATTGGAGCTGGCGGTGAATGTCCCGCAGCTTGGCCACATCCGCCGCCGTTACCTGGCCCTTCAGCTTCACGCCCATGGTCGGCAGATGTTCACTTCCTGTTCCGCTCGTCAACCCGGGTCGGCAGGGCAGGTCAGGCCTTGGAAACGACCGACAAGGTCCCATCTGGCAGGGCCCTCTGCAGGGCCTTGGCTTCATCCCACGGTGCGCGCATCCAGGCGTCTCGTTCCTCCTCGGTCGTGAGGATCACCGGCATTGCCTTGGGGTGAACCGTCTTCACCGGCTCCGAGGGTTCGGTCGTCAGGAAGGCGAAGAGGTCGGCGGTTTCCGTGCCGGTCTTCATCTTGCGGACCCCGGTCCATGCCGGAAGGTGGATCCCGGCGAAGAACGCCAAGGGCTCCTCACCGGGCAGGGCGAACCAGACCGGGCGGTTGCGGCCCTCTTCATCTCGCCCGGGCTCGGAGAAGGCCGTGAAGGGCACGAGGCAGCGGTGAGCAGGGGTCAACCACGGCCGCCAATGGGCCGAGGTCGTGTTGCGGACGTTCGTCGTGCCGGCGTCGGGCTCCATCTTCAGCAGGGCGTCGAAGTCGACCTCCTTGCCCTTGGCCCTCAGCTTGTCGGCGCGCTTGGTCGCGGCGTCGAGAATGGCCTTGCGCGAGGAGGGCATGCCCCAGCGGGCGAGCGCGAGGACGCGGGCCCCGTCGTCGTCATGCCGGACGATCGGCGCGGGATAGTCGGGATAGAGGTCGCGCGGCTCCAGATTGCCCGCGTGGTTCGCCATGGCGCGGGCCAGGTCCAGGATCGCCGCAGGGCCTTTGCGGAGGCTGTAGAGGTTGCACATGGCGTGAACCGATCATGCCTCCCACCCAGTGTCGAGAGCTTGCCGGCACTTCCCGCGCGTGGGGCTGTTCGGTGGCAATGCGTTGGCGCCATGGACGCTATTCGAGCAGCGATACCGGCGACTGGAGGGCTCAATGAAGATGTTGACGGGAGGATTTAGGCCGACCCTGTCCTTCATTGCGCGCTCTGACCAATAGCGCGAGATGTGCAATCTGTTGCAGGTACCAATATGGATTCACTCATGGCTGCGAATAGCATGCGCCTTTCAGATAGTGCCTTCATACGGTTGCACTGTGCGCAGTTTGAAGTCCTACGGATATTCAGGTCGGTATGTATAATGAGAGCGGAACATAAGTTCTTTCTCATCTGATCAGGAGGCTGCCATGGGCACCTTTATCGACTTCGCGGAGGTCAAGGCGAAGGTCTCCTTTGCCGAGACCGTCGCGCTCCTCAAGCTCGAACTGAAAAGCTCCGGCAATCAATGGCGAGGCCCCTGCCCTGTCTGCAATGCCGGCGGCGAACGGGCTCTGGTCGTCACCGAAGGGAGAGGTTTCTTCTGCTTCTCCCTCAAGAAAGGCGGTGATCAGATTGCTCTCGCCGCGCACATCCTCGCGATCTCCGCAAAGGATGCTGCCGTCGAGCTGGCTGAACGCGCTGGATTGGTACCGTCCCGCAGTACAGCCGGTCCGACAAGGCCCCGCACGGTTCCCGAGAGTGAGGCGGAGGGGGGCAGTAAGCTCTCCCCGCTGAGCTATCTCGAGACGGATCACGATGCGGTTCTGGCCCTCGGCTTCGACCCCGAGATCGCCAGAAACCTGGGCATCGGCTATGCCCCGCGTGGCGTCTGCCGTGGCTCGATCGCGGTTCCGATCCGGGACCCGACCGGAACGCTTCTCGGCTACCTGGGTGTGCAGGACATCACCTACCTGCCGCCTGACTTCCAGACCAATGTCGTGCCGCTCCAAAAGCGCGCCTGATCCCGAACCCCTCGCCCATCGCGAGGGGTTCATTTTGTCCGCTGGGCGAGGTGAGTTTCGAGTTTGAGGTATGATGGGGGTGGACGACCCCGCAGTATCGCCAGACGTGGCGACACTATCAGGCGGAACGCTCGGCGCATTTGTTGCGGCTTACCGGGCAATGCCCGAGACAACGCAGGAACCAGGCCAAGAACCTGACAATCAGGCTCCTGTGCGCATCCGGACGAGCCCTTGTTTACACCCCGCCCGGTCAGGGCGGGGTTTCTTCTTTTATGAGATGATGAGGAGCGGACAGCACAAGGAGGCATTCATGTCCGCGACCACTATCGACCGTGTCCGGGAGCTGAACGACAGTTTCCGCAGTTCTTTCGTCGGCGGGGCAGTGATGCTCACGGACGCCGTTGACGCCCTCGAGCCCGACTCCAAACGCCGGCTGCTCGAGAAGGTGCGTGACTTCGACCGGTTCGAGGACGGCAATGATCCGTACCGCGAACACGATTTCGGAGCGATCACGTTCGAGGGCGAGCGATATCTGTTCAAGCTCGACTACTACGACCGGGCCTGCAAATTCGCGTCGCCCGATCCGTCGAACCCGGCGGTCACGACGCGCGTGCTGACCATAATGCTCGCGCGGGACTACTGACCATGGACGCCGCCCGGATCGTCATGATCGTCTGGGAGGGAATCGAGATCGAGGTGACCTACAAGCCGAAAGACATCCTCGCGATGTCGCACCTCGAGCTTCGCATTCCTTCGAAGGCCAGGATCCCCGTCACCGAGACCGGCTACCGCTCTGAGTATCTGCATCCCGGCACTGTCGAGGATGCGGGAGGGCCGCAAGCCTATGTCATCGCTTGGCTCGACCACACGGCCCAAAGCCGCGAGTGGCAGGCCCATGTTGTCACGTCGCGTCAGCTCTCGCTCTTCTAGGGGACCGGGAGCATGCGCACCGTGACGCTGGACGGTCGGACCTACCGGATGCGGGACGTGAACCGCATCTATCAGGAGCAGCGAGCCGAGGCGGTAAGGCGTCAGGTCCAGCCGACCCTGTTCGAGGTTCACCAAGACCTGCGGCCCAAGGCGCACAAGACTGCCGCCGGTCGCTTTCAGCATCCGACGCTCTTTGACTGACACAGGCCCTTCGGGGCCTGTTTTTTTATGGGAAATAGGCGGCGGTTTAAGGGCTCCGCCGCGCGGGCTCGCCGCAGACTTCGCGATGGGCACAGTCCGCTATCCACACCCCCCGGGCCGGATCAGTCGGGCATCCCTTATGATGGTCCCAGAGCGATATGTTTCGTAACGCGTGGTGGCGCATCGCAGGCAAAAGTCCCGACGCCGCCACCACGGTTTCGGGGCTTTTGCTTTTCATCCTGCCGGGAAGGTTGGCGAACCTCTCAGCCTCCGGCGGTCGCCATATTGAATGAGAGGAAGGGTCAGGCTCCACATACGGGGAAGACCATCGCTTCGCCGATTACATGCAAAGTCCCTCTTGTCGGCGGAGGACTACGGGCTCCTGGGCTGGGAACCAGTGAGGGAGCCTAGAGAGGAGGGAGCATGAGCGCCGGGAGAAAACGGATCACCGCTCTGTGCATCACTTAGCCCGCCATGGCTAAGGGCCTTCTCCAAACCGGGGAAGACCCCAAGAGCCGGAAGCGGGACGACCGATAACCGCATTTCAGTATGGAACTTCCCGATCAGTATTCAGACACAGACAGATATCTGGAGAGAATCCGGCGGCGGCGCGCTGAAAAAAAGCTGCCGCGTAACGCTCGCGACGAAATGCTCGAGCTCTTCTTGGACCGCCTGAATGCCGGCAACGTCGCGGACGGCTTTCCCGAGGTCGGCTTCGGCCGCGTCGCCAAAATGCTCGAGGGCATCCCGACCGGCGACCTCTTCGCCCTGTTTCAGAAATGCCAGACCTACCGCAAGTTCGGGGCTGGGCTCAGGCATGAGCTCAGGCCCAAGGCGTGACGCGAACCACTGAGACGCCGCCCGCTTCAATGGACATCGTCGACGATGCTGACGGACGTGGATTGTGGGCCACTGAATGCCGCCGCCCAAGTCGATCCCAATGACCGTGCCGCTCCCTACGCGACCGTCTGACCCGACAGGCCGAAACAGTTTGTCTTGACCACCAGTGGTGGGTGCGGATTGACGTAGGCAAGATAGGTCCGAGCCAACTTCGAGGTGGCCGAACTTTGACATAGGCGCTCTGCAGCTTCTTATGATACACGGCGGCTGATGGTGCATCACAGCAACAAAGTAGGGATCGTAGCGGCTCTTATCGCGCTGTTCGTCGCCGTCTTCGTCCTGATTCCGACAGTCGATGCGGCGGCTTGCGCCATGGAACTGGAACCCGCTCATGCGGCGGCGTCGGTCGCCGACGACGGTGGTGATCTGCCGTCTGATTCCGACGACCATGCCATCTGCTCACATGGCCACTGTCATCACAGCGGGACCACTTTGCCGCCCTCTCCCCAATCAGTCGCGATGACGGCGGCCGTCGCCCCCAACCTGCTGCGCCCCGCAGACGAGCCCTTGGCGTCTCGCGCGCCCGGCGGCCTGGAACGCCCTCCCAGAGCCTGACGATGTCCTGCGCCTTTCGGCGCGCGTCAATCGTCTGGAACTGCTGGGATATGGAACATGTCACCCCTGAAATCTGGTCGGTCGCGTCTTGCGATCGGCTGTGCCGTGGTCGCGATGGCGACCGCCGCGATCGGCCCCGCCTGGGCCGATCCTGTGCCCTCATATGAAAAATTGCTTGAGCGCATCGGGCTCACGCCGGGTGCCCTAGAGGCGGAGGCCCTGGTGGATGCGGCCGAAGCCCGCGCTCGTCAGGCCGGCGTGAGGCCGAACCCGGAACTCAGTCTCGAAGCTGAAAACGCTTTCGGAACCGGCCCCTTCTCTGGTTACGGGAACGCCGAGACGACCTTGTCCGTCAGCCAAGACCTGGACCTCTGGGGAAGGAGGAGCGCCAGAGTCGGAGTTGCTCAAGCCGAAGGTCGGACTTCCATTCTGAGGCGCGACCTAGCCACCCTGGATGCGGCTGGCAGGCTGGCGCTCGCCTATGCGGAAGCCGAAGCCGCCGATCGACGCTTCCTGCTGGCGCAGGAAGCTCTCGACCTCACGATCGCGGACGCGCGCGCTCTGATGATCTTGGTCGAAGAGGGTCGTGAGCCGCTGTTTCGCGGCGTTCAGGCCCAAAGTCAGGCAGCTGCCGCCAGGGCTGCTCTTGAGGAGGCCCGAGCCGAGCGGGAGGCCGCCTTCGCGCGGCTGACTGTCGTGGCGATGCTGCCTGCACCGGTCACTTCGATACCGACCAGCTTGCTGGATCGCGAACCCCCCGCCGTCGGCCAGATGGCCTCGACGGCTCCGGAGGTGCGGGTGGCGGAGGCTGAGCGTGCCGCCGCCGAGAGTCGTATCGAAGTGGAAAGGGTGCGGGCAAGGCCGGACGTTCGGGTCTCGGTCGGCGTCCGCCGCTACGAGGCTGAAGACGCGACCGCACTCACGTTTGGCGTCAGTATGCCCTTGCCCCTCTTCGACCGGAACCGGGGCAACTACGATGCCGCACAGGCCGAGTTCCGCGCCGCCGACGCCCGCGTAATGGCCGCGCGGCAGACGACTCAGGCGGACCTAGCCGGCGCCGAAGCCAGGCTTCGGTCGGCCAGCAGCCGCGTGTGGGCCACCGACGCAGGGGTGACCGCCGCTGAGGAGGCGTATCGCCTCTCACGGATCGGATTTGAAGCCGGTCGCATCTCGCAGCTCGAACTCAGTTCATCCCGCGCGGCGCTCATCGCCGCCCGCAACGCCGCCGTGGACGCTCGCCTCGCGCGGGTTCGGGCGGAAGTCGATCTGGCGCTCCTGCAAGGACGCGCCCCGTTTGGAACATCGATATGAAAAGCACGCCCAAGATCAATAAGACCTGGCTGATGGCCGGGGTCGCCGCCGTCGTCGTCCTGGGTGGCGCGGGGCTCTATGCCATGACCCGCTCACCCGCCGAGGCTCCAGCAGCGGAGGGGGAAGCCGGACATTCCGAAGCGGAAGGCGAGCACGCCGAGGGCGAGGAAGCGGGCGGCGAAGAAGGCGTCGTCGTCCTGACGGCGGCCCAGATCGCCGCCGCCAACATCGCGATCGTCCCCGTAACCGGCGGCGGCGGCGGCGAAACCCGACTATCGGGCCGGGTGGAACCGATGATCGACGCGAGGGCCGTCGTGGCGGCGTCCGTCGGCGGCCGGGTCGAGCGAGTGCTGGTCGCGCCGGGGCAGTCCGTGCGCGCGGGACAGCCCTTGGCCATTCTGGTCAGTGGCGATGCCGCCAGCCTTCGGGCCGACGCCGACGCTGCGGAGGCCAATGCGATTGCCGCCGAACAGGCGCATAGCCGCGAGGAAAGCCTGGCTGATCAGGGTGTCGTGGCCCGCCGGGACGCCGAGGTCGCTCATGCCCAGGCGCTCAGCGCCCAGGCGGCGGCCCGCGCCGCGCGCGCGCGCGCCTCCGCCGCCGGATCGCCCAACGCCTCGGGGCGGCTCAGCGTGACCAGCCCGATCTCGGGTGTCGTCACCAGTGTTCAGGTCGGGCCTGGCGGCTTCGCGGCCCAGGGCGGGGTGATCGCCGAGGTCACTAACCCCGCACGGGTCGAGATCGTCTTCAACGCCCCGCCTGCTCTCGCCGCCCAGGTCCGTGCTGGCAGCGCGGTCAGTGTGCAGGGACCGGCCGGAGAGTTCGACGCCGTCGTCACCGGCGTCGCCGCCGGAGCCGGCGCCGAGAGCGGCGCGACCGTCATTCGCGCGCGTCCGACCGGGGGCGTGCTGCCCCCGGCCGGGTCGGCGGTGTCCGGCAGCATCGTCACCGGTGAGGCCGTCGGCGGCTTCACCGTTCCGTCCGAGGCCGTACAGACGGTCGAGGGGGCCAATGTTGTGTTCGTGCGCACGGCCGAAGGCTTCCGTGTCGCGCCGGTGCTGGTCGGCCGACAGGCCGGAGGCCGGACTGAAATCCTGAGCGGCCTGACCGGGGCCGAGCGCATCGCCGGGGCCAACGCCTTCCTCCTCAAAGCCGAACTCGCCAAGGGCGAGGCCGAGCACGGCCACTAGGGGCGACGATCATGTTCACAGCTATCATCCAAGCGTCGGTCCGGTTCCGCTGGTTCGTCATCATCGCCGTCAGCCTCGTCGCGGCCCTGGGTCTGTTCGAATTGACCAAACTGCCGATCGACGCGGTGCCCGACATCACCAACCGTCAGGTGCAGATCACAACGGTCGCCCCGGCCCTCGCGCCCGAGCAAATCGAGCGCCAGGTCACCTATCCGCTGGAGACGGCCCTGGCCGGCATCCCCGGCTTGACCAGCACGCGGTCCCTGTCACGGAACGGCTTCAGCCAGATCACCGCGATCTTCACCGACCAGACCGACATCTACTTCGCCCGCCAGCAGGTCGCCGAACGGCTCGCCGCCGCGTCGGAGGGCCTGCCCGAAGGCGTGGAGCCCGGCCTGTCGCCGATCACCACGGGCCTGGGCGAGGTGCTGATGTGGACGGTCGATTATGTGCCGTTCACGACCGAAACCCTGGCCCGACCGGGCCAGCCGGGGTGGCAGGCGGGCGGAGCCTATCTGACGCCCGAGGGCGAACGACTGACCACGCCCCAGCAGCGCGCGACCTATCTGCGCACGGTCCAGGACTGGATCATCGCGCCGCAGATGCGAACCACATCCGGCCTCGCTGGGGTTGATACGGTCGGCGGCTACGTCAAGGAATACGCTGTTCGACCCAATGCCTCGCAGCTTGCCGCCTATGGCCTTGGCCTTCGCGATCTGGTCGAGGCCGTCGAGCGCGCCAACACCCAGGCCGGCGCCGGCTACATCCAGCGCGGGGGCGAGGCGCTGGTCGTGCGCACCGACGCCCTGGCGCTGACCATCGACGATCTGGCCCAGGCCCCGGTCGTCAATCGTGGCGGTCTGGTCGTCCGGGTCGCCGACGTCGCCACGGTCGAGATCGGTCAGGCCCCGCGCCTGGGCGGCGCCAGCCGAGACGGGCACGAAGCGGTTCTCGGCACGGCGTTGATGATCGCGGGCGGCAACAGCCGCACCGTGGCCCAGGCCGCCGCCGAACGGCTGGCGGAGGTGGACGACAGCCTGCCGCCGGGCATCGTCGCCCTTCCGGTGCTGAACCGCAGCGAACTGGTCAACTCGACGATCTCGACTGTGGCCCGGAACCTGACCGAGGGCGCGCTGCTGGTTGTGGTCGTGCTGTTCCTGCTGCTCGGTAACATTCGCGCCGCGACGATAACCGCCCTGATGATCCCGCTGTCCTTCCTGTTCGCCGTCATCGGCATGAACCGGTTCGGCATCAGCGGAAACCTGATGAGCCTGGGCGCCCTCGACTTCGGCCTGATGGTCGATGGGGCGGTCGTCGTGATCGAGAACACCCTGTTGATGCTGACCCAACGTCGGGCGGCGGTTGGGCGGATGCTCACCCGGCATGAGCGTCTGGACGTCGCGGTCCAGTCGGCGCGCCAGATGGTCAAGCCCGCCGCTTTCGGCCAGCTAATCATCCTGCTCGTGTTTGCGCCCCTGCTGATGCTGGAAGGCGTCGAGGGCAAGACGTTCCAGCCCATGGGCGCGACCGTCATGCTGGCCCTGGTCGGAGCCTTCATCTTCTCCTTCACCTTCGTGCCTGCCATGACGGCATTGCTCGTGCGCGATCCCAAGACGGTCCACGTCGATGCGGACAGTCAGGCGGTCGAACACGAGACCTGGATTCTGCGCTTTGCCCGCCGGTTCATTCAGCCGGCGATCAAGGCGGCGGTCGCGCGGCCCAAGGTCGTTCTGATCTCGGCCGTCGCAACGCTGGCCATCGGCGCGGTCTCCTTCATGTCCCTGGGTCGCGAGTTCATCCCGACGCTCGACGAAGGCGACATCGCCATGCAGGCGCTGCGCGTTCCCTCGGCGTCGCTGGAGCAGTCCCTGGCCATGCAGATGGCCCTGGAGCGCGCCATCAAGGCCCAGCCCGAGGTCGAGACCATGTTCTCGCGCACCGGCACGGCCGAGGCGGCGGTGGACCCGATGCCGCCCAACATCTCCGACAGCGTGATCGTGCTGAAGGATCGCAAGGACTGGCCCAATCCGAGCCTGGAGAAAGAGGAACTGATCGAACGGCTGGAGGAGGTCGCGGGTCAGCAGATTGGCAACAATTTCGAGTTCAGCCAGCCGATCGAACTGCGGTTCAACGAACTGATCTCGGGCGTCCGCACCGATCTCGCCGTCATGGTCTACGGCGACGACTTCGACACGCTTCAGCGCGTGGCGGATCAGGTGGCGGCCTCTCTGCGCGAGACGACCGGCTCTGCGGACGTGCGGGTGGAACAGGCTTCCGGCCTGCCCACTCTGACCGTCAGCGTCGATCGCACCGCCGCCGCCAGTTATGGTCTGTCCGCCGCTGACGTTAGCGAAGCGGTCTCGGCCGGAATCGGCGGAGCCGAGGCCGGGCGCATCTTCGAGGGCGACCGGCGCTTCGACGTGGTCGTCCGTCTGCCCGACGACGCCCGCAACGATCCGGCGGCGCTGGCGGCCCTGCCGATCGTTTCGGACACCGGCGTCATCGTGCCGCTGTCCTCGGTGGCGCGCATCCAGACCGGCGAGGGACCGAACCAGATCAGCCGTGAGAACGGCAGCCGTCGCATGGTGGTCCAGGCCAATGTGCGCGGCCGCGATCTGGGCGGCTTCGTCACAGACGCTCAGAGCCAGGTCGCGGAGATCGAACTGCCCGCCGGGGTCTATCTGGATTGGGGCGGCCAGTTCGAGAACCTCAAACGGGCCGAGCAACGCTTCGGCCTGGTCATCCCGGTCGTCTTCGTCCTGATCGGCGTGTTGCTGTTCCTGGCCCTGGGCTCGTTCGCGGAGGCCGGATTGGTCTTCGCCTGCGTGCCCTTGGCTCTGGTCGGCGGCGCGTTGGCGTTGCTCCTGCGCGGGATGCCCTTCTCGGTCTCTGCGGCGGTCGGCTTCATCGCCGTTTCCGGCGTTGCGACCCTGAACGGCCTGGTGCTGATGCAGGCCATCCGGGAACGGCTGACGGCGGGTCTGACCCCCTACGACGCCGCCATCGAAGGAGCGTCCAGCCGTCTTCGCGCTGTTCTGACCACCGCCCTGGTCGCCATCGTCGGCTTCATCCCCATGGCGCTGGCACACGGTGCGGGGGCTGAGGTTCAGAAGCCTCTGGCTACGGTCGTAATCGGCGGCCTGCTGACGGCCACCATCCTGACCTTGCTCGTCCTACCGACGTTTGCGGCGAGGGCGGTCAAGCACAGGGCGTCGGAAGGGATGGACGATTGACGGCACTGACCGCTCAGGACCACCAGCAGCGACGGACGCTGCTGGTGGTCCTCATCCTCAACGCGCTGCTCTTCGTGGGGCTGGGCGCGGGCGGCATCCTCGCCGACTCCAGCGCCCTGCTCGCCAATGCGGTCGACAACGGCGCGGACTCGGTCGTCTATCTGATCAGCTTTCTCGCGGTTGGCCGCGCCGTGTCCTGGAAGAAAGGCGCGGCGCGTCTGTCCGGCATTCTGCTGCTGCTGTTCGCCGTCGGGGTGCTGATAGACGTCGGCCGACGATGGTGGTTCGGAGCTGAACCGGTCGGCTGGACGATGATGGGTCTGGCCCTCGTGGCGGCGGTCGTGAACCTGATTTGCCTGATGTTGCTGAAACGGGTCACGTCCGATGACGTGAACATGGACGCCGCTGAGACATTCAGCCTGAACGACTTCGCCGCGAACGGCGGCATTCTCGTCGCCGGCGGGCTCGTGTTGTGGCTCGATCAGGCCTGGCCGGACCTCGTGGTCGGGTTGCTGGTGGCCGCGCTCGCGATCAAGGGCGGGGTCGAAATCCTTCGAGACGCCGCTCGCACCGAAGACACTGAGGAGGCGGTCCGATGAGTTCGTCCGATACCGACCATCAAGCCGGGGACGGCCATGACCATGCGAATGAAAAGGCGCGGGCTGACGCCCACGCGCATGGCGGCGTGTTCGGGTCGAACACCGAGGTGATCTTCGCTGTGTCGAGCGGCGTCGCACTGGCGCTGGGCTTCGGTCTCGAAAGGCTGGCTCCCGGCGTTCCGGCGTGGCTGCCTCTCTGTCTGTATCTTGTCGCCTATGGCTTCGGCGGCTTCTTCACGTTCCGCGAGGCTTTCGAAAACCTCCGCAACAAGCGCTTCGAGATCGACACCCTGATGCTCGTAGCCGCCGCCGGTGCAGCGGCGCTCGGCGCCTGGGCGGAAGGCGCGTTGCTCCTCTTTCTCTTCAGCATCGGCCACGCTCTCGAACACTACGCGATGGGGCGCGCCAAACGCGCGATCGAGGCCCTGGCCGACCTGGCACCGCGCACCGCTCATGTTCGTCGGGGCGACGAGGTTGTTGAAGTGCCGGTCGAAGAGGTCGAGGTCGGCGACACGATCGTGGTTCGACCGAACGAGCGGCTGCCGGCGGACGGCTTCGTCGTGGTCGGTGCTACCAGCATCAACCAGGCTCCGGTGACAGGCGAGAGCATGCCCGTTGACAAACAACCGGTGACCGATGCCGAGGCCGCCCGCGCTCGTCCCGCGCAGATCGCGTCTGCTTCGATCGTTTTCGCGGGAACCATCAACGGGTCGGGATCGATCGAGATCGAGGCGACGCGCAAATCAACCGACACGACGCTGGCCAAGGTCGTCCGAATGGTGAGCGAGGCCGAAACCCAGAAGTCTCCGACCCAGCAATTTACCGATCGCTTCGAACGGATTTTCGTGCCCGTGGTGCTCGGCCTCGCCTTCCTCCTCCTGTTCGCCTGGGTGGTGGTCGACGAGCCGTTCCGCGACAGTTTCTACCGGGCCATGGCGGTCCTGGTGGCGGCCAGCCCTTGCGCCCTCGCCATCGCCACGCCCAGCGCCGTCCTGTCCGGCGTGGCGCGAGCGGCTCGGGCGGGCGTCCTGATCAAGGGTGGCGCGCCGCTTGAACACCTCGGCTCCCTCAATGCCATCGCCTTCGACAAGACCGGCACCCTGACGGAGGGGCGGCCCCGCATCACGGACATCGTGCCCGTGGGCGGCGCGAGCGAGACTGATCTGCTCATGACCGCCGTCGCCGTGGAACGGCTGAGCGACCACCCTCTGGCGGAAGCCATCGCCCGCGACGGGTCCGAACGTCTCGGCAGCAAGACGACTGCTCCGGCGTCGGACCTGAAGAGTTTGACCGGGAAGGGCGTCACCGCTCAGCTTGGGGGCGCGACGGTCCTCATCGGCAAGCCCGAGATGTTCGGCGCCGATGGCGTCGCTCCCCTGGGTCAGGAAGCGGAGGCCGCCGTGAAGCGGCTCCGGGAGGATGGACGCACCCTGATGGTCGTGCGCCAGGGCGAGCGCGATCTCGGGGTGATCGGTCTTTTGGACACGCCACGCGCGGCAGCCCGCACCACGCTTGAGGCCCTGCGCGCGCTGGGCGTATCCCGGATGATCATGATCTCGGGGGACCATCAGAAGGCGGCTCAGGCGATCGCGAGCCAGGTCGGCCTTTCCGAAGCTTGGGGCGACCTCATGCCCGAGGACAAGGTGGAGGCTATCAAACGGCTCCGCGCAGAGGGCAAGATCGCCATGGTCGGGGACGGGGTGAACGACGCCCCGGCCATGGCCACTGCGACTGTGGGCATCGCCATGGGCGCGGCCGGTTCCGACGTCGCGCTGGAGACGGCGGATGTCGCCCTGATGTCCGACGATCTCTCGCAACTGCCCTTCGCCGTCGGGCTCAGTCGCCGAACCCGCGGCATCATCCTGCAGAACCTGGTCGTCAGCCTTGGCGTGGTCGCCGTCCTCGTGCCTGCCACCATCTTCGGTCTCGGCATCGGACCGGCCGTGGCGATGCACGAGGGCTCGACCCTTCTGGTCGTGTTCAATGCCCTTCGGCTCCTCGGCTACCGCGATCCGATCAGCCCCGTTGGCTCTTCTGACGTGGCGGTCGCTACGGCGGCTCCAGACCCGAACGGAACACCGTCATGAAGCGCATCGGCTGGGTTTCCGTCATCGCCGTGTTCCTCGCGCTGTCGGCCTTCGCCTACGGCATGCTGACGGCACGGTCACGGCCTGCAGCGGAATCGACACCCCCCTCATCCACCCGCGATGTCGGTGGTTATCAGACCAAGGGCGCAACGCCAGGGGAGGCACCCTCCACCCCGGCCTATCGAGATGCGAACGACCGGATGCACCGGGAGATGGCCGTTGCCTATACGGGCGACGCCGACATCGACTTCCTTCGCGGCATGATCGCTCATCACGAAGGTGCCGTCGCCATGGCGAAGATCGCGGTCGAGCACGGAGAGGCCGCTGACGTCCAAAGCCTCGCGCGTGAGATCATCGCCGCCCAGGAGGCCGAGATCATCCGGATGAGGATCTTGGTGGCTCGCCACGAGGACGCGCCGTCCCGCGGCGTCAGGCCCTGACGCCGTGGCTGGCAAGCGGTTCACCGTCCGGAGTCGCGGCATTCGCTGGAAGGAGGGCCGCGCCAGGATCAGGCGGTCGCGGCAAAGGCCCCCACCTAAGCCGAACCTGACACTGGATCTCGTCGTCGCTGGGGTCGCAAGCCTCCTCGCGGCAGGCGTCGTCTTCTGCCTTGCCGTCATCTTGTCCGGGTCTCACGGCGTCCCGCTGCATCTCGGCTATGCCGTGATTCTGGGCGGCGTCGGCTTGGCCTGTCTGACCCTTGGACCACAAGACCGCGGAGGACGAATGATCGCCGTTGCGATCGGCGTGCTCTGGCTAATCGGTTCGGCCAGCCTGTTCGCCGCCCGAGCCGATATCGTCATACCCGCTCATCGACATGCGACCGTCGGTCAGCTGGTCGGAAACGAAGTCCAGCGACCGGCGCTGGTTGGGAGCCAGTGGCGTCTCCAGCTTCCTGAGAGTGCCCATCGCTCGCTCTCGACGACGGCACCGCCGCACCGTCAGCCTCTACCCGCGACGAGCGTCAGGCAGAAGCTGCGGATCATTTGGTTCATGTAGCATCCCGAGCGTCACTGGATGCTTTGAACTAGCTGATTTCACAGCGGGTATGGTGGTCGCGGTTGCAGCGGGATGGACGCGTTGACGACGGGACCAGCACACGCTCTCAATGCCTTTGTGAAATCCTTCGCCTACATGGTCCTCGCCGCCGCAGCCGAAATCGGCGGCTGCTTCGCCTTCTGGGCTTGGCTTCGGCTGGATCGCAGCCCGCTTTGGGCTCTGCCGGGCATCGCGGCGCTGATCGTGTTCGCATGGGCGCTGACCCGGATCGACGTGGCGTTCGCAGGTCGCGCCTATGCCGCCTATGCCGGCATCTACGTCGTCGGCTCCTTGATATGGCTTTGGCAGATCGAGGGGATGCGGCCAGATCGTTGGGACGTCTTCGGCGCGGGGCTCTGCATGGTCGGGGCGGCCATCATCGTATTTGGGCCGCGCGCATGATTCTGGCGGGCTCTTGCGCCGGGGGACATCGCTCAAAGTCATTTTCGGCGTGAGGAATGCGACTGATACTGAGGGCAGCGGTCAATCGAGCGGGGCAAATACCATGTCCGAAAATTCACCCTAGCCGTCGTCCGGCACCTCCGCTCGTCGGTTGAGAACCATCCGCCCGAAACTCCCCGCCATCGGCTCAGGACTTCGTCAGAAACTCCGCCCACGTCGTCATCAGCGCTCGACGCCTCACCAGACGGTCGCTGCGCTGATAAGCCCCGACCACGCCGGTATCCACCACATGGCCCAGGCACGCCTCTTTGAGCTCGAAGGCAGCGTCGGTCTGTTCTTCCGCCCACGTCCGGAATGTCGCACGGAACCCATGCGGTCTCGCCTCGAGCCCGGCGTTCTTCATCACCTTCGCCATAGCGGCGTCAGAGAGCGGCTGACCCTTGTACGCTGGGAACAGGTACGCGTTCGATGAGGCTCTCCGACGATCCTTCACCAACCGAAGTGCTTCAGTCGAGAGCGGGATACGGAAGTCAGGTCCCACCTTCCGGCGTTCCGCCGTGAGCAGCCAGATATCCGCTGCGATCTCATCGAACGTCGCGAGTCGCACCTCACTGGTACGGCCGAGCGTGAGCATCAGGAACCGCAACGCCACCGGGGAAACGCCCTCCATCGCCTTTAGCCGCTGGTAGAATGCCGGCGCGTCCTCGTACGGCATGGACGGGATATGCTCGGTCGTACGGCGCTGCTTGCCCATGAGCGCACGCGCTTTCATCGTCGCCTGGAGGTCAACATCCAGACCGAGCGCGGCGGCGTGCTTGAGGGTGAGCGAAAGCCGGTTCAGGGCTTTCTCAGCGGCTTCCGGTTTCTTGTGCCAGATGCCGTCGAGGGTCTCTTTGATGAGGTGTTGGTCCAGTTCCTCGACCGGGAGCTTACCGAGCTTCGGCAGAATGTGGACCGAAAGCGGGCTCATCCACCGCCCGGCCTCGCCATCCCGCTTCAGTTCAGCTTTACGAGCATCAAAACAGCCCTCTACGGCCTCCCGAACGGTCAGAACCACTTGGACCCGTTTCGCTCGCCTACGGGCCGCTATGGGATCGGTTCCGCAGCGTACGAGCTTCCTGGCGCCCTCAGCGAGCTCTCTAGCCTCTCCGATCGACACGTCCGGCCACCGGCCGAGGCCCATTTCCCTACGGGAACCGTGGACCGCCAAGCGCAGAACCCACTTACCGAAAGCCTTCTCACGCTTCACCAACCATAGACCTTGCCCGTCGGCATGCTTTCCAGCGCCGAGGTTCTTAGCCGTCATTTGGTTCAGCGCGTTGTACCGCACAGGGTCCACCTTTCAGTCCACCCTTTACCACGCAAAACAGCGCGGACCTATGAGCAACTATGCGATACGCCGGCTCACGTAAGGCCTTATCCGGCTTGACCAATGAGGCGGCATGAGCGACAGCGAGCAGCTCCGACGGTGCCTCTCGACCGCACCATCGACTCTAAGGGACGAAACATCGGCACCTAGCTGATCGAAAACAGGGGAGGACGACGCGTGATTACCACCGCAGACGCCCCCCTGCCGTCCGCCCCCGAGGATGAGATCGAGCACGTTGCGCTCGACGAGGACTATGTGCTGACGGCCGCCTTCGTCGAAAAGGTGGTCGACGCCGCCGATGACGGCGATGGCCTGCGTCTGCGGGGCCTGCTGGAAGACCTGCACCCCGCCGACGTCGCCGACCTGATGGGCTTCCTGACGGTCGAGCACCGCGCCGTCGTGGTGCTGTGGCTGCCGCCCGACCTGCTGGCCGCCACCCTGCCCGAACTGGACGACGGCATCCGCGAGGAGGTGCTGGAGCGCGTCCCGCACCTGACCCTGGCCGAAGCCCTGCAGGAGCTGGACTCCGACGACGCCGCCGCCGTGGTCGAGGACCTCGAGGACGACCGCCGCGAACGCGTTCTGGCCGCCATGCCGGATCTGGACCGGGCCGCGATCGAGAGCAGCCTGGGCTATGCCGAGGACTCCGCCGGTCGCCTGATGCAGCGTGAGGTGATGGCGGCGCCCCAGTTCTGGAGCGTCGGTGACACCATCGACCACGTCCGCGCCCAGGGTGAGGAACTGCCCGAACTGTTCTTCGACATCTATGTCGTCGATCCGCTGAACCGGCCCGTGGGCGGCGTGGCGGTCAGCCAGCTGTTGCGCGCGCCCCGTAGCGCCGCCCTCACCGACCTGATGGAGCCGATCAATGAGATCGCCGTCGACCAGGACCAGGAAGAGGTCGCCTATGTGTTCGAGAAATACCACCTGATCTCGGCCCCGGTGATCGACTCCGCCGGGCGGCTGGTCGGACAGATCACGGTCGATGACATCGTCAACATCATCCAGGAAGAGAACCGCGAGGACATCCTGCGCCTCGCCGGTGTGTCCGACGAGGACCGCGGCTCGTCGATCTCCGAGATCGTGCGCGGTCGCGTGCCCTGGCTGGCGATCAACCTCGGCACGGCCGTTCTGGGGGCCAGCGTCATCTCCTGGTTCGGGGCGACCATCGAGCAGATCATCGCCCTGGCGGTGCTGATGCCGATCGTCTCGGCCATCGGTGGCAATGCCGGCACCCAGTCCCTGACCGTGACCGTCCGGGCCCTCGCCACGCGCGAGCTGAACCGGTCGAACTCGGTGCGGACCTTCTGGCGCGAGATCGCCGTCGGCCTGGCCAATGGTCTGGTGCTGTCGCCGCTGATCGGCGTGGCCGCCGCCCTGTGGTCGGGCGACTGGCGGATCGGGGCCGTGATCGCCACCGCCATGGTGCTGAACCTGATCGTGGCCGCCACCGTGGGCGTCCTGACCCCGCTGACCCTGTCGCGGCTCAAGTTCGACCCGGCGGTATCTTCCGCCGTCTTTGTCACGGCCACGACCGATTTCTTTGGTTTCCTGATCTTCCTCGGCCTCGCCACCGTCGTCCTGCTTTAGTGGCGCGGGCCTTGCTGGAAGACTGGCACGGCGACGGTCGCCGTCTCGAATTGGGTCAATTGCGGTGTCTGAAGCCATCCGACACAAGATGAAGGTCTCCCGCGAGGGGGTGGTGCTCATCAAGAGCTTCGAGGGCTTTCGCGCCTCGGCGACCCGCGATGCCGATGGCGCATGGGTCATCGGCTATGGCCACCGGCTGACCGCGCGCGAGGGTCTGACCGTCGGCGAGGCCGATGCCGAACTGCTGCTGCAGTATGACCTGATCCCCATCGTCAAGGCGCTGAACACCGCCATGGACGAGGGCCGCATCCCCTCGCTCAACGCCCACCAGTTCGACGCCCTGGCCAGCTTCGCCCTGTCGGTCGGCATCGACACCTTCCTGTCCTCGGACGTGCTGGAAACCCTCGGACGCGGGGCCACCGGTGAGGCCGCCGACGCCCTTGTCCACTGGCCCCAGGCGGCCTCGCCCCAGGACGGCCTGCGCCGCCGGGCCGCCGAGCGCGCCCTGTTCATGGCCGATCCGGGACATCCGGTAGCCCTGGCAGCCCTGCTGTCGGCGCCCCTGCCCCCGCCGGTCGCAGAGCCTGAGGTCGAGCCCGAAAGCGACCCGGTCCCTGACGCCCGGGCCGAGGCGGTCGCCACCTTGCTGGGCGAAACAGAAGAAGACGGCGCCGACGCCCCTGCGTCCGATGAGGTCGTCAATATTCCCAACTTCGGACCGGTCGCGATGGAGTCCGACGCGCCCGCCGAGCCCATGGTCGGCTCGCCCGGAGAGGCTGACCGCACCCACGATCCCGAGCCGTCCGACGCGCCGCTCAGCCTGTCGCTGTCCGGCCCGTCGCAGCCGCATCAGATCGACCCGGCCGTGCTGCGCTATTCGCCCTATGCGGTCCAGGTGGTCGGCCCCCTGCCCGCGCTCGTCCCCGCAGCCGAAGCCGGAATCGCGCCTGAACCCGATCCTGAGCCCGCTCCCCAGCCGGAGCCGGAGGCTCAGCCGGAGCCCGCCTTCGAAGAGGTCCCCGAGCCCGAGCGGGAGCCCCAATTAGAGCCGGAGCCCGCCCCC
>Ga0114898_1000226_pt1 | contig 50155 bp, 50 predicted proteins | sample Malvired_Geostar_FD_83496 | JGI IMG/M metagenome (GOLD analysis project Ga0114898, IMG submission 83496) | Marine viral communities from the Global Malaspina Expedition - Malaspina viral metaG DeepMed_Geostar | ecosystem: Environmental > Aquatic > Marine > Oceanic | place: Mediterranean Sea...
ATCTACATTGCAGGCTCACGGCCTAGGGAGCGACACAGCCTGCCCCGGTCCACCCGATGATCGGTCGGGGGCACCGGATTATCGCCCGATGCCTCCTATAAGGAGCGACGTGAGTCGCGACCCGCCGCTGCCTGAGGCGAGGTACAGGTCGCGACTCACGTCGCTCCTACAAAAGGCTGCCCGAGGTCGATTCGGAGGCGGATACAGCTCCGACGGGGTGAGCGGCATCGGGCGGGGCCGCATCGCGGCTGAAGCCGCTCCTACAGAAGCAGGGAGGTGGGGGCACGGTGGAGCCGGGACTGAAGACGGCGGGCGGTGGTGGTCGACGAGGAAGCCGCCACCGCCCGCGCCTGTTCTAGTGCTGGCGGGAGTCGTACAACCGGGCCAGTCGGTCCTTGGCGGCCAGTTTTTCGCGCTTCATCTGCGCGAGCGTCGTGTCGTCGATCGGCAACACGCCCAGTTCGGCATCCATGACCTTTTTGTCGAGCTTCTTGTGGCGCTGGTACAGCTGCTTGAACTCGGGGTCGGAGTTGATCAGCGCTTCGATCTCGGGCTGCGGTTGTTCTTCGAACATGAAAAGCCTCCTTCAGCACGTGCAAACGCCCCGGCCGGATGGTCGGGGCGCTGGGGGTATCACGGCCGGGCCTCCACGCCTTTCGACGCGGGATCACGCTTGGGTACCTGGATCGCCGGAACCGGGCTTGTGGATACCTCGTTGACATCCGGGACTGGCTGCATGGGCCCTGCCTCTAATCACCGGGAGGAAAACCCCTCCTGGTGACTCGACCCTACTCCTGCATCAGGGGATCGACAAGCGCCCGAAGTCGCGTTTCAGACCGATGGCAGACGAGGCGGGTGCGCACCATCCGCAAAGGCCCGTGGCTGTTGGTCCACAACCGTCCTCACCAAGCCAAGCTGCTGATGAACAACGATTTTCTAACCTCAATCCCCGCTCTCGGCGGCTTCCAGCTCCCGCAGCAACTCCGCTTCCTGGCGGGCGAGCTCGGCCTCGCGGGCGCGGGCGGCCTTCAGGCGGGCGGCCTCTACCCCGGAGACGTTCTGCAGGGCGGATTCGATGTCCTGCAGGGCGTCGGCGTCGCTCATGGTCTGCTGGCGCAGGCGGGCCGCTTCCTCGGCCTGGATCTGGGCCTGGACACGCAGGCGCTCGGCTTCGGCACGGGCCTGGGCCGCGTCGCGCCGGCTGGCCTCGACAATGAGGTCGGTGCGATCGCGTTCGAGCTGGGCGATGCGGCGCTGCATCGCTTCAGTGCGCGCGGCGATCCCGGCGATGCGCACCCGGCGTTGGGCCACGTATTCAGCGGCGTTGTAGTCGCTTCGGCGTGCACTGGCCAGCGCCTCCAGCGCCTGCCGGGCCTGCAGGCGCTCGAACGCCGCAAGGTCGCGCAGTTCCTGATCGGCATCGAGCGAGCGCAACTCGGCGCTCAGGCGCACCACCTGCTCGTCCTCCTGGGCATGGGCCGGGGCGGCGGCAAGCAGTGCGGCGCCCAGCGCCAGCGGGAGCAGCCTGGAATAGAACTTCATCGGGTGGTCTCCCTGAGCCGCTGTTGCAACTGCTCCACCTCGGCCCGGCGCTGGGCCAGCTCGGCCGTCGCCAGCGCCTCCCGGCTCAACGCGTGGGCCAGGTCGGCGTCTGCATGGGCGGCGGCTGCCAGGTTCCGGGCATCATCGTTCCGCCCCTCGGAGATGGCCGCCTGGGCACGAGCCAGCGCCTCCCGTGCCGCGGCGAGTTCCCCGCTGGCGTACTGGTCGGCATCCGCGCCGCTGGCCCTGACCACGGCCTGCTGGGCGTCGTTGAGTTCCACGGTGGGCGGTGGCAGTGTCGCGCAGGCGCTGATGCCGCAAGCGAGAACTGTGCCCATCAGCGCGAAGCGGATTTGTGCGAAGCTGCGTGACATAAGAGGGCCATGGTGGACGGAAATCGCCAGGCCATTGTGAACAGGCAGGCCGTGCGCATGCAACGGCTCATTGTCGAGAACGAGGGGGTTGTTCATGGACATCGGCTATTTCCTGAAGCTGATGACGGAGAAGAATGCGTCGGACATGTTCCTGTCCACCGGCGCACCGGTCTATATCAAGATCGAAGGCAAGCTGCACCCGCTCGGCAACACCGGCCTGCCGCCGGGCATGGTCAAGAAGATCGCCTACTCGCTGATGGACGAGGGCCAGGTGCCGCAGTTCGAGCGCGAGCTGGAGCTCAACATGGCCTACGCCCTGCCCGATGCCGGCCGCTTCCGCGTCAACGTGTTCAAGCAGCGTGGCGAGGTCGGCATGGTGATCCGCGCCATCCGTAGCGTGATCCCCTCGATCGAGGAGCTGCAACTGCCGCAGGTGCTGAAGGACATCATCATGGCCCCGCGCGGCCTGGTGCTGATCGTCGGTTCCACCGGCTCGGGCAAGTCGACCACGCTGGCCTCGATGATCGACTACCGGAACAGCAACATCGCCGGCCACATCCTCACCATCGAAGATCCGATCGAGTACCTGCACCGCCACAAGAAGTCGCTGGTCAACCAGCGCGAGGTCGGACTGGACACCCACGCCTTCCACAGCGCGCTGAAGAACGCGATGCGCGAGGCGCCGGACGTGATCCTGATCGGCGAGATCCTCGACCAGACCACGATGGAGGCGGCGATCTCGTTCGCCGAGACCGGGCACCTGTGCCTGGCGACGCTGCACTCCAACAACGCCGACCAGACGCTTGAGCGCATCCTCAACTTCTTCCCCGAAGCCGCGCACAAGAACGTGCTGATGAACCTGGCACTGAACCTCAAGGCGGTGGTCAGCCAGCGACTGGTGATCGGTACCGACGGCCGCCGGCTGCCTGCTTCGGAAGTGCTGATCAACACCCCGCACATCCGCGACCTGATGCGCCGCGGCCAGGTGCACGAGATCAAGCACGCGATGGAAGAGACGCTGGAGGAAGGCATGGAGACCTTCGACCAGTGCCTGTTCCGGCTGCAGAAGCAGGGCAAGATCGAGATGGAAGAGGCGCTGCGCGCGGCCGATTCCCGCGACGGCCTGGCGCTGAAGTTCCGCCTCTCGGAAGGCGCCGGCGAGGAACACAACCCCTACGCGGACGTGTTCTCGGCCGGGGAGCAGTAGCAAGCCAGGGGCGGCGCCCTCGGCCCGCCCCGGTCCCACGTCGCGCCCCGTGGCCTGCCCGTGTAGGAGCGACGTCAGTCGCGACCCCCGGACCCATGGGCTTCTGTCCCCCAAGGGGACTTCCTTCGGGGCGTAGGAGCGGCTTCAGCCGCGATCGGATGATCGTCGCACGCGCCGACTCCACGATCGCGGCTGAAGCCGCTCCTACAGGTTCTGCAGGACGGGTGCTTCGGGTCGCGACTGACGTCGCTCCTACAGTTGCGGCGTTGCTTCCGGGAGCCGGGATCGGCCCCGGCGCGTGGTCGGGCCGCTGGCAGATGTGGCCTCCCCCTCTCCGGGCTAGTTCGGCTCGGGGGCGTCGGGCTGGTTCTCGGGGCGGGCGGCTTCGAACGCGGGCAGTGAGAGGCAGGTGCGCTCGATGCGGGCGATGGTGGGGAACTGCTCGATGTCGACGCCGAACCGGCGGGCGTTGTAGACCTGCGGCACCAGGCAGCAGTCGGCCACCGTCGGCAGCTCACCATCGCAGAACTCGCCGGTGCTGGGATGTCCGTCGAGCATCTTCTCCAGCGCGGTGAAGCCATCCACCACCCAGTGCCGGATCCATTCCTCGCGCTCGGGCTGCGGCACGTTCCAGGTGTTGGTGAAGTACTGCAGCACCCGCAGGTTGTTGAGCGGGTGGATCTCACAGGCGATGGTCTGCGCGATGGCGCGTACCCGCTGGCGGTCCCGCGTCGGCACCGGCATCAGCGCCGGCTGCGGCCAGGTCTCGTCCAGGTATTCCAGGATTGCCAGCGACTGCCGCAGCACGCGCTCGCCGTGCTTGAGCACCGGAACGAGTTCCTGCGGATTGAGCTCGCGGTAGTCATCCGCATGCTGTTCGCCGCCATCGCGCACCAGGTGCACGGGCACGGTCTCGTACGGCAGGCCTTTCAGGTTCAGGCCGATGCGCACGCGGTATGCCGCACTCGAACGCCAGTACGAGTACAGCTTCAGCTGATCGGCCATTCGCGACCTTCCTTCAGTCATTGCGCTCCCCATTGCGCACGTTAATACGTTCCCTGTCGCAGCGGACGGCCATTCGCCGGCCAACCACGCCGCCGGTCAGGCGTCGTGGCGGTCGATGCGCTGCTCGATGGCGCCGAAGATGCTGTTGCCGTCCTTGTCCAGCATCTCGATGCGCACGGTGTCACCGAAGCTCATGAAGGGCGTGGAAGGCTTGCCGTCTCGCAGGGTCTCGACCGTGCGCTGCTCGGCGAAGCACGATGCGCCGCGGCTGGTGTCCTCGTTGGCGACGGTACCCGAACCGACGATGGTGCCGGCCGACAGGGGACGGGTGCGCGCGGCATGCGCCACCAGTTGGGAGAAGTCGAACTGCATGTCGATGCCCGCCTCCGGTGCGCCAAACCACTTGCCGTTGACGTGGGTCAGCAGCGGCAGGTGGACCTTGTTGTCGCGCCAAGCATCACCGAGCTCGTCGGGCGTGACCAGCACCGGGCTCAGCGCCGAGCGCGGCTTGGACTGCAGGAAGCCGAAGCCCTTGGCCAGCTCGCCGGGAATGAGGTTGCGCAGCGACACGTCGTTGACCAGCCCGACGAGCTGGATGTGCCCTGCCGCCTGCCCCGGCGACGCCGCCATCGGGACGTCGTCGGTCACCACCACCAGCTCCGCCTCAAGGTCGATGCCGTACTCCTCGCTCGGCACCCGGACCGGATCACGCGGACCGTAGAAGCCGGCGCTCACGGCCTGGTACATCAGCGGATCGGTATAGAAGCTCTCCGGCACCTCGGCGCCGCGGGCGCGGCGAACGCGCTCCACGTGCGGCAGGTAGGCGCTACCGTCGACGAACTCGTAGGCGCGCGGCAGGGGGGACGCCAGCGCGACCGGATCGACATCGAAGGCGCCTTTGGCCGAACCGTCGTTGAGCTGGTCGGACAGGCTGTTGAGCCGGGGCGCGACGTTGCTCCAGTCCTCCAGCGCACGTTGCAGGGTGTCGGCGATGCCGGTGGCGCGCACGGCACGCTTGAGATCGCGGGATACGACGATCAGGGTGCCGTCGCGACCGCCTTCCTTGAGTGAGCCCAGCTTCATTGAAAACTCCTGTTACGGCGCCTCGGCGCGATGGTTTCAATTGTAACCGAGCAACAAAAAACCCGCCTTTCGGCGGGTTCTTCGTTGGCCATTGCTGGCCTTGTATGGCAGCCCCGGATGGATTCGAACCACCGAATGCCTGAGTCAGAGTCAGGTGCCTTACCGCTTGGCGACGGGGCTATGGAAACAATTCTACCGAAGATCGGTGGATCGCGGCAAAGACTGCCGCGAAAAACCTTAACGCTTGGAGAACTGGGTGGCGCGGCGAGCCTTGTGCAGGCCGACCTTCTTGCGCTCGACTTCGCGGGCATCGCGGGTCATGAAGCCGGCCTGGCGCAGCTCGCTCTTCAACGACTCGTCGTACTCCACCAGCGCGCGGGCGATGCCCAGGCGGATCGCACCGGCCTGGCCGGTGGTGCCGCCGCCGGCGACCGTGACCTTGACGTCGAACTTGTCGGTCGACTTGGTCAGTTCCAGCGGCTGACGCACGATCATGCGGGCGGTTTCACGACCGAAGAACTCCTCGATCGAACGCTCGTTGATGGTGATGTTGCCCTCGCCCTTGCGCAGGTACACGCGGGCGGTGGAGGATTTGCGGCGGCCGGTGCCGTAATTCTGCTGGATTGCCATGTCAGTAACCTTAGATGTCCAGCAGCTGCGGCTGCTGCGCGGTGTGCGGATGCTCGGAACCTGCGTAGACCTTGAGCTTGCGGTACATGGCGCGGCCGAGCGGATTCTTCGGCAGCATGCCCTTGACCGCGGTCTCGATGACGCGCTCGGGGTGGCGCTCAAGCGCCTGGGCGAGGGTCTCGGTCTTCAGGTTGCCGATGTAGCCGGTGAAGCGGTGGTACTTCTTGTCGGCAAGCTTGTTGCCGGTGACCACGATCTTCTCGGCGTTGATGACTACGATGTAGTCACCCGTATCGACGTGCGGGGTGTAGACCGGCTTGTGCTTGCCGCGCAGGCGGTGGGCGAGTTCGGCGGCGAGGCGGCCGAGGGTCTTGCCGGTGGCGTCGACCACGTACCAGTCACGCTGGACGGTCTCGTTCTTGGCGGTGAATGTCTTCATGACTGATCTTCTATGGGTACCTGGTCGGGCTGGTTCCACCATGGCCGGGGGCCGTCGCCGGAACTTCACCACGCGTTGGAGTGCGGGAAATTCGCCTCGCACCTGGAGCGCGGGAACGAAAGAAGCGGAATGATAGCGGGCGCGACGGGTCATCGCAAGCCAGCTGACCGGCCATGCTAGCATCGCCGCATGTCCACCGCCATGCCCGCCCCCGCCTCCGCCCGCGACGGGGCGTTGCCGCAGGTGGACCTGGTGGCCCTGGCCGACCGCTGTGTCCAATGCGGGCTGTGCCTGCCGGCCTGCCCGACCTACCGGCATGACCGCCTGGAAGCAGATTCGCCCCGCGGCCGCATCGCACTGGCCAAGGCCTGGGCGCTGGACACCATCGATCCCACGCCGGTCGGCGACGCCCATCTGGATGGCTGCCTGGGTTGCCGCAGCTGCGAGGCGGTGTGCCCGGCAGGAGTGGAGTACGGCGCCCTGCTGACCCTTGCCCGCGCGAACCAGCGCCGGCGGCGGGGTGCGACCACGCTGCTACGTCTCGTGGAATGGATTGCCGCCAGACCCGTGCTGCTGGCGCGCCTGACCGCTGCCTATCGGCTATCGCGCCCATGGCTTCCAGCGCGCTTGCGCTTCCTGCCGACCCCTCCTGCCCCCGCGCAGCCACGACCGCCTGAAGCAGGGTCGCCTGCCCCCGAATCGCAGGCCGCACTCTTTGTCGGCTGCATCGCCAAAGGCTACGAGGCGCCCGTGCGGACCGCGCTGTCGCACCTGTGCGCGGCCGTTGGCGTAGAGCTAGTTACGGTGGCACGACAGACCTGCTGCGGCGCCCTGCACACACACGCGGGCAACCAGGAAGCGGCGGAGCGGCTGGCGGTCGTCAACCGAACGGCGTTCACCGGGCACGCCCGGGTGCTCACCCTCGCCAGTGGCTGCCACGACGCAGTCGCTGCCCAGGTCGACGGGGAGACGATCGACGCCATCGAATTCCTGCAGTCCCGAAGCGACCGCCTGCACTTCGCGGACGCAGGTGGCGAACGCATCGCCCTGCACCTGCCCTGCACCCAGCGCAACGTGGTGGGGTCGGTGCCCGCACTTCGCCGCCTGCTCGCAGCAGTACCCGGATTGGAAGTGGTCGAGCTGGATGCAGGCTTCGGCTGCTGTGGCGCTGCCGGCACCGCCATGCTCACCGACCCCGGGCGGGCAGCGGAGTATCGTCGCCCCTTGCTGGACCAGCTCGCCGCCAGCGGCGCGACCCGGCTGCTCAGCGCCAACATCGGGTGTCGCCTGCACCTCGCAAACGGCACCACGCTGTCGGTGCAGCACCCGGCGGAGTTCCTCGCCGAGCGGCTGTCGCCCCGTGCCCATCCTTTCCCTGCAACCCCGGAACCCGTGACATGAGCATCCGCCACCTGACACCCCTCGACCGCATGCTCTCCGATACCCAGCGCGCCCTTGAGACGGTGTTCGGCGCGCCCGCCGCCGAGCGCCCGAATCCTGCGCGCGGAGAAGCGGAAGTGGTGATGGAGGACGACGAGCGCCGCCACGCCGCGGGCCTGATGCGCATCAACCACGTGGGCGAGGTCTGCGCGCAGGCGCTGTACTGCGGCCAGGCCGCGGTCGCGCGCGACGCGGCCACGCGCGAGCACCTGCTGCACGCCGCCCAGGAGGAGACCGACCACCTGGCCTGGTGCGCGGACCGGCTGCGCGAACTCGACAGCCGCCCCAGCCTGCTCAATCCCGTCTGGTATGCCAGCAGCTACGCGATTGGCGCGCTGGCCGGATTGCGCGGCGACGGCTGGAACCTCGGCTTCGTGGTGGAGACCGAGCGCCAGGTGGAGGCCCACATCGACGATCACCTCCAGTCACTGCCCCCCGCGGATGGTCGCAGCCGGGCGATCCTGCAGGTGATGAAGGCCGACGAGGCCCGGCACGCCGACAATGCCGAAGCGGCCGGCGCACGGATCCTGCCGCCACCGATCCCGACGGTGATGGCCGCGGCGTCGAAGCTGATGAAGGCGATCGCCTACCGCTTCTGATCGCCCGGCGGCGAACCCGTCCTGTTCGCGCGGCGGCGAACCGACCTGCATTTGTAGGAGCGGCTTCAGCCGCGATCCTGGAACCGGCGCTCACGGCCGATCATCCGATCGCGGCTGAAGCCGCTCCTACACTCCCGGGGAAGTCCCCGCGCGGGACAGCAGCCCGCTTCTCGTAGGAGCGACGTAAGTCGCGACCACGAAGCTGCGCTGGGACGTACAGGTCGCGACTCACGTCGCTCCTACACGCCCGGCGAACAGGCTCAGTCGACCAGGTTGCGGCCGTGGTAGAGCTCTTCGATCTCGCGCTTGAGCCGCGCTTCGATCTTCATGCGCTCCTTGAACGAAAGGTTCCGCGCCTTCTCCTCGAACAGGTACTGGTCCAGGTCGAAGTCCTTCAGGTGCATCTTGGTGTGGAAGATGTTCTCCTGGTAGACGTTGACGTCCAGCATCTCGTAGCGGGCCTTGATGTTCTTGGCCAGGTAGTTCTGGATCGAGTTGATCTTGTGGTCGATGTAGTGCTTCTTGCCCTTGATGTCACGGGTGAAGCCACGCACCCGGTAGTCCATCACGACGATGTCCGACTCCAGGCTCTCGATCAGGTAGTTGAGTGCCTTCAGCGGCGAGATGACGCCGCAGGTCGCCACGTCGATGTCGGCGCGGAAGGTCGCGATGCCGTTGTCCGGATGGGTCTCCGGATACGTGTGCACGGTGATGTGCGACTTGTCCATGTGCGCGACCACCGCGTCGGAGATCACGCCCTTGGCCTGCGACTTGTCGATTACCGGCTCCTCGGAGATGAGGATGGTCACCGACGCGCCCTGCGGGTCGTAGTCCTGCCGGGCGATGTTGAGGATGTTGGCGCCGATGATGTCCGCCACATCCGTGAGGATCTGGGTCAGCCGGTCGGCGTTGTAGGCCTCGTCGATGTACTCGATGTATCGCTGCCGCTCCTCTTCGGAGGCGGCGAAGCTGACGTCGTAGATATTGAACGAGAGTGCCTTGGTGAGGTTGTTGAAACCCTGCAACCTCAGGCGCGGCAACGGTTTGACCACGATGATGTCCGGAACGTCGGGGGAGGCGGCGATTATGGGGCAATCGGCCGCCGGGGGAAAACCGGTGCAGAATGTGACCGCCTGCTCGTTCAGGCCGGCGCCTGTCCCGCTGTGACAGGATTTGCCACTCGCCGCCAGTTCGACCTAAGCTGAATCGACCATAGCTAGATGATCCCCATGTCCGCCAGCCCGGTAGCCCCCCTGAATCCGTTGCGCCGAAGCAATCCGCTGTTGCCGGATGGCGCGGTCATCGAGCGCTTCCTCGCCCACTGCCATCGGCGTCGCTACCCCTCGCGGACGGACGTGTTCCGCCCCGGGGACCCCGCCAGCACGCTCTACTACGTGATCGCGGGCTCGGTCAGCATCATCACCGAGGAAGATGATGGCCGTGAGCTGGTGCTGGGCTACTTCGGCCCTGGCGAGTTCGTCGGTGAGCTGGGGCTGTTCATCGAGAACGAGCGGCGCGAAGTCATCCTGCGGACCCGTACTCCCTGCGAACTGGCCGAGATCGGCCACGACCGTTTTTACGACCTGCTGCTTTCCCGGCTCGCACCCGACGCCCCGAAGCTGCTGTACGCCATCGGCGCCCAGATTTCCCGGCGCCTGCTCGACACCAGCCGCAAGGCCGGGCGCCTGGCCTTCCTGGACGTCACCGACCGCATCGTGCGGGCGCTGCACGACCTGGCCAAGGAGCCGGAGGCGATGAGCCACCCCGACGGCACCCAGTTGCGGGTTTCGCGCCAGGAGCTGTCCCGCCTGGTCGGCTGCTCGCGCGAGATGGCCGGCCGCGTGCTGAAGAAGCTGCAGGCGGACGGCAAGCTGCATGCACGCGGCAAGACCGTGGTGCTGTACGGCACGCGCTAGCGGGAGCCGCCCGCTGTCGAGGTACACACGCGAGCGGCCCCCCGGGCCGCTCGTTCGTTTGTAGGAGCGGCTTCAGCCGCGATCGTGGAGCCGGCATTCACGGCCGATCATCCGATCGCGGCTGAAGCCGCTCCTGCATTTCGCGGACGTCGTTGCTGCGCCGCTGCCCGTGTAGGAGCGACGTCAGTCGCGACCTGTACTCCCCATCATCGGAGCTGCGCGATTACCGGAGCTGCGCGGTCGCGACTCACGTCGCTCCTACAGGAAGCGCCCGGGTCAGCGCACCGGCTCACCGGCGCGGCCGGGGCAGCCCCAGTTGAGGATCGGCGTACCGGGTGGCAGGACGCCGCGGAACATCTCGACGCGATCCGCCTTGGGGTTCACCACCACCGGCTTTCGGGCCGCCAGCAGCAGCGGCAGGTCCGCGCTGCTATCGGTGTAGGCGATGGCGACCGGCGCGGTGAAGCCGGCTTCGCGCAGCATCACCATCTTCATCTCGTTGTGGCAGTGGCGGGTGGCGACCACGGCACCGAAGCGCGGCCCGACCTGGGTGCCGACCACCGGCACGTCCTCGTGGGCGACGAACGCCAGGATGGCGCGGGCCAGTTCCGGCGGCGCACCGGTCGCCACCACCACCTGGTCACCGGCTTCGCGGTGGCCGTGCAGCACGTCCAGCGCGATCGGCAGCAGGTGGGACTTGATGACACCGGTATGCAGGGCCACGTAGCGGTCGATCAGCGCGTCCAGGTCGCGGCGGCGATGGAAACCGATGGTGCCGGCCCACACGAACGCCGAGATGCCCACGCGCCGGGTCGGCAGGAACGCGATCATCGGTGCGAACACCGGCGCGATCAGCAGCGCCAGGGCGATGCGCCACCAGCGGCGCTTGATCAGCCACTTGAACAGGTGGCCACCGGAATCGCCGTCGTACAGGGTGTGGTCGAAATCGAACACCACCAGCGGCGCGCCTTCACGTACCGGCGGGTACTCGCGCGGCTCCGGCCCCGCCAGGCTCATGGCGCGAACAACCGCTGCAGCGCGGCGCCCGGATCACGCTCGCGCATGAAGGATTCGCCGATCAGGAAGGTGTCGATGCCGGCGCCGCGCAGGCGGGCGATATCTTCCCGGGTGGCGATGCCGCTCTCGGTGACCATCGTCCGGTCCGGCGGCACCATGGCCTTCAGCGCCAGCGAGTTCTCGATCGACACCTCGAAGGTGCGCAGGTTTCGGTTGTTGACGCCGACCAGCTCGCAGTCGGCCTGCAGCGCACGCTCGAGTTCGTCGACGTCGTGCACCTCGACCAGCACGTCCATTCCGAGTTCGTGCGCCAGGTTCGCCATCTCCACCAGGGGTCCATCCTCGAGTGCGGCCACGATCAGGAGGATACAGTCCGCGCCGATCATCCGCGCTTCGTACACCTGGTACGGGTCGACGATGAAGTCCTTGCGCAGCACCGGCAGCGCGCATGCCTCGCGCGCCTCACCCAGGTAGCGGTTGCTGCCCTGGAAGAAGTCGACGTCGGTCAGCACCGACAGGCAGGCGGCCCCGCCCGCCTCGTAGCTGCGTGCGATCGCGGCGGGATCGAAGTCCTTGCGGATCAGGCCTTTCGAAGGGCTGGCCTTCTTGACCTCGGCGATGACGGCGGCCTCGCCGGCGGCAAGCCTGCGGCGGATCGCGGCAGCGAACCCACGGGTGGGCGGCTGGTGGCCGGCACGTGCACGCACGCTGTCGAGCGAGCGGATCCTGCTGCGCTGTTCGATCTCTTCGTGCTTGCGCGCGAGGATCTTCTGGAGGATGTCGGGGTTCGGTGGTGTCGGCATGGCGGCGTCGGGTTCCTGTTCTATTGTCCGGCCAGCTCGCGCGTCACCGCGACGAACTCGTCCAACCTGGCGCGCGCGGCGCCCGATGCGATGGCCTTGCGTGCTCGATCGATGCCGTCGGCGATGTCCTCGGCCACGCCCGCCACGTACAGCGCGGCGCCGGCATTGAGGGCGACGATCTCGCGCGGAAGGCCTTCGACGTTCTCCAGCGCCTGCATCACCATCGCTTTCGATTCCCCCGGCCCGGTGACACCGAGGTTGCGGCTGGCCGCCATGGAGATCCCGAAGTCTTCCGGGTGGATGTCGTACTCGCGCACCTTGCCATCGCGCAGTTCACCGACCAGCGAGCCGGCGCCCAGCGAGAGCTCGTCCATGCCGTCGCGGCCCCAGACCACCAGCGCGCGCTCGGCGCCCAGCTCCTCCAGCACGCGGACCTGGATACCGACCAGGTCGGGATGGAACACGCCCATCAGGATCGCCGGTGCACTGGCCGGATTGGTCAGCGGGCCGAGGATGTTGAAGATCGTGCGCACGCCCATCTCACGCCGCACCGGGGCGACGGCCTTCATCGCCGGATGGTGCAGCGGCGCGTACATGAAGCCGATGCCGGTGCGCTCGATGCATTGCGCGACCTGCGCCGGCTGCAGTTCGATCGCAGCGCCCAATGCCTCGAAGGCGTCGGCGCTGCCGGACTTCGAAGACACGCTGCGGCCGCCATGCTTGGCGACCCGGCCACCGGCCGCGGCAATGACGAAGGTGCTCGCGGTGGAAATATTGAAGGTGTTGGCGCCATCGCCGCCGGTGCCGACGATGTCGACCAGGTGGGTCCGGTCCGCCACCTCGACCGGAAGCGCGAACTCGCGCATCACCCGCGCCGCGCCGGCGATCTCGCCCACGGTTTCCTTCTTGACCCGCAGGCCGGTCATGATCGCCGCGGTCATGGTCGGGCTGACTTCGCCGCGCATGATCATGCGCATCAGCTCGACCATCTCGTCGTGGAATATCTCGCGGTGCTCGATCGTGCGTTGCAGGGCTTCTTGCGGGGTCATGGGCATGGGCTTGGCCGTAGGAGCGACGTGGGTCGCGACCTGGTCATGGGTGGGAGGCTTGTGGGGTCGCGACTGACGTCGCTCCTACAGCGTGGTGGGGTTCCTGCGCTACCGGATCCGGCATCTCCTGTAGGAGCGGCTTCAGCCGCGATCGTGGAACCGGCGCGGGCAGACAGTTCGGGTTCGCGGCTGAAGCCGCTCCTACAAAACGGTGGAATCGGCGCGGGCGGACGGTCGGAGATCGCGGCTGAAGCCGCTCCTACAAAAGTGGAAGCAGCGCAGGGGGGACAGAACCCCGGTGCAGCCGGGTTGAACGGGTGCGGGGCCGGGTGTGCTGGGCCGTCTACGTCCACCAACACGTCAGCGCTCCAGGAAGTTCTTCAGCAGCGCGTGGCCGTGCTCGGTCAGGATCGACTCGGGGTGGAACTGCACGCCCTCGACCGGATGTTCGCGATGGCGCAGGCCCATGATCTCGTCCAAGGCGGGGACGCCCGGGGAGCCCGGCATGCTCGACACGCCGCTTGCGCCCGGTGCGCCCGATGCGCCCGATGCGTCAGCGCCAGGGTCGGCATTCGCTACACCCGCCTCCACCTCGGTCCAGGCGGTGATCTCCAGGCAGTCGGGCAGCGTGTCGCGGGCCACGACCAGCGAGTGGTAGCGCGTGGCTTCGTAACCGTCGGGCAGGCCCTTGAACACGCCGCGGCCTTCATGGCGGATGCGCGAGGTCTTGCCGTGCATGATCGTCTTCGCGCGCACGACGTCGCCGCCGTAGGCCTGCCCCAGGCTCTGGTGCCCCAGGCACACGCCGAACACGGGGATGCGGGGACCGAGGTGCTTCATCACGTCCAGCGACACACCCGCCTCGTCCGGCGTGCAGGGGCCGGGCGAGATCACGATGCGCTCGGGTGCCAGCGCCTCGATCTGCGCGACCGACAGCTCATCGTTGCGCACCACCTTCACCTCGGCGCCCAGCATCTGCAGGTACTGCACGAGGTTCCAGGTGAAACTGTCGTAGTTGTCGATCATCAACAGCACGTCACAACCCCCGTGCCGCTTCGGCGACGGCGCGGAACAGCGCCCTGCCCTTGTTCATGGTCTCTTCCCATTCCTTCTGCGGGTCGGAGTCGTGCACGATGCCGGCGCCGGCCTGCACGTGCAGCCGACCGTCCTGGATGACCGCGGTGCGGATGGCGATCGCGGTGTCGGCATCGCCGTGCCAGCCCAGGTAACCGATTGAACCGGCGTAGACATTTCGCTTGATCGGCTCCAGCTCGCGGATCACCTCGAGCGCGCGGATCTTGGGCGCGCCGCTGACGGTGCCGGCGGGGAAGGTGGCGCGCAGCACGTCGGCATAGGACAGGCCCGGCTGCAGGGTGCCGGTGACCTCGCTGACGATATGCATGACGTGGCTGTAGCGCTCGACCACGAACTGCTCGCCCACCTCGACCGTGCCGGGCTGGCTGACCCGGCCGACATCGTTGCGGCCCAGGTCGATCAGCATCAGGTGCTCGGCACGCTCCTTGGGGTCGGCCAGCAGCTCGGCCTCCAGCGCGAGGTCCTGTTCGTGGGTCTCCCCGCGCGGGCGGGTTCCGGCGAGCGGGCGCACGGTGATCGTGCCCTGCCCCTGCGCATCGTGCTGCAGGCGCACCAGGATTTCCGGCGACGAACCCACCACCTGCATCTCGCCGACATCCAGGAAGTACATGTACGGCGACGGATTGAGTGCCCGCAGCGCGCGGTACACATCGACCGGCCGCGCCTTGAACGGCACGCTCAGGCGCTGGCTCAGCACCACCTGGAAGATGTCGCCGGCGCGGATGTATTCCTTCGACTTCTCCACCGCCTCGATGAAGCCTTCGCGGGTGAAGCCGGACTGGAAGTCGGCCTCCTCCAGCCCGTTCGGGTCGATGGTTTCCGGATAGGTCGTACCGCCCGTGCGCAGCCGGTGCACCAGCTGGTCCAGCCGCCGGTTGGCCTTCGCATACGCTTGCGGCTCGCTCGGGTCGGCGTGCACCACCAGGTAGAGCCGGCCCTTGAGATTGTCGAAGACCGCGACCTCTTCGCTCAGCATCAGAAGGATGTCGGGCGTGCCCAGTTCATCGGGCTTGTGTGCCCCGTCGGCCTGCGGCCCGGCCAGGCGAGGCTCGATGTACTGGATGCACTCGAAGCCAAACCACCCGACCAGCCCGCCGGTAAAGCCGGGCAAGCCTTCGATCCTGGGGACGGAGAATTGGCTGCGCAGGCGTTCGACCTCGGCGAAGGGATCGTCCACGTCGCGGGCGTCGACCAGCTCGCCGTGCTCGGTGACGTACAGCGTGTGCCCGGCGAAGGCGTAGACCCGGCGCGCCGGCAACCCGATGATCGAGTAGCGGCCGAAGCGCTCGCCGCCCTCGACCGATTCGAACAGGTAGGTATGGGGGCCGTCGGCGAGCTTCAGGTACACCGACAGCGGCGTATCGAGATCCGACAGGACCTCACGGACGACCGGGATGCGGGTATGGCCTTCGGCGGCCTGCTGCTGGAACCGCTCGAGCTGCGGATCAGGCGTTGTGGATGCGCTGGGCGCGGCGTGCGCGGAGCTGTTGGGCGATGTCATGCGGCATTTCCTGGGGATGCGACGGGGCGTGGACGGCGGCGCCAAGCCACCATCGCCAACCCGCGTCGGCCATGCAGAAAACTGTGCAGGAAATGGGGTTCGCCCGGGACATCATCGCGACACTTTATCCGGTTCGGCGGCCGGATGCGACGCCTTGCCGCGCACCATCGGACAGTCCGGTGGCAGGTGCATGCGCACGCGGCTGGCCACGCAGTCGATGAGGAAGCGGGTCGACTCCACCGGTTCGCCGTCGAGGTTCAGCACGAACGGTTCGTCGGCCTCGATCTCCACCCGCGGCAACTGCCGGCGCACCGCCACGCGATCCAGCGCCGCCTGCTTCCCGCCCTTGAGGACCGCGCCGATGGTGGCACCGACCTGGCCCTCCAGGCTCGGGACGATGGTCAGTTCGAGCAGGTCGTCATCGAGCATCGCATCGCGGCACAACACCTGGCCGCCGCCGGCCTGGCTGCCATTGCCGATGCCGAGCGCGATGAACTCGCCCTCCCAGCGGAACGCGGTGCCGTCGGCGCCCGTGCCGCTGAAGCGCGCGTGGATCGGGTCGATGCGCCCCAGGCGCGCGATGCCGGTGAGCAGGTAGGCCAGGCCACCCAGCAGCTTCTTCAGGCCTTCGCTGGTTTCCACCGTCACCTGGGTACCGAAGCCGCCGCTGGCGAGGTTGGCACACCAGTGGCGCCGATCGCCGCCCCCCTCCCCGCCACGGCCGAGGCTGTCTATGCGCAGCAGGTCGATGCGGCGCGCGACGCTGGTCCTGGCCAGCTCCAGTGCCTCCAGCGGATCCAGCGGGATTCCGGCCGCGGCGGCGAAGTCGTTGGCGGTGCCCATGGGGACAAGGGCCAGCGCGGGCAGGCCATCGGCGTCCTCGTCTCGACAGGCCAGGGTCGCCGCCACTTCGCTGAGCGTGCCGTCGCCGCCGGCCGCGACCACCGTGTCCACGCCATCGGCGATGGCCTCGGCGACGTAGCGCTCGGCGTCACCGGACTCCCAGGTGACCCGCACGCTCAGGCTGACGCCGGCTTCGCGCATCGCCGCGACGCCCTCGCGCAGGGAGTCGTCGCCGGCGGACTTGCCGTTGATGATCAGCCGCCAGCGCGGTGCGTCTGCGAGCGGGGCAAGGGGCACGTCGGCGGCGGTCATCGCGCAGAAGTTAGCAGGCGCTGGTGAAGCCCGGGTGCGCGCCGGCGCACTGCCCGACTGTCATGCCGGTGTCACCGATGCCGGGCAGCATGGGAGTCCATAGCAGGGACGACGGGCGGAGGCGGGATTGCCTCCAGATCACCGGGGCCGGGAGCGGGATTGCTTCCGGCCCTTCTATTGGTGGACGACGGGCAGGGCGGATCAGCCCCGAACGCCGGACACCGCGGTCTTCATGCGCCCGACCACGTCGGCATAGTCCGCCGCATTGAAGATCGCCGAGCCGGCGACGAAGGTATCGGCACCCGCCGCGGCGATCTCGGCGATATTGTCCGCCTTGACCCCGCCGTCGATCTCCAGCCGCACCTCGCGCCCGCTCCGGTCGATCCGCTCGCGGACCCGGCGCAGCTTGTCCAGGGTCGACGGGATGAAGGCCTGGCCACCGAAACCCGGGTTGACCGACATCAGCAGCACCATGTCGAGCTCGTCGAGCACGTAGTCCAGCACCTCGACCGGCGTACCGGGGTTCAATACCAGCCCGGCCTTGCAGCCGTGGGACTTGATCAGCTGCACGGTGCGATGCACGTGCCGGCTGGCCTCGGGGTGGAAGCTGATGATGCTCGCCCCGGCCTTGGCGAAGTCCGGCACGATGCGATCGACCGGTTCGACCATCAGGTGCACGTCGATCGGTGCGGTGACGCCATGCTTGCGCAGTGCCTCGCAGACCATCGGGCCGATGGTGAGATTGGGCACGTAGTGGTTGTCCATCACGTCGAAGTGCACCCAGTCGGCGCCGGCCGCCAGCACGGCGTCGACCTCCTCGCCGAGGCGGGCGAAGTTGGCGGAGAGGATGGACGGGGCGATGACGGTGGGTTGCATGGTCGGGACCTCGGTCGAGCTTCTGTAGGAGGGGCTTCAGCCCCGATCACGGAACGGCACGCGCGTGCAGGCATTCGATCGCCGCTGAAGCCGCTCCTGCACACGCGGGGAATCATTTCCGGGTTTTGCGCTGGGCCTTGATGCGGTCGTATGCGCGGTTGAGTTCGGCGGCGCGGGCTTCGGCCTGGGCACGCAGCTCGGGCGCGGCACCGGACAGGCGGTCGGGATGGTACTGGGAGATCAGCCGACGGTAGGCCTGGTCGACATCTTGGTCGCTGGCCTCTCGTTCCAGGCCGAGCATGGCGTAGGGGTTGTTGCGACGCAGCCTGAACCAGTCAGCGTCGAAGGCATGGCCGATCAGCAGGCCGATGATGGCGCCCAGCAACGGGTTGAACCGCAGCAGCGCGGCACCGGCAAACGCACCCAGGAGCTTTCCGTACCACCGTTTCACGTTCGTCCCGGCCCCCGGGCCGTCACTTCCGGATCAGGGGCGAAGTGTACCTGCAGCACGGCGCGGACCGTCGTACACTGCCCGGCCCGGTCGCGCACGTGCGCGCGATGTGCAGGATGCGCGGCGCCGGGGGCAACACAGCCGACCAGCTGCCACCAGGGATTCCGACGTTGTCAGACAAGCCCCGCCCCGCGCTCTCCCAGTCCGAGCTGCCCGGCCTGCCGCTGCGACACCGCGGCAAGGTCCGGGACGTGTTCGACCTGCCCGCCGACCGGCTGCCCGCCGGCACCCCGCCGGGTGACTACCTGCTGATGGTCGCCACCGACCGCCTCAGCGCGTTCGACGTGGTGCTGCCCGACCCGATCCCGGGCAAGGGCGAGATGCTCTGCCAGATCAGCAATTTCTGGTTCGGCCGCACCGAGCACATCTGCCCGAACCACCTGACCGGCATCGATGTCCGCACCGTCCTGCCCGACGGCGTCGACCACGCGCGCTACGTGAAGCGGGCGGTGGTGACCAAGCGGCTCAAGCCGGTGCCGATCGAGTGCATCGCCCGCGGCTACGTCATCGGCAGTGGCTGGAAGGACTACCAGCGCACCGGCCGGATCAGCGGCATCGGCCTGCCCGACGGCCTGCAGCAGGCCGAGAAGCTGGCCGAGCCGATCTTCACCCCCTCGACCAAGGCCGCCGTCGGCGACCACGACGAGAACATCGACTTCGACACCGCCGTGCGCCTGTGCGGTGCCGAGCTGGCCGAGGCGGTGCGCGACGCGACCCTGCGCCTGTACCGGTTCGCCTGCGACCATGCCGCCGAGCGCGGCATCCTGCTGGCCGACACCAAGTTCGAGTTCGGCACCGATGCCGATGGCAGGCTCTACGTGATGGACGAGATGCTCACCCCGGACTCCTCGCGCTACTGGCCCGCCGACGAGTACCGGGTCGGCACCAGCCCGCCCAGCTACGACAAGCAGATCGTGCGCGACTACCTTGAGGCCTCGGGCTGGGACAAGCGCCCGCCGGGTCCGTCGCTGCCGCCGGAAGTGATCGAGCGCACCCGCGCGCGGTACGCCGAGGCGCTGGAGAAGCTGGCCGGCATCAGCATCGACTGAGGCGGTTTTTTTTGTAGGAGCGGCTTCAGCCGCGATCGGATGATCGGTCGCCCGCGCCATTTTCCGATCGCGGCTGAAGCCGCTCCTACAACAGCATGCGAGCGGTAGCATGGGATCGGCGGCGGGTCGGCCGCCGCGACCAGGAGAGTGCCGATGGCTGCCATGCAACGTCCGATCGACCGCTGGTTCGCCAGCTACTCCGGCGACCATCGCAACGACACCAACCAGTTGATCCACGTGGTCTGCGTGCCGGCGATCGTCTGGAGCATCATCGCGCTGCTGTGGTGCATCCCCGCGCCCGGGACGCTGTTCCGCGAGGGCTTCTGGGCCGGACTGGCGATGTTCGCCGCAACCCTCTTCTATTACCGGCACTCGCGCATGCTGGGGCTGGGCATGCTGGCGATGTTCACGCTGATGGGCCTGGCCTGCTACGCGGTCTTCAACGCGTTCGGCACGGCCGTGCTGCTGTGGGCCGGCGCCACCGTCTTCGTGGTCGCCTGGATCGGGCAGTTCGTCGGCCACAAGATCGAGGGCCGCAAACCGAGCTTCCTCACCGACCTGACCTACCTGCTGATCGGCCCCGCCTGGGTGCTGGCCAAGGGCTACCGGAAGTTCGGCCTGCGCTATTGACCGCACCTACGGGTGGCCGCGGGACACTGCATCGCTCCACCGGCACCACCGCCGCTGCCATTGCCGGCGACAATAGGCGGCCCCCACGACGGACCCCCCGATGCCAGCGCGCGACCTCGTCCTCATCCTGGTGATCTGCATCGCCTGGGCCGGCAACTTCCTCGCGTCCGCCCATGCCCTGCAGGAGATACCGCCGTTCCTCTACACGGCGATCCGCATGGCGATCCTGGCCGCGATCCTGGCGGTGATGATCAAGCCGCCGGCAAAGGGCCAATGGCCGCGCCTGCTGGCAGTGGCGATCTGCAACAACGTGCTGCACTTCGGGCTCAGCTTCTGGGCGCTCAAGATGGCCGGCAACCTGTCCTCCGTCGCCATCGTGATGCAGAGCTACGTGCCGATGTCGGCGGTGCTGGCGTGGGTGGTCCTGGGCGAGCGCTTCGGCTGGCGCACGGCTACCGCGATCGTGGTCAGCTTCGGCGGCATCCTGGTGCTGGGCTTCGATCCGCTGGTGCTCGATCGCCCCCTCTCGCTGGCGATGATGCTGGTCTCGGCCGCATTCCTGGCCCTGGGCACCGTGCTGATGCGCCGACTGACCGGCCTGGGCATGGTCAGCCAGCAGGGCTGGAGCGCCGTGATCTCGGTATTGCCCCTGTTCGGACTGAGCCTGCTGCTGGAGCCGGGCGGCCTGGCAGCACTGGCTGATGCGACCTGGGTCGGCTGGACCGGTGCGCTCTATTCGGCACTGATCGCATCGCTGCTCGGGCACGGGTTGTACTTCGTGCTGGTCCAGCGGCATCCCATCGCCAAGCTCACCCCCTGGCTGCTGCTGACACCGATACTCGCGGTGGTGCTGGGCATCGTGTTCTGGGGCGACCGTCCCGGGCCGCAACTGTGGATCGGCGGCGCGATGGTGCTGGGTGGCGTGCTGATGATCGCGCTGCGGGCGAAGGCGAAGGCGCGTCCGCTGCCGCCAGCGAAGGAGATCTGAGCGCTCAGTCCGCGGAGAACATCCGGGCTTCGGGCTCGAACCGCCGCGGCCGGTAATCCAGGTCCCGCATCGCGGGCGTGGCATCGAACACCAGGTCCTCGGCCATGCGCGCCACGCCGGCGGCACCGAAACCACCGGCACGGCCACTGGCCCGGAGCAGCGACAGCGCCAGCTTGAACAGTGGCGATGGCAACTCCACCAGCCGCGCAGGTGGCTGCAGGCATCCGAGGACCCGCGCCACCATCTCGCGGTACGGCAGGGTCTCGCCTCCAGGCAGTGCATATACCTTGCCGGCGATCCCCGGCCGGTCGACGCAGGCCCACGCGGCCGCGGCGAGATCACCCACATGCACCGGCTGGCGCAATCCGGTCGCACCCCGGGGCAGCGGGAAGAAACCGAACCTTGACCCCAGCGCGGCGATCCTGGTCAGGCTGGCATCGCGGCCGGCGCCGTACACCAGCGTCGGGCGGAGGATGGTTGCGCTCGCGCCAGCGTGCGCCGCACGATCGAGCACACGCTGCTCGGCCTCCAGCAGGCGTCGCGCCAGGTCGCGCTCGCTCGGGTCCAGCGATGCCTGCTTGGTCGATGCGCTGGTCGAGCCGAAGGCGACCACGCAGCCGGCGTCGATGGCCGCGGCCGCGTACCAGTGGGAGAACAGGTCGAGCGGCCCGCAACTGAAGATCGCATCGACACTCGCCGGCAAGGCCGGCGGAGCACCGAGCTCGCCACGCAGCCAGTGCACGCCATGATGGACATCCGACTGCTGCGGGAGCTGCCGTGACACGGCGTGGACCCGCCACCCTTCGGGCAGCAGGTGCTGCAGCAAGGCTTGCCCGATCTGGCCGGTAGCACCGAATATGAGGGCTTCACGCATGGCTCGGGCAGCTCCGTGCACGATTCCGGTTGGCTCCGGGTGAGCCGGGCAGGATAACCCCGCCCGGTCGGATCGGCGTCATCGGGTACGATGATCGGCCCGCTTTCCCGGCCCGCGCCACTGGCAACCGCCCCGGAGTCCGATGCTGCCACTGCTGCTCGCCCTGCCCTTCATCTTCGCCGCACTGCTGGCCATGGCGCCCGGCGCCGATCGGCGGACCCTGGGTTGGCTGGCAGGTGCCGCGCCCGTCGGCGGGCTGGTCCTGCTGGCCGTGCTGACGCCCCATGTCGCCGGTGGCGAAGTGGTGCGCTGGAGCGTCCCGTGGATCCCGCAACTCGGGCTGGCGATGTCGCTGCGGTTGGATGGGTTGGCGTGGATGTTCGCCTTGATGGTGCTGGGCATCGGCGCGCTGGTGGTGATGTACGCGCACTACTACCTGGGCCCGAAGGAAAAGGCCCAGCGCTTCTACTGCTACCTGTTGCTGTTCATGGGCGCCATGCTCGGCATGGTGGTCGCCGGCAACCTGCTGTTGCTGGTGGTGTTCTGGGAGCTGACCTCGATCAGCTCGTTCCTGCTGATCGGTTTCTGGTCCCATCGCGAGGACGCCCGCGACGGCGCCCGCATGGCGCTGACCATTACCGCCGGCGGTGGCCTGGCATTGCTGGGCGGTGTGCTGATGATCGGGCAGATCGTGGGCAGCTACGAGCTCGACGCGGTGCTGCTGGCCGGCGACACGATCCGCGCCCACGCCCTGTACCCGTGGGTGCTGGGGCTGGTGCTGCTGGGCGTATTCACCAAGAGCGCGCAGTTCCCGTTCCAGTTCTGGCTGCCGCATGCGATGGCCGCGCCCACCCCGGTGTCGGCGTACCTGCACTCGGCGACGATGGTGAAGGCCGGTGTCTTCCTGCTGGCGCGCCTGCATCCGGTTTTGGCCGGCACCGACCTGTTCTTCTACGTGGTGACCATCGTCGGCGCGCTGACGTTGTTGATGGGTGCGTGGTACGCGATCTTCCAGCACGACCTCAAGGGCCTGCTGGCGTACTCGACCATCTCCCACCTCGGCCTGATCACGCTGCTGTTCGGACTTTCCACGCCACTGGCGGTCGTGGCCGGACTGTTCCACATCCTCAACCACGCCACGTTCAAGGCCTCGCTGTTCATGGCCGCCGGCATCATCGACCACGAAGCCGGTACGCGCGACATGCGCCGGCTCGGCAACCTGCGCAGGTACCTGCCCTACACCAGCGCACTGGCGATCATCGCGACCCTGGCGATGGCCGGCATCCCGCTGCTCAACGGCTTCCTGTCCAAGGAGATGTTCTTCGCACAGGCGCTGGAGATCGAGCACCACGATGCGATGCGCCTGGGCATCAGCGCGGCCGCTTTCCTGTTCGCGATGTTCGGCGTCGCCTACAGCCTGCGCTTCGTGCACGACACCTTCTTCGGCGCGGGCCCGCGCGCGGTCGAGCGGGAGATCCATGAGCCGCCACGCTTCATGCGCATCCCGGTGGCGGTGCTGGTGGTGCTGTGCCTGGCGGTGGGCATCCTGCCGGCCTGGACGATCGCGCCGGCACTGGCGATCGCGGCCTATGGGGTGCTCGGCAGCGACGTGCCCTATTACAGCCTGTCGATCTGGCACGGCTTCAACCTGCCGCTGATGATGAGCCTGGGTGGCGTGGTCGGCGGCGTCGCGCTGTACTTCGGCCTGCGGCGCCTGTTCGACCTGCACGCGATCGTGCGCCGTTCGCTCGGCCGCCACCTGTTCTGGCTCAACGTCGAAGCGCTGTTCCGGATGGCACGGCGCTTTACCCATGCCATCGCCAACGGCAGCGTGCAGCGCAGCATGCTGTGGCTGGTACTGGCCGCGATCGCCGCGGGCGCCGCCCCCTTCGTGGTGGGTGCGATCGACGGCAATCCCGACCCCGTTGCCACCGTCTCGACCCAGCCGCTCCCACTGCTCGGTTGGGTACTGTGGTTGATCCTGGTCGCCTGCACCCTGGGCACGCTGGCGCTGTATCGACGACGGCTGCTGGCGGTGATCGTGATGAACGGTGCCGGCCTGGCGGTGAGCATGGGCTTCATCGCGCTGTCGGCACCGGACCTGGCCCTGACCCAGTTGCTGGTGGAGATGGTCACCCTCTCGCTGATCCTGCTGGCGCTGCATTACCTGCCCAAGGATTCGCCACCGGAACGTTCGCTGCCGCGCCGCTGGCGCGACGGCCTGGTGGCGGTGGCCGCCGGCGGGGGCGTGGCGATGCTCGCCTACGCGATGATGACGCGCCCAGCCGACACCATTGCCACGGAACTTCTTGCGCGATCCCTGCCCGAAGCCTGGGGCAGCAACGTGGTCAACGTGATCCTGGTCGACTTCCGCGGCTTCGACACCTTCGGCGAGATCACCGTCTTCGGCATCGCCGCGCTGGTGGTGCACGCCCTGCTGCGGCGGGCGCGCATGGCCCCGGAAAAGGTCATGCCGGGGCCACCGGTGAAGCTCCCGATCCCGGCCGACCTGGCCCAGATCATCTTCCCCCTGACCCTGACGGTGTCGATCTTCCTGTTCCTGCGCGGACACAACTCCCCGGGTGGCGGCTTCATCGCCGGCCTGACGCTGGCGGTGCCGCTGCTGGTGCAGTACGTGATCCAGGGCGCGGCCTCGGTCGAATCGCGTTTCGGCTTCGACTACATCCGCTGCATCGGCATCGGCCTGGTCATCGCCACGCTCACCGGCATGGCCGCGATGGTGCTGGGCGCGCCGTTCCTCACCAGCGGGCACTACTACCTCGATCTGCCGCTGCTCGGGAAGATCCCGCTGTCCAGCGCGGCGGCGTTCGACCTGGGGGTCTACCTGGTGGTCTTCGGCGGCACCATGCTGATCCTCTCGATGATGGGCACGCTGCGCCCGTCCAAGCGGATGATCGCCCGCCGCGGCACGATCGACCCTGCCACGCGTTCCGCCGTCACCGGAGAGGTCGCATGATGGAATTGGCACTCTCGAGCGCGATCGGGGTGATGGTCGCCGCCGGCGTCTACCTGTTGTTGCGGGCCCGCAGTTTCGACATGGTCCTGGGCCTGACGCTGCTGTCCTACGCCACCAACCTGCTGATCTTCACCGGCGGCCGGCCGGTGGTGGGCAAACCGCCGGTGCTGTCCGATGGCGTCGCAGCGACGCTGGCGAACTACAGCGATCCGCTGCCCCAGGCCCTGGTGCTGACCGCCATCGTGATTGCCTTCGCGATGACCGCGGTGACCATCGTTCTGGCGATACGCAGCCGTGCCGACAACGACAGTGACCACGTCGACGCCGGTGACCGGCCGCTGGACGCATCCCCCGGGGAGGATCCCCAATGAACCACCTGGTGATCCTGCCGATCCTGGTGCCCCTGCTGGGCGCGGCGCTGTCGCTGTTCGTCGAGCACCGGCGCTACGGCACGGTGGTGCAGCGCTCGGTCGGCTGGGGCTCCACGCTGGTGGTGCTCGGCGTGGCCGCCCTGCTGTTCGCGCAGGCCAGCGAGGGTGGCGTGGTGGCCTACCTCGTTGGCGATTGGGTCTCGCGCCTCGGCATCACCCTGGTGGCCGACAGGCTTTCCGCACTGATGGTGCTGACCGTCTCGCTCCTCGCAGTGGCGTGCCTGCTGCATGCGTGCTCGGGCTGGGACCGCCGCGCACCGCATTTCCACGCGCTGTTCCAGTTCCAGCTGGTCGGGCTCAATGGCGCCTTCCTGACGGGCGACATCTTCAACCTGTTCGTGTTCTTCGAAGTGATGCTGATCGCCTCCTACGGGCTGCTGCTGACCGGGGGTCGTGGCGTCCGGATGGCGGCGGGACTGCACTACGTGGTGTTCAACGTCGCCGCCTCCACCCTGTTCCTGATCGCGCTGGGCCTGCTCTACGGACTGCTCGGCACGCTCAACATGGCCGAGCTGTCCGTGCGCATCGCCGAACTGGCACCGCAGGACCTGTCCCTGGCGAAGGCGACCATCGGCCTGTTGCTGGTGGTGTTCTGCGCCAAGGCCGCATTGCTCCCGCTGTACCTGTGGCTGCCCGAGACCTATACCCGGGCGCCGGCCGCGGTCGCCGCCCTGTTCGTGATCATGACCAAGGTCGGGGTGTATTCGGTGCTGCGGGTCGGCTCGCTGGTGCTGGGGGAACCCGCCGGTCCACTGGAAGGCTATGGCTGGGACTGGCTGCTGCCGGCTGCGGTGGGCACGCTGGCGCTGGCATCGCTGGGCGTACTGGCGGCTGCCCGGATGCGCATGCTGGTGGCCTACCTGGTGGTGGTGTCGGCGGCCACGCTGTTCATCGCCTTCGGGCTGCGCGCGCCTGCCGCGGTAGGCGCTGGCCTGTACTACCTGGTGCACAGCACCTTCGTCGCCGCCGCGTTGTTCATGATCGCCGAGTTGGTCCGGCGCGGGCGTGGCGACGCCGGCAGCGACCTGCGCCAGCTCAATGCGCCGCCGGCGGTACGGCAACTGGCGGCGGTGATGTTCATCCTGGCCGGTGTGTCCATCGCCGGGCTTCCACCGCTGTCGGGCTTCATCGGCAAGATGGCCCTGCTGCAGGCCGTGCCCGCCGATGATGTCGTCTGGGTGTGGCCGGTCATCCTGGTCAGCAGCCTGATGGTCATCGTCGGGCTGACCCGTGCCGGCACGCGCACCTTCTGGAAGGCCGGCCCCAATCCCGACGTGGTGCAGGCGCCTCCCACGCGGCAGGTAACCTCGCGGCCGGCCGAGACCGCGGCCACGGTGCTGTTGCTGCTGTATGGCATCGCGATGAGCCTGGCCGCCGCACCGGTGGTCGACTACACGCGCGCCGCCGCCGACCAGCTGATGGCGCCGGCCGAGTACGTCCGCCAGCTGCGGGCCACCCTGCCTGCCGGGAGGAACCCATGAACACGCCCGTGAAACCGTCGGGGATGCTCAACCGCTGGCTGCCATCGATTCCGCTGACGATCACGATCATCATCTTCTGGATGCTGATGGTCTCGGAGCTGAGCCTTGCGCACCTGTTGTTCGGCACGCTGCTCGGGCTGGTGATTCCCCTGTTCGCAACACGCCTTGACCGCGAGTTCGCCCGCATCGGCAGCCTGCGGCTGGTGCCGAAGATGATCGGCGTGCTGTTGTGGGACATCGTGCTGTCGAACATCGAAGTGGCCCGCCGCGTGATCGGGCCGGAACGCCATCTGACGCCGGGCTTCATCTGGCTGCCGCTGGACATGGACAACATCCACGGCATCGCGGCGCTCGCCAGTTTCATCACCCTGACGCCGGGCACCGTCACCGCGGCCCTCTCCGAGGACCGCAAATACCTGCTGATCCATGTGTTCAACCTGAAAGATGCCGACGCGCTGATCGACAGCATCAAGCGGCGCTACGAGGCACCGCTGAAGGAGATCTTCCCATGACCGGATTCTCCATCGCCGCCGAACCCGGCCTGCTGGGCATCGCCATCGTCGCCTCCATGTTCGGGGTCGGCCTGGCCATGCTGATGGGCCTGTGGCGCCTGGCGCGCGGCCCGACCGTGATGGACCGCATCCTCGCCCTGGACACGCTGAACGTGACGGCGATCGCCGAGCTGATGCTGTTCGGCATCCACCAGGGGAGTTCGATCTATTTCGAGGCGGCGCTGATCATCGCCATGCTGGGTTTCGTCAGCACCGTGGTGCTGAGCAAATACGTGATTCGCAGGGATATCGTCGAATGAACCCCGTGATCGAAATCGCCCTGGTGCTGCTGCTGGTGGTCGGCACCTTCTTCATCCTGGTAGGTGCCTTCAGCCTGGTGAAGCTGTCGGAGTTCTTCAAACGCCTCCACGGCCCGACCAAGGCCAGCACGCTGGGCGTGGGTTGCCTGCTGGTGGCGTCGGTCGGTTACCACGCCTTCACCGGCAGCGATCCGCAGCCGCGTGAGTTGCTGATCACGTTGTTCCTGCTGATCACCGCACCGATCAGCGCGCACCTGATGGCCAAGGCGGCGCTCTCGCTGCACATGGACGACCATCCGCAACTACCGGACAAGCCGGAGGACACGCATGTGCCGCCGCGCCCGGACGGCGCCCCCGACGACACCCACTGATCAACGCAGCATCAGCAGCTCGAAGCCGACCCAGGCAGCGAAGGCCACCAGCAGGATGACGCCCTCGCGACGGCTGACCTGCATGTCACCGCGCATCATCGGCACCAGCATCAGCGCCAGCACCGCTGCCGCGGGCAACTCGATCCGCAGGAATTGCCCGGGCACCACCATCGGGTTCCAGAGCGCCAACCCGCCCAGCACCAGCAGCAGGTTGAACAGGCTGGCGCCGATGACGTGGCCGGCGACCATGTCCCCCTGGTGTCGGCGTGCCGCCGCGATCGCCGCCGCCACTTCCGGCAGCGCGGTGCCAATGGCAACGGGGAGCAGCCCCGTCATCATCGGCAGCAGACCGAGCCCGCGCCCCAGTTCGGGTGCGCTGCCGACCACGAAGCGCGAACCGAAGTACAGCAGCACGATGGCCAACGCGAACCGGATCAGGTTCAGGGCCAGGTCGTCACCCGTCAGGGTGTAGGCCTCCAGCTCCGCGCGCACCGCCGGGGACTCGTCATGCGAGCGCGCGAAGACCCACGCGACGATCCCGAGGAACGCCACGACCAGCAGTGCGCCGTCGACCCGGCCGAGCACACCATCCCACGCCAGGACCGTCACCAGCACCGTGCCAGCGACCACCGAGGCCAGGAGCAACGACAGCGCGCGCCACCGCACCAGCAGCGGTGCCGCCACCGCGGCGGCGCCGAGGGTCAGCCCGAAGTTGACGATGTTGCTGCCCACCGCGTTGCCCATGGCGAGGTCCGGCAACCCGTGGGCTACCGCCCGGAGGTTGACGGCCAGCTCGGGAACCGAAGTACCGAAGGCGACCAGCACCAGGCCGGCCAGGAAGGGCGAGAACCCGAAGTGCCGGGCCATCCCCGAGGCCCCCTTGACCACCGAGTCGCCGCCCAGCGCGAGCAGTACCAGACCGAGGACGAAGAAGCCGACCGTCTCCAGCATCATCCGCAGCCTTCGACGTAGTCGACCGCCGGCGGCACGCCGACCCGCCAGCCGACGACGGTGTCTTCAGCATCCGTCTCCAGCACCAGCACGCCCTCGCCCTCTGCCGAAGGCACCCGCAGGTACCACGCGCCTTCGACGTACTTGTGCGGCACCGGCTGGACGCCGTCGCCGTAGAGGGTCTTCACCTCGTCGAGTGACATGCCCGGGCGGGCGCCGCCCGGGGCGACCGCGGAAGTGCTCTCGCTCGAGTACCGGACGAACCGGCCGTCAACGAACATCAGCGCGAGCTCCGACATCGTCTGTCCCGCGGGAAACAGCTGGAAGCACGCCTCGTCACCCGCGGCGTCGCCTTCCAGTTCCCCATCCCACAACTCGCGTACCCGGTCGAGGTCCGTGCCAAAGAGGATGTCACCGTAGCCGTTGAATCCGGCACCCTCTGCGTTGTCCTCCGCTGGCCGCGGTTCGGGCATCACGGTTCCGGGTGGCGCCGTTGCGGGCGGCACATCCTCTACGGGGTGGTCCAGCGCGGCCTCCGCCTGTGCGGATGCAGGCAGCGCGCCCATTCCGGCCGCCCCGCCCGTCGCGGCTGCGTCGGGCCCGGGCCCATCGAGGTGGGCCGGCTCATTGCTGCAGGCGCAGAGCAGGACGGCGGAGAACAGCGCCGGGATCGGCAGCAATCGCTTCATCGACAGGTCCGGCGGGTCGTTGGCGCCAGCCTACCGGCTTGCCGTGAAGTCGATGCGAACCGGCAGGCGGCGGGCACCGTCGCCCCGGCGGTCTCAGGGGACGCGGAAGTGTTTTTCCAGGCCCGCCCAACAGTCCTGGTAGCCGGCTTGGCGATGGCTGGCCTCCAGCGCCTGCGCCGTCGGCCGGATCACGCCGCGTGCCTCGAACATGAAGGCCATGGTGTCCTTCACCACGTCCGGCTTCGACAGGTCGGCGTTGCTGGCCTTCTCGAAAGTCGCCGCGTCCGGGCCGTGCCCGGTCATGCAGTTGTGCAGGCTCGATCCACCGGGAACGAAACCCTCGGCCTTGGCGTCGTAGGCGCCATGGATGAGGCCCATGAACTCGCTGGCGATGTTGCGGTGGAACCACGGTGGCCGGAAGGTGTCCTGCGCGACCAGCCAGCGCGGCGGGAAGATCGCGAAGTCCAGGTTGCTCGTGCCCGCCGTATCGCTGGGCGAGTGCAGTACCAGGAAAATCGACGGGTCCGGATGGTCGTAGCTGATCGAGCCGATGGTGTTGAAGCGCCGCAGGTCGTACTTGTAGGGCGCGTAGTTGCCGTGCCAACCGACCACGTCGAGCGGCGAGTGGCCGATGTCGGCGCGCCACAGGTGGCCCTGGAACTTCGCCACCAGTTCGAATTCGCCTTCGATGTCCTCGAACGCGGCCTGCGGGCTCAGGAAGTCCCGGGGGTTGGCCAGGCCGTTGCTGCCGATCGGGCCGAGGTCCGGCAGGCGCAGCAGGGCGCCGAAGTTCTCGCAGACATAGCCGCGCGCACTGCCGTCGAGCAACTCGACGCGGAAACGCACGCCCCGGGGCACCACTGCGATCTCCTGCGGCTCGACCTCCACCACCCCCAGCTCGGTGGCCAGGTGCAGGCGCCCCTGTTGCGGAACGATCAGCATCTCCGCATCGGCGTTGTAGAAGAAGCGCCCCTGCATCGAAGCGTTGGCGGCATAGACATGCACGCCGAGCCCCGTCATCGCGGCCGGGCCACCGTTGCCTGCCATGGTGTACAGGCCGTCGACGAAGTCGATGCGTTCGCCGTCTCCCGGCATCGGCAGCGGGTCCCAGCGCAGCTGGTTGGGCGTGACCGGGCCGTCGCCGAACTCGTTGTGGAAGCCGGCCGGATGCGACGAACGATACGGCTCGAACGAGCCGTGCATCGCCGCCGGCCGGATGCGGTACAGCCAACTGCGACGGTTGGCATGCCGGGGCGCAGTGAAGGCGGTACCGCTCAGCTGCTCGGCGTAGAGTCCATGCGCGACCTTCTGCGGCGAATTGCGGCCCTGCGGTAGCGTGCCTTCAAGTGCCTCGGTCGCGAACTCGTTGCCAAAACCCGACTGGTACCCGTTGCTGGTGATCGCCATGGGCCGCCGCTCCGCTTACAGCACGCCGCGCTTCATCTGGTCGCGCTCGATCGACTCGAACAGCGCCTGGAAGTTGCCCTCGCCGAAGCCCTCGTTGCCCTTGCGCTGGATGATCTCGAAGAAGATCGGGCCGATCGCATTGGTCGTGAAGATCTGCAGCAGGAGGCGCTTCTTGGTCTCCATGTCGGCATCAAGCAGGATCTTGTTCTTCTGCAGGCGCGGCACGTCTTCGCCATGCCCCGGCACGCGCTGGTCGATCACTTCGAAGTAGGTATCCGGGGTGTCCAGGAACTCGATCCCGCCCTCGCGCATCTTCTCGACGGTCTCGTAGATATCGTCGGTGAAGCAGGCGATGTGCTGGATGCCCTCGCCCTTGTACGCATCGAGATATTCGTTGATCTGGCTCTTGGGGTCGTTGGACTCGTTGAGCGGGATGCGCACGATGCCGTCCGGTGCGGTCATCGCCTTGGACACCAGGCCGGTCTTGGCGCCCTTGATGTCGAAGTACTTGATCTCGCGGAAATTGAACAGCTTCTCGTAGTAGTCCGACCACTTCGCCATGTTGCCGAAGTAGAGGTTGTGGGTCAGGTGGTCGATGAAGGTCAGGCCGAAGCCCTTCGGATCCTGGTCGGCGCCCTGCACCGGCAGGAAGTCCTCGCCGTAGATGCTGCCCTTGCCGCCGTAACGGTCGACCAGGTACAGCATGCAGTCGCCGATGCCCTTGACCACCGGGGCGTTGACCGCCTTGGTCTCCGGCTTGTGGTCGATCGCCTCGCCGCCGTTGCCCAGCACCGTCTGGCAGACCTTGTCGGCGCTCTCCTTGAAGCGGATCGCGAAGCCGGCCGCGCACGGGCCGTGGGCCTTGGCGAAGTCGGCCGCGAAGCTGTCGGGATCCTCGTTGACCAGGAAGTTCACCCCGCCCTGGCGATAGACGGTGATCGGCCGGGTCTTGTGCTGCAGCACCGCGGTGAAGCCCATGCGGCGGAAGTAGTCGTGCAGCATCTCGCCCTGGCCATCGGGCGCGGCGAACTCGACGAATTCGAAACCGTCGATGCCGAGCGGGTTCTCGAACGTGGTGACCTGCATGCCGAGGTTGGGTTGGGCGCTCATGGGAAGACTCCGTGGGTGCTGTCGTGTCGTGGGGGGCGGGGGCACCATCGGCTCCCGTCATCGCGTTATAGTTTCACATGAAACCATAGGCAAGGCACGGTGCAACATGAACGAAACACCGGCGGTTCCGGCGGCCCATGCCGAGCTGGACCTGGAGCACTTCCTGCCCTATCGCCTGTCGGTACTGTCCAACCGGGTCAGCGACGCCATCGCCCGCGTCTACTCGGATCGCTACGACCTCGGCCGGACGGAATGGCGGGTCATGGCCGTGCTGGGCCGCTATCCGGACTTGTCGGCCAACGAAGTGACCCAGCGCACCGCGATGGACAAGGTGGCGGTCAGCCGCGCCGTTGGCAGCCTGGTGGACTCGGGTCGGGTGGTGCGGCAGGTCGATGGCGAGGATCGCCGCAGGTCGGTCCTGCGCCTGAGCGATGAGGGCACGCGCCTGTACGACGAGATCGCGCCACTGGCGCTCGGGTTCCAGCAACGCCTGCTGGGCGGCATGGATGCGGAAGAACGCGCCCTGCTCTTCCGCCTGCTGGACCGGCTGGACGAGCTGGAGATCCAGGCCGAGGCGGAATCCGCCCCGCAGTAGCCGGTGTCGCCCGCACCACGGAAGCCCGCCGTGGGCACAACGAAAAACGGCGGCCCGCAGGCCGCCGTTTCCGTGGAACTTCCGCAACGAGGTCTACTACTTTCGCTCGTCCTCGATGTGGATGCCTGGTGCCGCGGGTTCCGCTAGCTCACGCTCTCCCGCCAACTGATGGTCATCGTCCTTCAGCGTATCCAGATGCATCAGGCGCTTGATCAATGGCGATACGAGCAGGAAGCCCACGCCCACGGCCACTGCAATCCAGCCGATGGTGGAATAGACATCCAGCACCACCTGCTGTGCGGCATCCTCACCCGAAGCCGCCTCGGATCCCGTAGCCGCCGCGATCAAACCGGCGACGAAGTTACCTGTCGCCGAAGCGAAGAACCAGCAGCCCATGATGAGGCTGGCCATATGTGCGGGCGCAAGGCGGTTCATCGCCGACAAACCAACTGGAGAGAGGCAAAGTTCGCCCATCGTGTGCAGCAGATAGATCAGGAAGATGAAGAGCACCGGAGTCAGGCTGCCGCTTGCTACCGCCGCGGCACCGGCCACCAGCACCAGGAAGCCAAAGCCCAACTGGATCATGCCCAAGCCGAACTTCGCCGGCGCCGAAGGCTCAAGCCCCCGCCGGCCAAGCGTGGTCCACAACCAGGCAAACACCGGCGCCAGCAGGATGATGTATAGCGCGTTGATCGACTGGAACATCGATGCCGGGACTTCCCACCCCAGCATCTCCCGGTTCACATATCGGTCGGTGTAGAGGTTTAGCGACGAACCCGCCTGTTCAAACAGTGCCCAGAACAGTACCGATCCGATCATCAGGATCATCGCCGCAAAGATGCGGTTGCGTGCATGGGCGTCGAGCTTGGTGACGGCGACCCAGCCGACATACCCCAACAGGACAATGCCAGTGACGCCCAAGGCCCAGCCGACCACTTCCTGGTTCTGGACCATCCACCAGCACACGACGACGATTCCGATACCGAGCAGATAAAGCAGCCACTCGAACGGCAATCCGGCCACGCGTTGCTTAAGCTTCGCCGGAGCGGTGGACTCGCCATGGCCCTGCAACAGCGGCCTGCCGATCACGAAGACGATCAGCCCCAAGAGCATTCCGATGCCGGCCGCGCCGAAGCCGTACTTCCAGCCGTAGGTTTCGCCGAGGTAGCCGCACAGCAGCGAGCCCAGGAAAGCGCCAAGGTTGATGCCCATGTAGAAGATCGTATAGGCGCCGTCCCGACGCACATCGGTGCGCGGATACAGCTGACCGACCATCACCGAGATGTTCGCCTTCAGGAACCCGGAGCCAACGATGATGAAAGCCAGCGCCAGCCAAAATGCATTGAGCGCGGGGCTGTCTCCACCGCCGTCGCCTTCGAAACCCATCAGGAAGTGTCCGAAGGTCAGCAGGACGGCACCGTAAAGCACCGCCTTGCGCTGGCCAAGGTAGCGATCGGCGAGGTATCCGCCGATGACCGGTGTGATGTAGACCAGGGCAGTGTAGGCCCCGTAGACCATCGAAGCTTCGCCATCCGAGAACAGCCAGTGCTTGGTCAGGTACAGCACCAGCAGCGCGCGCATGCCGTAGTAGGAGAAGCGCTCCCACATTTCGGCAAAGAACAGCATGTACAGGCCGCGCGGATGTCCCAGGAAAGTCTTGCCTTCCCCTGCGGGTAATGGATTGGTAGCCACTAGTTTCTCTACTCCCCTGTTATTGGGAGACGCGCCGCGGATGCGGCAACGCCCGGTTCAAGCACTGACGCGGCCAGTGCGACGTTCAAAAATACCCCATGCGCCGCGTCCTGCGATGCCAGCGACGAGCCGGCCATGGTCATGCCGCAGCGTACCCATAGCTGGAGCCTACGCCCAGTGGGATGCCCAGCGCCCAGAAGCCGACCAGGAAGGCGGTCCATACCACCAGCAGGGTCACTGCAAATGGCAGCATCAGGGCGAGCAGGGTGCCGACGCCGCTGGATTTCACGTACTTCTGGCAGAACACCACGATCAGCGGGAAGTACGGCAGCAGCGGCGTGATGATGTTGGTGCTGGAGTCGCCGACGCGGTAGGCCGCCTGGGTCAGGTCCGGGGACACGCCCAGCTGCATCAGCATCGGCACCATGATCGCGCCGATGAGGGCCCACTTGGCCGATGCCGACCCGACCAGCAGGTTGACGAAGCCCGACAGCAGCACGATGCCGACCACCGTCAGCGACATGTGCAGGCCCATCGCCTGCAGCGCATTGGCGCCCTTGATCGCCAGCAGCACGCCGAGGTTGGACTGGCCGAAGGCATAGATGAACTGGGCGGCGAAGAACGCCATCACGATGTAGTAGCCCATGCCGCTCATCGCCTTGCTCATCCCGGCGATGACGTCGCGGTGGTTCTTCACCGAACCGGACAGGTAGCCGTAGACGACGCCCGGGATCAGGAAGAACAGGAAGATCAGCGCCACGATCGACTGCATCAGCGGCGCGGTGAACGCCAGCAGCGGAATAGTCCCTGGCGCCAGCGTGTCAGCCGGCGCCGCCCATGGCGTATCTGCAGGCAGCAGGGTCAGCGCGAACAGCACCACCGCGATCGCCATCGCGACAACCGCCCCGATGAGGCCACGCTTTTCCCGCGGGCTCAGAGGCTCCAGGGTCGGCATGTCGGCGTTGTCGCCATCCACAGGGGTGTTGCGCAGTCGTGGCTCAATCACGCGATCGGTGAGGAACCAGCCCACCGCGATCACCAGGAACGTCGATGCGGTGGTGAACACATAGTTGTTCAGCGGGCTGATGACGATCGCCGGGTCGATGAGTCTGGCCGACTCCTGGGTGAGAGCCGCGAGCAGCGGATCGAGGCTGGAGGGGACGAAGAAGGTCGCCGAGAACCCACCGGACACGCCCGCGAACGCGGCCGCGATGCCGGCCAGCGGGTGGCGGCCGGCAGCGTAGAAGATCACCGCGCCCAGCGGGATCACCAGCACGTAGCCGGCGTCGACCGCCACGTGGCTGAGGATGCCCACGCCGATCAGCGCCGGGGTGAGTAGCATTTTCGGCGTCACCGCCAGGATCGCCCGCAGGGCGGCATTGATGAAGCCGGTATGTTCGGCCACGCCCAGGCCGAGCATCGCCACCAGCACCACGCCCAGCGGCGCGAAGTTGACGAAGGTCGAGACCATCGTCGCCATGAACTGCGTCAGGTTGCCGCCGGCCAGGAGGTTGTTGATCACCACCGGCTCGCCGCTGCGCGGGTCGATCTCGCTGAAGTCCATGTTGGCCATCAGCGCCGAGACCACCCACACGGCGACCATCAGCAACAGGAACAGCACTGCGGGATCCGGCAACCGGTTGCCTACCCGTTCGACTCCATCCAGGAACCGCGTGACCAGCCCACGCCGGGCGGTGGGATTGGACTGGGGGGGCGGCTCGGATGGCTTCATGCGGGTTCCCGGAGACAAGACCGGCCGATCCTAGCAGCCCCGCGACCCGTTTTCGCCAGCGTCGTCAGCCCGCGGGAGCCCCGTACCCCGGCGTACTTCCACCGCCGATCCGTGTCCGTACCTCGAACAGCTCCGGGAAGAAGGTCAGGTCCAGCGCCTTCTTCAGGAAGCCCACACCCGAGGACCCGCCGGTGCCGGGGCGGAAGCCGATGATGCGCATCACCGTGCGCATGTGGCGGAAGCGCCAGAGCTGGAACTGGCTTTCGATGTCGACCAGCTCCTCGCACAGGTGGTAGGCGGCCCAATGGGCATCGGGATCTTCGTAGATGCGCTCGAACACCGGCAGCAGCCCCGGGTCGGACACATGCTGGACCGTCCAGTCGCGCTCGACCAGGTGCGCGGGGACATCGTGCCCCTGGCGGGCCAGCCAGCGCAGCGCCTCGTCGTACAGGCTGGGCGCTTCCAGCACCTCGCGCAGCGATGCCTCGGCCGCGGGGTCGTGGGCGAACACCTTGAGCATCGACGGATTCTTGTTGCCCAGCAGGAACTCGATGGTCCGGTACTGCAGGGACTGGAAACCGGACGACGGCCCGAGGATGTCGCGGAAGCGCATGTAGTCCGACGGGGTCAGCGTCTCCAGCACCGACCACATCTCGGTCAGCTGGCGCAGCACCTGCTTGCAGCGGGCGAACACCTTCTGGGTGCTGCCCAGCTCGCCGGCGCGCAGGTGGGCGTTGGCCGATCGCAGCTCGTGGATCATCAGCTTCATCCACAGCTCCGAGACCTGGTGCTGGATGATGAACAGCAGCTCGTCGTGCTGCACCGGGTCGGACACCGGCCGCTGGGCGTCGAGCAACCGGTCCAGCTGCAGGTAACCGCCGTAGCTCATCCGGCCGGCGAGGTCGGTATGGATGCCGGCCTCGAGTTCGCGCTGGTTCTTGTCGACGCTCATGCGTGGCTCCTGCCGTGGGACATGAAGGTTAACGCACGGCCCCGGCCCACCGCTCGTCGGCGCCACCGCCCGCCGTCATCCCCCTGCCATCGGATTGCGGCATGATCGGCCCACGTCATCCGCCAGCAACGGGCCGGCGGCACAACCTGGACACGACTTATGGACAAGCACCCGGGCCGCCTGCCGGCCGCGCTCCTCGTTCTGGCGCTGGCGTTCGCCGCCCCGGCCACCGCCCAGGTGGTGGTCAGCCAGGTCTATGGTGGTGGCGGCAACTCCGGCGCCACCCTGCGCAGCGACTTCATCGAACTGCGCAACACCGGGCCGGCGCCGGTCCCGCTCGATGGCTGGAGCGTGCAGTACGCCTCTTCGTCCGGCTCCAGCTGGCAGGTCACCGGGCTGCAGGGCGAGATCGCCGCGGGCGGCTACTACCTGGTCAAGCAGGCCGATGGAGCCGGTGGATCGGTGGACCTGCCGGTGCCGGACGCGACCGGCACCATCGCCATGGCGGGCTCCAGCGGCAAGGTGGCGCTGGTCAACGCCACCACCTCCCTCTCGGGCACCTGCCCGCTCGACGCGGCGGTCGACTTCGTCGGCTACGGCGGCGCCAACTGCTTCGAAGGCAGCGGCGCGGCACCCGGCCTGAGCAACACCACCGCCGCGTTGCGCAACGGCAATGGCGCCACCGACAGCGACGACAACGCCGCCGACTTCAGCCGCGACACCCCCGACCCGCGCAACAGCGGCAGCGAGGAACCGCCCCCGCCGCCGCCCGCAACCGAGCTGACCATCGCGCAGATCCAGGGCGACGCGCTGGTGTCGGCGTACGTCGACGAGCGGGTGGTCACCGAAGGCATCGTCACCGCGCGCAAGTTCAACAGCGGCTTCTTCCTGCAGGCGGCGAACGACGATGGCGACCCCGCCACCTCGGACGCGGTCTTCGTCTATACCGGCACCGCCCCGCCGGCCACGGCGGCCGTCGGTAACCGGGTGCGGGTGACCGGCGTGGTGGAGGAATACCTGCCGTCGTCCAACCGCAACCAGCTGAGCATCACCGAGATCATCGATCCCGAAGTCGAGGTGCTTGCGAGCGGACAGCCACTGCCGGAAGCGATCGCCTTGGCACCCGGCGATCTCTCTCCGGAGGCGGCTCCGGCAACGCTTGAGCGGCTCGAAGGCATGCGGGTCGCTGTCGCGGAGGCCGTCGTGGTCGCTCCCAGTGGCGGCTCGATCGACGAGAACGACGCACGTGCGTCCAGCGATGGCGTATTCCACGTGGTGCTGCCCGGCCTGGAGCGCCCGTTCCGCGAGCCCGGCATCGGCATCCTCGACCGCATCGAAGTACCCGCGGGCAAGGATCCGCCACGGTTCGACACCAACCCCGAGCGGATGATGGTGCGCAGCTGGGGCCAGATCGGGTCGGAGCCGCTGTCGGTCGATGTCGGAGCCACGGTCACCGGCTTGGTGGGCGTGCTCGACTACCACAGCGGCACCTGGGCGCTGACGCCCGACGTCGCCACCCCGCCGCAGGTGGCGGGGGGCACGGCCCCGGTGGCGCTGGCACCGGCCGCGGATGACGAGGTCACCGTGGCCAGCTTCAACCTGCTGCGGCTGTTCGACGAGGTCGCCGACGGCAATGGCGCGGTCACCCTCACCCCGGAGGCGCTGGAGCGCAGGTTGTCGAAGGCGGCACTAGCGGTCTGCGACTTCCTGCAGGCACCCGACATCGTCGCCGTGGCCGAAGTGGAGAACCAGCGCGTGCTCGACATGCTGGCGCAGCGCATCAATGCCGACTGCGCCGCCGCCCCGGCCTATGTCGCGATGCTGGAGCAGGGCAATGACGTCGGCGGCATCAACGTCGGCTTCCTCGCCAGCGCCCGCACCGCCGGCAGCGGCACCCGGGTCGAGGTGCTGGACCTGGCCCAGCTCGGCAAAGACGCCACGCTGCAGAACCCCAACGGCACGACCAGCATCCTCAACGACCGCCCGCCGTTGCTGCTGCGTGCGCGGGTTCGCCACGAGGGCGGCGGCACCTATCCGGTCACGGTGATCGCCAACCACCTGCGCTCTCTCAACGGCGTCGACTCCACCGAGCCGGGAAGCTCCGGCTGGCCCACCACCGGTGACCGCGTCCGTGCCAAGCGGGCGGCCCAGGCGGCGTATCTGGCAGGGGTGGTGGACTCGCTGCAGGAGGCCAACCCAGGGGAGCGCATCATCCTGGCCGGCGACTTCAACGCCTTCGAGTTCAACGACGGCTATGTCGACGTGATGGGCATCGTGCGCGGCGATCCCGCGCCGGCCGACGAAGTGCTGTTGCACGTCGAAAGCCCGCTGGGGACGCCGTTGCTGGACGGCTCGACTTTCATTGATGATCCGCTGCAGCGCTACTCCTATGTCTTCGGCGGAAACGCGCAGACGCTCGACCACGTGCTGGTGAACCAGGCACTTGCGCAGGGTGCGGATTCGATCGTGGTCGAGCACGCCCGGATCAACGCCGACTTCGGCGTGGACAACTTCGACGATCCCACCATCGCCATCCGCTCGTCCGACCACGACCCGGTGCGGTTGCGCATCCGCGCGCCGGAGTTCGGCAGCGCCGACCTGTCGGTCAGGCTGATCGGCGATGCCCACCGCATCCGCCGCGGGGCCATCGCGACCTTCGTGGTCCCCGTGCGCAACGCCGGGCCGCAGGAGGCGCTGCAGCCGCGACTGGTGCTGGCCGGCAATGTCGCGGCGGCCCACGTGGCGGTCGCCTCCCCGTCGGGCTGGAAGTGCGGCCGGCCGGAGGGCGATCACGCCTCTTTCCGGGCCGAGTGCCACCGCCGGGACGGGCGTATGGACCTCGGCACCGGCTGGTTCGCCTTCGCAGCCCTGGTGCCGCGCCGGCCGCCGGGCAACGCGCCTCTGGAATTCTCCGCCCGGGTGGAGTCGGAGACCGCCGATCCGGTCCCGGCCAACAACACCGCCACCTTCAGCGCCCGGCTGGTGGGCCGCGGGGGACGCTGAACACGACGCCGTTGTGCGGTGCAATGCGGCATCGCGCAACGGCTTTTTACGCGCTCCTCGGTATGATCAGGGTCTTTCGCTGACCGAGGAACGCGTGCAATGACGGTCGCCGCATCGTTCGAAATCGAGTACCTGCAATACATCGGGCCGGACGGCAAGACCGTCGCCGAGCTGCCCGAAGCCTTCCGTGACCCGAAAGCACTGCTGCCGCTGTTCAAGCAGATGCTGTTCGTGCGCACCTTCGACAACAAGTCGATCAAGCTGCAACGCACCGGCAAGCTGGGCACCTACGCCGCCAGCCTGGGGCACGAAGCCACCCACGTCGGCATCGGTGCCTCGATGAAGCCGGAGGATGTGTTCGCCCCCAGCTACCGCGAGTACGGGGCCCAGTTCATGCGCGGCGTGAAGCCACGCGAGGTCCTGCTGTACTGGGGTGGTGACGAGCGCGGCAATGACTTCGAAGGCCCGCGCAACGACTATCCGTGGTGCGTGCCGATCTCCACCCAGTGCCTGATGGCGGCCGGTGCGGCGCTGTCGTTCAAGCTGCGCAAGCAGGACCGCATCGCGGTCGCCTGCTGCGGCGACGGCGGCTCGTCCAAGACCGACTTCTACGCCGCACTGAACTCCGCCGGTGCGTTCAAGTCGCCGCTGGTGCTGTGCGTGATCAACAACGGCTGGGCGATCTCGGTGCCCCGCCATGCCCAGACCGGCGCGGAGACGCTTGCCCAGAAGGGCATTGCCGGCGGCCTGCACTGCCTGCAGGTGGACGGCAACGACCTGGTGGCCGTGCTGGAGGCCATGCGCCGCGCCACCGAGCGCGCACGCAACGGCGAAGGCGGCAGCGTCATCGAGTTCATGACCTATCGCCTGCACGACCACACCACCGCCGACGACGCCACCCGCTACCGCGACGACGCCGAGGTCAAGGCCGGCTGGGAGCGCGAGCCGATGACCCGCCTGCGCACCTACCTCACCGATGCCGGCCTCTGGAGCGAGGACGAGGAGAAGGCCTGGATCGTGGAGTGCGGCAAGCGCGTCGACGTCGAGATCAACGCCTACCTGGAGACACCGGTGCAGCCCGTGGAAGCCATGTTCGACCATCTGTATGCCGACATGCCCGCCGACCTGCTCGAGCAGCGCGAGCAGGCGATCGCACGGGAGGGCCGCGCATGAGTGCCGCCAAGGACCAGAAGGCCGCCGCGCCGATCACCCTGATCGAAGCCATCACCCAGGCGATGGCCTACGAAATCCGCAACGACGACAGCGTGGTGGTGCTGGGCGAGGACGTGGGCGTCAACGGCGGCGTGTTCCGCGCCACCGCCGGGCTGCACGCGCAGTTCGGTTCCGAGCGGGTGATCGACACCCCGCTGGACGAAACCACGATTGCCGGACTCACGGTCGGCATGGCCAGCCAGGGCATGAAGCCGATCGCCGAGGCACAGTTCGACGGCTTCATGTACCCGATGGTCGACTTCATCGTCTGCCACGCCGCGCGCATGCGCTACCGCACCCGTGGCCGCCTGCACTGCCCCATGGTGCTGCGCGTGCCCTGGGGTGGCGGCATACGTGCGCCGGAGCACCACAGCGAGGCCAACGAGGCGATCTTCACCAACGTGCCCGGCCTGCGCGTGGTCATGCCCTCCTCGCCGCAGCGCGCCTACGGCCTGCTGCTGGCGGCGATCCGCGAGCCGGACCCGGTGATCTTCTTCGAGCCCAAGCGCATCTACCGGCAGTACAAGGAACTGGTGCCCGACGACGGCGAGGCCCTGCCGCTGGACGTGTGCTACGTGCTGCGCGACGGCACCGACGTGACCCTGGTGACCTGGGGCGCACAGGTGAAGGAAGCGCTCGAAGCCGCCGAGAAGCTGGCCGAGGACGGCATCAGCGCCGAGGTGATCGACGTCGCCACCCTGCGACCGCTCGACTTCGCCACCATCGCCGAATCGGTGTCGAAGACGGGCCGCTGCGTGATCGTGCACGAGGCCCCCAAGACCGCCGGCTTCGGCGCCGAGATCGCCGCCCGCCTGGCCGAGGAGTCGATGTACGACCTGCTCGCGCCGGTCGAGCGCGTCACCGGCTACGACACCCACATCCCGCTGTTCCGCCTCGAGATGAAGTACCTGCCCAGCGTCGACCGCGTCGTTGCCGCGGCCAAGCGCGCGATGGCGGCGGGCTGATACGACAGACATTGCAAGGGCGCCGTGGCGCCCCCGCACCAGAAGGACTGCCATGAGCAACAAGAAGAGTTTCTTCCTGCCCGACCTCGGCGAAGGCCTGCCCGACGCCACCATCGTCGAGTGGACCGTCAAGGTCGGCGACACCATCCAGCTGGACGACGCGCTGGTGTCGATGGAAACCGCCAAGGCCGTGGTCGAGGTGCCCTCCCCGGTCTCGGGCAAGGTACTGAAGCTGGCCGGCGAGCCGGGCGACGTGATCAACACCGGCGCGATGCTGGCGGAGTTCGAGATCGACCCGTCGATGCCGCAGCGTTCCGAGGGCCAGGACACCGGCCACCACCACGGCGGCGGCCAGCCGTCCAAGGGTGTGGGCAGCGAAGACCCGGCGCCGGACGACCGGGTGGTGGCCTCCGACGATGGCGGCGCCATCGAGGATGACGGCGAGGCGCCTGCGAAGGGCAAGACCCGCGAGGACAGCGGCACGGTGGTGGGCGCGATGCAGTCGTCCGACACCGTGCGCAGCGAACAGGCCAGCAGCATCGGCGGGGTCAAGGCGATGCCGGCGGTACGCGCACTGGCGCGCAAGCTGAAGGTGGACCTGTCGCGGGTCAACGCCACCGGCACCGACGGCGTGGTCACCATGGCCGACGTCAAGAAGGCGGCGGCCGATGGTTCGGCACCGGCCGGTGCGGCACCCCGCGTCGCCGACCGAGCCGAACGCGCACCCGCCCCGTCCAATGCACAGGCCCCGGCGCAGCGCAGCACGCTGTCGCAGTCCGGCAAGCCGATGCGCACCCAGCCGCCCGGCGTCGCCGCCAGCGGCCAGCCCGAGCAGCTCAAGGGCGTGCGTCGCAACATGGCGCGGGTCATGGCCGACGCGCACGCCAAGGTGGTGCCCACCACCCTGTGCGACGACGCCGACCTGCACGCATGGATCGGCAAGCAGGACATCACCGCGCGCCTGATCCGCGCCATCGTTGCCGCCTGCAAGGCGGTGCCGGCGTTGAATGCCTGGTTCGACGGAGAGAAGCTGGTGCGCACCATGCACCCGCAGGTGGACATCGGCATCGCGGTCGATACCGAGGACGGCCTGTTCGTGCCGGCGCTGCGCAACGCCGACGTCCTCGATGCCGCCGGGATCCGTTCTTCGATCCAGCGCCTGCGCGCTCAGGTCGAGGACCGCAGCATTCCGGCCAGTGAGCTGTCGGGCTACACCATCAGCCTGTCGAACTTCGGCATGTTCGCCGGCCGCTACGCCACCCCGGTGGTGGTGCCGCCGACGGTCGCCATCGTCGGCGCCGGCAAGCTCTCGCACGATGTCGTGGCGGTGATGGGTGGCGTGGAAGTGCACCGCCGGATGCCGATCTCGCTCACCTTCGACCACCGTGCCTGTACCGGCGGCGAGGCGGCGCGCTTCCTCAAGGCGCTGCTGGATGACCTCGGCTCACCGCAGTAACCGTTTCCACAGGGGCGCACCGATGGGTGCGCCCTTTTTCGTTCAGGAGGCAACCATGGCCCATCACAGCCGCCTGGCCGGCTTCATCATCGACAGCCGCACCGATGATCTCGATGCTTCGGCAACCTTCTGGGGTAGCGCGCTGGGTATCCGGGTCGTCGATCCGGATTCCGGCGGCACCGGGCAATACGCCGAGTTCGGCAGCGCGCCCGGTGACCTTCACGTGGAAGTGCAGAAGGTCGAACACCCCTCGCGCGTCCACCTCGATATCGAGACCGACGACATCGATGCCGAGGTCGCGCGGCTGGAGGCGCTGGGCGCCAGCCGGGTCGCGTTCGTGAAGCGCTGGTGGGTCATGCAGGCACCGGATGGCCAGCGCTTCTGCGTGGTGCCGATGCAGACCGGCAACGGCCGCGCGGAACCCAACCGCTGGGACTGAGTTGAACTGGCCCGGCCGGGGTATCCCGGCTCAGCCCGCCGCTGCCTTGCGGTCGAGCCAGACCTCCAGCCCCTGCGCATTGAGTTCGATGTCGATCGCAAGCAGCGCATCGACTTTCGTCTCGGGCTGGTCGACGCCGTGGGTCCGTGCCCGGTCGACGTACAGCGCGCGCAACGCCGACACCAGTTTTCCATGGCGGTCCGGCTGCCCGTCGGCGGCTTCGGCGAGCTCGACCATCCGGTCGACCAGTGCCAGCAGCCCCTCCGCCACCCGTGCGACGTCGCCTACCCGGCCGTAATGGGTGGGGTACATCGCATCGGGATCGCGCGCGAGCATGCGGCGGATGGAGTCCTTCAATGGCCCCGGCTCGAACTGCACCGGTGAACTGGTCGGGATGGCCAGCGCGCCGTTGGCCGTGTCGAACTCGCGGTAGGACAGCCCGAAGGTATCCCCAGTAAACCAGCTGCGGCTGCGTTCGTCCCAGACGCACAGATGGTGGCGTGCATGGCCGGGCGTGTCGATGCACTCGAGCATCCGCCCGGCGAGGTCGACCCGGTGTCCGTCGTCGGCCACCACCACCCGTGCTTCCGGCACCGCCAGCACCTCGCCGTAGCTGCGGGCGAATTCCTGCTCTCCATAGACGGCCGTCGCGCCGGCCACCAGCCGGGTCGGGTCCACCATGTGCCGCGCCCCGCGCGGATGCACCACCAGGCGTGCATTCGGCAGCGCCTTGATCAGCGCGCCCGCGCCGCCCGCATGGTCGAGGTGGACATGGGTGAGGATCAGCCAGTCAACGGCCTCCACCTCGAGCCCCTTGGCCCGCAGCGCTTCCAGCATGTGCGGGACGCTGTGATTGGTGCCGCAGTCGATGAAGGCGCCCCGGCCCTGCTCGACGACCAGGTAAGCCGCATCGAAGCCCGGCCGCTGGAAGCCGGTGTCGATGGTGGTGATGCCGTGGTCCGCCATGCCCCGTCTCCCGTTCCGGTCAGGCCTTGTCCGCCTTCTGCGCGGCACGTGCCGCCTCCGCCTCCGCCATCGCGGCGAAGGCGGCCGTGGCGTCCGCCTCGGTGGCGCCTTCGGCCAGCACGATCCTGTCGTCACCGCTGGCATGGCCTGCGCGCTTGAGTTCGCCGATGCACTGGCCGGCTTCCTTCGGGGACGCAAAGCCGATGCTTTGCAGCAGTACCCGATCGCCATCCACCAGCTTGAAGTAGAAGCGCCCGTCCGCCTCGCGGTATTGCTTGAACACCGGCGGGGCGGCCTTCGGACGCGGGGCATCGGTCTCCCGGTTCACCGCCGCAGTGGACAGGTCGCGCAGGCCCACCGCGTCGCGGAGCCGGCGGAGCGTTGGGATCGAATGCTGTTCGCGCAGCCGCGCGGCGCCGTCGCGCAGGATGCGTTCGATCTCCGCCGGCCGCGACATCAGCGACTCGTAGCGCTCGCGCAACGGCGAGACCTCGGCGTCGATGCGCTCGAACAGCGCCTGCTTGGCCTCTCCCCAGGCGATGCCGGCGGAGAACGCCTCCCGCATCCGGGCGGTCTCTTCGACGCTGGCGAAGGCGCGGTAGAGCTGGAACACGTTGGATGCGTCCGCGTCCTTCGGCTCGCCGGGCGCACTGGAATCGGTGACGATCGAATAGATCAGCTTCCGGAGCTCCTCGCGCGGCGCGAACAGCGGAATGGTGTTGTCGTAGCTCTTGCTCATCTTGCGACCATCCAGGCCCGGCAGCGTCGCCACCTGCTCCTCGATCACCACCTCGGGCAGCACGAAGTGCTCGCCGTACAGATGGTTGAAGCGCTGGCCGAAGTCGCGCGCCATCTCGATGTGCTGGATCTGGTCACGGCCCACCGGCACCTTGTGGGCGTTGAACAGCAGGATGTCGGCCGCCATCAGGACGGGATACATGAACAAGCCAGCGGTCACCGCCGCGTCGTCGTCCTCGCCGGCCTCGCGGTTGCGATCGACGGCCGCCTTGTAGGCATGCGCACGGTTGAGGATGCCCTTGCCCGCCACGCAGGTGAGCAACCAGGTGAGCTCGGTGGTTTCGGGGATATCGGACTGGCGATAGAACCACACGTCCTCCGGTTGCAGGCCGCAGGCAAGCCAGCTGGCGGCGATCTCGAGGGTGGATCGCTGGACCCGCGCAGGATCCTGCACCTTGATCAGCGCGTGGTAATCGGCCAGGAAGAAGAAGCTTTCGGCACCTTCCGCACGGCTGCTGGCGATGGCGGGCCGGATCGCGCCGACGTAGTTCCCCAGATGGGGCGTACCGGAGGTGGTGATGCCGGTGAGGATGCGCGTGGGCTGCATGGGCCGGGAGTCGTTGGGTGGCCCGGCAGTTTACCCGCGCCACCCGATGCACCCAACGAAAAGGGCCGGCTTGCGCCGGCCCCGGGTATTGCAATCGCATCGTCTCGCGCGATGTCTCGCCCGATCGATCAGAGCGTCTGGCTGAAATCCCGCACTTCGCGGTCGGCCCGATCGCGGTCCCAGCCGTAGCGCTCCTGCAGCTTGCCGGACAGGTACTCGGCGTTGCCCTCGGCGACGTCGAAGTCGTCGTCCGTCAGGTCGCCCCACTTGGCCTGGGCCTTGCCCTTCATCTGGGACCATTTGCCGGCAATGATGTCCTTGTTCATGTGTCTACTCCTCTTGCTTGGGGGAAAGAATCGGTGCGCTGCACCAACACCTTCAACATCCCATGGCCCACGTTGCCGCCCGGTCAGGATTCCGTTAGCCCACCTTTCACGCGCGGGTGGACCGGGCACGGGCAACCAAAGAAAAGGGCCGGATCGCTCCGGCCCCTTTTCTTACCAATTGAACTGGATCAGCACGGCGGATCCTTGCAGTCTTCGGCCTTGTCCTGGACCTTCTCGCCGGCCGCTTCCATGTCTTCGCCGACACCGGCCATGGTGTTGCAGGCCGTCAGCGTGCCGGTCATGAACAGGGACATCAGCAACAGGGCAATCAAACGCTTCATGGTTCTCTCCTCGAGCAATGGGCGGGTCCAGCGGGTCGACGGACGTTGCCTCCAACCCTGGGGGCCATCATTGCGTGGAGGCCTGTGAAGCCGCCGTGCACCCCGGCGCGGCCCATTCAGGATCAGTCGCGCATCAGGGTGGACTTGCCGAACAGGCTCTCGACCAGGTCGATCGCGACCAGGGCGGTGGCGTTGTTCTGGTCGAGGATCGGGTTGAGCTCGACCACATCGAGCGACCCCATGCGGCCGCTGTCGGCGATCATCTCCATCACCAGTTGCGCCTCGCGGTAGTTGGGACCGCCCGGCACCGTGGTCCCGACGCCGGGGGCGACGCTGGGATCGAGGAAATCGACGTCGAAGCTCACGTGCAGGTGGGTGTTTTCGTCCATCCCCTCCAGCGCCTCCTCCATGACCCGCTTCATCCCGACCTCGTCGATGTAGCGCATGTCGTAGATGTCCAGGCCATGCTCCTTGACCAGCTTCTTCTCGCCCTGGTCGACGGAGCGGATGCCGATCTGGCGGATCACGTCGGGGTTGATCGCCGGGGCATCGCCACCCAGGTGGGTCAGCTCTCGCGGACCAAGCCCGCACAGGCAGGCCACCGGCATGCCGTGGATGTTGCCCGATGGGGTCACCTGGTTGGTGTTGAAGTCGGCATGGGCATCCAGCCACAGAACCCGCAGCTTCTTCCCGGCCTCGCGGCAGTAGCGGGCGACCCCGGTGATCGAACCCAGGCCGAGGCAGTGGTCGCCACCGAGCATGATGGGCATGCGGCCGCCGGACAGCTCTGCGTGCATCGCTTCCATGACCAGGCGGTTCCACTCGGCGACCTGCTGCAGGTGGCGGTACCCGTCCACCGGCCCTTGCCAGGGATTGCGCGGGCCATCCAGGTTGCCGCGATCGAGCACGTCGATGCCGCGGGCGACGAGCGCCTCGCCGAAACCGGCGATGCGAAGCGCCTCCGGCCCGAGACGCGCCCCGCGGTCGCCAGCGCCGATATCGGTGGGCGCACCGATGAGTGAAACAGGCGGGTAGCTACGATCCATGGGCGGCTCCTGGTATTGGTGCCGGCTGTCAGAGTCGAACTGACGACCTACCGCTTACAAGGCGGTTGCTCTACCAACTGAGCTAAGCCGGCGAAACGCCCATTCTACCGCGCCGGAGTGGGCGCCGCTGCCTCGCCGGATGCCTCCGCGCCCGCGTCCAGCTCGCTGCAGTCCAGCGGCTCGAGCCCCCCGGCACCGACGACCTCGGCGAACACGGGGGCATCGAAGAACTCACCGGCACCGATGTCGAGCCAGTACCGGGGCGGCCCGGCGCCGACCGGGGCCACCTGCGCATCGAAGCCGGCCGCCGCCAGCGCGGCCTGCCGCTCGCGCGCCGGCGCCTCGTTGCGGAACAGCCCCAGGGCGACCGATCCGGCCTGCTCGCCGTCGCGCAACACGTAGTAGTCGAGGAAGCCGGCTTCGGCGATGTCGTTGGCCACCGTCTCGGCCGCCGCGATGTCGGCGAATGCGGGCAGGTAGACCCGCCAGTTGCGGGCGGTGCCGGCCCAGGTCGTTCGCCGCTGCAATTGCGCCACCACCGGTTGCAGCCGCGACTGCGCCTTTTCCAGCGTCGCCTCGTCTTCGAACGGACCAAACGAGTGGCATTGGGTCACCACGACCGATGCGGGCGGGGGCGCGGGGCTGGGGTCCCCGCCTGCACCGGCCGATGGCGCATCGACCAGCTGCAACCGGGCGACGCCCGGGGAGGCTTCGGGAGAGGCCACCGGGGCCGGATCACGCAGCAGCCACCACAGGGCGACGCCGACGTTGAGCACCAGCAGCAGGACGATGAGTGCGCGGATCAGCATGGGCGGATTGTAGCCACCACCGTCGCCGCCCGGCCGGCGCCCTCCGTCTCCCTCAGGCGGCTGCCCACCGCGCCAGCCCGTCGAGCACGAGCGAAGGTGCCAGCCGGGCGTCGGGGAGATGTCGCAACAGCGACTCCGCGCCCCCACCATGCAGGTACAAGCGCGGCCGGGTGTCCGCAACCCCTGGAGCCAGCAACAGGCTGCGTTCGATCAGCGCGACCGCGGCGCCTTCGCACCCCGATGCGAGTGCGTCGGGGGTGTCATCGGCGAACTCCTGGTACACGCCGCCGCTGCCCGGCAGGTGGGGCACGCGCTCGTGCATCGCCTCGCGCATCAGCGTGGGAGATGGCGCGATCCGGCCGCCCCGATGCACCCCCTGCCCATCGACCAGATCGATGGTCAACGCCGTGCCGATGCCACAGACCAGCGCGGGTCCTGCGCCCGGCCCGACCACTGCCAGCATGGCAAGGAAGCGGTCGACGCCGAGGTGGGAGGGGTCCGGATAACCGATCTTGAGGCCTTTCCAGCGCCGTGGCGTTCGCGCGATGGCGATGCGCTGGCAGTGCCGCGACAGGACCTGCAACAGCTCGACCCGCAGTGCCTCCCCGGCCACGCTGGCGACATGGGCGACGTCGAACCGGCCGGGCAGCATCGCCGCCACCGCGGCTTCGAGCCCGTCCCGCCGGTGGTCGAGCGCCACCACTTCCCCAACCGTGCCGTCGGCCCGTAGGGGCGCCGCCTTCAACCGCGTGTTTCCGAGGTCGAACAACCACTGGCTCATGCAGGGCCGCCATGGCGCCGGATGCTCGCCTCGCCGGAGTGGAAGCTGCGCTCGGTGCCGTCTTCCATGCGCACCCGGAGCGCACCGTCGGATGCGACGCCAAGGGCCTCTCCCGTCGCCACCGGGCCACCTCCGGTGCCAGGGGCGGGGTGGATGTCGACCCGATGCCCAGCCAGTGCGTCGACCGCTGCATAGCGCGGCAGGAAGGGCTGGAGACCGTGGGTATCGAACTCGTCCAGCGCCGGCAGCCAATGCGCCAGCAAGCCCGCCGCGATCGCATTGCGCGGTACCGCGGCGACGCCGCCGAGGCTGGCCAGGTCGCACCAGGGCTGGTCGATCCGGTCGCCATACGCCTGCGGCATCCGGACATTCAGGCCGAGGCCGATCACCGCCCGCGCCGGCCAGCGCCCGCTGATCGCACCGGCCTGTCGACCGTGCTGCTGGCGGAGCGGCAGACCGGGGGCCGCGGCCGGCAGGGGCGGGA